>JAESGW010000317.1_pt1 | contig 67972 bp, 61 predicted proteins | sample 9269791 | NCBI WGS metagenome assembly JAESGW01 (sample SAMN16773120, study PRJNA677053) | algae metagenome | isolation source: Aphanocapsa lilacina HA4352-LM1 and co-occurring heterotrophs from near cave... | place: USA: Maniniholo cave, near Haena, Kauai, HI | collected 2009-07-28
ACTACATCGAGCGGTTCTACAATCCGCGGCGCAGGCACTCGACGCTCGGATACCTGAGCCCGATTGCCTTCGAGGAACAACAGCGATTACCTTAACTCAATGTCCACGGAACCGGGGGCAGCTCAACTGCAAGAGCCGCTCGCCACGTCGTGACTACGTCGATCGGGGGTGGAGCACTCACCTACGAAGGTGTGCTGGGGGCAAGCCAAGCGGTCCACGCCGTCTGGCGGTTCTCAATCTATAGCGGGCTAGAACTGGCAGGCCTGGATCCGCGCGAGCGGGGCAGCGTGCACTACGTGGCCGTGACACCAAACGGGCGTGCGGCCTAGCGACTTAGCTCTCAACCACTCCCACCCCTTGCACTCCGCGCCCCCGCGGCTTAATCCCTCAGCCAGCCAGGGAAAACCGCCCCGAACCACGAACCATCGGACCGCCGCCATGAAGAAGACCCGCATCGAAACCGACACCTTCGGCCCGGTCGAGGTGGACGCCACCCGCTACTGGGGCGCGCAGTCGCAGCGCTCGCTCGGCAACTTCAAGATCGGCTGGGAGAAGCAACCGGCGCCGGTCGTTCGCGCGCTCGGCATCGTCAAGCGCGCCTCCGCCGAGACCAACATGGCCCTCGGCAAGCTCGACCCCAAGCTCGGCGAGACGATCATCGCCGCCGCCCAGGAAGTCATCGAGGGCAAGCTCGACGATCACTTCCCGCTCGTCGTCTGGCAGACCGGCTCCGGCACCCAGTCGAACATGAACGCCAATGAGGTGATCTCGAACCGCGCCATCGAAATGCTCGGCGGCGAGATGGGCTCGAAGAAGCCGGTTCATCCGAACGATCACGTCAACATGAGCCAGTCGTCGAACGACACCTACCCGACGGCCATGCACATTGCCTGCGCGGAAGAGATCCACCACCGGCTGCTGCCGGCGCTGCAGAAGCTCGGCAACGCGCTCAATGACAAGGCCGAGGCCTGGAAGCACATCATCAAGATCGGCCGCACGCACACGCAGGATGCGACGCCGGTCACACTGGGTCAGGAATTTTCGGGCTACGCCCAGCAAGTGCGCAATGGCATTCAGCGCGTCGAGGCGACCATGCCGGCGCTGATGGAGCTGGCGCAGGGCGGCACCGCCGTCGGCACCGGCCTCAACGCGCCAATCGGGTTCGCCGAGATGGTCGCGGAACGCATCGCCGCGATCACCAAGATGAAGTTCACGAGCGCGCCGAACAAGTTCGAGGCGATGGCCGCGCACGACGCCATGGTCATGAGCCACGGCGCCATCAACACGGTCGCGGCGTCGCTGTTCAAGATCGCAAATGACATCCGCTTCCTCGGCTCGGGACCGCGTTCAGGCCTCGGCGAGCTTGCGCTGCCGGAGAACGAGCCAGGCTCCTCGATCATGCCGGGAAAGGTCAACCCGACACAGTGCGAAGCACTGACGATGGTGTGCACGCAGGTGTTCGGCAATCAGGCGACGATCACGTTCGCCGGCGCGTCGGGCCATTTCGAGCTCAACGTGTTCAACCCGGTGATGGCCTATAACTTCCTGCAGTCGGTGCGCCTGCTCGCGGATGCCGCGGTGTCCTTCACGGACAACTGCGTCGTCGGCATCGAGCCGCGCGAGGACAACATCAAGGCCGGGCTCGAGCGGAGCTTGATGCTGGTGACCGCGCTCGCGCCGAAGTACGGCTACGACAAGGCCGCGAAGATCGCCAAGACCGCGCACAAGAACGGCACGACGCTGCGCGAGGAAGCACTGAAGGAAGGAATTTCCGAAGCCGACTTCGATGCCATCGTGCGCCCGGAGAACATGATCTCGCCGGGTTGATGGGTCGCGCCCTCGGCGCGAGGACGGCATCGCTGCTTGAACTGCGCGAGTCGATCACTCCGGAACTTTACTCGCGCTTTGACTGCAAGAATGCGCTCCCCATTGCGCGGTTGAGCTCATCGACGAATGGGGACCAGCCCGAATGCAGGATCACTAGGATATCTTCGGCCCGCGTAGCGGCGACATAGAGCAGACCACGATCGAAATCGTCGTCGCTCCCCTTGGAAGGCAACAGATCAACCCACAGCAGCAGTACGATGCGAAACTGCAAGCCACGTGCGCTATGCATGGGCAAGATTTTCACCGCGTCGTCGTACAGCCTGCCTGTGGGACTATTTCCAGCGAGCAGGACTGCCCGGGTGAACCCGTTCAGCCTGTCACGGAGTGCCAGCATGGTCGCGTCGCGATGCCGACTGGGATGACGCCACCTCGGATAGAGCACGGCGATCTCAGAAGGCTTGATACGCCGACGCCGTCCGCCGATCTCCAAACCGCCGCGTAACCATGTCTCGATCAAGGCCGCGGCGTAATGCACTTCGCTAGCTGCGTCGTCCAGCTCGATCAGCACGGGTTCTGGCCCTGAACGGATTGCAGTGTCCGGCTTAACCGGCAAGGTAGGCAGACCGACGACATCACCTACGCGCCGTGTAGAGAACCCACACGCGACACGGAGTATCTCGGCGGTATTGCGATAGTTGCGATCGAGATCAAACTTCCGATTGATGACACGCCCACTGGCATGAATACCGGCGTCGGCCCAAGTGAAGTCCCGCTTGCGATAGAGCGACTGGCTGCCATCGCCGACGATCAAGAGATCACCGGTGTCGGGCTCCTTGAGAGCCAGCTTGGCACACTGGAACCACGAACTGGGCCAGTCCTGGGCCTCATCGATCAGCACCGCATCGAAGCGGCCGCGCAGGCCAGCCTCGCCTTGCAACAGCGTGCGCAGGCGTTCGCCAAAGGCGGCGTCCTCCTCGTCTTTACGAAACTCGACGCCTGAGCGAACGCCCCAAGAATGAAATGTCGCCGCGGTCACGCCCCTATGGCCGGACAGTGCCGTCGCCAGCTGCTGCGCAAGCAGCCGGTTGTAGCACAAAACCAGGATGCGCTTCTCTGGATCCTCAGCCAGCAGTTTCGCCCGGGCGATCAACAGCACGGTCTTGCCCGAGCCGGCGACGCCATAAACGATACGGTGGCCATTTCCTAGGGAACGCGCGTTGCGCTCCTGGCGCAGATCCAGCACGGCGAGCTCGGCCTCGCTCTCGCGGATGACAATTTCCGGGTGGATTACGCTACGTAAGATGTCGACTTGCGCCGATGCCATCTTTTGAAAGGGCCACCAGGGGTCGAAGCAAGACTTCAGCCTCTCCAAGAGGGCTTTCGGCTCGAGCGCCTCCCAGCTCGCCAGTTCGTCGCGGGTGATCGTCACGTCCGGTGGAAACAGGCGCATCAGCTCGGGCGCTTGGTTCTGAATCTGGCTGCGGTTGATGTTGCTCAGCACGGCGATATGGCAGAAGGGGAAGGCGTATCGGCCTGAGTAGTGTCCTTCCTTCTGCATCAGCAGGCGCGCTTGCGGATGCTTGCGACACTCATCCATTAGCCGCAGCATATAGCCGCGCGCCTGCTGGCGCGGATGAGGAACGACAACCGTGTTGTCGCGACGAGTGATCGTCAAATTGGTAGCTGTGACGCTCCCCAACTCAGCCAACCGCCAGTCTTTCACCTCTATGATGAGCACGCCGACCTCGGGCAGGATCACGATCAGATCAGGATGGCGCCGCCGCACTACAGGTTCGTAGTAAACGAGGCAATCCTCCGGCAGCCGCGCCAGCGCCGCAAAGACGCGCTTCTCGCCGGCCATACTGGATGCCGGCAGTGTCTCGGGAATCATCTCCGCCATGGCGTTTGGCAATGCATATGTTTGCTAAGCTACGACGCCTTACGCCCCCAACACCACCTCGCGTTCGAGGAACGCGGCAACATCCTCGGCCTCGATCTCGCGCGTGACGAAGGCATCGCCGATCGCGCGCATGAGGATGAAGGTCAGCCGGCCGGACTGCACTTTCTTGTCCTGCTGCATGAGGGCGAAGAGCGTCTTTGGATCGGGGCGATCGCTGCCCGGAATGTGCGCGATGCGCGTCGGTAAGCCGACGGCGCGCAAATGTCTCTCCACGCGCGCCGCCGTACCTGCCGGACAGAGCCCGCGCTCTTCCGAAAAGCGCGCGGCCTGACACATGCCGATCGCGACAGCCTCGCCGTGCAGAAGGCGGCTTGAGTAGCCGGCCCAGGCTTCGAGAGCGTGACCAAAGGTGTGGCCGAGGTTGAGCAGCATGCGATCGCCGGTCTCGGTCTCGTCGCGCTCGACGATACGGGCCTTTGCGGCGATGGAGACTTCGATGGCCTCGGTCAGGATCGCGGGATCATTGCCGAAGAGGCGCTGCCAGTTCTGCTCCAGCCATCCGAAGAAGCGGGCATCACCGAGCAGGCCGTACTTCGCGACCTCGGCATAACCGGCGCGCATCTCGCGGACGGGCAGCGTCGAGAGCGCCTTGGTATCGGCGAGGACCAGGCTCGGCTGATGGAAGGCGCCGATGAGGTTCTTGCCCTGGGGCGTGTTGACGCCGGTCTTGCCGCCGACGCTGCTGTCGACCTGGGCGAGCAGACTCGTCGGGATCTGCACGAAGCGCACGCCACGCCGCAGGATTGACGCTGCAAAGCCCGCGAGATCGCCGATCACGCCGCCTCCCAGCGCAATGACGAGGTCGCCGCGTTCGAGCTTGAGCGCGAGCAGGCTCTCGCTCAAGCGCCCGAGCTCGGCAAAGCACTTGGTCGACTCGCCGGGTGGCATGGTGATGGTGCCGAGGTGGCGGTCGAACGTGCGGAGCGAGGCTTCGAGCGTGGCGAGGTGGTGCTTGGCAACGTTCTCGTCGGTCACGATAGCGGCGCGGGCCTTGCCGAAGCGAGAGACGATCATGTCGCCGGCGCGCGCGATGAGGTCGCCTCCGACGAGCACGTCGTACGAGCGCGCGTCGAGATCCACATGCACGAGGCGCTCGGCGCCGGCCGGCAACTCAGGGCTCGCCATGAGCAGCTCCGCTCGCGACTGCGGTCTCAATTGGATCGGGACGCGCGAGCAAGGCGGCGATGATCTCGCCGACGATGAGCTCGTGCGTGGTATCGCGGCTCTCGATCGTGATGTCAGCCTCCGCATAGACGGGATAGCGCTCGTCCATCAAGCGCTTCATGACCGCTACAGGATCGTCCACCTTGAGCAGCGGGCGGTTGTCGCGCTTGGCGACGCGGCGCATGAGCACGTCGAGATCGGCGCGCAGCCAGACGCTGATGCCGGCCGCCTTGATCGCCGCCCGCGTCTCCGCGTTCATGAAGGCGCCGCCGCCGGTTGCGAGAACCTGTGGCCCGTTGCTGAGGAGCCGCTTGATGACCTTGCGCTCGCCGTCGCGAAAATACGTCTCACCATGGTCCGCAAAGATCTCGGGGATCGTCTTCAGTGCGGCACGCTCGATCTCGTCATCGGCATCGATGAAGGGGAGACCGAGGGCAGCCGCAAGCCGGCGGCCGATCGAGGACTTGCCGCAACCCATGAGGCCGACCATGACGATGGAGCGGGCGCCGAGCTTGTCACGCACCTCCTGGGCGCGCGCGAGAAGCTCGCTCCTGTCCCGCTTCTTCCAGCCGAATCGCATCATCGCCCGGCTCCGCGTGTTTCCCTGGCGGCAGCCGCGGCCGCGAAAAGCATTTTCTCGGGCCTCACGATATATCGCGCGTCCGTCCTGGCCCATCTCATGGTCCGCAATTCACACAATTGCAACACGTGAGCCCTCGCAACCATGGAATAAGCCCGGTTAGAGCATTACCGGCGCCTTGGCAGGGGGGCCTCGCGCGCCATAATAGCGCCAAGGCGCCGGCCTATCGGCAGAATGTACAGGACTTACGATGCCCAGTCTTTTCAGGTTCTTGATGGTGGTTGCCGTCTTGTCGGCCATGACGGCCGGGGGCCTGTACATCCTGTCGGAATACTTCGAGCCCGATCCTCGGGAAGTTACGCAACCCGTATCCGGCGTCAAAGTGCGGCGTCAGTAGGTGAACCCCGCAATGGCCAGAACGCCTTCCAGTGCAGTAGTCAGGACGGCGGCCTTACTTATCCTCTCAACCCTGGCTCTCAGCGGCTCCCTGCCCGGTGCATCATCGACTGTCGCTTCGGCTCAGGACTCCTGGATCTTTCCCTGGGACCAGCGGGCTCGCCGGGGCGGCGGGTCGGATAGCTCCGGCCCTCGAGAAGGCGACCGGCCGCTGGAGCCCAAGGGCGGGCGGAACACCTATCCGAGCGAGACTGACGAGAGACTGCGCGGAGACAGCGCCCCCAACGCGTCAGGACCGCGCAGCGCCGCCCCGATAGCTGTCGACCGGCAGGAGCTGGCGCCGTTAGCGACGCCACCTCCCGAACCGCCGCCGCCAGCCTCGGCCGGGGCGATGCCGCCGCCATCGTCTCAATGGGATACGCGCACGACGCCCATCCCGGACGAGCGGGGCTTCGACGACAGGGGCTTCCTGCCGGCCCCTCGCCGTGATCGTGAGTTCGCACCGTTCGCGCCACAGCCTGCTCCGCCGCCTGCACGCTCCTCTGCTTACCAAAGGCCACAACTCCCATCGGCTGCGCCAGCACGCGTGGCGCCGCGACCATCAATGGACGGGATCACGGCAATCGAGCCGAAAGTGCTCGAGGACATCGTGGACGGCGTGGAGCTGCCACCGAAATCAGCGACGATCGCGGCACTCTGGCCCGAACCCTGGCGCGCCGCCAGCGGACAAGTATCGCCAGCCTTCGAGGCCATCCGCATCGAGGCGCTGCGTCGCGCCGGCGCCGTCGATGCGCTGAAAGCCGTGCTCGACCGGGCAACGCCGCCGCAAGAACCTGTGCTGGCGGTCGTCGTATTGCGGGCACAGCTCCTCGTCGGAAATCGCGAGGCCGGCTGCGCACTCGCAGGCGAGGCCATCCGCAATCGCGCATCACTGCCTGCAAGTTTCCGTCGCGATGCCGTGCTCGCGGCCGGCTACTGCGGGCTTGCCGGTGGCAATGCCGAGGCAGCCAAGCTGACGACCGACCTCATTCGCGGCGAGAAGATCGACGCGCCCTTTGCGCTTGCTGTCCTCGGCGGCGCCGGCAAGGACGGCAAGGCGCCACCACCTCTCCCCTCGGCGATCGGCATTCTCGATTATCGGATCGGCGAAGTTGCAGGCCTCGTCTGGCAGAACACGCTCGTCGATCGCGCGGAGCCGGCCGTGCTCGCGATCATCCCGACGGCGCAAACGGTCGATCCGGGCCTCAGGATTGTCGCTGCCGAGCGCGCTGCGCGGTTGGCTCTCGTCCCACCCAGTGTCCTCGGCGAGCAGTACCGCGCCCTGCCCGTGTCGGCCGACGATGTGGCGAACGGGCTCGCGACGCGGCAGACGGGGGCCATGCGACGCGCCGTGCTCATGCAGGCTGCACTTGCCGAGCGCTCACCAGACAAGAAAGCCCGGCTGATCGCCGCTCTGCTCGATGACGCCAGCAAGGCGGGCCTCAGGGCAGCCATTGCGCGTACGCTCGGTCCTACGATCGAGCAGATGCGCCCATCGCCGGAAATGGCGTGGTTCGCCGACAGCGCTTCGGAGATCCTCGTGCAGTCCGGACGTGGGGATGCGGTTGAAGGCTGGGCCTCACTCACCCGCGACCTCGATCATTGGCGTGTGCTCGGTGCTCTCGCGAGCGAGACCGACGCGCCATCGAGCAGCGCGCTGGCAAGCCTCGATCGGATCGCACACGCCGGCCGGATCGAGGCGCCGCGCTTGCACCGCGTCGTAACCGTACTCGATGCCCTCGACGTGCAAATACCGATCCCGCTGTGGGAGGCGGCAAGTCGCACGCCTCAGCCGACCGACGGTCATCTCCCGGCGACGGGCGTGCTCGGCGAACTCAAGACGGCAAGCGACAAGCGCGATGGCGGCCGCACCACCCTGCGCGCGGCCCAGGCGCTCGGTCCGGCGAGCGCGCCCAACGCCAATCTGCTGACGCTGGGCGATATCATCCGCGCGCTCAAGAGCGCGGGCTTCCAGCGTGAAGCACGCGCCCTCGGTATCGAGGCACTGATCGATAGCTGGCCGACGGCAGCCGGCCGTTAAGGCTATTCCGCCGCGAGCAATCCACGGTTCTGGCCGGTTCCGCCGGTCGCGGGTGCCATCGTCGCAATGCGGCCGAGCGCCTCGACAAATCCCGCACGGCCTCCTTCAGGCAGCACGCCCAGCAGGATCTGGTCGACCTCGGCGGCGCGCAAGCGGAAGCTCTCGAGCAGCGATTTACCCTCGTCCGTGAGCCGGAGAACATTCGAACGCGCGTCGTGGCGCGCGCGACGACGAGCGATCAGGCCCTTTCGCATCAGGCGGCGCACGAGATCGGCCGTCGTCGAGCGATCGATGCCCGTTGCATCCACCAAGCCGACCTGATTGGTCCCCTCGCGCTCGCCGACGACAACGAGCACCGCGAGCTGGCGCGGCGTCAGACCGGTATCGGCAAACGCCGCCGCGAAGGCTTCGTCGGCCGCCTGCTGCGCGCGGTGCAGCAAGTGCAGTACGCAGCCATTCAGATCAAATCCGGTCACGCTTTCCTGGTTCAAAGTGCACATTCCCCCTCGATAGCCCATCGGTGATCAGGCGTGCATTCGGTCCCAAGCGACCGAAACGCGCTATAGATCGGATGCCTACGTCGCAAGTATCGAGATCATCCGGCGAGGGAGTTTGACTGTTGATCAACGAACGGCAATCCTCTAAAAATTGGCTATGGCTGTCAAAAAACGCACAGCATATCCGGACTGGGAAGATGTGCATTTCTTCCTAGAACTGGTTCGCCTCGGGAGCCTATCGGCAGCCGCGAGAGCCCTGGGCGTGACCCATGCAACCGTCGGCCGGCGGCTCGCGTCCCTCGAGACAGTACTCCGTGTGCAGCTTTTCGACCGGCACGACGGCCGATTCACGCTGACAGCGGCCGGAGAGCGCGCCGCGGCGGCGGCCGCCGCCATGTCGGACGGCGCCCAATCGATCCGCCGGCTCGCAGCCGGCCCGTCCGACGCGGTGATCGGGAAAGTCCGCCTCACGGCGACGGAGATATTCGGCTCCTACTTCCTCATGTCGCGGATGCGCGAGCTGATGGAGAAGAATCCCGGCCTCGAAATCGAGGTGGTCATCAGCAGCCGCAACCTGAGTCTTGCACGACGCGACGTCGACCTTGCCATCCGCCACTCGCGGCCTGAAGGCGCCAACGTGATCACGCGCAAGATCGCGGACTACGCGAGCTACTTCTATGCCGACCGGCACTATGTCGAGACGCACCGGGATGGCCCACTGGATTTCATCGGTTTTGCCGACGACGTTGCCCATGTCGAAGCGGCAGAGCACTGCGCGCGGGCGGTCGGCAACACGCACCGCTACTCGCTGAAGGTGAATACGCTTTTCGCGCGCCTAGCCGCGGCGCGCGGCGGCCTCGGAGTCGGGCTCATTCCGAAGTTCGTCGCCCACCAGTATCCGGATCTCGTGGCCGTGGATGTCGGCGGAGAGCCCTTGATCCGCGAGTTGTGGCTGGTCGCGCACCCGGACGTCCGGGGCGTAGCGCGGCTCCGCGTAACATTCGACTACATCGCCAACGCCGTGGTCGGCGCCCGCCACATCCTCATGTAAACGCGGAGCGGGCCCCGCGCTCACATTGCTCCAACGTTTGCGCCGTTGACGGCTACTTCGGCAGCAGCCAGACGTCCGACAGATCCTGGCCTAGATAGTGGCTCGGCATGGCGTACCAGCCCTTTAGTCGCGTTGGCTGGACGACAATGCGCTGGAACCACAGGAAGGGCACGGCATTGGCTGTCGTGAGCACATAGCGATCGAGCTCGTTGACGAGCCGCTTGCGTTCGACGGGGTCGACGGCACGCTGCTGCGCCTTGTAGAGGTTGTCGATCTTGTCGTCCTGGTGGTCGGAGTAGCCGACGGCCGTAAGTCTCTTCGATAGCATCTTCGTGAACTGCAGCGTCGGATCGTCCGTGTAGTCGGAGATGAACTCGATCGCGACGTCGAAGTTGCCGCCTGAGAGAGCCGCCTGATAGGGCGCCGTCTCGAACTGCTCGTGCACGGCCGTGACGCCGACGCGCCGCCACTGGTCCAGCAGATAGACGCCCGCGGCCGTATAGGGATCCGTCGCCGAACGGTTCAGGAGCTTGAAGGAGAGCTTATCGACGCCGGCCTCCTTGAGAAGCTTCGTCGCTTCCGCGCGGGCGGCTACCGGGTCCTTGCCGAAGCCGGGAATCTTGACGAGCTCGCTCTCGGGTAGTGCCATCTCGTAGCCCGGACGGGCGACGCCGCCGACATAGCGGATGGCGGCGATCTTGCCGAGCGCCGCGCCGCCGCCCCAGCGGTCGATCGCGAGGGAAAGGGCCTGGCGGACCTTCTCGTTGTCGAAGGGCGGACGCTTGGTGTTGAAGATGACGATCAGCGCCGATGTCAGCGGCTGCTCTTTCACCCAGACCTTGTCACCGAGCTGCGCGACGAGCTGGTCACGCTCGGCCGGCGAGCGGAAACGGAACTCGGCATCGAATTGACCGCCGAGAAGACCTGTCAGCACTGTCGCCGACTTCACGAAGAAGGCCTTGTAGCCATCGAGATAGGGAAGGTCCGGCTTGAAGTAGCCGTCGAAGCGCTTCGCGGTCCATGTTGCGCCGCGCACGTGCTCGACGAACGTAAAGGCGCCCGAGCCCATGATCTCACGTTCGGGATAGCGCGGGTTCTCTTTCAACTTGGCGGCGCTGTAGATGCAGTTGAAGGGCGATGCCAGCAGCGGCAGCACGCCGGCAACCTGCGTCTTCATTTTGAAGATGACGGTCAGATCGTCCGGTGTCTCGATTTCTCCAAAGTCCGAATAGTAGGACCGCCGCACCGAGACGATGCCTTCCGGCGGCCGGATGATACGCTCGTAGCTGGCTTTGACGTCGGCTGACGTCAGCGGAGAGCCGTCGTGGAACTTGATGCCGTTGTGCAGCTTGAACGTATAGCTCATGCCGTCCGGCGCAGCCGTCCAGGACTCGGCCAGATCGCCAGTCACGTTCGGATAGGTCTGTCCGTGGAACTTGAGCAGCGTCGAATAGTGCGGCGCGATGGGGTGCGTGTGCCCGAACGTCGTATTCGAGTGGCAATCGTAGTTCGGTGGCTCTGCGACGACAGCGAAATTGAGGATGCCACCGCGAACGGGGGTCTCCGCGCCCGCGGCACCGGGAAGGGCGAATGCGGCTGCGACGGCCAGCAGCCGTCGGGCAGTCTTGCTCATCGGACGTTCTCTCCCAGACATTCTGTTTGGCGCGCACGAGCCAGCGCGTTGGGGCCATATTGGCACCGGCGAGCACGCGCGCCAACGGCGCAGCGGTCTGCCTGCCACGCGTCGGGAGAGGGGCAGCGCGCGAACTCAGGTATCGTGATCAGGATGCTGGCGGCTCGCGAACCGAGGAAGCTGGTCGGTGGGTATGTCATCCTCCGTGCGGACACCGGGAAGGTCGAGAATTTTGTCTAAAAAGGGTAGGCGGCCCTCGATGCCAAACTGCTCGGTCGGCGAAACCCGGGAAGGATCGTCGAGCGAGCCGAGTGACACTGAGATCCGGTCGTTCTCCAGCACGCGATACGTAAGCGGCGTGCCGCAATCACGGCAGAAGCCACGCTCGGCGGCCTCCGACGATCGAAAAGTGCCGGGCGCTCCCCGCGTCCATGCGAGGTCCTTGGGCGGCACACCGGCGAGCGGCGCGAAATAATTGCCGAAGGCCTTTTGGCACATGCGGCAGTGGCAAATGGAGGCGCCGGTCGGCTCCGCATAGAGTGCGTAGCGGACCGCGCCGCACTGACAGCCGCCGGTATGAATTGGTGTCCGTTCAGCCATTGGGGACCTCGCTCATTTGCTGCTGCTCCTCGCCAGAATAACGCGCGAGGAAAGCAAAAGGAGCCCGGTCGAAAGATCCGTGAATGCTCAGGTCCTGCCGGCGAACTTGTCCGTCGCCCGGATCAGCCGGTCGAGAATGCCCGGCTCTGAATAGGCGTGGCCGGCGCCCTCGACGATATGAAATTCCGCATCGGGCCACGCCTTGGCCAGATCCCAAGCCGTCCGCAATGGACAGGGCATGTCATAGCGACCATGAACGATGAGGCCGGGAATTCCCCTCAGTTTATGAGCATCACGCAGGAGCTGGCCTTCCTCTAGCCATCCGCCATGCGTGAAATAGTGGTTCTCGATGCGCGCAAATGCGAGCGCGAAATCATCATTGCCGTGCTGGGTGGTGAGCGCGGGATCCGGCAGGAGCGTTATGGTCTCGCCCTCCCAAAGGCTCCAGACTTTCGCCGCCTCGATCTGCGCCGCGCGGTCAGGCCCGGTGAGGCGCTTGCGGTAGGCGGCCATCAGGTCCCCACGCTCGGCCTCGGGAATGGGCGCGAGGAAGCGCTCCCACTTATCCGGAAACATCTCCGACACGCCGAACTGATAGTACCAGTCGAGCTCGCTCTTCTGCAGTGTATAGATGCCGCGAACGATGAGCTCGCTCACCCGCTCGGGATGTGTCTCGGCATAGGCGAGCGCCAACGTCGATCCCCACGAGCCGCCGAACACCTGCCACTTCTCGACGCCGGCGAGACCGCGCAGTCGCTCGATGTCTTCGACGAGGTGCCACGTCGTGTTCGCCTCGAGCCCGGCGTGTGGCGTCGAGCGTCCGCAGCCGCGCTGATCGAAAAGGGTGATGTCGTAGAGCTTGGGATCGAAGAGCCGGCGCTGGTTCGGCGAGATGCCGCCGCCGGGACCGCCGTGCAGGAAGACGGCCGGCTTGGCGCCGCGGGTGCCAACGCGCTCCCAATGAATGACGTGGCCGTCACCGACGTCGAGCTCGCCGGTCTCGAATGGCTCGATCTCGGGATAGAGCGTACGCAGCTCGGTCATGGCCATAAACTCACGTGAGTGAAGGAGCCCGAAACGCATCCGGCATCCGGTACTCCCCGGATGCCGGAATGCTTGGGCCAAAAGATGGAAGCTCAGGCCGTCATCGCTTCTCGGCAGCTTACGCTGCCATGGCCTTCTTGAGGTTCTCGTCGATCTTGTCGAGGAAGCCCGTGGTCGACAGCCACTTCTGCTGATCGCCGACCAGGAGCGCGAGGTCCTTGGTCATGAAGCCGGCCTCGACCGTGTCGATGCAGACCTTCTCGAGCGTGGTCGAGAACTTGGCGAGCTCCGGATTGTTGTCGAGCTTGGCACGATGCGCGAGACCGCGCGTCCAGGCGAAGATCGAGGCCATGGAGTTCGTCGAAGTCTCGCGGCCCTTCTGATGCTCGCGGTAGTGGCGCGTGACGGTGCCATGCGCCGCTTCTGCTTCGCAGGTCTTGCCATCCGGCGTCATGAGCACGGAGGTCATGAGGCCGAGCGAGCCGAAGCCCTGCGCGGCCGTATCGGACTGCACGTCGCCATCGTAGTTCTTGCAGGCCCAGACGTAACCGCCCGACCACTTCAGGCAGGCTGCCACCATGTCGTCGATGAGACGGTGCTCGTAGGTGAGCTTGCGCTTGTCGAACTCGGCCTTGAACTCCTTGTCGAACACCTCCTGGAAGATGTCCTTGAAGCGGCCGTCATAGACCTTGAGGATCGTGTTCTTGGTCGAGAGATAGACGGGATAGTTGCGCGCGAGGCCGTAGTTGAAAGAGGCACGGGCGAAGTCGCGGATCGACTCGTCGTAGTTGAACATGGCCATGGTCACGCCCGAGCCCGGCGTCTTGATCACTTCGCGCTCGATGACCTGCCCGTCGTCGCCCGTGAACTTGAGCGTGATGGTGCCTTTGCCCGGAAAGCGGAAATCCGTCGCGCGGTACTGATCGCCGAAGGCGTGGCGGCCGATGACGAACGGCTGCGTCCAACCCGGCACGAGGCGCGGCACGTTCTTGCAGATGATGGGCTCGCGGAAAATGGTACCGCCGAGGATGTTGCGGATGGTCCCGTTCGGGCTCTTCCACATGTCCTTCAGATTGAACTCCCTCACACGCGCTTCGTCCGGCGTGATCGTCGCGCATTTCACGGCGACGCCATGCTTCTTGGTCGCGTTGGCGGCGTCGATGGTGATCTGGTCGTTGGTCTTGTCGCGGGCTTCGACGCCGAGGTCGTAGTATTCGAGATTCACGTCCAGGTAGGGATGGATCAGCTTGTCCTTGATCAGCTGCCAGATGATGCGGGTCATCTCGTCGCCGTCCATCTCGACGACCGTTCCCGTGACCTTGATCTTAGACATTGCGCGGTTTCCTCTCTCGGCGTGCCAGTGCTTGGTGTCGGTGCATTTCGCGTGGAATTTCGCGGCGCACCATAGTGCGATGGCGCCCACTAAAGCAACGGACTTGAAATTCACCTCAGTTCGGGACTGGGCGAGGAGTGAATTTCAAGTCCAACGTTGCTTTAGAAAGGAGATTATCTCAAAGCGTCTCCGGACATTGAATGCGACTCCGAGACCGGGCCCGAGCACGGTTCGCATTCGAGGTCCGACGCTTTGGTGGAAGCGCCATGCAACGTAAGTCTGGGGTGTCCTGCGCTTTTGGGCCTCAGCCCTTGCCGGCTTCCTTGAGCGCAGCGCGGGCCTTCTCGACCAACTCTTCCTGGGCCTTGAGTATCTCCAGCGAGGGCATGGAGACGATATTGTAGCCGCAGTCGACGTAGTGCACCTCGCCGGTGACGCCACCCGAGAGGTCCGAAAGCAGGTAGAGGGCCGAGCCGCCGACCTCCGAGAGCGTGGGCGTGCGCTTGAGGGGCGCGCTCTCCCCCTGGAAATTGAAGATCACGCGCGCATCCGAGATCGCGGCTCCGGCAAGCGTGCGCATGGGACCCGCAGAGAGCGCATTCACGCGAATGCCCTGGCCGCCGAAATCAGCGGCGAGATAGCGGACAGAGGCCTCCAACGCCGCCTTGGCGACGCCCATGACATTGTAGGAAGGCACCACGCGCTCCGAACCACCGTAGGTGAGCGTCAGCAGCGATCCGCCGTCCTTCATGAGCGGGGCTGCCCGCTTGGCGATCTCGGTGAAAGAGAAGCAGGAGATCACCATGGTATTGGTGAAGTTGTCGCGTGTCGTATCGGAGTAGCGACCCATGAGCTCGCGCCGATCCGAGAAGGCCAGCGCGTGCACGACGAAGTCGAGACCGCCCCAAGTCTTCTCGATCTCGCTGAACACATTGTCGACGCTGGCGAGATCGGTGACGTCGCAGGGCACGATCACTTCGGACTTGACCGACTCGGCCAGCGGCACCGCGCGGCGCCCGAAGGCATCGCCCTGATAGGTGAAGGCCAGCTTGGCGCCGTGCTTCGCGAGCGCGGTAGCGATACCCCAGGCGATCGACCGGTCGTTGGCGACGCCCATAACGAGGCCCCGCTTGCCGGCCATCAGCGCGCCCGGCGCAAGGATGTCTTTCTCACTCATCTGAGCCCCTACGATGCCGAGACCGACCCGACGTCCCGCCGACAGCCAGCAGCGCTGCGTGACCGCCTTGTCGCGGCGAAAATGCTCCATTGGATCCTGGCACCCTCTGCGGCGCCAAGCGCGCCTGACCGGACCGCCAGGAAATGGGAGGCAGCGCCAGTCGGCGCCCTGCCCTTAGCCTGAATGGCGGCGGAATGCCAGGGTGGCATTCGTACCGCCGAAACCAAAGCTGTTCGACAGCACACAGTTAAGAGGTACTTCCCGCCGTTCACGGACGATAGGAACATCTGCGAACGCGGGATCCAGCTCGTCGATGTTGGCGCTCTCGCAGATAAAACCGTTGTTCAGCATAAGCAGGGAGAAGATTGCCTCCTGTACGCCGATGGCCCCGAGCGAGTGCCCCGTCAGCGATTTGGTCGAGGAAATGGGCGGCACGTCCTTGCCAAAGACCTCGCGGATGGCCGCGATCTCCCGCTCGTCGCCGACGGGCGTTCCCGTGCCATGGGGATTGATGTAGTCGATCTTGCCGACCGGCTTGCCGTCGAAGCCCTTGAGCGCCTGGCGCATGCAGCGCACTGCCCCCTCGCCCGACGGCGCCACCATGTCGAAGCCGTCCGACGTCGCGCCGTAGCCGACCAGTTCGCCGTAGATCTTGGCCCCACGGGCGATGGCGCGCTCGCGCTCCTCCAGAATGACCATTCCGGCGCCGCCGGCAATCACGAACCCGTCGCGGCTTGCGTCATAGGCGCGGGAAGCTTTCGCTGGGCTATCATTGAACTTCGTGGACATGGCGCCCATGGCATCGAAGAGGACGGAGAGCGTCCAGTCCAGCTCCTCGCAGCCACCGGCGAACATGACGTCCTGCTTGCCCCACTGGATCATCTCAGCGGCATTGCCGATGCAGTGCGCAGACGTCGCGCACGCTGACGAGATCGAATAGTTCACGCCCTTGATCTCGAAGCTGGTCGCAAGGACGCCTGATGGGCCTGAGCACATGGCCTTCGGCACCTCGAAGGGGCCGATCTTTTTTGGACCCTTCTCGCGGGCCGTATCAGCTGATTTCACGATTGCGTAGGTCGAAGGCCCGCCCGAGCCGACGATGATGCCTGTGCGCTCGTTGACGACGTCGTCGCGCTCGAGCCCGGCATCGCGGATCGCCTGTTCCATGGCGATGTAGTTCCAGGCAACGCCTGCTTCCATGAAGCGCTTGGGCTTACGCGGCACTGCACCTTCCCAGTCGATGGACGGCGCGCCATACACCTGGCAGCGAAAGCCGAGTTCAGCGTATTTTTCGGCCCGCGTAATGCCGGATTTGGCCTCACGAAGCGAGGCCAGCACCTCTTGCGTGCTGTTGCCGATGGACGAGACGATGCCCATCCCGGTAACGACGACCCGCCTCATTCTTCGCCTTCCTTCCGCTGAAGTGGCCTGCGCTGTTCGGATAGCCGAGCGGACCACCTTCAATAACAGTTTTTTGCGGCCGTTCTTCAGCGAACCGCCAGAACGACCTCAGGCCGATGCCGCGCCAGCCTCTTGCCCGGCCTCGAACAATCCGACCTTCAGCTCGCTCGCCGTATAAATGACCTGACCATCCGCCGTCAGCGTGCCGTCCCCGATGCCAAGCTTCAGCTTGCGCAGGATCACGCGCTTAATATCGACAGTATACTCCAGCACGCGCACCGAAGGCAGGACCATGCCGGTGAATTTGACCTCGCCGACGCCGAGCGCGCGACCGCGACCGGGTGCGCCGAGCCATCCCAGGAAAAAGCCCGTGAGCTGCCAGAGTGCGTCGAGCCCGAGGCAGCCCGGCATGACCGGATCATCCTTGAAGTGGCAGGCAAAGAACCAATCGCAATTCGGATTGCCGGCGACGGCGAGCGTCGCCTTGATCTGGCCCTTGCCGTGCGCGCCGCCCTCCTCGGAGACATGCGTGATGCGATCGAACATCAGCATTGGCGGCAGCGGGAGCTGCGCGTTGCCGGCGCCGAACAGCTCCGCGCGCCCGCACGCCAGGAGATCGTCATAATCGAAGCTCGTCCGCCGCTCTGCCATCGCGATGCTGTCCCTGCCCCAAATTCCCTTGAAGTCCCCTGCCCCCAAGCCCGAGCCGTCGCGCCGGAGCGGCCGCGACCCGGTGCTCAAATGTTGCAGCGTTTACCTAACACATTCAATCCGCGCTTCAAACGCTGCCACATTCGCTTGAGCAGCAAGTGCCGCATCGTCGCAGCCGTGGCCTCGGTGCGCGACACCCTATATAAGGGGGCACAAATCAGACGCGAATGGTTCCAATCTCATGGTCCTGGTTCTCGATTCGGCCTCTGCGCCGGAAAAGCCGACCCCGTCGGCCTCCGAGTCGCCGCCCCTTCCGACGCTCGCCGGCCTCAGCCGTGACGGGCTCGGCGAGGCGTTGGCCGCCATCGGCGTGCCCGAGAAGCAGCGCCGGATGCGCATCGGCCAGCTCTGGACCTGGATCTATGCCCACGGCGTCACGTCCTTTGACGCCATGACGGACATCTCCAAGGAGCTCAGGGCAAAGCTCGCCACCGCCTATTCGCTCGACCGGCCGGAGATCGTCACGGAGCAGATTTCCACGGACGGCACGCGCAAGTGGCTGCTGCGCCTCCCCCGCCGCGGACACGAGGCGCGGGCGCCCGAAATCGAGACCGTCTACATCCCCGAAAGCGATCGCGGCACGCTCTGCATTTCCTCGCAGGTTGGCTGCACGCTCAATTGCTCGTTCTGCCACACCGGCACCCAGCGCCTCGTGCGCAATCTCGAGATCTCCGAGATCGTCGGCCAGATTCTTCTCGCGCGCGACCGCATCGGCGACTGGCCCGCGGGCACACCAGACGGCGTCGAGATCAAGGACAGCCATCTCCTTCCGTCGGCCGAGCGCAAGATCACTAACATCGTGCTCATGGGCATGGGCGAGCCGCTCTACAATTTCGAGAATGTGCGCGACGCCATGATCGTCGCGGCCGACAGCGGCGGCCTCGCCTTCTCCAAGCGCCGCATCACGCTTTCGACTTCGGGCGTCGTGCCGAACATCGCGCGCTGGGGCGAAGAAGCCGACACCATGCTCGCGATCTCGCTCCACGCGACGCGTGACGACCTCCGCGACGTGCTCGTGCCGATCAACAAGAAATATCCCATCGCCGATTTGCTCAACGCGTGCCGCGCCTATCCCGGCCTTTCCAATGCGCGCCGCATCACCTTCGAGTACGTTATGCTCAAGGGTGTGAACGACAGTCTCGCGGAAGCGCGCGCGCTCGTGCGTCTACTCGCCGGCATACCCGCGAAGATCAATCTCATTCCCTTCAATCCCTGGCCTGGCTCACCTTATGAGTGCTCGGACTGGGAGCAGATCGAGAAATTCGCCGAGGTCGTGAACCGCGCCGGCTACGCGAGTCCCGTGCGCACGCCGCGCGGCCGTGACATCCTCGCCGCGTGCGGCCAGCTCAAGTCGGAGAGCGTCAAGCTGCGCGCGAGCCAGCGTGCCGCCACCGTAGAGGAGCACTGACCGTGTTCTGGCGCGCGGTCGGCCGCATCATCCTGGTGCCGCTCGGTTTCATTCTGGCCGCGCTCGCAGCGATGTTCGTTCTCTTTACGCTCGGCCTCGAACGCGTTACGCACTCCGTGCAAGGCCGCGGCGCCGACCCCGACAACTGGGTCGCGATATTCGACCTCGCCCAGGATACGATCATGCTCTTCTCGACCTTCACGATCGTGCCGGCGATCCTGCTCGTCATCGTGGGCGAGGTGGCGCGCATCCGCTCCTCGCTCTATTACATTCTGGGTGGTGGTGCGGTGCTTGCAGCGTGGCCGTTCTTGAGCCGCATGAGCGCGGCAGCGCAGGATCCGAGCCAGCTTGGCGTCGTCTGGACAGTCTTCGCGACGGCCGGCTTCACAGGTGGCTTTATCTATTGGCTGGTCGCTGGTAGACGGGCTTAGCTCGCGCCTTTGGCGCGCTTCTTCTTCCCCTTCTCCCCGTCCTTACGGGGAGAAGGTCGGGATGAGGGGCGGCCCAATTGCTAACGTCGGCTTGTGCCGCCGCCCCTCACCCTGGCCCTCTCCCCGCACGCGAGGAGAGGGGAAATGAGCGGAAGCAGCGATGTCGCTTGTGCGTTCAACTACGACCGATCGGGTCGTACCCGACGGCCCCGGTGCCCTCGTCGACAACCGGCAATCGGAGAAGGCCGCCGAGATCTGCCGCGGCGTCATGCGCGTGCTCGCCCAGCACGAGTTCACGGGCCTGATCGAGACAACGCTCGCGAACGGACGGCGCGCCGACGTTATGGCGCTTTCTCCGAGCGGCACGCTCTGGATCGTCGAGATCAAATCGAGCGTGACGGATTTCCAAGTGGACCAGAAGTGGCCGGAATACCGCGACTACTGCGACGCGCTGTATTTCGCCGTCGCGACAGACTTTCCCCAGGGGATCCTGCCGGCGGATACGGGCCTGATCGTCGCCGACCGCTTCGGCGGGGAGATTCTGCGACCGGCACCCGAGCACAAACTCGCACCTGCGCGTCGCAAGGCTCTTACGCTGCACTATGCGCGGCTGGCGGCGGCGCGGCTCAGCTCGGCCTTCGATGCGCACACGCGCTTCGAGCCTCTGCCGCGAGAATAGCACCTACTTCGGCGCGCGCTTGGCGAGAATGCGCTGCAGCGTCCTGCGGTGCATGTTGAGGCGCCGCGCCGTCTCCGAGACATTGCGGTTGCACAGCTCATAGACGCGCTGGATGTGCTCCCAGCGCACACGATCCGCCGACATGGGATTTTCCGGCGGCGGGGCACGCTCGCCCGAGGGCGCGAGGAGCGCGTCGGTCACGTCGTCGGCATCGGCGGGCTTGGCGAGATAGTCGACCGCGCCGAGCTTCACGGCGGAGACGGCCGTTGCGAAGTTGCCGTAGCCGGTGAGCACGATCGTGCGGGCATCCGGGCGGATGCGGGCCAGCTCCGCGATCACATCGAGGCCGTTGCCGTCATCGAGGCGCATGTCGACGACGCAGAACGCCGGCGGCTTCTGGCGGATAAGGTCAATGCCCTCGGACACAGAATGGCCCATGCGCACATCGAAGCCGCGCAACTCCATGGCGCGGCCGAGGCGCTGCAGGAACGCCTTGTCGTCGTCAACGATGACGAGCGTTCGATCCGCCGGCAGCTCATCTTGTTTGAACGAAAGGTCTTCTGACACGGCACTGTTCTCCATATCCAACAGCATACCGAAGGTTGTGGTCCACGCCAAGCCCGTAGGTATTTCGGTTTGAAGCCGGTTAAGGCCAGGAAATCAAATAGATGCGATCGGAATCGGAGCGGGATCGGATACCAACCTCGGGGGCAGATCGAAGGCACTCCTGGGCCAAGTAATCCGGACAACCGCACCCTTCGCTGGAGCAGTACGGTTGGCAAGCGTCACCTGGGCGCCCGAGCGCTCGAGCAGCGTCTTGGCTATAAAGTAACCAAGCCCGAGGCCGGCCCCGACACGGCCAGCTTGCGCGCCCGAACTCGAACGCAGACCGGCTGGCCTCGTCGTTATATAGGGATCGCCGAGCGTATCCATAATCTCGGGCGAGAAGCCCGGCCCGTCGTCCGCGATCGTGATCGACACCTCCGCTTCATCCCACAAAGCCGATACCTCGACCCGCTCGCGAGCAAAGTCCACGGCATTCTCGATGATGTTTCCCAACCCGAAGATGACACCCGGGCGCCGCTCACCGATCGGCTCGCGTCTGTCGGTGAGGGTTGAGCCATTGCGCCCCGTGGACGGTTGCGCGGTGATCTCGATGCGAATGGCCGCCGACTTGTAGGGCTGTGCCGCTTCCTGGATGAGCTGAGTCAGCGGCAGGCTGACGTGATGGGGATCCTGCTCGCCGGGACTGCGCGTGAGCTTGCGCAGGATCTCACGGCACCGCTCCGCCTGCGTGCGCAAAAGCGCTATATCCTCGGCGACATGAGGTGCCATGCTCGACGACGACGCGGCTTCGCGCTCGAGCTCCTTGGTGACGAGGGCGATGGTGGCGAGCGGCGTGCCGAGCTCATGGGCGGCTGCGGCGGCAAGGCCGTCGAGCGCGTGCAGACGCTGCTCGCGTGCGAGCACCAGCTCGGAAGCCGCCAGTGCCGCCGTCATGAGTCGCGCCTCCCGCGAGAGCCGCGCCGTGTAGAGGGCGAGGAACAGCATGCCAGCGACGATGGCTGCCCACACGCCCGCCTTGTAGATCCACGGGAGCGCGAACATCGTGGGCGGATACCAGGGCAGCGGCATGTGGTACGCAACCAACATCGAAGCCGCCGCCATCGCCAGCGCACCGAGCGCGATCGTATTGCGAACCGGGAGCGTCGCCGCCGAGACGGTGACAGGAGCGATGAAGAGCAGCGCAAACGGGTTCTCGAGCCCACCGGTCAGATAGAGCAGTGCCGCGAGCGTGAGGATGTCACACGCGAGCACAGCCGTCGCGAAGGTCGGGCTCAGGCGATGGCGCGCCGGAAAGACTACGCGCAAGCCGACGTTCAGCCATGCCGAGAGCGCGATGAGTAGCAGGCACCAGCCGAGCGGGAGGTCGTAGCCGAGGCCCCAGTATACGAACAGCACCGTGCCGAGCTGACCGAGCACGCCGAACCAGCGCAGACGCACGATGGTCTGCATCCTGAGACGACTGTCGTGGGGGCCGAGAGAGTTCAGCTCGATGGGAGCCATGGGTGCGTCACCGCTCGCTATACGCACGTGGTCACAGGGGCTGATCGCCGCAGGGCGCAGCCTTGTGGCGAAGCGTCGTGTAGACCAGATTGATCAAAAGAGGAAACAGTCAAGCGGCACTGGCCCCTATCCCCGTTCAGGTATGCCAGGGGCAGCCCAAGGAACTCTCCATGAATTTCCGCCTCGCCGCCGTCGCACTTGCAGCCGTCCTTGCAGGAGGGCTCGTCGCGCTTGCCGTCCTACCCGGGCCGCGCGAGCAGGTCGCGAACGTGCTGCCCTCGACAGGCAAAGCGCTGGTCGGCGGTCCCTTCTCGCTAGTCGATCAAACCGGCAAGGCCGTCACGGATCAGGACTTCCGAGGCCGCTACATGCTCGTCTATTTCGGGTTCACGCACTGCCCGGACGTCTGTCCCTCGGGGCTGCAGGTCGTTGCGGCCGCCCTCGACAAGGCGGGCGCCAAAGCCGAGCAGATCACGCCACTCCTGATCACGGTCGATCCCGAGCGCGACACGCCCGAGCAGCTCGCCTCGTACGTGCCGAGTTTCCATCCCCGCCTCGTCGGCCTCACCGGAACGCCGGAGCAGGTCGCCGCCGCGCTGAAGGCCTATCGCGTTTACGCCAAGAGGGTCGATGATCCGAAGTCGTCGGCCGGCTACACGTTCGACCACACCTCGCTCATCTACCTCATGGATCGCAACGGCGAGTACATCGCCCACTTCACGCACGCGACGCCCATCGACCGCATCGCCGAGCGGCTGGCGAAGCTGCATTGAGGCCTTGAAAGCGCATCGTTCACGCAGACGCGTTCACATGCGCGATTGAACGAAGCCAGCAGTCTGGCTACACTGTCGCATTCATTTTGATATGTATGCGAGTTGCGTATGAAGCGATTGCTCGGTTTATTCTGTTTGACGATTCTGCTGACTACTGCAGGCTTTTCGAAATCAAGCTACGCCGAGAAGCGAGCCTTCATTCTCGGCATAAATGCCTATGATCAGCTCGACCATCTGACCACGGCCGTCAATGATTCCGCAGCCGTCGCCGAGGCCCTGCGCACCGTCGGCTTCAGCATCATCCGTTTGAACGATGCTGGTTCTACTCAGTTCGCAGAAAAGTGGCGCGAGTTCCTGGCAACGCTCAAACCCGGTGACACGGCTGCCTTCTACTTTGCCGGTCACGGCTTCCAGGTCGATGGCGCGAACTATCTTGTTCTGAGGGATACGCCTGGCCCCGAAGCCGGCGAGAGCGCAGTGCTAGGCGGATCGCTCAACTTTCACGAGCTCATGGAGCAGCTCGAGGCGCGTGAACTCGCGCGAACGATCTACATTCTCGACGCATGCCGCGTCAGTCCTTTCGGAAGCAAACGCGCCCAGACACTGAAAGGGCAGGCGCGCGGCCTCGCCCCAATTGAAAGCCTCTTCGGCGCCTTCGTCATGTACTCGGCCGGCGCGGGCGAAGAGGCGCTCGACTATCTGGTCGATCCGGCAAAGGAACGCAATTCCGTCTACGCCCGCCGGCTGCTCGCCATGCTCAGAAACAAGGATCTGAGCATTGGCGACGTCGCAACACAGGTCCGCGTTCAAGTGGAGAGCGACGCAAACTCGGTGAAGCATAGACAGCGCCCCGCATACTTCGATGGCATTACGGGCCGATACTATCTGGCTGCGGCGACGCCGGACGGGAAGCCGCTCTCGACCTCCGCGCGCATCGCCGGCAACAACGTCATTCGCCTTGGCGGGTTTGCCACATGGGATACCAATTGCCAGAGCCGGCCCGCGCCGCGCGTCACCGCCACGTCGCCCCCGCGCTACGGACGCATCATCACGCGCTTCGAGACATTCATGATCGCGGGAGCGCACGCCGGCGAGGTCTCGTGCAACCAGACCACGCAGAAAGGTGTCGGTGTTTATTACGTCGTCGACGACGCGTTCCGAAGCAGCACCGCCGTCGATAGCGTCCAGCTTACTGTGAGGCATTGGTCGGTCGCGCCGTCATTCTCGGCGACCGAGATGTTCGATGTGGATCTCGCGACCAGGTACAGCCGGAGGGTCACCGGTCGCTAAGTTCATCTGCTGGAGCAACGTATCGGGGGCGGGCATGCAGCGATGGATATGGATGCTTGCCGCGTCTGCTCTCGCCATAGGCACGCCGGCGCTCCATGCCGGTTCGGCCTCGGCGCAATCCAACGAGGAATTGCGCAATCGCTTTCGCGAGGAGTGCCGCGCCCAGTTTCCGCACCTGAGGGGTGCAGCACACAAGGAAGAGCGCGCCGCGATGGTTTCGCAATGCATCAAGGCCAAGTTCGTCGACAGAAGGCGGAACGACGTCCGGCAGGCTGCTACGGAACGTGTCCCGTCCAACACGTCCTTCGTCCTCAACGAGTTCCACCCCTGGCTTGCGGCACCGAACCGGGGCCCAGCCGAAGCCCTCGGAATGATTTACTTCGCGCGCGGATTTCCCGAGCCGAACGATCGCGAGGACGTGCAGCCCATACCCTACCTCCTCAAAACGCTTTCCGATGAAGGCTGGGACATCGTGGCAGCTCGGGTGCCAAGCGGGCTCAGGCACCCTGGCGTCGAGTATGTGGCCGAGGCCGCGAGCTTCCTGCGGCGTCGCACTACGGATCTGAAGGAGCAGGGCTATCGCCGCATCATTCTCGTCGGCCATTCCTGGGGTGGATGGGCCGCCATACTCGCGGCTCAGGCACCGGACTTTCGCGCAGATGTGATGTTGCTGAGCGCACCCAACACATTCGGATCGAGGATTTCACCCGTCTCGAAAGGCCCCAATCCAGTCTACGGAATGGCCATCACTCAGCTTCCGAGGGCCTTGAAGGGAATCAAGACGCCGACGGTGATGATGCTACCGGACGACACCGAATGGGACCCTGATCCGGCCCAACGCGGAGCGATCACGGCGAAATATTTCAAGGAGGCAAATGTTCCCGGCATTGTCATAGCAAAGCCGCCGGGCTTCTTCGGGCACTTTGCCGCCTGGCTGCCGGTCTTCGACTACGCCTATGGCAGATGCATTAGAGCCTTCATCGACAATTCCACGTCGGAGGCCTGCACGACGCCTGAGCTCACCAACGATGATTTCCGGTCGATCGTCGATATCATTCAGGTCGCCGACGGTGAAAGCAAAGTCATAAAATCTGCAGAGCCACTCGTGGGCCGAAAGTTCGTCGCCTACACGCTCACCTCACGCGTAGCGCGGCGCTATGACTATATCTCGCCGACCAAGCGTCAGCATGTGGGCCGGGGCGACGTGCAGAACGAGAGCGTCTCTTTCGCCAAGGACCTTCACTGCGCGGCAAGTCAATGCACCAGGCTCGTGAAGTGGACCGATCGCGAGTTCCTGGAATTCGATGCCGAGAGCGGTAAGATCTTCGGCTGGTGGATCGAACAGCGGTGAAAGGTCGCCACATGCGGTTGCTGGGAGCACTTGCTGTCCTTGTGTGGCTCGGTGGCGTCGCAAATGCTTCGGCGTCCGACTCCGGCGCCGCGGGCTTCAGCGCGCAGGGCTTCGGCCAACCGCCAGCAGCGGCGCCCATCGCCAGGGGCGCAGCAGGCGCGCCCGGCGACGCAAGCTCCGCCGGTGGTTCCGGCGGGGGCGCCAGAGGCGGCGGGGGCGGGGGTTTCGATGGTGCCGCGACGCGCGGCGGCGGTGGATTTGACGTTCAGGTCGCTGCAAGCAGCACCCGCCCTCTTCAACCGCCGGCTTCGAAGTAGTCGGAGAAGCCGAGTGCACTCCGCGCGAGATTCTGGACTGCTGCATCGGGCCTTGGCACACATGGCCCCGTTCTTGCTGGCGCTTCGAGAGCCCCGTAGCCTCCGGAGCGTGAAATGGCATCCGTCACGATCGAAGCAGAGCCGACCTCGCTTGCCATCGACCTCCGGAAGACGGCGCTCATCATCATCGACATGCAGCGCGATTTCCTGGAGCCCGGCGGCTTCGGCGAGACACTCGGCAATGACGTATCGCGGCTCGCGGTGGCCGTGGCGCCGTGCCGCGCCGTACTCGATGCCGCCCGCCGCAAATGCCTCCTCGTCATTCACACACGCGAGGGCCACCGGCCTGATCTTTCGGATGCGCCGCCAGCCAAAGTCGAGCGCGGCATTCCCAGCCTGCGCATTGGCGCGCCCGGTCCCATGGGCCGCATTCTCGTGCGCGGCGAGCCCGGTCACGACATCATTCCCGCACTTTATCCGGCAGAAGGCGAACCCGTCATCGACAAGCCCGGCAAGGGTGCCTTCTATCAGACTGAGCTCGAGCTCATGCTGCGCAATCGCGGCATCGAGAACCTGCTTGTCTGCGGCGTAACGACCGAAGTGTGCGTCAATACCACCGTGCGCGAAGCCAATGACCGAGGCTACCGCTGCATCGTGCTGTCCGACTGCTGCGCGTCGTACTTTCCCGAATTCCACGCGGCGGGCCTCGCCATGATCAAGGCACAGGGCGGCATCTTCGGCTGGGTGTCGTCATCCAAGGCCGTCCTCGCGGCGATCGATTGAAACGCACGTAGCGCGCCGCTTTTCCGTTCACTCTCGCGCAACTGTGCCGCCAGAGTAGGCAACTGCGCCGCGCATTCGGACAGGCCGCGAACTCCGGACTGGAGACGACGTGATTGACGCCGCTGACGAAATCACGCGCAACGTTTGCACCTGCGGACAAGCATTCAGCGTGGCGTGAATCTTGCGACGCGACCCCAATGCCGCGAGGCACTTGGCGCGGCCACATGGGGGACCAGAGCCATGGCTACCGCGACCGAAGCGCATCGCCCAGTCCTGTGGACGCCCGGCGATTGGAATGCCTTCTTCGGCTTCGGCACCAACATCCTCGTCAACATGCTCGTACTGACGGGGCTGCTGCGCTTCGTTTTGAAGATGCCGGACAGCTTGGTGTTCGGCCGCATCCTGCCGGCGCTCGGCCTCATGATGTGCCTCTCGACGATGTACTACGCCTTCCTCGCCTATCGCCTGGCGAAGCGAACCGGCCGGACGGACGTTTGCGCGCTCCCCTCCGGCGTCAGCGTCCCGCACATGTTCGTCGTCACCTTCGTGATCATGCTGCCGATCTCGCTGCAGACGGGCGATCCGATCAAGGGCTGGCAGGCTGGCCTCGTCTGGGTGTTCTTCCAGAGCTTCATCCTGATGATCGGCGGCTTCATCGCGCCGTACATCCGCAAGATCACGCCGCGGGCTGCCCTGCTCGGCACACTGGCCGGCGTCTCCGTCACGTTCATTTCTATGCGGCCGGCGCTCGAAATGTACATGACGCCCATGATAGGCATTCCCTGCTTCGCAATCATCCTGGTCGCGTGGTTCGGCGGCTACCGCTATCCGCGCGGCATTCCGGCAGGTCTCGTCGCCATTGCCGCGGGCATGCTGATCGCCTGGGGATCGAACCTCTTTGGCCTCAACTACGGCGGCCTCAGCCTGCAGAAGCTCGCCGCGTCACTCACGAGCTTCGGCTTCTCGGTGCCGCTTCCCGCCTACAAGGAGCTGTTCGGCGGCTTCGAGTTCCTCGGCATCATTCTCGTGACCGCGATCCCGTTCGGCATTTACGACCTCGTCGAGGCCATGGACAATGTCGAGAGCGCGGAGGTGGCGGGCGATGCCTATCCGACCACGCAGGTGCTCACAGCCGACGGCGTCGTCAGTCTGATCGGCTGCCTCATGGGCAATCCTTTCATCAATGCCGTCTACATCGGCCATCCCGGCTGGAAAGCCATGGGCGGACGCATCGGCTATTCGGCCGCGACCGGGCTCATGGTCATCGTGCTCTCTTGGTTCGGCATCATCGCGCTGCTGCTGTCGCTGGTGCCCGTCGTCGCGATCTCGCCGATCCTGCTCTACATCGGCATGCTGATCGGCGCGCAGGCTTTCCAGGAAACGCCGAAGAGCCACGCGCCTGCCGTCGTTCTGGCGCTCGTGCCGCATCTCGCCGCATGGTGCAAGACGCTCATGGACGGCGCGCTGCAGGCGGCCGGCACGAGCGCGCATGCCGTCGGCTTTGAAAAGCTCGGGCAGGTCGGCGTGCTTTACCAGGGGCTCGAAGTACTTGGCGGCGGCGCCATCCTGACCGGCCTCATCTTCGGGGCGCTCGGCGCATTCATCATCGACAGGCAATTCCTGTCGGCATCGGCGTTCGCAGCCGCGGCCGCTGTGCTGACGTTCTTCGGCTTCATGCATGGCGAGTCGGTCGGCATTGCCGTCACACCGACGGTTGCCATCGCCTACGTGGTCGTGGCCGTGTTCCTGTTCGCGCTGAGCCGAACGACAGTGCCCGCGCCAGCACCGGCACACTCACATCACGCGGCGGCAGCTGAATAGGCCGCTTTACCACTGCATTGTCGCTGACAGGCGGAACGAGCGCGGCTCCAGCGGGTGGAAGTGGATGTCCTCCACACCGCCGGCGGGCTCGCCGGGCAAGCGCGAGGCATAATAGTAGTCGATCTGACTTGCTTCAGCGTCGAACAGATTGAAGGCGTCCAAACGCACAATCAAACCATTATCGAACTTGTAGCCGAGGCGGGCCGAGACAGTGGTTGTCGACTCCGAGCGCACGGAGTTGTCCTCAATGAGAGGCCGCGGCCCGAAGTAGCGGACCTTCGCGCCGCCGAACCATCCCCCGTAGACATCCTGGAAGGACAGCCCAGCGCTGATCACGCCCTCGACGGCGCCAGGAATTCGGCGCCCCGGTGCCGTGGGATCATCCTCTCGGAAGCGGGCTTGTGTGTATGCTGCGTCGAAGTCGAGCGTGAGCCAGGGCGTGAGCTTCGCGTCGATCGTGAACTCGGCGCCGACGCGGCGGCTCGGGCGGCTCGCTTCCGTGTTGCCGGCATCGCCGATGAAAACAATCTCCGAGTCGAAATCGAGGACGAACAGCGAGAGCGTGCTGAGCAAGCCGCGCCAGGGCTGAGATCTCAGCCCAATTTCTGCGCCTTCCGATCGCACCAGGAATGGCGTCTTCTCTGCGGGATCGCCGGATACGGGATCGATGGTCGTCGTCGTGCCGCGCGCATCGTTGCTGTGGAAGCCCGTGCCAGCGTTCATATAGAGCTCGGTTCCGGCCCACGGGCCGAGGACGAGACCGAGCTTCGGACTGAGGATAGCGTCGCTCTCCTTGCCCGAGTTGACCGCGAGGTTGCTTGTCACGTCCGTCCAATAGACGTCGCCGCGAAGGCCCGCCGTCGTCCGAAGCCAATTGGTCCATCGCAGCGTGTTCTCGCCGAACACGCCCGCGCTCGCCTCCTTCACACGATCGTCGCGAACCGTGGAGAGCACCGTTCGCTCGCGCGTGTTGAACAGGCCAACCTTGATGTCGTCGTAGCGCGTCTGGATGCCGACCGTGGTCTCGCTCTTCACACCAAATGCCATGCCGAAGAAGGTCCGGCTGGCGCTGGCGCCAACGATGACGCGGTCGTCCATCTGCTTGAACTGGTCGCCGTTGACGGGGTCATTGAGGAAATAGGTGAAGTTGTGAAACAGATCGAGGTTGCTCTTGATGGCGTAGGCATTGACGCGCGTTGCGGTGACGTCGGTCGTCTCGTTCCAGCGTGCCGAGAGAGAGTAGCGCTCTGCCTTTCCATAGTCGGAGGCGTCGAGTGAGCCGAAGCGGTCGATGAGCCCGCTGTCGACGGCACGTTGCGGGATCTGGCTGGTCGCATTCCACTCGCCCGAGTAGGCCATCGCCGTGATCGCGAAGCCGTTCGCGTAAGTCCCGCGCGAGAAGCGCATCACGCCGTTGAACTTGTGCAGATCCTCCTTCACATCCCACGGCCCATCGAAGTGCACGAACTCACCGGCGACGAGCAGGGCGCCGTCCGCGCCGACGGGTGCCGACATGCCCGTCACCGCCCGGCGATGGCCGAAGCTGCCGACCTCCACCTGGCCGAAGTTGCGCTCCAAGCGATCGACGATATCGAGGTGAATGGCACCGGCTGACGAGAAGTCGCCCTCAGAAGCGAAGTACGGGCCCTTCCGGTAGGACAGGCCGCGCATGATCTCTGGGATCATGAAGGCGGTGTCCGCGTAGCCCTGCCCGTGGCCGTGCGTCCGCATGTTGACGGGCATTCCGTCGATCGTGATGGCGATGTCGGTACCGTGGTCGAGATTGAAGCCACGAAGGAAGTACTGATTTGCCTTCCCCTCACCACTGTGCTGGGTAACGATCAATCCCGGCACGGCTTCGAGCATTTCGCCCGTGCGATAAGCTGGCTGTGCCAGAAGCTCATCGCGCGTGACGACACCTTGGCTCGCCGACTGCGCTATGCCCACATCGTTGCCGCGCGGGTCGATGGTCAGGATCGGCCCATAGGTGGAGGCCGCGTCAGCGAGCGGCACCGTGTCAGGGACGTCGCTTGCCACGGGAGCCGTGCTCGGCGGGGGCGCCTTTGCCTTGGCTTTGGCTTTGGCCTTTGCCGCAGGGGCTGTGACCACCAAGCCGGGCAACTGCTGAGCCTGCTGTGCCGTAGCGCTGCCACTGAGCGCCAGGACGATCGCCAACGCCACATAAACACGCCTGCCCATTCCCCATCCCACCCCGATGTCGCGACCCAACCGGTAGCAAAACTAGGGGGAGTGCCAGTATGATGTCCGTTCCAAAAGCTCATACTCGGTCGGTTCTAGCTCACTGAGGCTAACATGCAACGCATCACCATCACGATCGACGACGCCCTTGCCGAGGAAATAGACAAGCTTGCCCAATCGCGCGGCAATCAGAACCGATCGGAGGCCGTGCGTGATCTCGTCCGCGCCGGCATCGCGCACACGCGATCGGATACGTCAGCCGCATCGCAATGCGTGGCGGCCGTGCTCTACGTCTACGATCAGGGGACGCGGGAACTGCCAAAGCGCATTGCCCATGCCTATCAGGATCAGCACGATCTCTCAGTGGCAACGATGCGCATTGCCCTCGACCACGACAGCTGCATGGAAGTGGCCGTGCTCAAGGGGCGAACCGGCGATGTCGAACGACTGGCCGAGCGCGTAATTGCCGAACGTGGCGTGCAGCATGGCCGCCTGATGGTGATACCTGCTGAAATCAAGCATACGCGGCACTCGCACGGCGACCGGCAGCCGCACGTCCATCAGCACATCAAGGTGAGGTAGTCCTTCGGGAGGCGGCCGTGCTGGTCGAGCAGCGCAAATCCCTCGCGCGTGGCCACGACTATTAGCCCTGCGCTCGACGTCTCCGCCCTTAGCAGATCGCGATCGACGGCATCCTCCCAGACGGTCAGGCGCGGGCAGGATGTCCGCCAGATATCCATGACCTGCTCGTAGGGACGCGGCTCCTTCGCAATCCACTCGACCAAGTCGATGATCAGCGGCTCAATGTTGCCAGACATCTCTTCCTCCTAGTTCGCCGCGATGGCGAGTTGGTAGAGGCCCTGCGCAATGTACACGCAGGCAATCGTCGTGACGATGCGCATGGCCCAAACGCGATACTGGGCATCGCTGAGCCGCTCGAGAACCGGCTTTGCCAGTGACGTCCCTGAGACCGTTGAGACGATGGCGACGCCAACGAGCAGCGGATCGAGCGATGCAGCCTGAGTGACCAGCCCGCCGAAGTAAGCCAGCTTCGCCGTGTGGCAGCAGACCTGACAGATGGCCTTCGTCGCGACGATTTCCCGGCGCTCGAACTTCCCGCCGAGGAAGTACGTGTCGATCAATGGCCCCGAGACACCGGCCAGCAACATCAGGATCATGCTCGCCGCGCCGACTGCCACGCCATGCAGCGGGCGCGCGGGATCCGGCTTGAGGCCTGCCGGCAGCAATCTCACGACGAACGGCGCGAACCCGAGCAGCACCAGTGTCAGAGCCGTGGTCGGCACATAGCCCCAGATGCTCCAAACAGCGAACGCGATGGCACTGCCCGCGAGAAAGCCGCCGGCACTGCGCCATCGCACGTAGCGAAGCCAAAGGAACCCGCGCCATCCGTTCGAGGTCATCTGAGTTATGGCGTGCAAGGCCATGGCCTCAGGCAGGGCGAGCACGGCAAGCAGGATACCAAGCAGGATCATGCCGCCCGCCATGCCGAAGATGCCGGACAGGAAGGAGCACGCCACCATGGCGGCGGCGAGAGCGGCGATCGTCGGGGTCATCACGGCAGGTCACCTCGCAGATCGCCATCATGCGAGATGTTGCATTATGCGTCTAATGCATTTATTTTCTGCATTTACATGCATAAATTGGATGATACATGGACCTGACGCAGCTCCGCGCATTCGTGACGGTCGCCGATGCGGGCGGCGTCTCGCGCGCTGCCGAGCGGCTCCATCTCAGCCAGCCCGCGCTCTCGCGGCAGCTCCAGACGCTCGAAGCGGAGCTTGGGCTCAGGCTGTTCGATCGAACGGAACGCCGCTTGCGCTTGACGTCGAGCGGCGAAGATCTCCTTCGGCGATCCAGAGCCATCCTCTCCGACGCAGAGGCCTTGAAGGATCGCGCCAAGTCGCTTCAGTCCGGCGACACCGGCATTCTCAGGATCGGCGCGACGCCGCCCACGATCGAAGCGCCGCTGGCCGGCTTTCTCGGTGATTGGCGCGAGCGTCATCCCGGCATCGAAGTGCATCTCGTCGAGGATGGCGGCACACATCTGGCCGACCGTCTGCACGAGGGCGAAGTGCATGTTGCCTACGTCCCTGCTGGCGACTCCCGGTTCGATCATCAGCTCCTCTATCCGATCCATGTCGTCGCAGCAGTCGCAGCAGATCATCAACTCGCACGCGCGCGAACACTCGAGCTGGCAGCGGTGGTGGACTTCGATGTCATGCCGCTGCACGCAGGCTTCGGTTCCCGCGACTGGTTCGATGCAGCCTGCCGCGCTGCCGGCCTCCGACCCAAGGTCGTATTCGAAAGCGCTTCGCACAACGCGATCCTGGCACTCGCCGCCGCACGGTACGGTATCGGCATACTGCCATCGGCCGTCGCTCCGGCGCCCGATCGCGTACGCCTTCTGCCGCTCGTACACGAGGGCGCCGCGCTCGGGCGCTGGACCATGATCGCCTGGAGCAAGCGGCGACATCTCCCCGCCTATGCCAGAATCTTCGTCGAGGAATTCAGCGCGTATGCCCGCCTTCACTATCCCGGCCGGGCACTCTTACGGCAGGCGCCGAGGATCAAGCCCCCAGCCGGAATGGCCCAACCGTTGTCAAAAGGACGCGGCAGCAAATGAAGGCGCGCGCCTTAAACCCTTCTCCTCTTTCACTTTAAGCAGAATCGGCCCACACTAGGGCGTGGGAGATTGTGTCGACTGAGTGATCGTTCCATCGCGATAAGGCGCCGCACCATGCGATCGGCGAAGGTGTAACAGCCGGAACTGCCGACCGCGTCGCACTGTTAGCAAGATGCGCCACACGACGGAATCAACGATCACTCTGGGAAACACACTGGGGAGAGAAAAATGCTCTACCATTGGTACGAGCTCGGCCACGTGGCCGTGCGCCCGGTACGCGCTGCCGCCGGTTCTGCCCGGCTTCTGCTCTCCAACCCCTTCAATCCGATGACGCACACGAGCGTCGGACGCCACACGGCGGCGGCGCTCGATGTCTTCGAGCGCACGACACGGCGCTACGACAAACCGAACTACCGAATCGACCGCACGAATGTCGACGGCATCAACGTCGGCGTGCGCGAGGAAGTGGTGTGGCAACATCCCTTCTGCCGCCTCGTCCATTTCAAACGTGACATCGCGCCGGTCCGCGCCGCTCGTGATCCACGCCTGCTGCTTGTGGCGCCCATGTCCGGCCACTTCGCGACGCTGCTGCGCGGCACGGTCGAAACCTTTCTTCCTGACCACGAGGTCTACATCACCGATTGGCAGGACGCGCGCGACGTGCCGCTCACGGCTGGCGAGTTCCGCCTTGAGGATTACACCGACGCGATGATCGCCATGTTCCGGCACTTCGGCGGTGACGTGCACGTGTTCTCGGTGTGCCAGCCTTCCGTGCCCGTGCTCGCGGCGGTCTCGCTCATGGAAGCCGAGGGCGATCCCGACGTGCCGCTCAGCATATCGCTCGCGGGCGGACCGATCGACACGCGCCGCAGCCCGACGATCGTCAACCAACTCGCCGAGCAGCGCGGTACGGACTGGTTCCGCCGCAATGTCATCACGCAGGTGCCGTGGCCCAATGCCGGCGCGGGACGCTCGGTTTATCCGGGCTTTCTGCAACTCAGCGGGTTCATGACCATGAACCTCGACCGGCACATGAACGCGCACAAGGATCTCTTCTTCCATCTCGTGCGCGGCGACGGCGACAGTGCGGAGAAACACCGCGAGTTCTACGACGAATACCTCGCTGTCATGGATCTCACCGCGGAGTTCTATCTTGACACGGTCGACACCGTGTTCGTGCGCCATCTCCTGCCGAAGGGCGAGATGTACCACCGCGGCCGCCTCATCGATCCGAGCGCGATCCGCCGCGTCGGTCTTCTGACCATCGAAGGCGAGAAGGATGACATCACCGGCCTCGGCCAGTGCCACGCCGCAAACGACCTCTGCACCTCGCTGCCAGCGGCCGACAAGATGAAATTCACGTGTCCGCACGTCGGCCACTACGGCATTTTCAACGGCTCCCGTTTCCGCCGCGAAATTGCACCACGAATCGCAGCGTTCGCGCGCGCACGTGATCCACGCACCAAGGCAGGAATCGCTTCGCCCGCGCTTCAACGCCGCGCGACGCGTGAAACAGCAAGCACTGAGGCGCGCGAAATTTCTTCTTCCGCCTTCACGTTCGGATCACACGAAGCGGCGAGCACGCCTCGCACACCCAAGCGTCGCAATGACGCAGCTGCGTCGAAGCGCGCTTCACATTCTCTGGCAGCCGATGCGCTGTATCTTCCTCAGCTCGCACATCTAACCATGCTGCAGCTCGCCGGCAGTCTGTTCTTCGACGGGCTCAGAGTCTGGCAGCAATAGTGCCCGATACCTCCCGACTCAGGCGAACGCTTTGAATGTGGCGCTGATGCGTCGCGTTGCGTTGTCGCCACATCCATAGGCTCTCATGCGGCGCTCCGATGCCTAACGGGTTCGCGCGCGTCATTTCGCCTGCTAGGATTCCAGCACTCGGTGGTGCATCGGGGTGCGCCGCAGGACTGCCTCAAACGAGTGCGAAGCGCGTCGGTCGAGTGGTGTAACTGACACCGGTCGATGGGGGACACTTGCGGATGCGCAGTCGGCGCAGTTCCATACGCACTTTTGGAGACGAGCGAGGACGCGCATGAAGCGGCGGACCGCGAAAACCACGGGCTCATCGACGCCCTCAGTCCAATTGCTGAAGGTCGATGGGATCTCGGCACCCGTAGAGGTGCGCCGGCATCCTAAGGCGCGGCGCCTGACGCTGCGCGTCAGTCGGACACAGCACGCTGTCATCCTGACCATGCCGCGCAGCTCCGACCTCCGCGAAGCCGATCGCTTTCTATTGCGCAATCGGGATTGGGTGCGCGAGCGCCTCGAGTGCGTGCCGGAGCCGGTGCCGCTCGTCGAAGGCGCGGCATTCCCGCTCCGCGGCGTGCCACACGAGATTGCCTTCGAGCCTGCTCAGCGCGGTGCCGGTGTCGTCGAGATCGTCGCGCGCGCCGGCCGTCGGGTTCCCGTGCTGATCGTCCGCGGCGCGGCGGAGCACGCACCGCGCCGGCTGCGCGACTGGCTCTATGCCGAGGCCGCACGCGACCTGCAGCTTGCAGTCACGCGGTACGCGAAGGAGATCGGCGCCAAGCCGCTGCGGATTACGCTCCGAGATCAGAAGACCCGCTGGGGCTCGTGCTCGAGCTCAGGCCAGCTCTCCTTCTCCTGGCGCCTGCTTTTGGCACCGCCCGTCGTGCTCGACTACGTGGCAGCGCACGAGGTTGCCCATCTCGTGCACATGAACCATGGTCCGCGCTTCTGGCGCCTCGTCGACCGGATCATGCCACGCAGCGGCGAAGCCAAGGCCTGGCTGCGCATCCACGGCATGGACCTCTACCGCTATGACGTCGGTACCTGAGCCCAAACCATAGCCGGCACGCCGCCCGCGACGTCCTCTCCCCTCCCCGATTGACCTGTTTCGTTACCGCCCAAAAGGCGCTAATCCAGGGTCATAAGCCTGACATCCGGGGAAGCGCCGCATGAGCCAAGTCATCACCAGCATCGAGGACCTGCGCGTGCTCGCCAAGCGGCGCGTGCCGCGGATGTTCTACGACTACGCCGACTCGGGCGGGTGGACGGAGAGCACCTACCGCGCCAACGAGGAAGACTTCCAGCGCATCAAGCTGCGCCAGCGCGTGGCCGTGGACATGACCAACCGGACGCTGGCCAGCAGCATGGTGGGCATTCCCGTATCGATGCCGCTCGCCCTGGCGCCGGTCGGCATGACGGGCATGCAGCACGCCGATGGCGAGATTCTCGCCGCGCGCGCAGCCAACAAGGCCGGCGTACCTTTCACACTCTCGACGATGAGCATCTGCTCGATCGAGGACGTGGCCGAGAACACGGACAAGCCCTTCTGGTTCCAGCTCTACGTCATGCGCGACAAGGACTTCGTGAGCCGCCTGCTCGCGCGTGCCAAGGCGGCCGGCGTCTCCGCGCTCGTGCTGACGCTCGACCTCCAGATACTCGCCCAGCGCCACAAAGATCTCAAGAACGGGCTCACGGCGCCGCCACGCCTCACGATCCCGAACATCATCGATATCGGCACGAAACCGCGCTGGTGGATGGGCATGCTCGGCACCAAGCGTCGGACCTTCCGCAACATCGTCGGGCACGCCAAGGGCGTCAGCGACATGAGCGCGCTCGGCGCCTGGACGGCGGAGCAGTTCGATCCGCGCTTGAGCTGGGATGAAGTGAAGCGCATTCGCGACGAATGGGGCGGCAAACTCATTCTGAAAGGCATCCTCGATGTCGAGGATGCCGAGATAGCCACACAGACAGGTGCCGATGCGCTGATCGTCTCGAACCACGGCGGGCGCCAGCTCGATGGTGCGATCTCGTCCATCGCGGCGTTGCCCGAGATCGTGCAGGCGGTCGGCAACCGCATCGAGATCCATATGGATGGCGGCATCCGGACAGGCCAGGACGTGATCAAGGCGATCGCGCTCGGGGCCAAGGGCGTCTACATCGGGCGCGCCTTCACGTATGGCCTTGGCGCCATGGGCGAGGAAGGTGTCACCAAGGCGCTGGAGATCATCCGCAAGGAGCTCGATATGACCATGGCGCTCTGCGGGCACCGCGACATTCAGAACATAGATGGGAATATTCTTGTCGACCGCAAACCCTGGCCCAGCAACGAGAGCGGCGCACGGTTGAAAGCCATCGGGTGACAATGGCTGGCAGGAGAGGATGCGAGGATCATGCCTTGGGTAAGGCCCCGTAATCCGCGCGCGCGACGCCACCCATAAATTTCGAACAGCCAGTCCCGCCGTTGGTGTCAGTTGCGGTAGGACAAAACGAAAGGCGGCCTAAGAAGACCGCCTTGCTGACTTCCAATCGGCGAGGCGACGGCCATAGAGCCGCGCTGGCAACGCCGAAAATATCAGAACCGCGGCGCACCGCCGCTGCTACCACCGCCGCCCGCTCCGCTGCCACCTGCACCGGGGCCAGGACCACCACGGCCACCGCCCCGACCGGGCGTCTTGGTGGCGGCGGGCTTGTTCGGCAGGAGGCCCTCGCGCTGGAGCTTCTTGCGGGCGAGCTTGCGGGCCCGGCGCACGGCCTCGGCCTTCTCGCGTACCCGGCGCTCGGAGGGCTTCTCATAATAATTACGCAGCTTCATCTCGCGAAAAATGCCTTCGCGCTGCATCTTCTTCTTGAGCGCCTTCAGCGCCTGATCAACGTTGTTGTCGCGAACGAGAACTTGCAAGCGTACCGCTCCTCGTGGATCTGATTTTGCCGCTTTGAAATCTGGATGCGCAAGCGCCCCCGGTGCCTCTGGCAGCGGCGGCGGTCTGCGTCGTGGCCGCGTTGTAGCAGAGCCGGGGGCCGAAGTCCATCGGCGCTTCCGAGCCGCGGAAAGCCTCTCCGGGCATCCCGAAGGGGTCGTCGGCAGGGCTTTTCGGCCCCCTGGCCGGGACCGATGACCGCGGCCGGGGGCCCGGCGCCCCAGGGCCTACCAGCCGGCTTTGCGGCCTCGGCTAACTCTATGACGCTATTCGCTTGACTGTATACCCGGCTCGCATATTACGTGGCGCACTTTTCCTACGACCGAAGTCGTAGAGGGGGGTTGGTCGATCGGGTTTGCATGATGGGTGGCAACGCATGACAAAATCCGTGAATGGAAATGGCGCAAAAAAGGGCGTCCGAAGCAACGGCAAGCCCGATGCGCGCCATAGCGAGATCACGCTCAGTCCGGGCTACAAGCCCAGCGAGGACGAGCCGTTCATGAATGAGCGGCACCGTCTCTACTTCAGGAACAAGCTGCTCGCCTGGAAGGAGGATATCCTCCGCCAGACCCGCGAGACGCTCATGGGCCTGCACAACGACACTTCCCAGCACGCCGACCTCGCCGACCGCGCCACATCAGAGACCGACAAGGCCCTCGAGCTGCGCGCCAGGGACCGCCAACGCAAGCTGATCGGCAAGATCGATGCGGCCATCGCCCGCATCGACGACGGCAGCTATGGCTATTGCGAGGAAACGGGCGAGCCGATCAGCCTCAAGCGGCTGGATGCGCGGCCGATCGCCACGCTCTCGATCGAGGCACAGGAGCGCCACGAGCGGCGCGAGCGGGTCTTCCGCGAGGATTGAGCCGTCGGGGACGGCGCCGGCAAAGCCTTATCACGCCAGCCGAATTGTATTTGAAATGCCGTCATCTTGACCGGTCTGTAAAAGACTGCAAGAACGGCGCGTTTTTCGCACACGCCAAACCCCAGGGGGCTACCTTGTCGCGCCAGTCTTACCTGTTCACGAGTGAGTCGGTCTCCGAAGGTCACCCTGACAAGGTGTGCGACCGCATCTCCGACGAGATCGTCGACCTCTTCTATCGCGAAGGCCCCAAGGCAGGCATCGATCCCTGGGAGATCCGCGCGGCGTGCGAGACTCTGGCAACGACGAACCAGGTCGTGATCGCCGGCGAGACGCGGGGACCGAACACGGTCACGCATGACTGGATCAGCCACGTCGCCCGCATGGCCATCCGCGACATCGGCTATGAGCAGGAAGGCTTCCACTGGCAGAACGCCGACATCAAAGTCCTTCTCCATCCGCAATCCGCGGACATCGCGCAGGGCGTCGATTCCGGCGGCAATAAAGAGGAAGGCGCCGGCGACCAGGGCATCATGTTCGGCTACGCGACGCGCGAGACGCCTGAGCTGATGCCGGCGCCGATCTACTACGCACACAAGATCCTCGAAGATCTCGCCACCGCGCGCAAGTCCGGCAAGGGCGACGCTGCCAAGCTCGGCCCCGACAGCAAGAGCCAGGTCACCGTGCGCTACGAGGGCGGCAAGCCCGTTGGCGTCACGCAGATTGTCGTCTCGCACCAGCATATCGACGAAAAGCTGACGTCCAAGGACGTGCGCGCGATCGTCGAGCCGTATGTCCGCAAGACGCTGCCCGATGGATGGATCGGCAAGGACACCATCTGGCACATCAATCCGACCGGCAAGTTCTTCATCGGCGGCCCCGACGGCGATGCCGGCCTCACCGGCCGCAAGATCATCGTCGACACGTACGGCGGCGCGGCCCCGCATGGCGGCGGCGCCTTCTCGGGCAAGGACCCGACCAAGGTCGACCGCTCGGCGGCCTACGCGGCACGCTACCTCGCGAAGAATGTCGTTGCTGCCGGTCTCGCCGACCGCTGCTGCATCCAGGTGTCGTATGCCATCGGCGTCGCCAAGCCGCTCTCCATCTACGTCGACACGTACGGCACGGGCAAAGTCGACGAGGCCAAGCTCGAGGCTGCTCTAGGCGAGGTCATGGACCTCTCGCCGCGCGGCATCCGCAAGCATCTCGACCTCAACAAGCCCATCTACGCGCGCACCTCGGCCTATGGCCACTTCGGCCGCAAGCCGGACAGCGAGGGCGGCTTCTCGTGGGAGACGACGGGTCTCGTCGACGCGCTGAAGAAGGCCTTGAAGTGAGGCAACTCACCTAGCTCCGAACGCACGAAGGCCCGGGAGGTTCTGCCTCCCGGGCCTTTGTCATTCCTGACGTAGCTCAGCGCGCCTTGTGCTCGCGCATGAGCTCGACGAAGCGGTCGAACAGGTAGTGGCTGTCCTCCGGGCCTGGCGAGGCCTCGGGGTGGTGCTGCACGGAGAAGACCGGCTTATCCTTGAGGCGAATGCCGCAGTTCGTGCCGTCGAAGAGCGAGACGTGCGTCTCCTCGACGCCCTCGGGCAGCGTCTCGCGATCGACGGCAAAGCCGTGGTTCATCGAGACGATCTCGACTTTGTTGGTCGTGTAGTCCTTCACCGGATGGTTCGCGCCATGATGCCCCTGGTGCATCTTGTGCGTCTTGGCACCGACGGCAATGCCGAGCATCTGATGGCCGAGGCAGATTCCGAATGTCGGCAGGCCCGATGCCACGAGCTTCTTGATCTCAGGCACGGCATACTTACCGGTCGCAGCGGGATCGCCGGGGCCGTTCGAGAGGAACACGCCATCGGGCTTGCGCGCCAGAATGTCCTCGGCTGATGTCTGTGCTGGCACGACCGTCACGCGGCAACCGGCATTGGCGAGACAACGCAGGATGTTGCGCTTGAGGCCGTAGTCGACGGCGACGACATGGAACTCGGGATTCTCCTGGCGCGGATAGCCCTTGCCCCATACCCAGCGCATTTCATCCCAGCCGTAGCTCTGGCCGCTCGTCACTTCGGGCACGAGATCCATGCCGTCGAGGCCCGGCCATGCCGCTGCCTCGGCCTTGAGCGCCTCCATGTCGAACCTGCCGTCCGGGCTGTGGGCAATGACGGCGTTCGGCATGCCCTGCTCGCGGATGAGCGCGGTGAGCGCACGCGTATCCACGTCGGCAATGGCGATGATGCCACGCGCCTTGAGCCACTGATCGAGCGTCTCAGCGGCGCGGTAGTTCGAGGGCGCCGAGATCGAGGCGCGGAGCACAGCACCGCGCGCGCCGGTGCGCGACGCAAGATTCGACGTCTCGGTGTCCTCGGCATTCGCACCGACATTGCCGATGTGCGGGAAGGTGAACGTGATGATCTGACCGGCATACGAGGGATCCGTCAGGATCTCCTGATAGCCCGTCATGGCCGTGTTGAAGCAGACTTCGCCGACCGCGGTGCCGATGGCACCGAGCCCGCGGCCCTTGATGACCGTACCGTCGGCGAGGACGAGGCGGGCCGTCGCCGGCGGACGAGCCCAGGCGTCAGTGGTCGCAGCCTTGGCGGCGGTGCTCATGAGCGTCACCTCTGATTGCTGGCGCGCAAGCGCGCGGACGAGTTGTATTTAGTGTGCGGAGAGGCGGCGCGCTAGTACGCACCGCCCCTCATTCCACTCACCGATGGCCTTCAGCGCTCGGTAAACGCGAGCCTTCGGCACTTAATAAACGCGAGCCTTCGGCACTCAATAAACGCGAGCCTTCGGCTCGACGTACTTCATCTCGTTCGTCAGCGTGTAGGTGTGCACCGGACGGTAGTCGATACGCACCTCGCACTTCGCGTCGTCAGCCCAGGTGAGCGAGTGCTTCATCCATTCCTTGTCGTCGCGATTGGGGTAGTCCTCGCGCGCGTGCGCGCCGCGGCTCTCCTGGCGATTGTTCGCCGAGATCATGGTCACGGCCGCCTGGGCGATGAGATTGTCGTACTCGAGCGTCTCGACGAGGTCGGAGTTCCAGACCAGCGTGCGGTCGGTGACGGCGATATCGCCCGTCTCCTTCCAGATCTCGACGATCTTCTGCGCGCCTTCCTGCAGCACCGGACCATCGCGGAACACGGCGCAGTTCGACTGCATGAGCCGCTGCATCTTGAGCCGCAGCGCCGCCGTTGGCTGACTGCCCTTGGCAAAGCGGAAGCGGTCGAGCCGCGAGAGCGCGAGATCGGAACCATCCTTCGGCAGATCCGGCTGCGCGGCGCCGGCTTCGGTCGTCTCGGCTGCCCGAAGGCCAGCCGCGCGTCCGAACACCACGAGGTCGATGAGCGAGTTGGAGCCGAGGCGGTTGGCACCGTGCACCGAAACGCACGCCGCCTCGCCGATCGCCATGAGGCCCGGCACTATCTGATCGGGGTTGCCGCCCTTGAGCGTGACGACCTCGCCGTGGAAGTTCGTGGGGATGCCGCCCATGTTGTAGTGGACGGTAGGCAGCACCGGGATCGGCTCGCGGTGGAGATCGACGCCGGCGAAGATCTTGGCGCTCTCCGTGATGCCCGGCAGGCGCTCCGCCAGGATCTTCGGATCGAGGTGGTCGAGATGCAGGTAGATGTGGTCCTTCAGCGGGCCGACGCCGCGACCCTCGCGGATCTCTACAGTCATCGAGCGGGAGACGACGTCGCGCGAGGCGAGATCCTTAACATGCGGCGCATAGCGCTCCATGAAGCGCTCGCCGTTGGCATTGGTCAGATAGCCACCCTCGCCGCGTGAGCCTTCAGTGATCAGCACGCCCGCGCCGTAGATGCCCGTCGGGTGGAACTGCACGAACTCCATGTCCTGCAGCGGCAGCCCGGCGCGCAGAACCATGCCGCCGCCATCGCCCGTGCAAGTGTGCGCCGACGTGCAGGAGAAGTACGCGCGGCCATACCCGCCGGTAGCGAGAATGGTCTTGCGGGCGCGGAAGCGGTGGATCGTGCCGTCCTCGAGGCAGAGCGCGATAACGCCGCGGCAGGCGCCGTCCGCATCCATGATGAGGTCGATGGCGAAGTACTCGATGAAGAACTCAGCCGAGTAGCGCAGCGACTGGCCATAGAGCGTGTGGAGCATGGCGTGGCCGGTGCGATCGGCGGCGGCGCACGTGCGCTGCGCCGGCGGGCCTTCGCCGAACTCGGTAGTCATGCCGCCGAAGGGACGCTGGTAGATGCGGCCGTCCTCGGTACGACTGAAGGGCACGCCGTAGTGCTCCATCTCGTACACGGCCTTCGGTGCGTTACGGCAGAGATACTCGATGGCGTCCTGGTCGCCGAGCCAGTCGGCACCCTTGACGGTGTCGTACATGTGCCAGCGCCAGTCGTCCTTGCCCATGTTGCCGAGCGCGGCAGCAACGCCGCCCTGCGCCGCGACCGTGTGCGAGCGGGTCGGAAATACCTTCGTGATGCAGGCAGTCTTTAGGCCCGCCTGTGCGCAGCCGAGCGTGGCGCGAAGGCCAGCGCCGCCGGCACCGACGACGATGACGTCGTAGGTGTGGTCGGTGGTTGGATAGGCCTTGCCGTTGATCGCTGGCTTGGCGATACCGTTGGCTTGTGCGTTCATGGGCTCAGCTCCCGAATGCAAGCTTCAACACGGCCAGAATGCACGTCGCACCGACGGCAATGGCGAAGAACGTGTTGAGCATGAGGAGCACGATCTTGAGCCCCTCGGAGTGGATATAGTCCTCGATCACCGTCTGCATACCCAGGCGCATGTGGATGACGCCCGACAGGATGAGCATACCGAGCGGCAAGGTCACGAGCGGGCTCGACAGGATCGCGCGTGCGTTCTGGTAGCTCGCGCCGACGAGCTTCAACATCAGGAACACCGCGAAGATGACGAGGAAGAGGTTGGCGACGCCGGTCACGCGCTGGCGCCAGAAGTGATCCGTGCCCTCCTTCGCCGAGCCGAGACCGCGGACGCGGGCAAGTGGCGTGCGGATCTGCGCGTCATTGGGCGAGGGTGTCGGGCGAAGCGTCGTGGTCATGCGTGCGCCCTCTCAGAGCATGAAGGCCGCGACCCACACAAGGATCGTCAGCGTGATCGAGGCAACGAGGGAGCCCCAGCAGAGCGTGTCGACGGTCGCGAGATCGAAGCCGCGTCCCGTGTCCCAAATGAAGTGGCGAATGCCACCGAGCATGTGGTGGAAGAGCGCCCAGGTGTAGCCGAACAGAATGATCAGGCCGATGGGTTTTCCGAAGATCCACTTCGCATGATAGTAAGCTTCCGGCCCGCTCGCCGCCGAGACGAGATAGAAGGCGAGCAGCAGCGTGCCGCCGTAGAGAGCCACGCCCGTGATGCGATGGATGATCGACATCATCATATTGATGAGCGGGCTGTAGATCTGGAGGTGCGGCGAGATCGGGCGCTGCGTCCCGGCGGATGGCTTGGCGCTGGCCATACTTTCGGCTCTCGTTAGGTGGGCGCCGTGCCGATACTCCCGGCGGGCGCCGGAGAACCTCGAAACGGGCCGCTAGGCCTCTGACTACTTGGGCGTCCGCCGCCCGTTGCCGGCCGGCCACGCACCTCCGTGGCGCCAAGGCCCCAATAACACCCCTGGCCGCCAGAAGGGCTTTTAACGCGGTGCAGCAACGGGGGCAATTGCTGTGTTGGTTCTAAAGTGTATTTGTTCTCTGCCGAATCGGGCGGGCCTTCAACGGAAAAGACCTGGGCGACGGCCGCCCGCATGGCAGCCATCGCCCATGGGTATCCGTGCGCGCGAGCGCCCTCAGTGGATCTCTTCCTGCTTGCGGAGTGCCGCCCTCAGAATGTCGATGTTGAAGCCCGGTGCGCGGGCCTGGTCGAGGATGACGGCCTCCTTGCGCGAGAGCAGATCGCAAGCGCCCTTGATCTTGTCGGCAACGGCGTGCGGGATCACCACGGCACCATGGCGGTCGGCGTGAATGAGATCGCCGTGCTTCACGACCATTCCGTGCACGCGTACTTCCTTGCCGAAGTCGTGGAGATGCGTGTAGGCGTGGCTCGGCGCGTAGGAACCTGCGAGCGCGAAGAATCCCGGTGCCCACTGCGGAATGTCGCGGATGCAGCCATCGGTGATCACACCGAGCGAGCCGAGGCCCTTGTGAACCGTGCTCTGCACCTCGCCCCAGAATGCGCCGTACCCGACTTCGGCACCATCGAGATCCTGGAGCACAGTGATCGTCGGTCCTGGCCCCGAGGCAATGTACTCGTAGTAGCCGATGCGCTGATTGCGCGCGGCTTCGCCCGTGAGCTCATTGGCGTGCGTGGCGCGGCAGGTCGCAACGCGCGCGTAGCCGACGACGGCGACGACATCCGGGAACGGGCACACGAACGGCCTCACCGTGTAGCCGAAGAGACGGCGCTCGGGCGCCACGATCTCGAGGGCATTGCAGATGGTCGGCGTGTCGACAGTTTGCAGGAAGGCGAGCGTATCGTTGGAGATAGTGGTCATGGGTGTGTCCTCGATCTCGATCGTGTTGTTGCCTAGTTGGCCTTTGCCGCGACGGTTTCAATCTCGACTTTGATGCCCGCGCGCGGAAACGGCATGACGACCAGCAGCGTTGCCGGCGGATTGTGATCGCCCATCAACTGCGCGCGAACGCGGAAATAGGCGTCCAGGATGGACTTGTCGGTGACGTAGACAGTAAATTTCACGACGTCGCCAAACGTCATCTTCGACTCGGCGAGAATGATGCCGATGCGCTCGAAGATGACCTCGATCTGCTCCTGCGGATCGTCCGGTATCGTGCCGTCGAGCCGCACGCCGACCTGACCGTTGCAAAACAGGATCCTCGCGTTCGCGGGGACTTCCATACCGTGCGCCGCATTGTGGGAATGGGCGCGGATGCGGTCGTTGAGCGTATGGGCTGTCAGCATCGTCGTCGTCTTACTGCGCCGCGAGTTGAATGCGGCGCTCGTCGACGCCAACCTTGCGCGCGGCCTCGACGATAGCACCCCAGGTATCCTCGGGCAGCGGCACGCCGTTGGCGAGGCGCTCCGCCTTGGTCCGCTCCTCGGGCTCGCCAGGGATGAGGACCTCGCCGCCGGGTGTCGACGGATTGGCGCTCTTCACGAAATCAACGTAGCGCTGCACGTCCGCCGGAAAGAACCCAGTCGTGTCGAGCTTGGCCGGGTCGACGTAGAAGGAGAGCATCCCGTTCGAAAACTTGCGGCCGTGCTCCGTCGCGCCCGTGCCGGTGAGCGAACCGCCGAGCAGCTCGCACATCATGGCGAGCCCCGAGCCTTTGTGATCGCCGAAGGCACGGATGGCGCCAGTGCCTTTGCTATGATTGCGCGGACCTGTCGGCGTGTAGTCACCGTAGAGCATGTGCGGGTCATTGCCGGCCTTGCCGTCGGGGCCGATCAGCGCGTCGCCCGGTAGCGCCTTGCCACCGAAGGAGGCATTGAGCACCTTGCCCTCCGCGACAACCGACGTCGCGAAATCGAGGATCACAGGCCGCTGTCCAGAACGCGGCACGCCGACACTGTAGGGCGCGGTGGAGAATCGCCGCTCCGTGCCGCCATACGGCGCGACCAGAACGCTACCCGCGGCATTGACGAAGTGCACCGACACGAGCCCTTCGGCCGCTGCCATCTCCGACCAGTCACCAATGCGGCCAATGTGACCAACATTGCGTAGCGCCACGCAGGAGAGCCCCATTTCCTTGCACTTCTTGATTCCGATCTCGACGGCCTGCGGCCCGATCGTCTGGCCGAAACCGTACTGGCCATCGAGCACCGCGATCACCGGCGTTTCGGAAACAACCTTCACGGTGCGGTCGGCGACGAAATCACCATCGGCCTTCCATTGCAGGTAGCGCGGCACGCGCTGCACGCCGTGGCTGTCGTGACCCGTGAGATTTGCGATGACGAGATATTTGCCGATGCGCTTCCCCTCGGCCTCCGAGCAACCCGCCTTAACGAAGATATCGCGCACGAGTTCCTCAAGCGCCTGGGCCTTGATGCGGATCATTGGTCCTCCCGGAAGTCAGCTTGGATTGGGCAATTTCCCCTTTCCATCGCACGGCGGGAGGTAGTGGGTCTACTGGCGGAGCATCGCAGGACACGGAAGGGCGATGCGCGCCGATAGAGGAGCCGACCGATGTTTGAGGGTTGGATTTGGAGGCGACGGCCGGAATTGAACCGGCGTACGCGGATTTGCAGTCCGCTGCGTCACCACTCCGCCACGTCGCCACACCATCGGTGTCCAGGAACAGAACAGCCGATAGACATGCGTCCGGGTGAGACCCCGCTTCTTGCAGCTCGCAGGGCGCGACGCACGGGCGACGCTCTAGCACAGCCCCCTCGCCAAGCGCAAATGGGCAGCGAGCACGCCTGCGACCCCGTCCCCGCGCTCTTTTCGCGACGACGTGAGCTGACCTGCGCCATATTGATGGTCTATAGTGAGCAAATGCTCCAGTCCCGTACCGATATCGTTGTCCGCAAGCCGCAGACGAGTGATGCGGAAGCGCTGGCAGAGCTATTCGGCCTGTCGTGGCGGCTCGCCTATACCGGCATTATTCCGCACGCCCATCTGGAGGGCATCATCCGCCGCCGCTCCGTCGAGTGGTGGCGCGGCGTCACGAGCCGTAGCGAAGGTATGCTGATCCTCGAAGTGAGTGGCACGGTGGCCGGATACACGACGTTCGGCCGTGCACGCTCCAAGGGCCGCTTTCAGGGCGAAATCTTCGAGCTGTACGTCACACCTACGCATCAGGGTCTCGGCTTCGGCGAGCACCTTTTCGAAGCGGCGCGACACGCCCTCGACGTGCGCCGGCTGTCCGGCCTCATTGTCTGGGCTCTCGCCGAGAACGATCAGGCCTGTCATTTCTACTGGCGTCGCGGCGGCCGCCCCGTTGCACGTCTCTTCGATGCCTTGGGCGACGCCAAGGTCGAACGCATCGCCTTCGGCTGGCGCTAAACCACGCCCCTAGAAACGAAGAAGGGCCGGGCAGACGCCCGACCCAGCTTTGTCACGCTTGAAGAGAGATCAGCCCTTCGACGCGCAGGCCTTCTTCTTCATGTCGTAGTACTTCATGGCGCCGCACTTGCCGGGGCCTACCTTCGCAACCTTCTTCTTGGCCGGCTTTTTGGCCATCTTCTTCTTCGGAGCAGCCTTTTTGGCCGCAGCCTTCTTCTTGGCAGCCGCCAGCTCGATCACGTTGTCGGACGTGATTTTCGAGGCAGGCATCACCGCCGGCGCGGCCTGCACCGAGGTGAACAGGAACGCGCTGAGCACACCGGCCACGGCCAGCTTCACGAGTTTCATGGTAATTCCTCCACAGTCAGCATCAGCTTGCAAGCAAGGCACTGCTGCCGATCGAGGTCTGAGCCTGCAACAACATCAGTGCCGGCTTCACACTTACACTTTCTTGTGACCTTAGGAAGCAACACTGAATATATGATCAATATAAACCCCCTTCGTGACGCGTTAGTCACACATCTTCCGTGCTCAGCTACTTGAATGGTTGTTAATGTACCACATGAACGCTTGTTAATCTTGAGCAGAGACGTCCGTAAGACAGTTGTGCTATAGCTATTGTTGCTGCAGTGCCGCAAATACCGGATAGCCTATGTCGCACAACACTTTCGGTCATCTTTTCCGCGTCACAACCTGGGGCGAGAGCCACGGGCCGGCGCTCGGCTGCGTGATCGACGGCTGCCCGTCCGGCATCCCCCTCAAGGCCGAGGACATCCAGATCTATCTCGATCGCCGCAGGCCGGGGCAGTCGCGCTACACCACCCAGCGCCGCGAGCCCGATGCAGTGAAGATCCTGTCGGGCGTCTTCGACGACGACGCGGGCCGGCAGGTGACAACCGGGACGCCGATCTCGCTCATGATCGAGAACACGGACCAGCGGTCCAAGGACTACGGCGAGATTGCCGAGAAATTCCGCCCCGGACATGCGGACTACACGTACTTCGCCAAGTACGGCATCCGTGACTATCGCGGCGGCGGGCGCTCCTCAGCGCGCGAAACGGCGGCACGCGTGGCGGCCGGCGCGGTTGCGCGCGCGGTGTTGGATGGCATCTCCATCCGTGGCGCACTCGTGCAGATCGGCAGCCGTGCCGTCGACCGTAACAGCTGGAACTGGGACGAGGTCGACAACAATCCCTTCTTCTGCCCTGACGCGACGACCGCGGCCCAGTGGGCAAACGACCTCGACGCGGCGCGCAAGGCCGGCTCCTCGCTCGGCGCAATCATCGAAGTCGTCGCCGAGGGCGCACCGGCTGGCTGGGGCGCACCGATCTACGGCAAGCTCGATCAGGATCTGGCCTCAGCCATGATGAGCATCAACGCGGTGAAGGGCGTCGAGATCGGCGATGGCTTTGCCGCGGCTGCCCTGACGGGCGAAGCAAATGCCGACGAGATGCGCGCCGGCAACGACGGCAAGCCGGAATTTCTCTCGAACCACGCGGGCGGCATTCTCGGCGGCATCTCGACGGGACAGCCGGTGGTGGCGCGTTTCGCCGTGAAGCCCACATCTTCGATCCTCCAGCCGCGCCGGACAGTCGACAAGCATGGCCAGGACACTGAGATCATCACCAAGGGTCGTCACGACCCCTGCGTTGGCATTCGTGCTGTTCCAGTCGGTGAAGCCATGATGGCGCTGGTGCTGGCCGATCACTTCCTGCGCCATCGCGCCCAGAACGGCTAAATTAAGCGCGTCCCGGCACATTCCCGAGCGAACGCAGGAACAACCCGAAGGTCAGCAGCCCTTCGGGCCAGGGTCCATGGCCCGACGCCGTGTTCAGATGCCCCGCATTGGCGATGATCGAGGTATCGGCACCCCAGGCGGCGCCGAACGCCTGCGCGCGCTCGATGGAGCAGTGCGGATCATCCGAGCTGCCGATCAGGCGCGCCGAAAAAGGGAGCGGCACCATGGGCAAAGGCGTGAACCCTCCCTCCTTGGCCGGCCAGGTGTCCGTGCCTTCGAGATCGGCCGGTGCCACGAGGAAGGCGCCCATGAGGCGACTCGGCATCAGGCGTGGCGCTGCGTGCACCACGGCCGACACGCCACAACTGTGCGCCACAAGCACCACAGGGCGCGTCGCCTTTGTCACTTCCTCGACGATCCGCTCTACCCAGTCGTCGAGGCGCGGCGTATCCCAGTCCTTCTGCTGAATGCGCCGCGCAGTCTTGAAATGGCGCTCCCAGCGCGATTGCCAGTGATCCCAGCCGGAATTCGTCCAGCCCGGCACGATCAACATGTCGATTTCAGAAGTCCGCATGGGCCAATTATAACCGAGCTGGCGACGCTCCTGCCACAGCGCTGGCCAGAGATTCACATGGGACTCACATGTGACTCACCGGGGGACCCACATCCTGCCATGGCGAGAATTGGCTGACCGCGCTATGCACGCCTTCTATACTCCGCGCCCATGAGCACCGAGAGCATGACTGCAAGCGAAACCGCGCCGGCCGGGCGCATCACCGTGCCCGATGGCGAGCCTGTGCCGGTCGGCAAGGGCAGCCACATCTATCTGGTCGATGGCTCCGGCTACATTTTCCGCGCTTTCCACGCGCTCCCGCCGCTCACGCGACCGTCGGACGGCCTGCCCGTCGGCGCCGTGCACGGCTTCTGCGCGATGCTCTGGAAGCTCATCCAGGATGCCAAAGCCGGGCGCGGACCGACGCACATCGCCGTCATCTTCGACGCCTCGCGCCTTAACTACCGCAACGACATCTATCCCGACTACAAGGCCAACCGCCCGCCGGCCCCAGAGGAACTGATCCAGCAGTTTCCGCTCATCCGCGCGGCGGTGAAAGCCTTCAACATCGCCTCCATCGAGCAGGAAGGCTTCGAGGCCGACGATCTCATCGCGACCTATGCGCGCGCCGCCGTCAATGCCGGCGGTGACGTGACGATCGTGTCCTCCGACAAGGATCTCATGCAGCTCGTCAAGCCGGGCATCGTCATGCTCGACACGATGAAGAACAAGCTCATCGGGCGCGAGGAAGTCATCGAGAAGTTCGGCCTGGAGCCGGCGTGTGTCGTCGACATCCAGGCGCTCGCTGGCGATTCGACGGACAATGTGCCAGGTGTGCCCGGCATAGGCATCAAGACGGCGGCGGAGCTGATCCGCGAGTACGGCGATCTCGACTCCCTGCTCGCGCGAGCAGGCGAGATCAAGCAGCCCAAGCGCCGCGAGAAGCTCATCGAGTTCGCTGAACAGGCGCGCATGAGCCGCGAGCTCGTCCGCCTCAAGGACGACGTGCCCATCGAGGTGCCGATCGAACAGCTCGGCCTGCAGGAGCAGCTTGCCGATCCCTTGCTGAGTTTCATGCGCACCATGGAGTTCAACACGCTGACAAAGCGTATCGCGGAGGCCATCGGTGTCGAGGCCCCGCCGCCTCTCGAAAAGTCCGTTGGCTCCAGTGTGAGGCCGTCGAGCCCTTCCAAGAAGGAAGCCGACGACACTGCAGCAGCAAAGGCGGGCGCGGAATCGCCCGCCGCTGCCGTCGAGCACGGGCGCGCCGCCGCGCGTCAGCCCAAGATCGACCGCGCGTCCTACGAGACCGTGCGCGATCTCGCGCGGCTCAATGCTTGGATTGCAGCGGCGCGGGAAGCAGGGCATGTCGCCTTCGACACGGAGACGACGGGGCTCGATGCCATGACCGCCGACCTCGTCGGCTTCTCGCTGGCGACAGAGCCCGGCAAGGCCTGCTACGTGCCGCTCGGCCACACGACCGGCAGCGGCGATCTTTTCGGCGCGACTGGTCTTGCCGAAGGCCAGATCGACATGCGGGCAGCGTTGGAAGTTCTGAAACCGCTGCTCGAAGATCCCGGCATTCTCAAGATCGGGCAGAACCTCAAGTACGACTGCCTCGTCATGCGCCGCTATGGCATTCGCGTCACGTCGATCGACGACACGATGCTGATTTCCTATGCGCTCGATGCGGGTAAGGGCCTTCAGGGCATGGACGCGCTGTCCGAGCGCCATCTCGGCCACACGCCGCTTGCTTTCACGCAGGTGATCGAGCACGCGCCGGCCGCAAAGAAGAAGTCCGAGCGCACATTCGCGGGCGTGCCAATCGACAAGGCGACGGAGTACGCGGCCGAGGATGCCGACGTCACGCTGCGCCTCTGGCTCGCACTCAAGCCGCGCCTTGTCGCCGAGCGCATGACGACCGTCTACGAGACGCTGGAGCGGCCGTTACTCCCCGTGCTCGCGGACATGGAAGCGACCGGCGTCAAGGTCGACCGCAACATCCTCTCTCGGCTCTCGTCGAGCTTCGCGCAGGGCATCGCGCGGCTTGAAGAAGAGGTGCAGGCGCTGGCCGGGCGCCCCTTCAATCTCGGCAGTCCGCGACAGCTCGGCGAGTTGCTGTTCGACCAGCTCAAGCTTCCCGGTGGAAAACGCACTAAGAACGGCCAATGGGAGACGCGTGCCGGCCTGCTCGACGATCTCGCGGCGAACGAGGAATTGCCGCCCGATGCGCGCAAGCTCATCAACACCATGCTGGAGTGGCGCCAGCTCTCGAAGCTCAAGAGCACCTACACCGACTCGCTCCCGCTGCACATTCATCCCGAGACGGCGCGTATTCACACGAGCTACGCGCTCGCTGCGACGACCACCGGGCGTCTCGCCTCGACCGATCCGAACCTGCAGAACATCCCGGCCCGCACGAAAGAAGGCCGCGAAATCCGCACAGCCTTCATCGCCGAGAATGGCGCGAAGCTCATCTCCGCGGACTACAGCCAGATCGAGCTGCGTGTGCTCGCGCACATCGCGGACATTCCGCAGCTCAAGAAGGCTTTTGCCGACGGCCTCGACATCCACGCCATGACGGCCTCGGAAATGTTCGGCGTGCCCGTGAAGGACATGCCGAGCGAGACGCGGCGGCGCGCCAAGGCTATCAACTTCGGGATCATCTACGGCATCTCGGCTTTCGGCCTCGCCAACCAGCTCGGCATTCCACGGCAGGAGGCAGGCGAGTACATCATGACGTACTTCAAGCGCTTTCCCGGCATCCGCGACTACATGGAGCGCACGAAGCAGTTCGCGCGCGATCACGGCTACGTCGAGACCGTGTTCGGTCGGCGCATCCACTATCCCGAGATCAACACGAAGAACCCGTCCATGCGCGGCTTCCTGGAGCGCGCCGCGATCAACGCACCGATCCAGGGCTCGGCCGCGGACATCATCCGCCGCGCCATGATCCGGATGCCGGGCGCGCTGGCCGATGCCGGCCTCGATCACACGACCATGCTGCTGCAGGTACACGACGAGCTGATCTTCGAGGCGCGCGAGGCCGAGATCGAGAAGGCCATATCCATCGTCCGCGAGGTCATGGAGAAAGCCGCCGAGCCGGCCGTAAAATTCTCGGTACCCATCCACGTCGATGCGAAGGCAGCCGCGAACTGGGAAGCGGCGCACTGAGGCGCGCCATGCCGAGTTGCATTGGCCAGCGTTTTTGGACCATTTAGGTCCGCGACGTAGACATGGCGCCCGGTGCTGGGCGGGGTCTGTCCCTATAGCCCAAAGGCTGACATCGTTCTAAGGAACATGCATGCCGCGCAATGCCGGCGCTCCGCGGCCACGAAGAATATGGAAACGATCCCGATGCTCGAACGCCTGAAGTGCGACATCCTCATCCTCGGCTCCGGTGGCGCGGGACTGTTCGCCGCGCTCCACGCGTACCAGGAGAACCCCGACCTCGACATCGTCGTCGCCACCAAGGGCCTCGTCGGAAAATCCGGCTGCACGCGCATGGTGCAGGGCGGCTACAACGTCTCGCTCATCCCCGGCGACAGCGTCGAGCGCCACTTCATGGACACCATCGAGGGCGGCAAGTGGCTCCCCAACCAGGAGCTGGCGTGGCGCCTCGTCGAGACGGCCGTCGAGCGCGTGCGCGAGCTGGAGAACGAGGTCGGCTGCTTCTTCGACCGCAATCCCGATGGCAGCCTGCACGGCAAGGCCTTTGCAGGACAAACCTTCGACCGCACGGTGCACAAAGGCGATCTCACCGGCATCGAGATCATCAACCGCCTTATGGAGCAGGTCTGGAAGCGACCGATCCGCCGGCTCGAGGAGCATCGCGCCGTCGCGCTCATCCCGACACCCGATGGCTCCGCGCTTTCCGGCGCGCTCATGGTCGACATCCGCACGGGCAACTTCCGCTTCATCCAGGCCAAGGCCGTGCTGCTCGGCACGGGCGGCGGACCGACCATGTATCTCTATCACACGCCCTCCGGCGACAAGAGCATGGACGGCATTGCGATGGGCCTGCGCCTCGGCCTCGGCCTGCGCGACATGGAGATGGTGCAGTTCCACCCGACGGGCGTGCTCGCGGGCAAGGAAACCCGCATGACCGGCACCATCATCGAGGAAGGCCTGCGCGGCGCCGGCGGCTATCTGCTCGACGGCAATCAGCAGCGCTTCATGTTCAACTACGACCCGCGCGGCGAGCGCGCGACGCGCGATCTCGTCTCGCAGTCGATGTATCGCGAGATGCAAGCGGGCCGCACCACACCCAACGGCGGATTGTACATCTCAATGGGGCATCTCGGCCGCGAGAAGGTGGCGAAGCAGTTCAAGGGCATGGTCGAGCGCTGCGCCGATTGCGGCTTCGACCTGGCTGGTGGTCTCGTCGAGGTCGTGCCGACGGCGCACTACCTCATGGGCGGGCTTCTCTGCGACGTCGAGACGAAGTCCGAACTGCCAGGTCTTTTCGTTGCCGGTGAGGATGCGGGCGGCATTCACGGCGCCAACCGCCTCGGCGGCAACGGCGTCGCCAACTCGACCGTGTTCGGCGGCATTGCCGGCGACGTCATGCCGGGCTGGATCGCGAAGAACGGTGGGCATCGCCCGCCGGACGAAGCGCTCATCGAAGCGGAGATGGCGCGCGCGCTGCATCCCTTCTCGAAGGCGCGCGGCGACATCAACAGCATCCGTGAGGATCTGCTCAATCTCATGTGGGATGATGTCGGCATCATCCGCGATGAGGCGGGCCTGAAGCGTGGTCTCGCGCAGCTCGAAACCATGGAGGTCGAGCTTCTCGCGTCCGGCATTTCCGACCGCAGCCGCGCATTCAATCTCACGTGGCACGACTGGCTGAACCTGCGAAGCCAGATCGAAGTTTCAAAGGTGATCGCGCTCGCCGCTCTTCAGCGCGAGAACAGTCGCGGCGCCCATTACCGCGACGACTTCAAGGATGCCGGCGACCTCGAGACATCAGCCTATACGGTCGTGCGGCAGCAGGGCGGCAAGCTCAATGTGACGAACGAGCCGGTCAAGTTCACGATCGTCCGCCCCGGCGAAACGCTCCTCAAGGAGACGCAGGCGGCCGAGTAAGCCGCCCCTTCCACTCTCCCGCGCACGCGGTCTACACTCCCGGCATCGCAACCAAGAAACCGAGGAGGACGACGCCATGACCGAGAGCAAGCCGCTCAGCGGCAAGAGCTGGGATTTCGTACACAACCTCGCCAGCGAGGCTCAGTGGACGCCAGGCCTGCGCGAGATTTTCGAGTACCGCGACCTCGGCATCAAGGACGGCACCAAGGGCGACTTTGTCGCGCACATCATCCGCCACAATGGCAAAAAGGTGCCGGATCAGGTGCAGCAGTGGCACGTCCACGAGTGCAACTTCCAGTTCGTGCTGGTCATGAACGGCTGGGCGACCTTCGAATACGAGGGCCAGGGCCAGCGCACCATCCGCAAGGGCGACTGCATTCTCCAGACGCCGGGCATCCGGCACCGCGAGATCGCGTGCTCGGAGGATTTCGAGGTGCTGGAGATCGTCTCGCCCGCCGACTTCCCGACGCGCGTCGTCGAAGGACCGAAGGCGGCAGCCGCCGAATAGTGCGGCTCCCCGTGAGCGGACGGCCTACTCCTTGAAAATCACGGTCTGGCCGTCCGGCTTATCGGCGTCGATGCGCGTGAACGTGCCGTAGGCCGTGCATGTTCCGCCCTGGCCCGCACCCTGCCCACCCTTCGTCGCCACAGAGCTGAACGATGCGACGGTACAGAGCCGCGTGTTCATGCACATAAGCAGGCAGCCTAGCGGCGCGTCCGCTGGACCTGTCTTGAGCGTCTCGCCACCGACTACAGCCGCGTACGTGCGTGTCTTGTAGCCGAAACGCAGGTTCGCAACCTCCGACTTCACGGCAGCCGCTTTCGGCGCCGGAGCCGGGGCAGCGCTCTTTGGTGCTTCAGGCGCTGTACCCTGATCGTAAGCGACAGGCAGCGACAGGGCGAGATTGCTGTGAATGCCCGAGCGCCAGCGCGTGTCGACCGTGCGCTTGTTGACGGCGCTGAACATCTGGCAGGCGCTCTTCAGGGGCGGCATGCCGCCATACTGGTAGCCGACACAGCCAATCGTCTCATCACACGATTTGCGGCAGGCCTCGACATCGTCAGAAGGCACCGTGGCGATGACGTCGCCATCGAGACGCGTGTGGACACGGAAGGCATAGCTCTGCGGCGTCGCCGACGGGGGCGCGGGCGGCTTTACGGCGGCGGCCGCACGTGGCGCCGGCTGCGGTGCTGGTGTTGCCTGCGGGGGCAGTGCCGGCTGTGGCGTCGGCGTCGGCTGTGGCACGGCGAAAGCCGGCGGATTGACGGGCGGCGCCGCGCGGGCTGAAGGTGCCGGCGCTGGCGGCAGCGGTTCAGGCCGTCCGCGCACGGGTCCTACACCATCGTTCCAGCCCAGCGAGACAATCTGGACGCGTTGGTCGCGCGGCGGATGCGTATCCGTCCCCGCACCTGATCCGATCGCGCCAACTGCAGCAATGGCTTCATCATGAGTCGCGCCCATACGGCCGAGGATGAAGCCGGCGTAGCGATCCGCCTCGAGTTCGACGCGATGGTTCTGGCCGGCAAAATCCAGATGCCCGGCGATGTGGTGACCGACCTCATGCGCAATGACGAACACGAGAGACCAGTATTTCTGGGTCTTCGCGCCGAGTTCGCGCATGAACGTCGAGTTGTAGAAGATGTAGCGCTGGCCATCTTCGCCGATCTGCGCCTCGGCGTTCGCCGTCTCGGCACTCGCCCGCACCTGGATGCGGTCGGCGACGCCGGGGATGCCGGTCGCAGCGAGGATCTCGCGGAAGGTCGTGGACGCCTCTCGGTCGGATTCGAAGCTCCGCCGGATGCGCGGTGCCGTCGGGCCGTGCAAACCCCTGAGCTTGTTGCCGCCCGCCTCGTGATCGATAATGAACTGCGCATCAGCCGGGCCGGCCATGGCGATCAACGCCAGACCGGCTGCCAGTGCGCTCCAGAAGCGCGATCGCATGGCACCCCCAACTGTCCAGACCCCGACTTGGGTGCGGAATTTACCTAATCCACGTGCATCTGGCTAGCCTTCACGGCGTGTCGGCGAGCCGCGCACAGCGCTATTGTCGATCCTCAGGGCGCCGCTTAGGGTGCGACCAACATTGAAGAAAACAGGAAACGCCCACCGCGCGCCGGACGCCGCGCCCTGAAACTGCCGCGGTTTGTCGACCGCAGGCAGAGCTGAGCATTTCTATGAACAGAGAGGAAGTCATGGCATTCGACGCGAATCGCGAGGACATGATCATCGGCGTCGTCGGCACCGGAACCATGGGCCGCGGCATCGTGCAGGTATCGGCCCAGGGCGGGATGCGCGTCATCGCCTATGACGAGAAGCCGGGTGCGGCCGAGGCAGCCAAGGAGTTCATTGCCAAGTTGCTCGCCTCGCAGGTCGAGAAGGGCCGGATGCCGGCCGCGGACATGGAGGCCGCGCTCAACCGCATCACGGTCTCGACGGACCTCAAGGACATGGGCAAGGCCCACTGCGTCGTCGAAGCCATCTTCGAGCGGCTCGACATCAAGCAGGAGATGTTTGCTCGCCTCGACGAGATCTGTGGCCCCGAGACCATCATCGCGACGAATACCTCGTCGCTTCCCGTCACCGCGATCGCCGCCAAATCCAAGCACGCCGGCCGCATCGGCGGCATGCACTTCTTCAATCCCGTGCCACTCATGAAGCTCGTCGAGATCATTCCGGGTCTCAAGACCGAGTCCTGGGTGACGGATGCGCTCATGACCATCGGCCGGCGCATGACGCGCGAGCCCGTGCTCTGCGTCGACAGCCCCGGCTTCCTCGTCAATCACATCGGCCGCGGTATGGGGCCGGAATGCCAGCGCATTCTCATCGAGGACATCGCCACCTTCTATGAGATCGACCGCATCATGACGGGCGCGCCGGGCTTCCGCATGGGACCGTTCACGCTCTCCGACCTCGTCGGCATCGACATCGGATCGGCGGCCATGGAGTCCATGTATCAGCAGTTCTATCAGGAGCCGGCTTACGCGCCCTCGCCCCTCATGTCCCTGCGCGCGGCCGGTGGCCTGCTCGGCCAGAAGACCGGCCAGGGCTGGTACAAGTACGAAGGCGGCAAGAAGATCGAGCCCGAAGCGCGGCCAACACCCGCGACGCTGCCGAAGTCCGTCTGGGTGCGCCCGAGTGATCACAACAAGGATCTGCAGGCGCCTTTCCTCGACTATCTCAAGAGCACGGGTGTCCGGATCGAGACCGACAGCGAGCCGAGCGACGACGCACTGATCATCATCACGCCCGTCGGTTACGACTTGACCACGGCCGTCGCCGAACTCCATCTCGACGGCGCGCGCGCAGTGGCGGTCGATCTGCTGTTCGGCCTCAAGGGGCCGCGCACGGTGATGGTCTCGCCGGCGACCAACGCCAAGTTCCGCGATCAGGCGCACGCGCTCATGGCGCAGGATGGCCAGGCGGCCATCGTCATCAACGACAGCCCCGGCTTCGTCGCCCAGCGCGCGGTTGCTGCACTCGTCAATGTCGGCTGCAATATTGCCCAGCGCGCGATCGGCGTTCCCGCAGACATCGACAAGGGCGCCAAGCTCGGGCTCGGTTATCCCTTCGGTCCCATCGAGTGGGGCGATCGCATCGGTCCGGGCCGCGTTTGCTTCATCCTCGAACGACTCTTCGAGTTCTATCGCGACCCGCGCTACAAGCCCTCGCCTTGGCTCAAGCGCCGCGTCATGCTCGGCTTGCCGCTCTCGACGCCGGAAGGACTTGTGCGGCACTGACGTTTCGTACGGCGGCTCGATGGGCCGCCGCATCAATTTCTGCCTCATGGATCGCGGCCTGGGCAGAAGCACGGCAAATCAACAACCGCGTAATTCGAGGAAAGCCCATCGATGTCGTTCGAGCGTCTCTTCAATCCCAATGCCATTGCCGTCATCGGCGCTTCGAGCGATCTCTCGCGCATCAGCGGCCAACCCATTGTCGCGCTCAAAGGTGCGGGCTTTCCGCGCCCCATTCATCTGGTCAATCCGAAGTACGACGAGTTGCATGGCCTGAAGTGCTATCCGAGTGCAGCGGCCATCGGATCGCCGGTCGATCTGGCGCTCGTTGCCGTGCCGGCGAAAGGCGTACCGGACGCCATCCGCGATTGCGGCAAGGCCGGCATTCCCTACGCGATCGTGCTGACGGCGGGATTCCGCGAAGGCGGACCCGAAGGCCGCAAACTCGAGGACGAGCTGCTTCGCGCCGCGCGCGAGAGCGGTGTTCGCGTCATCGGACCGAACTGCCAGGGCGCGCTCTCTGTCCCATCGCGAATGTGGTGCGTTTTCGGCAGCGTGAGCCAGGAGACGCAGCTTCGCGAAGGCCCGGTTTCATGCGCCTTTCAGTCGGGCGGTTTTGGGTATGCCGTCGTAAACATGGCCGAGGCGCAGGGTCTCGGTTTCCGGCACGTCGTGTCGACGGGCAACGAGACCGACATCACCATGCCGGAGCTGCTCGGCGAATTCCTGGACGATCCCGGCACGAAGCTCGCCTTTGCCTACATGGAAGGCACGCCGAATGCGCGCAGCCTGCTCGATCTCGGTCGCAAGTCGCTGGAGACGGGAAAGCCCGTATTCATCTGGAAAGGCGCGCAGACCGAGAGCGGCACCAAGGCGGCCGCGTCGCATACCGCAAACATGACGGGCAACTACGATCTTTATCGCGCGGCCTTCCGCCAATCGGGCCTCATCGAGGTCCAGGACGTCGAGGAGATCGTGGATGTCGCCAAGCTCGCGCTGCAGGGGCGGCTGCCGAAGGGACGCAATATCGGCGTGCTCTCGATCTCCGGCGGCTCGGGCATCGTGTTCGCCGACCGCGCCGTGAAGGATGGCCTGACGCTGCCGAGCTTCTCGCAGCGCTCGGTCGATGCGCTGAAGGCGATCATTCCGAGCTTCGGTGCAGCCGATAATCCCGCCGACACGACAGCCGGCGTCTTCAATGATCCCGGTCTCTTCACGAAGGCCCTCGACATCATTCTCGAAGATCCGGCCATCGATCAGCTTTCGATACTGCTGGCATCGGTCGGTGGCAAGGCTGCAATGCTCGCCGCTCAGGCCATCGTCGCGGCTTCGGCAAAGACCGACAAACCCGTGCATGTCGCCTGGTCCGGTCGTCGCGAGAAGTCCGAAGAAACCTGGCAGATGTTCCATGACGCCGGCGTCCCGCACATGGCCTCGCCCATACGGCTCGCGCACGCCGCGGCCGTGCTCGCGCGTTATGCTGAGGACCGCCGGCGCCTGCTGCCGCGCGTCGTGCCGAGCGTCGAGATGCCGACAGGGCTGGAGTTGCCGAGCGGAGTGGCCACGCTGTCCGAGATCGAGAGCAAAGCGATTCTGTCGCGCTTTGGTGTGCCGAGGACGAGCGAAGTCATGGTGCCGCCAGGCGGCGACTTTACGAAGCTTACCGCGAAGCTCGCCGGACCATTCGCGGTGAAGATCGTCTCTCGCGACATCGCGCACAAGACCGAAGCAGGCGGCGTGCGTCTCAAAGTCGCTGCCGCCGATCTGCCCAAGGTGGCCGGCGAGATTATTGCGAGCGCCAAGAACTACAAGCCGGACGCCGTGATCGACGGCGTGCTCGTCAGCGAGATGGCTACGGGCGTCGAAGCGCTCATCGGTGTCGTGAATGACGAAGGCTTCGGCCCGACCGTCGCGCTCGGTCTCGGTGGAGTCCTCACCGAAGTGCTGAAGGATGTGACGTTTCGCATCGCGCCGTTCGACATCGAGACTGCGCGCGACATGATCGCGGAGCTGCGTGGTGCCAAGCTCTTCGACGGCTATCGCGGCAGCCCGCCCGCCGACCGGGAAGCGCTCGCGGCCATGCTCGTCGAGGTCTCGCGTATGGCAGCCGCCCTCGGCGATCGCGTCAAGGAAATGGACATCAATCCGGTATTCGTGCGGCCCAAAGGCGAGGGCTGCGTCGCTGCCGACGCGCTGATCGTTCTCAAATAAGAACTAGGAGAAACGCCATGGATCTCAGCATTGCGGGGAAGACCGCGCTCGTCACGGGCGCCAGCATGGGCATTGGCCGCGGCATCGCCAAGGCACTCGCGGCGGAAGGCGTTCGGCTCGCGCTCGTTGCGCGCCGATTCAACCTACTCGAGGAAGTCGCGGGCGAAATCACCGAGACGGGCGGCACCGCACCCGTCCTCATCCAGCAAGACATCATGGCCGAGGATGCCGCCGAGCAGATCGCGAGCAAGGCGCTCGCCGCACTCGGCTCGGTCAACATTCTGGTCAACAACGCCGGCGGCAGCCGTCACTTCGGCAAGGATGCCAAGGAAGAGCAGTGGACCGAGGCGCTCACGCTCAACTTCACGCGCCAGCGCCAGCTCACGCATCGCCTGCTCGATCAGATGATCGCGAACAAGTGGGGCCGCATTGTCAACATCACCGGCAAATCCGAACCCGACGGCGTGAACGGCGCGTTCGCCGCCAAGGCCGCCATGCACGCCTGGGCCAAGGGCCTTTCGCGCGAAGTTGGCAAGGCAGGCATCACCGTGAACTCGATCCCGCCCGGTCGCATCATGAGCGAGCAGATCCGCCGCAACTACACGCCCGAGTATCGCCAGTGGCAGGCGGACAACGAGATCCCTGTCGGCCGCTATGGCGAGCCCGAGGACATCGCGAACCTCGTCGCCTTTCTCGTCTCACCGCGCGCGGCGTACATCACCGGCGCCGTCATCCCCGTTGACGGCGGTCTGCGGCGGTATCAGTTTTAGCTATCGCGCGCTGAGCGAGCACTTCTCGGTCGACGGCACGATCGTGGGGGTGTGGGCGTCGCTCAAGACCTTCCGCGCCATTGACGGCTCGGACGAGACGCCGTCGCATGGTGCCCGCCTCGATTGCTGGACGTCAAAACAACTAGCGCCCCGACGGGAAATACTCGTCACCGTGGCGATAGAAAATCCGCCACGCGCCATCCTCAAAACGATAGGCTTGCGTGACGCGCAACGTACGCTCGAACTCGCCGCCATCGAGGCTGCGGATCATGTGCTCGAAGTCGGCGGTCATCGCCATGGTGCCATGTATCGCGGTCGAGACGTTCTCGAGCCGCGTCAGGCGCGCGCGCACTCTGCCGGTGACCCAGTCCAACCGATGACCGACTTCCGGCCAGCCCTTCTCCATGCCGCCCTGCGCGCCGAAGATCATGCTGTCCGGCTTGTGCGACCAGAGTGCCTTGAATGGTTCCGAATTGCCTTCGAGCTGCGCGGCAATAGCTTTCTCGAACTCGGCGCGGAATGCCGCGAACTTTGCTTCCAGCTCTGCCTGCTGCATGTCCACCTCCGGTTTCAACCACCTATGCCGCGCGATGCGAGAAAGCGCGGGTTCCTGACGCGCAGCTCCGCGATCAGGAGCGTGCGCAGGGCATCCGCGATGTCGCGCTCCTTGCCCTTGGGCAGCGTGCCAGCGCGGATGTCGCGCGCGAGCTGCGCCGTCGAGCCTTCACCTTCCTCGTAGAGACCATCGAGCAGCGTCCATTCGGCGGCTTCAACTTCCTCGGCAAGTGCGCGACGGGCGATCTCGAGCGCATTGGCGATCATGGCGCCGGCATAGCGCTGCTCGGGAGGGAGCACAGGCAACACCTCGGCGCGCAGCATCTCGGTTGCGAGATCGAGGAGTGCATCGGCATCGATGCGACGCGTTGTCATGGGATCGGCCTCCCGGCTTCGAGAGCAGCAATGGCTTCGAGCGCGTCGAATTCCATCTCGGCCGGCATGAGGCCGGTGAGCGCCAACTCCAGCGAGCGCTCGCCGCCCGTGAGAAAGCGCTGGCCCTGCAGGAGCGCGATCGCGGCCCAGCGCGCAGCGCCGAGAATTTCCCAGAAGGCGAGCTCGGCTTCGGCGATCGGTGCGTCCGATACGGCATTGTAGCCATCGAGCAGATCGGCGCGCATGGCGATGCCGCCGGCCGCGAGCGCGTCATTGCCGAAGCGCCAGCAACGTGCGCAGAACCAGCCGAGATCCTCGCGCGGATCACCCCAGTGGCAGAACTCCCAATCGAGTATGCCCGTGAGGCGTCCGTCCTCGATCAGGTAGTTGCCCGTGCGGAAGTCGCCGTGCACGAGCGAGACAGGACGCGACGCGGGTTTGTGCGCGAGCAGCCAGGACAGCACATACTCGAGCGCAGGCCGAGGCTCGCTCGCCTTGTCGAGCGCGCGGCGCATCTCGGCGACGGCTGCAGCAGCGGCGTCGGGCTCCGGCAACGACAGAAACGTCAATGCCTCTTGCGGCGGACGGATCGAATGAATGCGCGCAAGCTGTCCGCCGATCTCGCGCGCGAGGGCGGGACCGAACTCCGCGAGTTTCGGATCGCGCGTGATGCGCCGCGCCTGCGCTGTGCCGGAGAGCAGGCGCTGCACGGTGAAGGGCGCACCGATCACGCTCTTCTCCGCGCACTCGGCAATGGGCTCAGCCACCAGCACGTCCGCTGCGTGCGCGGCTTTGATGCAGGCAAACTCCCGCGGCCGATCGAGGCTCATGGGCAGTCGCGCGACCGCATCCGTCCGCAGGACCAGCGCCTGCGATCCGGCGCGCGGGCCACCTGAGATGGCGACGTCAATGCGCCAGTTCTCTTGCACGGCGCCGCCGGACAGGAGATCGGCCCGTGTGATCTCCGCGCGCTCGGCATCCACTGCCTGCGCGAGCCAGCGCTGCAGCGGATCGAGATTGGCCGGGTCGAGCGTACGGGGACGAGATGCAGCCATCGTCATTCGGTCGGTAGGAGGTGGCCGCCGTCCACGGTCAGCACGCTCCCCGTCATGAAGGAGCCTGCGTCGGACGCGAGCAGCAGGAACGGGCCATCCAGTTCGCCGAGCAATCCGAGCCGGCGCATGGGCACGTGCGCGATCATGCGCTTGCCCGCTTCGGTCTCCCAGAACTCGTCATTGAGCTCGGTCGCGATGTAGCCCGGCGCGATGGCATTCACGCGAATGCGGTCGCGCGCCAGCTCCAGCGCCATGTTGCGCGTGAGCGCGATAACGGCGGCCTTCGACGCGGAGTAGGCCGAGAGTGTCTTGATCGCGCCGAGGCCGACGATCGACGAAATATTGATGATCGATCCGCCCTTCCCCGCTGCCACCATGCGGCGCGCCGCCTCCTGCCCGACGTGAAATACGCCGTCGAGGTTCACGTCCATGATCTTGCGCCACTGCTCCATGCGCATGCGCGTGAACCAGGCGGGGTCCGTGATGCCGGCATTGTTGACGCAGATCGAGAGCGGCCCCAGCGCCGCCTCGCCCTCGCCGAAAGCACGCTCGACGTCCTTGCGGTCCGTGACGTCCATGGCAACGGCGTGCGCGGTTCCACCGGCCGCCATGATCCGCGCCTTGAGGGCTTCGAGCCGGTCTGTCCGGCGCGCAGCGACGACAACTTTGGCGCCCGCGGCTGCGAGGATGGTGGCGAAATGCTCGCCGAGGCCCGAGGAGGCGCCCGTTACGAGCGCCGTGCGTCCGGCCAGCGAGAAGATATTGGATGACATGCAGTCTCCGAAGTATGTCCCTGATAGGTCGCGGCCAATTCACCACTTCCCGAGCGGAGATGCAATTTTCAGAGCGCATGGCTCGGTCGCGCCTCTGGCGCGAGCAGGGCTGCTTTCTTCCTGATGCGGGCTGCTGGAAAGGGGCGCTATCGCCCTACCGTGGTGCCATGCCCGCGGCCTGCACCCGCCCCGGAGGACACCCCCGGAGCCCCCGCTCTTTTGAGACTTGGAGTTCGCCACGAGCGCGATCATCAATAAAATCGGGTGGGTCCGGGAGGGTGTCCCTCCCGGCAGGGGTTCGGGGACTGGTCCCCGTCGCGCGAAACCCGCGAGACTACATCCGATCGAGCGCATTCGGTATGTGCCGTGGCCAGCCGCGCCCCGTGACCAGCACGGCATCTAGCCCGACCTCGCGATCCAGGTAGGCCGGATGCCGCGAGAGCCAGTAGTCGGCGGCGCGGGCAATACGCGCACCCTGAGCGGGTGTGAGCGCGGCTTGCGCATCGGCGATCGTCGTGCGGCGCTTGACCTCGATGAAGGCAATACGATCGCGCCGGCAGGCGATGATATCGACCTCGCCGTAGGGCGTGACGTGGCGGCGGGCGATGATGCGATAACCCTTCGCGAGCAGCAGCGCTGATGCGATCCATTCCGCCCAACGACCGCGTCCGAGACGCTGGCGCCGCTCGATGAGACGGTCGCTGGCGTCGGGCTGGCTCATGCTTCGTCCTTGAGGCGGAGGCCGATTTGGTAGACGCGCGAGCGTGGCGCGCCGAGATCGTCGGTGACGAGGCGCACGGCATCGCGCAGGCTCGACGTGCCAAGGGCCATGCGAAGTGCCGTCTCGATATCGGCATCGCTGACTTCCCGCGGCGGAGCCGGGCCGATGATGAGCACGATCTCGCCCTTTACTGGGTTGGCAGCGAGTTCCGCCGCCAGAACCGCGGCCAATCCGCGCCGCACCTCCTCAAAGCGCTTGGTCAGCTCGCGGGCGACCACGACCTCGCGGTCTCCCATGGTCTCAGCAATGTCGGCGAGCGTGTCGGCAATGCGCGCCGGCGACTCGAAGAGAATGAGGCTGCTTGGAATGTCCGACAATGCCTCCAGCCGTGTCCGGCGGGCGGTCTGCTTGTTGGGCAGAAAGCCGCCAAAGAAGAAGCCGTCCGTCGGCAGCCCCGAAATTGCGAGGCCAGTCAGGATTGCGGAGGCACCCGGGAGGGCCGTGACCGGATGACCGGCAGCGATGGCCGCCCGCGCGAGCTTGTAGCCCGGATCGGAAAGAAGGGGCGTGCCGGCATCCGAGATGAGTGCGATGGCGCGGCCCTCGGCCAGTTCGGCGAGGACGCGAGCCAGCTCGGCATCCTCGTTGTGCTCGTGGAAGGCTCGTAGCGGGCGCTCTATGGCATACCGGGCGAGCAGCGTACGGCTGACGCGGGTGTCCTCGCAGAGGATAGCGTCCACACGCGCGAGCGTGGTCACAGCGCGGATGGTCATGTCGCCGAGATTGCCGATCGGCGTCGCGACGATGTACAGGCCGCCTGCGAGCGGCGTGGCCATCTCGCGCGCGGCCTGCTCGCCAAGAGCCGCCTGGATGCGGGGCAGTAAAATGCTCGCATCCGGGGCTTCAGGCCCCCCGCCCCGGCGATCGGACGAGCTCATTTTGGACATGTCCGCCGCCTAAGCATGAGTTGCAGAAGCCGCCATTGACGACAGTTCGTGGATCAGCGGCCGGAAAGCCTTGTTTCCGGGGCGTTTCGGTTCGAGTGTGGCGCATATGCCCTGTTATGGGAACCGGCAAGGGGGTATCGACTCAACTGTGGATTCTCCGGTGGCGCGACCTGTGCGACCGATACGCTGGTTTTGGGAGACGGATGACCTATCGCCCACCTCGCCGTGCCGTGCTTCGCGCCGCTGCCATCGCAGCGACGTCGCTGGCACTGCCGAAGTTCCTGGCGGGGTGCTCGGGATCATCGGCGACGGGATCGCTCGCGAGCGGGGGAGCGACCGGATCGGCGCAGGACCCGGTGAAAGTCGGCCTCATCCTGCCAACCAGCGCCGATGCGCAGACCGGCGCAATCGCAAAAGCCCTGCGGCAGGCGGCGGAGCTCGCACTTTTCGACCTGAACCAGCCCGGCCTGCAGCTCGTGGTCAAGGACGACCGCGGCAGCGAGGATGGTGCGCGAGCCGCAGTGGGCGAGGTCCTCTCCGGTGGCGCCGAGATCATCCTCGGTCCACTGTTCTCGCGGGCGACAGTCGCAGCCGCGCCCGCTGCACGCAAGGCAGGCGTGCCGATCATCAGCTTCTCGAATGACCGCACGGTCGCGGGCAACGGTGTCTATCTGTTAAGCTTCCTGCACGATCAGGAAGTGTCCCGCATCGTGGACTATGCCGCTCGCCAGGGCCGTTCGCGCCTCGTCGCGCTGCTGCCGAAGGACGCCCTCGGCGATCAGCTCGAGCAAAGCCTGAAGGCCGCGACGGCGCGATCGGGCGTCACACTCGTTACCCTGCAGCGCTATGCCTTGAATACCAACGCCGTGCTCGAGCCCGCGCGAAGGGTGCACGAGGCGATCAAGAGTGCGCCGCCAGAAGCTCCCGTCGATGCGATGTTCCTGCCTGGCGGCGAAGATATTCTGCCCATGGTCGCGCCTTACATTCCGTATCTCGGGATCGATACCAAGCAGGTCCGCCTGCTCGGCACGGGCGGCTGGGATACGCCCGGCATCTCGCGCGAGAAGAGCTTTGCCGGTGGCTGGTTCGCAGCTCCCGATCCCCGCGGCTGGCGCTCTTTCTCGGAGCGTTTTGCCAAGACCTACGGGGCGCCGCCGCCGCGCATCGCAAGCCTCGCTTACGATGCCGTCGGGGTTGCTGCCGCCTTCACGGGCGCCGCGCGCGGCGCCCGGTACAGCTCGGCCAATCTGACGCGGGCCAGCGGCTTCAGCGGCGTCGACGGCCGCTTCCGCCTGTCGGCCGGAGGCCTCGTCGAACGTGAGCTGGCGGTGCTGGAAGTGCGCCGGGAGGGCAATGCCGTCCTTGAGGCTGCACCGGGCGAGCCCGGGCGCCTCTATACCAGCGCGCTCGCCAAGAGCTGAGCCGTCCCCCCAAGAGATACCGTCAGATACCGTCCACAGATGGCCGTTCCGGGCATGGGCCTGCGTCTATTGGAGCGTTGACATACCCGGTCAACTCAATGAAAAGTCCGCGCCGCGACAGAGTTCCGCAGCTCGAAGGCTTGCCAGATGGTCGAACTGACGCTCCCGAAAAATTCCCGTGTCCGCCCCGGCAAGACCTGGAACAGAGCTGAAGGCAAAGGTACCTGGAAGGAATTCCGGATCTATCGCTGGAGCCCCGACGACAGCGAGAACCCGCGCCTCGATACGTACTACGTAGACCAGGCCAACTGCGGGCCCA
>JAESGW010000318.1_pt1 | contig 67557 bp, 64 predicted proteins | sample 9269791 | NCBI WGS metagenome assembly JAESGW01 (sample SAMN16773120, study PRJNA677053) | algae metagenome | isolation source: Aphanocapsa lilacina HA4352-LM1 and co-occurring heterotrophs from near cave... | place: USA: Maniniholo cave, near Haena, Kauai, HI | collected 2009-07-28
GCCAGAAGCAGAACCTGGCAGCGATGAATGATGAATATATGCAGAAAGTACTTCAGGCTTTTCTAGCTATCGGCGAGGGCAAACCTGAGCCTACTTGTCAATAGCATCGAAGATGCGCTTACCCTGCCGCATGACCATCTGGTCCGGGGAGCACTTCGACCGGGAGTACCTCAACCTGGCCTGCTCCAACCAGACAGAGGGGCTGCGCGAGTACCGTGCGGCCTCCGCGCAGGCCACCGATGCCGATGTCCGGGCTCATGCCGAGCGCAATTTGGAGACCCTCGAAAACCAGCAGGCGATCGCCGGTGCCATTGCCAAGCGGTTGGCAAGTTGACGTTCAGGAGTTGAGCGGGTCATGGCCCCAGTTCATTAGCGAGTAGCGCCAGCGGCTGTGCTCGATGTCTCCTTCGGGCTTTTGAGCGCTGTGACGCCGCACATAGCTCACCACGCGCTGCATATGTTGCATATCATTGTCGGTGTAATCAGATTTTTTCTTATCTAGAATTTGAATGATCTTCTTGCCTGATTGATGACCGATTGATCCGTTTTCGTCTTGCTTTTGACCGACGGACTGCGATTCTTTCGTGGCGAGCCAGCGCTCAATTTCCTTGGACGACATGTTCACGACTTGCTGAAAGTCGGCAACGATGGTCTTTTGGTCAGTGGTCATGACTTGGATTTCTCGCTTATTTTTTTAAGAGACTCAGGCTTGTGGGCAGCCTCTTCGCCGGTTTTGTCGCTAACGACAAGAAATTGAGGGTTCTCTTTGGAAGCCGCTACCTTGTGACCTTTAATTTCTATGGGATCAATCAACTTTTTCTTGATTTTTCCAACAGATTTGCCGCTGGAACTATGCCACTCCACCCGATCCCCAACTTTGAATTCTTCGGTCATGTTTCCTCCAGGCTTTGCTGCCATATATCTTCACAGACAGGCTACACTGCGCCTTGCCTCTTTGGGTGGAGATTCTTATCGACTTCTGGAGGTTATTTCGAGGAGATAAGAACGGCAATCAAGCTTCCCAGCGGTCCAGAAATTTCAACCATTTTTCGAGCTTGGGACCAAAGCGCTCCGCCAGTATCGTCCATAGCGAAGGTCGGGTCTGCTCCTCGTCGAGCAAAACGGCTTGATTTTGCCGAATCCAGAGCACCTTGCCGTAACCGGGAGTCTGGGCAAGATGGGCGCGCACCCGAGCTAGAGAGCAGGGCAGTTCGTGCAAGATAACCAGATCGAACTGACGGCTTGAGAGCAACATCTCCAGGTCCAGCAGACCGGCGCAGACGCTGTCGACTTTCAGCAAGCGATGCACCAGCCGCAGCGTCTGCGCCGGTCCTATCCGGGTAAGTAGAGAATCGGTGTAAACAGAACCTTCGATGAGCGCGCATCGCCAGCCTTGTCGACTGAAGTTGTCGAGCAAACGGCGCAGACAGTGGTTGCTGCCCGAAGCTGAGGATCGCACAATAGCCCTTCGCGAAGGGTGCGCGCGTCGTGGTGCTGTACGCGGTAAAAAGAGGGAATTGGTCTCAGTTGGAATCGGCTTTGCAGCCGCCGTTCTCGCTTGTAGTGTGGGTACCATCGCTCTTTGGTGTCGAATGCCATGCGTCCCGAATGTTCTTCCGCTATGCATGGGCACGGTCTACCTCAAGGCGCCCCACACGCGGGCAACGGCGACAGGAGGAAAGCGGTTATCGAACCACTGGTTCGAACGGGCTCCCCTCTAGATGAACATATCTATTGCAGTGAAGCTCCCCCATTCATTGGGAGTTTTAAGCCATCGATCCCAAAATCCTCCGCCGGTACTACCTCCTATGGGGTAGGCCGTCACATTCCTGTACAAAAAAGGTAACTATTCAGGTGGTTGGGTTGACGAAACAACTATGGGCTGTAGCTTACGGCCTGAGTGCGCTCCCGCCGCTGCCCAGTCGTGACCAGTTGCTGCAGATGCCCCAGGCGCAGGCGATTGACCTGCTGCTGGACTACATTGCTGGCGGACGATATTCCTGCTCCAGAATAGACATCACAATCAGCGAATCGTACCGCTTACCGCTTCTGGCGCTCTCGCGCAATGTTCCCTCCGCCAAGAAACCTTCCGACGTGTAGAGGTGTCTGGCGGCGGCATTAAAATCTTTGACCTCCAGCCACAACCGATGGAAGCCCACCTGCTCGAAAGCGAAGCGCTTGACCTGTTGCACCGCCTGCCGACCGAAGCCTTCGCCTTTGCGGGCAATGACGATGCGCTTCAAACACAAACTGTCGTCGGGATTGCGCAGGCCGTGCAAGATCAAATAGCCTACCACCGCGTCCTCCGACTCAATCACCAGGTGCGCCCAGTCCGGAGCCAGCAGGCGGGCGCGGTGCTCGTCTGCCGACCATTGGCGGATGTAGGGCCGGTTGTCGGGGCTTTGCTCCTGTGCTAGGACGAAATCGAGGTCGGCTTCGGTTGTGGGACGAAGGCTGATGGTCTTCTCCATCGGCTGGGGTTTCGTAAGGGTTCGGAGTTCATTGTAGACATGCAAACATTCGTAGACGATTCCAATGCGCAGCTGCGCGCGCTCATCGCACGGCGGGTCTCAGCCGGCCCGGGCGGGCGGCTGAATTTTGCCGAATTTATGGAACTGGCGCTCTACCATCCCGAACTCGGCTACTACGCCACGCACCCGGGGCGCATCGGCGGGCGGGGCGATTACATCACAGCTGCGCACCTGGGAAGCGACTTCGGCGAACTGTTGGCCGTTCAGGCCGCCCAGCTGTGGCGGCATCTGGGAAAGCCCGAGCGTTTCGACTTCGTGGAGATGGGGGCAGGACAGGGGCTATTTGCCGCCGATTTTTTGCGCCACGCCCACGCAAACCTGCCGGATTTTGCCACTGCCCTCAACTACCGGATTGTCGAGCGCTCCGTAGTGCAGATCGCCGAGCAACGCCGGGTGCTTGCCGGTCTGGCGGTGCACTGGTGCGATTTGGAGCAAATTGCCCCCGACTCGGTGGCAGGCTGTTTTTTTGCCAACGAGCTGGTGGACGCCCTGCCGGTGCATCAGTTCGTTGTTCACCGGGGGGAATTGCTCGAGATTTATGTCGCCCTCGAAGGGGAGCGCGATTTTGTCGAGGTGGCGGCGGCCCCTTCCACCCCTCGCCTCGCAGCTTTTCTCGATCGCTGCGGCATATCGACAGCGTTACTGGGTGGGGGTTACCGCAGCGAGGTGAACTTGGCGGCCCTCGACTGGATCGAGGCGGTGGCCCGGCGGCTGGCACATGGCTATGTGATCACCGTCGATTACGGTTACACCGCCCGCCAGTACTACGCTCCCCAGCGCCAGGGCGGCACGCTCGCCTGCTACCACCGCCACCGGGTCCACGACAATCCGTACCTGCACATCGGCAACCAGGACATCACCGCCCACGTCAACTTCACCGCCCTCGAAACCCACGGTACCGCCTGCGGTCTTCAAACTCTGGGTTTTACCCGCCAGAGCTTCTTTTTGCTCGCTCTGGGCCTTGGGGAGCGGCTCGCGGCCTTGGGCGCCTCCGGGGCTATCGAGAATTACGCCCAACTCAACGAAGCGTTGCGGCGGCGGGAGGCGCTGCGCACCCTGGTCGAGCCCAGCAGTATGGGCGATTTCGGCGTGCTGATCCAGGGCAAAAACGCCGGTCTGGATCTGCCGCTCGCGGGTCTTTCGCTGCCCGCTCAAACTCTGTCTTAGGGTGTATTCCACGGCCTGGGGAATACGACTAGTCTTGTGGGTACTCCGAGACCCCGCCCGATGGTTAGTATTGAAACCCGCGCCGACCAGATGGTCCTAAATCTAGGGCCGCACCACCCTTCCACCCACGGCGTACTACGGCTTGTCGTCACTCTCGACGGCGAAAATGTCGTCGACTGTCGGCCGGTGCTGGGTTACTTGCACCGTGGCATGGAAAAAATCGGCGAGAACCGCACGATCATCCAGTATTTGCCCTACTGTTCGCGCTGGGATTATGCAGCGGCGATGATGAACGAAGCGCCTGTAGTCAACGCTCCGGAGGCGATGGCCAGGGTGAAGGTACCGCGCCGGGCGAGTTACATCCGTGTGATCATGCTTGAGCTGTCGCGCATTGCTAACCACCTGCTGTGGGTGGGGCCGTTCTTGCTTGACATGGGAGCGCAGTCGCCATTTTTCTATATCTTGCGCGAGCGCGAATTGATTCTCGACCTGTTCGAGGCGGCCACGGGGCTGCGCATGGTGGGCAACAATTATTTTCGCGTCGGTGGGGTAACGGTGGATTTGCCCTACGGCTGGGTCGACAAGGCCCGTGATCTTTGCGACGTGATACCCGGAAAGATCGACGAGTACGAACGGCTAATCACCAACAACCCGATCTTCCGCCGCCGCATCGAAAACTTGGGCTACATCAGCCGCGAGGATGCGATCAACTGGGGACTGTCCGGGCCGATGCTGCGCGCCTCGGGCGTCAAGTGGGATCTGCGCAAGGTTGATCACTACGAAATTTACGACGAACTGGACTGGGACATCGCCTGGGACACCGGTGGCGACTGTCTGGCGCGCTATGTCGTGCGCATCCAGGAGATGCGCGAGTCGGTCAAAATTATTCGTCAGGCCCTCGATCAGTTGCCCGGTGGCCCTTACGAGCAGCTGGAGGCGCGCCGTCTTACCGAGGGACCGAAGTCGGAGTGGAACAGTTTCGACTACCAGTTCATCGGCAAAAAGTCTTCGCCGACGTTCAAGATTCCCACGGGCGAATATTATGCCCGCTCGGAAGAAGCGAAGGGCGAACTGGGCATCTACGTCGTCGGCCGCGACGACACGACGCCCTGGCGCTGGAAGATCCGCACGCCGGATTTTGCCAACCTGGCCATCTTGCCGATGATTTTGCAGGGCACGAAGGTCGCAGATTTGGTCGTGGTGCTCGGTTCGATCGACATCATCATGGGCTCGGTCGACCGCTGAACCGGACAAGAGGTATCGGGTGGATGCAGGGGTGCGCTTCGTCGCACCCCTTTTTTTGAGATGGCATATCGCAACAAAATCTGCAAAACGGGTTGACTGGAGATGCGGACATGCTCAAGCCCTAACCCGAACTGACGTTAAAATAAACGTGCACTCTTGCCAGGGAAGCGGGCTGTAGGGTTGATGTTATTGGGCGCTTTTTAAGGCTTTCTCGATCGCCGGCAGGGACAACCTGTAGCCTTCCGTTTCGTCGCTGAGCCGTCCCTGACTGCGCAACCGCAACAGTACCTCCCTCCCCATCAGAAGGTTGCGGCGCTCTGGTATCCGCACCCGCCGCTGGGCCATAGCGAGGTTGTAGAGCGCGTGGGCGTGAGCCTGGCCATGGAGCGAAGACCCGGTCAATCCCCAGACACGAGCACATAGATCGGCGGCTTGTGCGGACAACCGCAAACTCTCGGCCGCCTGAGCGCGGGTGGCAGCCAACTCCGCCTGCGCTCCCAGGACCGAGGCGAACCTGCTGAGATGTTCGATGTTGGCGCCGTCAATCTCACCAAGGCGGCGCAAGGTCTGGAAAGCGTATACCAGCGACCCTTCGGCCTCGGCCGTTTTGCCCTGCTTGATCAGCACCTGGGCCAGCATCCAGGCGAGATCGGCACAGAGGGTGTTCACCTCCGCATTGTCGATTTTCTGTTGCTGCAACATTTTGCCGAGGGCCAAGGCTTCGCGATACTGGGAAATCGCCAGGGCAGTCTCGCGGCGGGCCGTGTGCAGATTAGCGAGCGCACCTAGCCCGCCCATCAGGTTTTGCCGCACACCGACGTCGGCGGGGTCAGCTGCGAGGAGCTGCCGTTGCCATTGCACCCCTTCGCGATACAGCTCCAGGGCGGCTTTTTGCTGGCCCTGCTGCTCGGCGCACCAACCGGCGTTCTGCAGCCCGATAGCCTGGCGACGCCACAGCAAAGGATGTCCGGCTGCTCCCTGACGCGCGCGGCGGTGCATCTGCAGAGCTTCGCGATAGCGCTCGCAGCCGCGGTCGACTTGACCCGCGGCGTAGTGCATGTCCGCCAGTCGTTCAAGGCCGATGGCGTGGGCGGAGTAGGCCTCCGCCGTACCTTCACCGTGGGCAAGCGAGTCTTGGTAGATGCCGGCGCTGCGCAGATAGAGGGTTTTAGCCTCCGCCAGCTTGCCGCCGTTATAAAAAATATCCCCCTGGCGCTGCAGGAGGTTGGCCAGATTGCGGCGGTGCGTTGCCGGGGCACCGGGGGCACCGGCTGCCGCTTCGGCGAACGGCCGGGCCCACCGGTAGAGGCGCTCCGCCTGCTCCGCCTGTCCGGTGTCCCGCAGGACATCCCCCAGTTCCACCAGCGCTGCGGCCAGCACCGCCTTGTCCTGGGGGGTCGAACCCGCGTCGCCCGCCAAGGCCCGGGCCTGGCGCACGGCAAGGGTGGCCCGCTTAGAAGCGCGGCGATAATCGCCGAGTTGGCGGTAAGCCTGGGAGAGCACCCGATTCGCCTCGGCGCTCTGCCGCTGCAGCTCGGCGGTGGTTCCTCCCTGGACATTCACCTCGTCGAAAATCTCGCCGGCGCGGACCAACAGTCCCAGGCGGCTTTGCGTCGGACCGAGCATTTGGCCAAGCCCCCCAGCCATCTCGTGCACCATCGAATTGGCGGCCCGCACCGCCAGGTCCCGCTGGATTTGGGCGGAGCGCGCCTGCCACCCGGCCGCCGCCATCCCCCCCGCCAGCGAAAGGACTACCAAACCCGCCGCCGCCACGGCCGCTTTGTTCCTGCCCACGAACTTGCCCGTGCGGTAGCGCCAGGTGTCCTCCCGAGCTGCGACGGGCAACCCCTCCAGGTGGCGCTCGATGTCCCGGACCAATTGATCCACCGAACCGTAGCGCCGGGCCGGTTCCTTGCGCAGCGCCATCAGGACGATGTTGTCGAGGTCGCCTTGCAAAGCCCGCCGCCAAAGTGCCCCGGTGGCGCTGGGCTTTTGCGGTTCTTCGTAGTGGATCGCCTGCAAAAAAGCCTGGGGATCCTCCTCTGCGCTCACCCGGTAGGGGGACCGCCCGGTGAGCAGTTCGTACAACAGCACCCCCAGCGAGTAGACGTCGCTTGCCGTGGTGACAGTCCCGCCGCGCAACTGTTCGGGGCTTGCGTGGGTGGGGGTGAGCATGCGGGCGAGCGTCGCCGTCGGCTGCGGCACGGATCCACCCGCGGGTACGTCGAGCAGCTTGGCGATGCCAAAATCCAGCAGCTTCGGTTCACCCGCAGTTGTCACCAGGATATTGCCGGGCTTGATATCGCGGTGGACGATCAGGTTCTGGTGGGCGTACTGGAGCGCGGCGCCCACGCGGCAGAAGAGCTTGAGCCGCTCGCTAAGCGGGAGATTGCGCCTGCGGCAGTACTCGTCGATGGGCACGCCCTCGACATATTCCATCACCAGGTAGGGCAGCCCCTCCCGCGTCGTACCGCCGTCGAGCAACCGGGCAATGTTGGGGTGTTCGAGGTTGGCCAACAGCTGCCTTTCGATCTGAAAACGTTCCACCAGATGGGCGGATTCCCCACCGGGCCGGATCAACTTGATGGCCACCTGCTTGCGAAATTGCTCGTCGGCCCGATCGGCCAGATACACCACGCTCATCCCACCCCGGCCAATTTCGCGCAGCACCCGGTAGGCCCCGAGCCGCGCACCGACCACCGAAAAGACGGGCGCCTCCAAAAAGTTTTCGGCCCGCTCGTGCCAGGCAAGCAACGACTCGACCTCCGCCCGCAGCGCCGCATCTTCGGGAGCCAGGTTGTGGAGAAAGGCCGAACGCTCGGTAGAATCCAGCTCGACCGCCCGGTCGAATAGGGCACCGACCCGCTGCCATTTTTCGAAGGTATTCACCCTTGCAGTTCCCGCGCCAGCCATGCCTTTGCGAGCATCCAGCGCCGTTTTACCGTCGCAACGGAGATGCCCAATTCCTGGGCAACCATTTCGATGGTGAACCCTCCGAAGTAGCGCAGCTCAACGATCCGGCCCAGCTGCTCGTCGAGCGCCGTTAACCTTTGCAACGCCGCGTGCAGGGCGAGCAACTCCTCGTCGTTTTCGAGCGCCATCAACCCCTCCTCAGAACCGTTCGCAGCGATTTCTCCCGCTGTATCCAGGGGAATATGCACAAAACCGCCTCCGCGTTTTTCCGCCTGGCGTTTGCGGGCGTAGTCCACCAGGGCGTGGCGCATGGCCCGGGCCGCGACCGCATAAAAATGGTGGCGACCCTGCCAGGCCGGAACGCGCTTTTGATCGACCAGCCTCAGGTACGCTTCATTGAGCAGGGCAGTCGCCTGCAAGGTGAGATGGGTCCGTCTGTAGCTTGTGCAGCGATTGGCGAGTACATGCAATTGCTCGTAAATGAGCGGATAGAGCCTGTCGAGGGCTTGCCGGTCGCCGCTGCTCCACTGCTGAAGTAGCAGGGTCACATCGTTGTCGCAAGGTTTCACCGAGGGTCTCTCAACGAGTACTGGTATGGAAAGATTGACATGTTGTGTTGATTTTTGATCGTCCCTTGAGCCGAAGCGCCACGACGCCCGGTTGCCTGTTCGCGCCTGCCAACTGCACAAAGACACTAGAGTCGATTGAAAAAATTTATGCACCGACAGCTACAGGAACGCTGCGATACGCCATAGCGCCCCGAAGACCCGTTTGCAGGAGCTGGGCTTTCTTTGACTGCCGATGTGGACCGGTGTGCACTGGACAGGCAAACCGGCAAGCTTTAGACGTCTGTGTCGCTGACTAGCGGTTTGAGGAGATGTTGATCGATTCGTTGATGTTGCGGATGGTGCGCTGGCCTTCGCGTTCGAGGGCCACCTCGATCGTGCCGCCCGGGACGTTGATGTTTTTGCCGATCTGCACGGTCGCTTCGTAGAAACCGGGGGTGATTTCCTTCATGGTGATCGGGCCGGTATAACCCAGGATACGGAAGGTGGCCTTGCCGCCGCCGTCGCCTTCGAGCGAGACGGTGAGCACATCGCCGCTGTGGAGCACCCGGTTGGCCGGATCGACGCTCACCTGGCGGATGCGCAGGCGATTGGGACGCTGCACCGGGTCGAAGGGCGAAGGCGGACTGAACAAATCGCCGCTGCTGCGGCGGGTGATGATGGGCGGGTTGCCGTAGCCAGGGGTGCCGAAGGTACTGGAGCCGGGAGGGCGGGTGCCGTAGGGACTGGTACCAAAGCTGCCGCCCAGGCTGCCGGGACGGGTGCCGTAGGGACTGGTACCAAAGCTGCCGCCCAGGCTGCCGGGACGGGTGCCGTAGGGGTTCGGATTGCCGTAGCCGTAGCCGCCGCGGGTGCTGTAGCTGTCGAAACTGCCCGAGACACCCGCACTGTTGTTCGGGGGCGGGACGGCCGGGAAGCCGTCGTCGTCGTAGGCGGAGCGGGGGCTGCTGCTTGGGGCGGCGGCTGAACGCGAGCCGTAGCTGTTGTCGAAGCCGCCGGCCCGCCGCCCCGACTGCGAGGGCATCGGAGGCAGCTCGTCGTCGGGGTAGGTATCCCTCGGAGCCTGGGCGGTGCGGGTGTTGCCCACCTCCAGCTTGGCGATGCGCTGGGCCTGGGTGGCGAGGCCACCCCGGTCGAGGCGTACCGTTACCGTCGGGTTGATAATGGCGTCTTTGTCGGTGACTTTGTAAGTACCGGTGTATTCACCGGGGCTACTCTCCTGCATCGCCACGTCGGTTGCCAGATCCGCCAGATCGAACTTGGCCTGGGCGCCGGGGGTGCCCTTGGCCGTCACCGTCACCGCCTGGCCGGGGGTGACCTTGGCGTCCGGCTGCACCTGAATCGAGGCGATCGTCGGCCGCTCGATCTTGATCTGGGCGACCGGGGCCTCCACCGCCGCCAGCTTCTTCTGGTAGACGAGCGACTGGTGCATCAGCACCGCCACTTCGCCGCGGGTGAGGACATCGTCGGGGCCGAGCTTTTTGGCGTCGGGCACGTTGACCACCAATCCCGCCTGGGCGGCGGCGGCGATAAATTCGCGCCCCGCCTGCGGTACAGAAGCGGTGTCGCTGTACAGACCCAGCCAGCTTTCGACCGCCGGTTTAGAAGGTGCAGCCAGCTTGAGGGCGCGCCCGAAGATGGCGAGTGCCTCCAGGCGGGTGAGATCGCCCTGGGGCTTAAACAGACTGCCCGGATAGGTGGACATCACCCCGGCCTGCAGTAGCGCCTGGACGTTGAGATAATCGGGGCTATTTTTGGGCACATCTTTGATCGGTGTGTCCTTCTTCTTGGCGACGGGCCGGATTTCAAAAACGTTCGTAAGCCAACGGGCCAGCTCGATGCGGCTCATCGTCGCATCGAGGGATTCCCCCAGGATGATGAGATCGCTTTTGCTCTGCACCGCCTCGGCGTAAGGCTTCGTCCAGCGCACGTCCAGCTCGTCGCTCGCAGGGGCCGATGGGGCCGGAGCGAGGGAGGGCAACTCCGGCGGCGGGGCGCTGTCGGTTTTTGGGGAGGTCCCAGGAGGCTCCTGGGCAAGCGCCTGGGAGATGCTCCCGCACAACCCCAGCCACAAACCCACATGTACAACCCAGTTGCGTTTCATGGCTTACTATCCGTGCACTACCTGACTGATAGTGTAGCCAGACAAAAGTGCGGCGGTAGGGTTCCCGAAGGAACAAATCGGTTCATTGCAAGGCCGCCTGGATTGCTTTAGAAGTTTGTCCCGACGTTGAGGCGGGCAAAGCCCAGAAACTGGCCGCGCGGCGCGTCCCCGGCCGGATAGGCAACCACGTCGAACAGATAGGTGGCCTCGACCTGCGGGTTGGAGGCCATCCACTCGATATTGACGGTGCTGCCGGGGGCAACCGGCTCGTCAAAGGTGACCGCCAACTGCGACCCCTCGATGCGGGCCACAGAGGAGACGGCGTCGCCGTAGCGCAAACCGGTGCCGTCCCCGACGCGCACCCGCACCGGCGTCGTCCGGCTGGAGGTCATCTGCGCCACTGACACATCGCCACTGCCGGGCACCGGCGCAATGGTGTCGCAGTTAAGGGGATTGGCAAGACCGATGACGACCCGTCCCAGGGCAGTATTGCTTTGCTGTGGAACCTGGATGCGGACGTTGTAGGTACCACGGGTATTGAATCCGCGGTCGACCAGATCCTGGCCGACCAGACGCGGAATGTGGTCAAAGGCGGTCTCGCCGTCGGCAAACTGTATAGCACCGGCCGGAACGGCGACCAGCACCCCGAGGGCGGCGGCAGGAACAAGTGCGCGATACATCATAGGAACGCTCCTTGAATCGGCTCGAAGTTGGCCCGCCCGGGAAGCTCGCCTCCGGCAGGACGAGCGCTATTTTCTTTACCTATTCTTAATCTTGATGGGAGTGCGGCGCCGCTGCTTCCCCCTAAAGAGAGATGGATCAGGTTCAACCCCACCCAAACCCAGAACGGCCTAGGGGAGGGAGCAGTTCGAGCATTTCAGCCCTGGGACAGAAGAATTGCATGCATCGCGTGAGGCATCCTATGGTCAGGCTACCAATTAACAAAGCAACGACAAGCGTTTCGGAGATTATATATGTACGGACGGATTGCACTGATCTCTGTAAATGGTGATCCCTCGGCGGTCATCGGCGCAGAGGAAGCAGGTGGACAGAATGTCTATGTTCGCGAAGTCGGCAAGCATCTGGCAAGCCTCGGTTATCAGATAGACATGTTCACGCGTCGCATCGATCCGTCGCAAGCCGAGGTGGTCGAAGAAGCCCCCAACTGCCGCACAATCCGCCTTGCGGCCGGGCCGCTGGAGTTTGTGAAGCGCGACAATTTGCACAGCTATATTCCCGATTTTGTCGACAGCTTGACGGCCTACGCCCGGCGCCACTCCTACGACGCGGTACATACCCACTACTGGCACTCGGGCATGGTGGGTCTGGCTTCGCGCGAGAAGCTGGGTATACCCGTGGTGCACACCTATCACTCTTTGGGCGCCATCAAGTATATGAACGTAGCGGAGATTCCCGCTTCGGCACAGTTGCGCCTGAGTGGCGAGCGCCGCATCCTCGAGCAGGCGGACCGTATCGTGGCCACCAGCCCCCAGGAAGCGGAGCATATGCGCACCTATGTCTCGCGCAAGGGCTCGGTGGATATTATTCCCTGCGGCGTAGATGCCCGTCACTTCATGGGGACCGATCGGGCGGCGGCGCGCCGGGTGCTCGGCTGGGCCGAACAGGAGAAGGTGGTACTTTATGTGGGCCGCTTCGACAAGCGCAAGGGTATCGAGACCCTAGTGCGCGCAGTAGCACAGATTGAGGAGCCGGTGCGTCTGGTCATCGGCGGCGGCTATACGCCCGACCGCGGCGACGGTGTAGAGTTCGAGCGCATCCGGGGCATAGTCGAGGAGGTGGGTCTAACCAGTCGGACCCAGTTCACGGGCCGGATCGATCAGGCGGATTTGCCCAATTTTTATACAGCGGCGGATGTGTGCGTGGTACCGAGCCACTACGAGCCGTTCGGCCTGGTGGCCATCGAAGCGATGGCCTGCGGAACGCCGGTGATCGCCAGTGCGGTGGGTGGCCTGTGCTACAGCGTCGTCAACGACGAGACGGGTTTGCTGGTACCGCCGCGCGATGCCGAAGGCTTTGCCGGGGCCATTCGCCGGGTGATCACCGACGCCGGGTTGCGCGAGCGATTCTCAGCCGCCGGTATTCGCCGCATCCACGACCATTTCACCTGGGCCGGGGTAAGCCGCCAACTGGGACGCCTCTACGCGAATCTGGCCGCCCGTCAGACTTCCCAGTGCCTGTCAAAGCAGCAGTCGGTGGCCTAGCCGATGGCAAACTTGCCTTTTCTGTTCGTCAGCGATCTCGACGATACCCTGGTCGGTTCGCATCCTGAGGACCGCGAGGCGCTGCGGGCGCTCAACGCGATCCTCGCCGAGCCGAAGATCACCATGGTCTATGCCACCGGGCGCTCCCCGGCTTCGGCTTTGACCCTGATCGCCGAAGCTGAATTGTTAATTCCTGATGCCCTGGTGACCAGTGTCGGGACGGCTATCTACTATTTTGAAGATCCCGATAGGCCGGATTATCAGTGGTGGGAGCATCTAAAAGACGGGTGGCAAACGGAGGCCATCGAAGCTGTCGCCGGACTCTTCCCCGAACTGCGGCCCCAACCTGCAGCTGAGCAAGGCCCATTCAAGCGTAGTTACTTTCTTGATGCCATCCACAGCCACCGCATCGGTGAACTCGAAGAACAGCTACAAAAGGCACAATTGCAGACGCGCGTGGTTTACTCCAGCTTCCGCGATCTCGATATTCTGCCTGCTAAGGGTACCAAGGGCTCGGCGGTGCGCTATCTGCAGGAGCGCTGGAATTTTGACAACCGAAGTACAGTGGTCTGCGGTGATTCCGGCAACGATCAAAGCCTCTTTGAGACCGGCAACCTGGGGATCGCCGTCGGCAACGCCCGCAGCGAATTGGTCGCGTGGATGGCGGGGCAACCGAAGCTACCTATCTACGCTGCGAAGGCCCGCTGTGCTGAAGGCATTGCCGAAGGCTTGCGCCACTGGCAGCTCATCTGAACGGCGCGGCGCACCATCGATTTATCTCACCACGTATTTGCTCAGATCCAGACCCGCTTCTTTGGCTAAGGCCTGCAGGCTGCGGTGCTCAAGGGTCTTGATCGCTTTGGTCGAAAGCTTCAAGCGCACGAAGCAACCCTGCTGGTCATCCCAGATTCGTTTCCATTGCAGGTTGGCCATCTGCAGACGCTTGTTGCGGCGGTGGGAAAAAGAGACGCTGTAGGCGTTATTGGCTTTTTTGCCGGTGAGCATGCACTTGCGAGACATCGTCCGCACTCCGGATTTTGGACACAGTCGCCAATTATTACACACCTGCAGGGCTCGCCGCACGGGTGTCGTGGCCGGTGGGCTCAACGTTACAATAGATTGCTGACGCTGCCTGTCGTTCATGCCGCTCACCGCCCTCGTCCAGAGTCTCAAGGGTTCTCCGTTTCTTGAGGAGATGGCCCAACGTCTCGGCAAAGCCCTGCCTGTCCGGCTGCAGGGTGGCAACCGGGTCGCCCGCGGCATTGCCGCCTCGGCCCTGGCCCGCCGCCAGGGCACGCCACTTCTGGTCATCACCGCCAATCTTGAGGAAGCGGCGCGCTGGAGCGCTCAGCTCGAAGCGATGGGCTGGGGTTCGGTGTACCTGTATCCGTCCTCAGAAGCGACCCCCTACGAGCCTTTTGATCCAGAAGAAGAAGTCACCTGGGGACAACTGCAGGTGCTCGCCGAGCTGACCGGACGCAGCAGCGCCCACTGGGCGATCGTCTGCACCAGCCGGGCGCTGCATCCCCACCTGCCGCCGCCGGAGTACCTGGCGGAATATTGCCTGTCGCTGGAGGCGGGTGCGGGTCTGTCGATTGAGAAGTTGACCGGCGAACTGGTCCGGCTGGGCTATCTGCGGGTGCCACAGGTCGAGGCGGAGGGCCAATTCTCCCGCCGCGGCGATATTCTGGACTTCTTTCCGGTTTCTGCCGAGATACCCGTGCGCGCCGAGTGGTTCGGCGCCGAGTTGGAGCGCCTGCGCGAATTTGACCCGGCCACCCAGCGCTCGCTCGATGCGGTGGAGCAGGTGGCGATTACCCCGGTGGGCTTCGGGCCGGTGGTGCTGCCGGAGCTGCAGTTGCGCCTCACCCCGGCGCGGGTGGCCGAGTTACCCGATAGCTGGCAGGAAGTCGTGCGCACCCAGATCCAACAGGGTCAGGCTCCCGAGGGGCTGCGCCGCTGGCTGGGGCTGACGTTTGACCAACCGGCCTCGCTGGTGGGCTATCTGCCGGACGCGCTGACTGTCTGTGTCGATGAACCCGAGCAGGTGCGCTCCGCCGAGCACCGCTGGTGCGAGCAGGCCGAGGAGCAGTGGTGCCACCAGCCGGTGGGACCGGGGCCGCTACACACCGATTTTGCGGCGATCGAAGCGTCCCTCGGGCGCTACGCGCGCATCGAGATGCGCGAACTGGCCACCGAGGGCGAGGCGTTCGGTCTGGGCGGCCGGCCGCTGCCGAGTGTGCCCCACCAGTTCGGCAACCTGGCGGAGCACCTGCGGCAGTACCGCACCCAGGGGCTGCAAATCTGGATGCTCTCGGCCCAGCCGAGCCGGGCAGTGGCCCTGTTGGGCGATCACGACTGCCCCGCCCAGTTCATCCCCAACCCGCAGGATCTGCCCGCCATCGAAAAGGCGCGCTCCACCCGCACGCCCATTGCCCTCAAGTACTCGGGCCTTGCCGAGATGGAGGGGAGCATCCTTGCCACCCTGCGCGTCGTGCTGGTGACCGATCGCGAATTTTTTGGGCAGCGGGTGCTCGCCACGCCCAACTTCGTGCGCAAGCGCCGCCGGGCCGCCTCCAAGCAAATCGACCTCGACAAGCTCAACCCCGGCGATTTTGTTGTCCACCGCAACCATGGGATTGGTCGCTTCGCGAAGCTCGAAAAGCTGACCGTGAGCGGCTCGGCGCGCGAGTACCTGGTCATCGAGTACGCCGACGGCATCCTGCGGGTGGCGGCCGACCAGATGAATTCGCTCTCGCGCTATCGCTCCACTGGCGGGACGGTGCAGCTTTCGCGCATGGGGAGCAAGAGCTGGGAGAAGACCAAGCAAAAAGTCAAAAAAGCGATCCAGAAAATTGCCTTCGACCTGCTCGATCTCTATGCCCGCCGCGCCCAGGAAAGCCGCATTCCCTTTCCGCCCGACCAGCCCTGGCAGCGGGAGATGGAAGAGTCTTTTCCCTATCCGCTTACCCCGGATCAAGCCCGCGCCATCCAGGAAGTGAAAATCGACATGGAGTCAGAACGGCCCATGGACCGACTAGTCTGCGGCGATGTCGGCTTCGGCAAAACCGAGGTGGCGATCCGTGCCGCCTTCAAAGCCCTCACCTCAGGTGTCCAGTGCGCCGTGCTGGTCCCCACCACGGTGCTCGCCTCGCAGCACTACCACACATTTAAAGAGCGCTTCGCCCCCTACCCGATTTCGATCGGTCTGCTCAACCGCTTTCGCACCGCGAGCGAGAAAAAAGACCTGCTCGCCCGCCTCGCCACCGGCGAACTGGACTTGGTGATCGGCACCCACCAGCTGTTGGGTGCCGGGGTGCGCTTCCAGAATCTTGGGCTATTGATTATCGACGAGGAGCAGCGCTTCGGCGTCGCCCAAAAAGAAAAAATCAAGACCCTCAAGACCCAGGTGGACGTGCTCACCCTCACGGCCACTCCCATCCCCCGCACGCTCTATATGTCGCTTTCCGGGGTGCGCGAGATGAGCCTGATTACCACCCCACCCCCGAGCCGCCGCCCGATCAAGACCCACCTGGCTCCCTACGACCCCGAGCACGTGCGCACGGCGATCTTGCAGGAGTTGGGCCGGGGTGGCCAGATTTTTTATGTCTACAACCGCATCGAAGATATCCAGGATGTCGCCGCCCGTCTGCAGGCGATGATCCCCACCGCCCGCATCGGCGTCGGCCACGGCCAGATGGAGGAGGGCGAACTCGAATCGACGATGCTTGCGTTTAGCGGCGGCGAGTACGACATTCTGGTGTGCACGACGATCATCGAATCGGGCCTCGATATTCCCCGCGTCAACACGATTCTGGTCGAGAACGCTCACCAGTTCGGTCTTTCCCAACTCTACCAGTTGCGCGGCCGGGTGGGCCGCTCGGGGGTACAGGCCCACGCCTGGATGTTCTACAAGCAGGAGGACGGCCTCACCGACGAGGCGCGCAAGCGCCTGCGGGCCATTCAAGAATTTACGCAGCTGGGCTCGGGCTATCAACTCGCCATGCGCGACATGGAAATCCGCGGCGTCGGCAATTTGCTGGGTGCCGAGCAGTCGGGCCAGCTCAACGCCATCGGCTTCGATCTGTACATGGAACTGCTGGAAGAGGCGATTCAGGAAATCCGCGGCCGCAAACTGCCCAAGGTCGAAGACACCCAGATCGACCTGCGCGTCACCGCCTTTATCCCGGCCGACTACATCCCGGATCTCGAACAGAAGATGCGCGCCTACCGCCAGGTGGCTGCCGCCCCCGACCGCACCCAACTGCAGGCCGCCGCCCTCGAGTGGACCGAGCGCTACGGTCCGGTCCCGCCTGCTGCCCAGCAGCTCCTGCGCGTCATGGAACTGAAGCAGGTGGCCCGCGCCCTGGGCTTTGCCCGCATCCGCCCCGAAGGCACCAACATTGTGCTGGAGACCCCCATGGAGGCCCCCGCCTGGGAGCAGATCCACCAGGCGCTGCCGGCGGAGGTGCGCGGACGCTTTTTCTTCCAGCCCGGCAAAGTCACCGTGCGCAACCTGGGCACCCTCCCCAGCGCCCAGCAACTCGAAAATCTGGTGCAGTGGCTCGACAAGGTACAGTTGCCGTCGCTGGAGATGGCGGGATAATCTCGCCTGAGGGGCTCAGTAGGCGTCCTGCAACTCGTAAAAATCGGGCGTGACGTAATCTTTGCGCATCGGCCAGCCTACCCAGTCCTCCGGCATCAGGATACGGATGAGGTTGGGATGGCCTTCGTAGATGATTCCGTACATGTCGAATGACTCGCGCTCCTGCCAGTCCGCCGTCTTCCAGATCCAGTAGAGAGAAGGGACGCGCGGATTATCGCGGGGCAGAAAGACTTTAATGCGCACTTCCTGCGGCCGATCGGCACTGTCGCTCAGTTTGGTGAGGTGGTACATGCTCCCGAGTGGAGCACCGGGGCCTTCGTCGAAGCCGCACTGGCAGGCCAGATAGTTGAAGCCGTCGTCGTAGAGAGCCCTGGCTACTGCAACCAGGTGCTCGGGCTCCACTTTGATAATCTCGATTTTGCGGTTGTCGAGACCCGTCAATTCGTGGGGCAAGCCGCGCGCCTTGAGCGCGTCGGAAACAGGGCCGGTGACAAGCTCGATGGCAATCTGCTCTTCGGCCGCGGATTGGGTGGTTTGCTCTTCCATCGGTCAGGCCTGTTCGTTTTGCTTGACGACTGCGGGCAGCACCAGGGGCATCTCCAGGGCCGCCGCCAGCTCCGGTGGGGGCGCCTGGCGGGTCGGGCTTTCGAGATACTTGCTCGAGAGCGACTCCGGGACCGCTTTGAGCGTGTGGGCGGTGGAGTAGTAGCGGTGGGTCTGGCGGATTTGCTCGTAGCGGTCGCGCAGATCCTCGGTGGCCATTTTCTTGCGCAACTTGACGATCGCATCGAAGATCGCCTCGGGCCTGGGCGGGCAACCCGGGATGTACACGTCCACCGGTACGAGCTTGTCGACACCCCGCACGGTGGTGTAGGAGTCGGTGGAGAACATGCCGCCGGTGATCGTGCAGGCTCCCATGGCGATCACGTACTTGGGCTCGGGCATCTGTTCGTAGAGTGTCACCAGTGCTGGGGCCATCTTCATGGTGACCGTACCGGCGGTGATGATTAGGTCCGCCTGGCGCGGTGAGGCCCGAGGCACCAGCCCAAAGCGGTCGAAGTCGAAGCGCGAGCCGATGAGCCCGGCAAATTCGATAAAGCAGCAACTTGTGCCGTACATCAAAGGCCAGACGCTCGAAAGCCGCGCCCAGTTGTACAGATCGTTGAGCGTCGTGAGCACCACGTTGTTGGTCAGTTCGCTCGTGACTTCCGGGCGCTCGATCGGGTTGAGCAGATTCTTGGTGTCCATGGCATCTCAGGGCTTGTGCCCGTGCGGGGTGGGTGCAGAGATACAGTCGGGTCGAATCAGGTCCACTCGAGGGCGCCCTTGCGCCAGGCGTAGACCAGGGCGACCACCAGAATAGCGATAAAAATCAGTGCTTCGATAAACGCGAGCAGTCCCAGCTGGTTGAACGCCGCGGCCCAGGGATAGAGAAACACCGTCTCCACGTCGAAGACGACAAAAACCAGGGCGAACATGTAATAGCGGATGTTGAACTGGATCCAGCTGTCGCCGCGCGGATCGACCCCTGATTCATAGGTGGTGGTGCGGAAGGCGCCCGAACCTTTAGGGCGAAGGAGAGAGGAGATGGTGAGGGCCAGTACCGGGACCAGGGCGCTTAACATCAAAAAGATGAGCAGGGCGTCGTAACCGGAAAGAACAAACACTGCGTTTTGTGAAGTAATGGTTGTAGCCTTCAGTGTAACGCAGCTTGCGGGCGAGGCCCGAGCGGGCCTCGCCTTGACAGGCCTGCGAGCGCGTGGGTTACGATTGGCGAAGCGTTCGGGCGTCGCCAAGCGGTAAGGCACCTGGTTTTGGTCCAGGCACTCGGTGGTTCGAATCCATCCGCCCGAGGATAGTGGTTCAAAATTGATCGATCGCCCGCCCCACCACCTTCAGGTCCAGGGCATAGCCGTTGGCGACCAGGTAAGCGGCGTCGGCCTCGCGGGCCACATTGCGGTTGAGTGCACCGAGCAAGTCTCGGAAACACCGACCCAGGGGAGAGGCGGGGATCACACCCCACCCGACCTCCTCGCTCACGGCGATCACCCGTGCCGCACACCGGTGCAGCTGGCCGGGCAAAGCCGCCACCGCCCGGGCGAGTGATTCCTCCTCAAAATCTGTCAGCAGCCTCGCACCCAGCCAGCCCCCGAGCGAATCGATCAGCAAGCATTCGTCCGCTTCGGCTTCTGCGAGCACCGCTTCGAGGGCCGGGCCACCGGGCACACCGGTCTCAACCAGACCCCAGCAGGAGGGACGGCGCTCGCGGTGGCGCGCGAGGCGCACCTGCCAGTCTGCATCATCAGGGGCACTCCAGCCTGTGGCAACGTAAGTAACCTGGGTAGCGCGCGCCGCCAGTTGCTCAGCCAGTTGGCTCTTGCCGCTGCGGGCGCCGCCGCTTACCAGGGTCAGTTTCATGTCCGCTCCTTTCAATTGCTCAGCCAGTGGATATATTTGGTATTGCCAACGCCACTACCGGCAGGCAGAATGAGTAATTGAGTATTTTTGCGCATCCATCCGAATATTTTATGAGCACTGAGACCCTTGAGAAAAAAAGTGTACAGCGCAAACCCATGCCGCTGTACAAGGTTCTGCTCCACAACGACGATCACACGCCGATGAACTACGTGATCGAGGTGCTGATGAAGACCATTCCAAAAATGCAGCCTTCCAAGGCGTGCAAGATCATGCTCGAAGCCCACAACAGCGGGGTGGCTGTGGTGATTGTCTGTGCCCTTGAACACGCCGAATTTTATAGCGAAAGCCTCAACCGCCACAACTTGACCAGCACCTACGAACCTGACTGCTAAGCCGGGCCAAGTACCCGGGTAAGTACCCGAGCATTGGCGCGTGCTCTGTGCGCCCAGCCTTGGCGCACCTCGGCATTGAGACCGCTGCCCTGCCTGAAAGCTTCGCCCCAGGCGCGGGCGAGCACCGCCGGGTCGTCGGGAAGCCGGTCAAGTGCACAGCCGGGAGCCTGGATCTGGCTGAGCAGTTGAGCCACTTTCGGATCGTAGCTGAGGCCCCAGACCGGGTTACCCCCGGCGGCGGCCATCAGCACACCGTGCAGGCGCATGGCGACAGTGAGCTGCACCGAGGCGAACAGACCCATCAATCGGCGGGGATCGTCCTCGCTTACCACCAGTCCAGGTTTTTCGAGGCTTTCGGCGACGGCGCGGGCAAGGGGTTCATCCCCGGGAATCTGAAAAGGAACACACAGAACGCTTGCACCGATGTCCCGCTGCAGTTGGCCGAGTGCCGCGATGATCACCGCCTGCTGGTGCGCGCCGAGGTCCGGGTGGGGTCTGAGGACCACCGCCACGCGCGGCGGCGCGAGCGCTCCGGCCGTCGGGTTAGAAGCCGGTTCCAGTGCCCAGACCGGATCGCAGGTCTGTTCGTGGGGAATACTCCAGGCGTCAAGTAGCTGGGCAGAAGCCGCATCGCGCACGCTCACCGCCTGACAACCCGCCAGCACTCTGCGGGTATAGTCGCGGCACCAGGGATCACGCAATGGCCCGATGCCCTGTGCCCAGGCGACGGTGCGCTTGCCGAAACTCTGGGCCAGCTGCATCAGTGAACCGTAGTAGAGCACGCTTTTGCGGCCGGTGACATCCTGCATCAGACTGCCGCCGCCCCAGATGAACGCATCGGCGCGGGCAATGGTGCTGCTGACTGCAAACCAGTTCCACCGATCCCGGCACTCGACGCCGTAGCGTTTTTGCATCTGCTGGGGGTTGGCCGCGAGCACTACCGGCTCGAGGTGGCCGGGCAGCATCTGCAGCAGAGCGGACAGCAGCGCTTCGTCGCCGCCGTTGCCGAAGCCGTAGTAGCCGCACAGAACGGCCCGCATTCTAAAACTGCACCAGTTTGCGCCGCACCGCCTCGATACATAGCGCCACCCGACCGTTGGTTTCGTTAGTATCCTCCAGAGCGATCCCCAGCTTTTCTTTGAGGCGCTGGACGTGGTTCTGCACCGTTTTTTTGCTGGTATAGATGCGATCGGCCACCGCCTGATCGGTGAGGGCTTCTTTGCAGATGAGGCCGAGCACCTCGACCTCCCGCTCGGTCAGCTGCAGCAGACCGCGCAGCTCGCGGGGGATCTTCAGCTCGCCGCTCAGGGCACTTTTGGCCCCTTCGAGAAACTGGGTGCGCCGGTCCATCTTGTTGACGGCGGCAAAACCGCCCTCATGGCGACCGATCGCCTCGCCTAGGGGGGTGAGCAACAGGGGCTCACTCGAGTAGACCATGACGCACTGGTGCGGAAAGTGCTTGAAGACGTCGCGCAACAAATTGAGGCCCGGTTCGGCCGACTGCTGTCCGCTAGTCTGGCCGTAGAGCAAGTCGACCACCAACAAATCCGGCTGGAATTCTTTGAGGCGTTTGATAGCGGCGACCGGGTCGCTCAAAGTCTCACAATAGGCGTCGGCTTCGAGCTTCTGCAACCACTCGCAGTTGTGCTTGGCCACCTCGGGATGATCTTCGACAATGATGAAGCGCAAGGCCATAGGGGTGTTGAGGGATTTTCCTCAGCGTATCACTGCGGCTTCTCCGCCGCAGCGCCTGCACGAAGGGGTAGCCTTTCGCCCCTCGAAGCCATTCTTGCCCTAGAGCACACCGACCGGCAGCGCTGGTGACGCAGACCGGCGATCTCGCCCGCAAGGCGGTTTAAACTCGGGGTGCACATCCACTGCACCCCACAGGCAGCCAAGTGAGCACCGAAATACACTCTACTTTTTACGAGCCGATGTTCAAGAACCTCAGACTCGGAGCCAAGTTCGGCCTCATCCTGTTGCTCGCTTCCGCCTGCACGATCGTGGGCAGCGGCGCGATGCTCTCGTTTGTCCTGCAGCAGAACGCCGAGCGCGAAATCGCCTCGAAGGCGGGGATGCTCATGCAGACGATGCTCGCCATTCGCCAGTACACCGACTTGAACGTCGAGCCTGCCATTCTTTCAGGTCAGGTGAGCGACGAGACCGACTTTCATCCGGAGCGCATCCCGTCTTTTTCGGCCACCACCGTCTTTGAGAACCTGCGCGGCAACGAGGAGTATCGGAGTTTTTTCTATAAAGAGGCCGCCCCCAACCCCACCAACCTGCGCGACAAGGCGGACGCTTTTGAAGAAGCCCTGGTCGGCCGCTTTCGCAGGGAGCCGGCCACCAAAGAAATCAGCGGTTTTCGCGAACAGCCGGGCGGTGAAGTGTTCTACGTCGCCCGGCCTTTAAAAGCGTCCGAGCCCAGTTGCCTGCAGTGCCACAGCACCCCGGAGGTTGCCCCCAAGAGCATGCTGAATGTCTACGGCGATCGAAACGGCTTCGGGTGGAAACTGGGCGAAATCATCGCCATCCAGCTCATCTCGGTGCCGGTCGAAGCAGTCTACGCGAGTGCGGTGCGCTCCTGGGTGCTGGTGGTGAGCATCCTAGCGGGCTTTTTTGTAATTTTTGCCGGGGTGATCACGGTGCTGCTCAGGCAAACGGTCACCCTCCCGATTGTGCGCATGGCCCAGACCGCCGAGCAGGTGAGCACGGGCCAATCGAGCGACAACTTTCCCGAAGACGCCGCCGATGAAATCGGCATGCTCGCCAAAGCCTTCAACCGCATGAAGGCGAGTCTTGAGATCGCCTTCAAGATGCTGGGCGAGCACAGCCGTTGAAAACTAAGACAAAAACCGCCGCCGGAATTGGGCCGCTTTGGTCGGATCACCAATCTGGTCTGCCAGCCTGTCGACTAGATCCGCCTGGGTGAGGTGGCTCGATTGGGAAGCCACCTGCACCAGCCGCGCGGCAATCGGTCCTACAAAGTGCGCCAGCTCCCGCTCGCAGCGCTGCACAAAATTGGGATCGAGCACCGGAGATGGGGCAGCGCCGGGGTTGGTGGCCGGTGGCCGGGTCGGTGTGGCCCCCAGCAGATCCATCGCCTTTTGGCTAAAACTTGGCCGCTGCTTTTCGGGCAATTGCTCCGCAAGCCTTTCCACCAGATCCTGGGCGTCCTGGGCCAGCGCCTGGGCCTGGCGCACCAGAATCGGGGCGATCGGTCCAATCAGCGAGGCAAGGTGCTTCTGCAGTCGGTCGAGCTGGTTTGCGTTCAACTCCAACGGAAAAGCCAGGCGAGTCTCGTCGCGGCGCAAGGGCCGGGAAGGCTCGCCCTGGACGGCGCTGCGCAACAGTTGGCCGATTTCGCGCATGCCTGCCGGACGGGAGCGGGGATCTTTTTGCAGACAGGCGAGTACGACCCGCTCGACAGCGGGCGGTACGGCCCGGTAGGGACTGGCCTGGGCTATTGAGCGGGGGAGCCGTTCGGTATGGGCGTGATACCAGCAGTTGAAGCTCTGGTCGGCGAGGACGAACGGGTCGGTGCCGGAAAATAGCTCGTACAGAATCATTCCGAGGCCGTAGACGTCGGACAGGACTGTCACCGCCTCTCCGCGCAACTGCTCCGGTGCCGAGTAGCGCGGTGTACCCAGATAGCCGTGGGTGAGTTGCCTCCGCTCGCCATAGACCATCGCCTCGCTGACCAGTTTGGCAATCCCAAAATCGAGAATCTTCACCCGCCAGCCCGACTGGGGGTCGCCGGAAAGATAGATATTGCCCGGTTTGAGGTCGCGGTGGACGACTCCCAGATCGTGGGCAACCTGCAAACCTTCGCAAAGCTGCACCCCAATCGCCACCACCTGCTCGAGCGGCAAAGGCGAACCGGCCAGGTCGTCGAGGGCGTGCCCCTTGAGAAACTCCATCGTGAAGTACGGTAAATCGAGATCGTCGAGGATGCCGTAGTCGTAGATCTGCACAATGTAGGGGCTACGCTCGCTCAGGCGGGCGCAGATGGCCGCCTCGTTGCGGAAGCGCTGGCGCAGGTCGTTGGTGTTGAGGCTCTGGGAAAGCAGCTTCACCGCCGCCGTCAGATCGTCGATCTCGACGTGAACGGCTCTGTAGACCGAACCCATCCCGCCGACGCCGATCTTCTCCACCAGGCGGTAGCGGCCGACCGTGCGGCCCAACAGAGGATCTCGCCGTCCTTGGAAGCTGGCCACCGTCGGCAGGGAAATTTCGCTCAAACTATGACACAACTGCCAGGGTTTGTCCAACGGCGGCTTGCGGGCGCTTGCAAAGCTAAAGTACCCCGAGCGAAGCCTAAATTTGCGGTCGGGTCTAAGCTTCTTTGCGCAAGTCCGACACATCCCAGGCGCGCTCGACGTCGCGGGTCAGTTCGCGATCCTCCGCCTGCAGTACCCGCTCCAGTTCCTCGGCCTGCCGGCGCGAGCGGACCGCCACGAGCCTTTCTTCTTCCTCCAGTTCGGCCATCTCGTAGAGCATCTTTTCGTCGTTGGCTTTGAAGGTGCTTGCGATCCGTTGCGCCCGGTAGGAGCGCTCGCCCAACAATTTCAAAGCCCCGACGCCCATCTCCACGGCGGAGCCGAAGGTCTCGCGCTCGACTACGTCGACTTTGCGGCGAATCAATTCGTAGGCGTGGCGGCGGTCGATCGCCCGAGCCAGGATCTTCAGGTGGGGAAAGTGCTTGCGCACCAGGTCGACCATCTCCACCGACTTTTCGCGATCGTCGATGGCGATGACCAGCAGCTTCGCCTGCTCCGCCCCGGCCGCGTGCAGCAGGTCGATGCGGGTGGCGTCGCCGTAGAAGAGCTTGAAGCCGAAGCGGCGCAGCATGTCTATCTGGCTCGGATCGACTTCGAGGATAGTCACTTTGCAGCCGTTGGCCATCAACATGCGGCCGACAATCTGTCCGAAGCGGCCGAACCCGGCAATGATCACCGGGTTTTCGTTCTCGTCGATGGCGTCCGGTTCGCGCTCGGGCTCCGTCGAAATAAAGCGCGGCTGCACCAACCGGTCGTGCAGGATCATCAACAGCGGCGTCATCACCATCGACAGCGCCACCACCGCCACGAGCGGTTCGGCGACTTCCGGGGTGAGCACCCGGTTCTGGGTGGCAAAAGAAAAGAGCACGAAGGCAAATTCACCCCCCTGCGCCAGGGCAAAGGCGAACAAAAAACTCTGGCTCAGCTGCAAACGAAAGAACTGGCCAAGGGCCAACAGTACCGAAAACTTGACGACCGCGAGGCCGATGACCAGACCAAGGATGAGCAGCGGCTGTTCGAAGAGCAAGTTGAAGTTGATGCTCGCCCCCACCGCGATAAAGAACAGGCCAAGCAGCAGACCCTTAAATGGTTCGATGTCGGTTTCCAGTTCGTGGCGGTACTCGTTTTCGGCGAGCACCACCCCGGCCACAAAGGTACCGAGGGCGGGCGAGAGACCGACCGCCTGCACCGCGAGGGCCACACCCACCACCAGCAGGAGCGCCGTGGCGGTAAAAATTTCGCGCAGGCGGGTCGAAGCGATGAAGCGAAAGACCGGCTGCATCAAAAATCTACCCACCAGCACGATGCCGCCCAACAAAGCAATCACCAACAGCGCCTGCTGCCAGGCGGGCAGACTGGCTGTGGGGCCGGAGGCGCCCTCGGCGGCGACCAAAATCAGATCCCCTGCGGCGGCCTGCAGGCTTACCTCGGTGGCCTTGCCGGTGGCCAGCAGCGGCAGCAGGGCCAGGATCGGGATCACGGCAATGTCTTGAAACAGCAGGACCGAAAAGGCCGACTGTCCAGCCTCGCTCTTCATTACCCCTTTTTCGTTGAGCGTCTGCAGTACAATGGCCGTCGAGGACATCGCCAGGATAAGGCCGACCGCCAGGGACATTTGCCAGGACAAGCCGACCGCCAGGGCAATCGCCCCCGCCACCAGAGCCGTCCCGATCACCTGCAGCCCGCCCATGCCCAGGATCGGCACCCGCAAACGCCACAGCAGTGAGGGCTGCAACTCCAGACCGACCAGAAAGAGCATCATCACGACGCCGAATTCGGCGAAGTGCATGACGTCTTCTCCCTCCTGGCCGACCAGGCCAAGGACGAACGGGCCGATAACCACCCCGGCGAGCAGGTAGCCCAACACCGAGCCGAGCCCGAGGCGCTTGGCAATCGGCACCGAGATCACGGCGGCAGCCAGATAAATGAATGCTTGAAAGAAGAAGTTTTCGTTAGCCATGGTGGGTAGCCTCCTGGGCCGGGAGTTGCTGGGCAAGGTCGTGGTTGAAGTAGCGGCTTTGCCTGAGGCGCTCCCAGTCGACGGCATCGTCGCGCAGAGCGACGATCGCCTTGTAGTAATTTTCGATGTGGCGGGTTAGTTCCTGCTTTTCGCCCAACTGATGGGTGCTCTGGATAACGAACGGGGGCAGATACTCCATGCCGCACAGCCGGGCCGTCTGCTCGAAGGGCACCAGCAGTTCCCGGACGGTGAAGTAGTTGTGCCCCTCGCGGCTGTAGGCCTGCTCGCTGCCACCGGTGGTGATGGCGCTCAAAAACTTCTTGCCCCGCAAAGCGGTACCTTCGTGCCCATAGGCGAAGCCGTACTCCAACACCAGATCCTGCCATTCTTTGAGGATGGCCGGGCTGCTGTACCAGTAAAAAGGATGTTGGAAGACAACGATGTCATGGGTCACAAGCAGCTCCTGCTCGCGTTTGACGTTGATGTAAAAATCAGGATAGGCCTCGTACAGGTCGTGGATGGTGACCCCTGCCAATCCGGTAACGGCCTGGATCAGCCGTCGATTGACCCGTGACTTTTCTAGCGCCGGGTGGGCAAATAAAATCAAGATCCGATGGGAACGCGCCATAGGTAGTGCCTCATAAGCCCTGGGCAACGGGCCTGAGCAAAGTCTAGCCGTTGTCCTCAGATTTTCGCCCGCAAGCTTCAATCGATTGGCACCACCAGCGGCTCGGCGCACCGTCGATGTTGTGGTGATACCCAAGTTCGAGGTGGAGCAATCGCTCGCCTATGCCCAGGGCCGCGACGGCCAAAAAAAAGCGCCAGAGGCACCCGCCGCACACCCCGAAATATAAAGTCTTGTGAGAATCATCTCATCAAAACTTCACATGTCCCTCATCGCCCTCCTGGATTCTGAAGGTGTGAGCGATGAGTGCTCACTTCCAAAGCGCAAACGCAAACAGCCTTTCAGCACAGGAGATGACCGCCATGATTCGTCCTACCGCCGTTCTCGCCGCCCTCGCCCTTGTGGCCCTGTCCGTCCCCGTCCTTGCCGTCGAAAAAGAAGTGCTCCAGGCCCAATCTGACCGCATCCCCGGCAGCATCACTTTTGCCGGCTCCTCCCCGAAAGCGGAGTTGCTTTCTGGAAACGCTGTTTCTGAAGATGCCCTAGGGTGCATCGAAAATCCGAAATTCTACCCGGCCAACGACGGCAACGGCCCCCGCGCCACCGAAAACTACAGCGATTCCACGCCCTACGCGGCCACTGCCGCTGTCCTGGCGACCGAGGTCTGCCACTAATCAGGGTTAGTCCCATCCAAACCGATATCACCAAAAAGGGGCGGGATGTTCGTTCATCCCGCCCCTTTTTGGGCAACTTACGATGGGGCGAGCGCCTCGCTGCGGGCGAAGTTGGTGAGGATCTGCTCGCGAAAGACGCGGCTGGCGCGCGATTCGTAGCGCTGGGGATGGGTCAGCAGGGTCAGGGGGCGGCGCAATACCAGCCCTTCGACGGTCAGTCGATGCAACACACCCAATTGCAGCTCTTTTTCGATCGCTGTCGCCGAGAGGAACGCCACGCCCAATCCCGCCTGGACTGCCGCTTTGATGGCCTCGATGCTGCTCAGTTCCATCTCGATGCTGAGGCTTTCGACGTCGATGTCGAAGCGGCGCAGCACGCCGTCGAGTACGCGCCGGGTCGTCGATTCAGGATCGAGGGCGATGAACTTGAGTCCGTAGAGATCTTCGCGGCGGATCACCTCCGCGCCCGCGAGCGGGTGGAAACCCGGCACCACCAGGGCCAGTTCGTCCTCGGCGTACACTTCGACAGCGAGCCTGCCCTGCAACTCCAAGGGCACCTCGCCGCCGATGATCCCCAGATCGAAGCGGCCCTCGGCAACCCCGTAGGCGGTCCGCCGGGTGGACATTACATGGAGCTGCACGCCCACTTCGGGATAGCGGCGATGAAACTCGCCGATAAGCCGCGGAATCAAGTAGGTGCCGGTGGTCTGCGAGGCCCCGATCACCAGTGTGCCGCCTTTGAGGTTTTGCAAATCGGTAATCGCCCGCCGCGATTCGTCGCACAGTGCCAGGATACGGTGGGCGTAATCGAGAAAAATCCGTCCCGCTTCGGTGAGTTCCGCTTTGCGGCCGGATCGGTCGAACAGCGGCATCCCGAGGGCGGCTTCGAGGTTTTGGACCTGCAGTGAGACCGCCGGCTGGGAGATATAGAGCGATTCTGCCGCCCTTTTGAAGCTGCCGTGCTGGGCGATTGCCCGGAAGATGCGTATTTGGTCCAGGCTGAAGTTGTTCATCAAACAGAAATATCGGACATCGAGCGGCAGGCGGCAGGGAGCAGCGCGAGGGATGAACCGCTGTCCAGGCCATCATTCATTGTGCAGCGAAACCGCCTCCGTCGCTACGACCGCTCCGAAATCGGGGATCAGCGGCGGCGCGTGGGCAACCCCTCGGTGCGGATGATCTCTTCGAGCCGCTGCACGCGGTTGGCCGAAGCAGGATGGGTGCTCAAAAACTCGGCACTGCCGCCACCGCCCTGCAGACGCCTTAAAAAATCCGGCAGTCCGTTGGCGGGATAGCCTGCCCGGGCGAGGTTGCGCACGCCGAGGGCGTCCGCTTCGTACTCGTCGTCGCGCGAGTAGCCGCGCTGGTAGAGGCTCACACCCAGACCGACCAGCAGATTGTCGTTTTGACCCAGGGCACCGGCGATGCCCTGGGTGACGGCTGCCTGGCGCATCTGGTTGATGGCATGGCGGGCCACCAGATGACCGATTTCGTGGGCCATCACCCCGGCCAGTTCGGCGTCGCTGCGCACGCCTTTTGCCAGACCGGCATTCACATAGACGTAGCCGCCCATGGTTGTGAAGGCGTTGATACTGCGGTCGTTCACCACAAAAAAGCGATAGGGCAGCTGCGGCCGCCCGCTGGTGCGGGCCAGTCGGCGGCCCATGTTGGTAACCCGAGCCACAAGGCGCCGGTCGTGCGAAAGGCGCACTTTGCCCTGGCGCACCAGCTGTTCGTGGATGCGCCGGCCGTAGGCGCCCTCCTGGGTATCGGAGAGGTTGTCGAGGGCAAAATACTGAAAGGCGCCGTTGAGCAGACCCTCCAGACCTTGTGCCCGGGCCGGGTTGGCAAAACCGCCGCCCATCAAAGTCGCTGCTAAAATGAACGCTATTCCTGTCTTGGCTGCTTCGGTAAACAGCATTGCTACGCCCCAAAAATAAGATTTACCCCTAGCTCAATGATCCTGGATAAGCGCAAATTTCAGCTGCACTTAAAGACAGAAACTCTCGGCCACGGGTTTCATCTGTACGAGCGGATCGATTCGACCAATCGCCTGGCGATGGAGTTTTTGCGCGAGGGCGCTCCCGAGGGTACGACCATCCTCGCCGAGCAGCAGACCGGCGGGCGCGGCAGCAACGGTCGCCAGTGGGAATCACTCCCCGGAGGGCTGTACCTGTCGGTGATCCTCAGGCCGCAACTGATGCTCGCCGATATCTTTCAATTGACGTTGGTGGCAGCCTTTGGCGTTGCCCAGAGCCTCGCCCGCCTCACCGGGGCCGATGTGCGCCTCAAGTGGCCTAACGACCTGGTTATCGAGCAGGGTGGGCGCCTTGCCAAAGTCGGCGGCATCCTCACCGAAACCCGTATCCAGGGCGACCGGCTTGCGGGGGCGGTGGTGGGTATGGGCATCAACTGGGACAACCCGGTGCCCGCCGAGGCGGCCCGCCTCAAGCCGCTCTCGCGGCGGGATCTCGACCTGGCGCCGGTGGCGGCGGCGGTGCTTTTGGGGCTGGAAGAGAGCTATCAGCTCTGGCGCCGGCGCGGTATCGAGCGCATCGTGAGCGGCTACGAACGCTATCTGGTCAATCTGGGTCAGGCGGTGGAGGTGCCCGGCCACGACGGCCAGGGTCGGATCATCGGCATCGACGAGCGTGGGGCGCTGCGGGTGTTGTTTTTAGACGGCGGCGAGACGCTGGTCATGCCTAGCGAATTGCGGCTGGGCTATGCACTGTGAGGATCAAGCTGATCGCGGTCGGGCGGCTGCGCGAGGAGGCTTACGAGTGGGCCTGCGCCGAATACGCCCGGCGGCTGGCGGCCTATGCCCGCCTGGAACTGGTGGAAGTGCGCGACGCCCGCATCGCCGACAGCCAGGCGGGCCTACTCAAGGAGGGCCAGGCTCTGCTTGCCCTGCTGCGCCCCGGCGAGCACGCAGTCTTGCTCGATAGCGGCGGCAAGCAGTTTACCAGCGTCGAATTGGCCGATTGGCTCGAAAACCATGCCGTGCAAGCGCCGGTCTTCATCGTCGGCTCAAGCCACGGCGTCGCTCCGATCGTTCGGGAGCGGGCACAGACGGTCTGGTCGCTCTCGAAGCTGACCTTTCCCCACGAGCTGGCGCGGGTGATCGTGCTGGAGCAGCTCTACCGCGCCGCCACCATCCTGGCTGGGCACCCTTACCACCATGGCTAAGATAGATAGGCCGTTACCCCTGTCGCCATGCAAGCCCGCCGCATCGCCCGTGAACTCGCCTTGATGAGCATCGGTCAGATGCCCGCCGATCGTTCGCGACTGCAGGCAAAAAACCTCGAAGAACTGGTGCTCGCCTCGGTGCGCACGCTGCGCGAGGAGGCCAACGAGAGCCTCCAGAGAGCCTGTACCGAGCTGCGACAGGGCCACAACCGCCTGGAGGCGAGCGAACTGACGGCGCCCACCGTCGAGGCGGCCCGCCGGGAGGTGGCGGCGGCGATTGCACTGGCCGAGCAGGCAATCAACCGGGTGGGCGCTTCGCTGGAGTTGCCGGAGTTCGTGCGCCTGGCGGACGAGTTGCAGGTGCGCGCCTACGCCTTCGAACTGCTCGGTGCCTTTGTGCGCCAGGGGGACAATCTCGACAAGCTGTTGGATACCTGTATGGAAGGTTGGCAAGTCGAACGGCTCACGCGCATCGACCGCGACATTCTGCGTCTGGCGCTGGTGGAGATGGTGGAATTGAAGAGTGTCCCCTTGCGCGTCGCCATCGACGAGGCCGTCGAGCTGGCCAAAAAATACAGCACAGACACCGCCGTTCGCTTCATCAACGGCGTCCTGCGGCGGGTGGTGCAGCATCTGCAGCTGGAACAGCGCCCACGCCATTGACGTCTGGAATCGTGAGTGCCAGTGGCCGCCGGGCGCGATGCTAGGATGGCCGTTAGGCGAGTTTGTCTGCGAACTTACGAGGATTGCTGGAAGTATGCTGAGCCATTGGAAAAAAAGACTTGTACAGCTTGCTGTTGTCGGAGCGGTGGCGGGCGGCAGCTTTACGCTGGGTACTTTTGCGGTGCGCCAGGTGGCGGGTGTTCCCCTAGCGGCGGCTCCAGCCCCGCAGGCGAGCCTGACCAGCAACGATGCGGTGCCGCCTCCGGCTCTATCGAGCGCCGAAGGCCCGGAGCGGGCATCGGCGGCCACGACTTTCTTGGGTCCCAACTTCATCGCCGATGCGGCCGAGAAGGCTTCTCCAGCCGTAGTGCGCATCAACACCGAGCGGGTGCGCGAGGTGGGTGGCCGCACGCCGCTGGAGCAATTTTTTCCTGAATTCACGCCACGCCGGGGCGGCATGCCCCGCCTGGAGCAGGGGGCGGGTTCGGGCTTTATCCTCAGTGGCGACGGCACCGTGGTCACCAACGCCCACGTCGTCGAAAAGGCCGACAAAGTCTACGTCACCCTGGGCGACGGCCGCAAAACCACCGGCAAGGTGATCGGCGCCGACCCGCTCACCGACATTGCCGTGATCAAAATCGACGCGGGCATCGACTTGCCCACCGCCCCGTTGGGCGACTCGGACAGGTTGCGCGCCGGCGAGTGGGTGATTGCCGTGGGTAATCCGCTCGGCCTCAATCACACCGTCACCGCCGGCATCATCAGTGCCCTCAAGCGCTCCAGCAACGAAGTCGGGGTGCGCGAGGACCGGCGGCTCGACTTTATCCAGACCGACGCCGCCATCAATCCGGGCAACTCCGGCGGCCCGCTAGTCAATATCTACGGTCAGGTGGTGGGCATCAACACGGCCATTCGCGCCGACGGCCAGGGCATCGGCTTCGCCATCCCGATCAACAAAGTCAAAGAGATCACGGCGAGTTTGCTGAGGGACGGCCGGGTGATTCGCCCGTACATCGGCATCTCGATGGTGAGCATTACTCCCGAACTGCTGCGCGAACTCAAAGAGAACCCCGACGTCGCCAAGCTGCCCCAGGCCGAAAAAGGCGTCTGGATCCGCGAGGTGATCAAAGGCTCCCCCGCCGCCACAGCCGGGTTGCGCGCCGACGACATTATTGTCGAAGTCGACGGCAAAGTGGTTTTCGAGGCCAGGCAGGTGCAGGAACTGATTGGAGCGCGCAAGGTGGGCGATACCGTCTCAGTCAGAGTCCAGCGCAACAGCAAGCTCTCGACTTTTGATGTGCGCACCGTGGAATTAAGCCAGACACCGCTCAGCTAGATCGTTTACACCGTCGGGACAACTCCACCGCTGCGCGGATGCCTACCGTGCGGTGGAGTCACCAGCTAAAGAAAACGTTAAACAAACCTGGCCCCGATCCTCTCTACCCCATACTGGGGTGTAATCGCACTTCTTGCAGTGTGAAAGGGGATGAGACAGCCGATGCCGAGCGACGACATCTGGTCCGACGAAGTGCAGGTAGAGGCGGAAGCGGAGGCCGAGGTCCTCGCTCCCGAGGAATTTGCCGTCGTCCGCGGCAGCACCGACGATCTGGTGCGGCTGTATCTGCAGGAAATCGGCCGGGTGCCGCTCCTGAAGCCTGCCGAAGAAATCGAACTGGCCCGCCGCATCGCCACCTGGCTTTCACTCGAAGAAAAGCGCAGCAAATTTCAGGCTGTCGCTGCCGAATCGTGGCTTGACGCCGCCAATCTCACCCCCCAGCAGTGGGCCACGATCGTCCGCGAGGGCGAGCGCGCCAAGGCCCATCTGGTCAAGGCCAATTTGCGTCTGGTGGTCTCGGTGGCCAAAAAATACCAGGGGCGCGGCCTGCACCTGCTCGATCTCATCCAGGAAGGCACGCTCGGCTTGATCCGTGCCGCCGAAAAGTTCGATTACACCCGCGGCTTCAAGTTTTCGACCTACGCAACCTGGTGGATCCGCCAGGGCATTACCCGCGCCATCGCCATGCAGGCGCGCACGATCCGCTTGCCGGTCCACATCGTCGAGAAGGTCAACCGCATCAAAAAAGCCACCCGCCAACTCTCACAGCAATTGGGCCGCTCGCCCTCGGAGGACGAGATCGCCGAGGCGGTGGAGATGGACGCGGATCAACTGCGCTTCGTGCGCAAGGCCATCCAGTTGCCGGTGTCGCTGGAGACTCCCGTCGGGCGCGAGGAAGACACCGCCCTGGGCGATCTGATTCAGGCGAAGGGCAACGAGCCCGAGCACGGCGTGGTGCGCGATTTGATGAACCAGGATCTCGAATCGCTGCTGCAGACTCTCACACCCCGCGAGCGCGACGTGCTGCGGTTACGCTACGGGCTTATCGACGGCCGCTCGCGCACGCTGGACGAAGTCGGCCAGCAATTTGGCCTCACCCGCGAGCGCATCCGCCAGATTGAAGCGCGGGCGCTGCGCAAACTGCGCCATCCCCAACGGCTCCAGCGCGTGCGCGAGTATCTCGAAGGTATCGAGAATACGTAATTTACTGGGCGGCCGGTTGATCCCCTGTTCTATGCTCTGCCGGCGGGTACGTCCCTTTGGCGTATTTTCGATCCATTTGCTACAACGCTCACAACGACGAGGAATCTATCGCGTTATACGAGCGGGCTGCAAACGCTTTGGTTCATGAGCGCTCCTTCGGCCTGAACGATCCCAGACTGCGCCCGCACATCCTGGAGGCGGCCAACACCAACAACATGACCATTACTTATTGAGGCGCGGTTCGGTTCCCCGTTTTGCAGCCATTGCATGAAGACTTACACCAAAGGAATTGGAGTTGTCGGCATCAACGCGCCGAGCAAGGGTCCAGCCGAAGACTTCCGCCAGCGGCTTGTAGGCAAAACCAGACTTGTCGAGCAATTGGCGCGATTCGGGGGCAAGCCACCAGGAGTGCTGGGTATCGTCCGCGCGCACCCCGGCCGCGTCGAGTTGCAAGCTTGGTTTGGGAGTGTAGTACGTCAGGGCGATAAATTCTGAAACTCGCTCGCCGTTCTTTTCGTAGACCATGGCAATCGGAGCGTTCGGATCGACGTAGCCTGCGAGGCGCTGCTGGGAAAAGGCTTTGAAGTCGGGATAGAAGTCGCCCAGGAAGGTGGTGAGGACCGCGAGCAGCAGGGCGAAGTACGGACCGCCGATGAGCGAAACCGTCCAGAGCGTCTGGGCGGCGGGCAGACTGCGCCGAATCCGGAAGAAGACCGGCACCCCCAGCCAGAGAATCCCGAGAGCCAGGCCCAGGGGCAAATAAAGCTGCACCCCGTCCACCCAGGTGGGATTGAAGGCAAGCAGTGGGGTCGCGATGACCAGCAACAGACCCACTAGTCCCACCAAGAAGCTGGTGGCGGCCAGGGAGCGTCCGCGTCTGCGCTGCCAACAATGGTCGATCCACACCCCGGCCAGCAGGGCAATAAACGGACAAGCCTGGATCAAATAGTAGGGTTCTTTGGTTGAAAAAAGCTGCAACAGCGACAGCAGCACCAGCGGATAGCTCCAGAGCAGCAACGGCGCCTTTTTTTCCCGCTGAAGCGCCCAGACTCCGCCCAGGGCCGGAAAGGTCCACGGGAAAGTATTGGCCGGTAAGTTCCAGAAATAGTAGAACGGCCCCACCGGGTGGAATTCTTTGTTTCCGAGCTTAAACAGATGCCCGAACAGCTGTTCGTAGACGAGCGCACCGTAGACGTTCGTGGCCGTCGCGTACCAGAAGCCGAACAGACCCACCCCGGCCGCGAGTCCGGCATAAAGATACGGGTTGGTGAGCAAACGGTGCTCGCGGTTGCGCCAGATGAGCCAGGCCAAGGTGGCGACGGCCGAAAGCAGAATCATCGTTGTCTTGAGGAGCAATCCAAGGCCGATAGCGATTCCCCACCCGGCGGCGAGCGCTCTCCATCTCGGCCGGACGGCCGGCAGCAGACAGCCCAGGCCCGCCAGTTCGAGGGTGGTGAGGATGACGTCGGTGACGGCCACACGCCCGTAGAACAACCACAGGTACATCGTGGGCAGCACCAGTGCCCCGAGTAGCGCCCGGCGCGGCCCCACCAGCTTCCGGCCAATCCAGTAGGTGAGCAAGACTCCCGCCACCCCGGCAATCACGCTCGGCAGCCTGGCGCTCCATTCGCTAATGCCGAACGTCTGAAAGCTGACGGCAATCAGCCAGGGGTTGAGGGGGGGCTTCTCGAACCAGGGTTCGCCCAGAAAGCTCGGGGCGAGCCACTGGCCGCTGCGGATCATCTCGCGCGCCATCTGGGCGTAGTAGCCCTCGTCGGTGCCGATGAGACTCTGGCGGCCGGCGTGCAGCAGCAGCAGCGGCGCGGTGTAGACCATCAGGCCTAAGCTGGTAAGAACATCCGCAAAGGAAGGAGCGCGCTCCGATGACTGCAGCATCGCCTCTGGGCTCTCCATCACCTGACCTTGAACACCGGATTGTAACATTGATACCCAGCGCCACTGAGATCGTCGCGGTACTGGGGCTTGCTTCCCGGCTAGTAGGCCGATCCCACGAGTGCGACTATCCCGAATCGGTACGTTCGCTTCCCGTCTGCACCAGGCCCAAATTTGATCCGATAGGCACCAGCCGCGAGGTGCACGAGCGGGTGAGCAAGCTGCTCGCCACCGCCCTGAGTGTTTACGAAGTGGATCTGGCCATGCTTGAGCAACTGGCGCCTACCCACATCCTCACCCAGGCCCAGTGCGAAGTCTGTGCGGTGAGTCTGTCTGAAGTCGAGGCGGCGGTGGCGGGCCTGACGGGTGGGCAGCCCCATATCCTCTCGCTGCAGCCGAATGTGCTCAGCGATCTTTGGGAGGACATTGCGCGGGTAGGAACGGCTCTAGGTGTGCCGTCCGAACACGTCATCCAGGCACTCCGGGCGCGGGTAAAAGCTTGCTGTGAGAAGGCACAATCGGCGGGCACCGGTCGCCGGATAGCCTGCATCGAGTGGACCGATCCGCTGATGGCGGCGGGCAACTGGGTACCGGAACTGGTGGAGATGGCGGGCGGGGTGAATCTTTTCGGTACCACCGCCAAGCACTCCCCCTGGTTGGAGTGGACGGATCTGGCAGCCGCCGACCCGGAGGTAATCATCTTGATGCCCTGCGGCTACGATCTGGACGCTACTCGCGAAGCGACTCTAGCCCTGGCCCGAAGCCAACCGGAATGGACATCGCTCAGCGCTGTGCGCGAAGGCGAAGTTTTTATCGTGGACGGCAATCAGTACTTCAACCGGCCGGGACCGCGCCTGGTTGATTCGCTTGAAATCCTGGCTGAAATCTTGCACCCTGGCTTGTTCGCCTTCAGCTACGCCCCGCACGGTTGGCAACGGCTATAGAGCAAGCACCGCCTGCGGTCTTGCCGATGTGCATTTCAGCTTCGGCATAGCTAGAAATTGAACTCCCGCCAGAGGCTCCGCGCTTGTATGCGTGGGACAATTTCGATCAATGACACCTGAGGGAGCCAGCCTGTGGAGACCGCCGTCAAGCCGCTCGACGTACCCGCCGCCATCCGCCGGCGCCGGTCGATCAAAAACTTCAAAAGCGATCCGATTGCCCCGGAACTGCTCCAGGAACTGGTCACTCTTACCGTTGCCGCTCCAAGCAGTTGGAATTTGCAGGATTGGCGCATCGTGCTGGTGCAGTCGGAGGCCCAAAAAGCGGCCCTCAGCGCCGCCGCCTTCAACCAGAAGCAGATTATCGAGGCACCTGTGACCTTTGTGTTCGCCGCGAGCCCCTACGCCTGGCGCGAAGGCATCGAGCCCATCCTCGAGCAGGGGCAGGCCAACGGCTGGAGCGAGGGCTTCGCCGATTACCTGCGCGGAGCCGTTCCTCAGTTTCAAGAAACCTTGGGCGACAAAAACCGCGAGTACGCCGTCAAAGACGCGATGATCGCCGCCACCCACCTGGTGCTGGCCGCCGAGAGCCTGGGGCTTTCCACCTGCTTTATGAACGGCTGGGTCGAAGATCAAGTCAAGGCGGTGATCGGCGCGGCGGACGACTCGAATATCGCGATTGCCGTGTTGGTGCCGGTAGGCTACGCCGCTGAACCGCGTCCAAATCCCGGCAGGTTGCCATTTGAGCACAACGTGTTCAGCGAAACGCTGGGCACTCCGTACCAGCCGTAGGGCGATTTGTCGGTGGGCTTTCCTCCCTACAGAGGAGTGGAAGCACGGAGATTGACCGGCCATGACAAGCCAGCAGACGGAGCGCGAAGACGAGAATGTGTCGGCAGGAGCAACGGTTCCTGCGGCGGTGGCGGGAGCCAAAGGGCTGGGCGCCGCCTCCGAACAACTGGGGGCTTACAGCGCAGATCTTGCAGATCAAGCGGAAAATATTTTGTGGGAAAGAGGCAGTCAAGAGGCCTTTCTCGATCGGCTGAATATCGAAGGCCCTCAGCAAGTCGCCTACAAGGCCGCCGAATTTAGCGACGAGGCTGCACAATCGACCGCGCAGATCTACGACGAAGGGATTGCCTTTGCCCAGGAGAAAATCGCGTCGATGACTGCCCAGGCCGACGATCTTGCCGGTAGGGTGGTGGCGGCCGAGACGGCCTCGGGCGGTGCCAGTCTGGCCTCCAACGCCATGCTCGCCTACGCAGTGGCGGACGGTTTTGCCGAGGGGGAACTGACCGAGGCGGTGGTGCACACCGGCGGCGGCCTGCTGGAGAGTGCCTACGACGCGGCCGATGGTGCATTCGCTTCGGCGGACAACTTTTTGCAGGGCGATTTTGGCGGTGGGTTTGCAGATATCGGCAAAGGACTAGGCAATGCCGGCGAAGAACTGGCACAGGGTTGGGGCGAGGTGACGACGGATCTGTCCGAGGGCATCGACAACATCGGCGGCAATGTCACTGGGCTATTTACCGGGGAAACCTGGGCGCGCGCTGCCGATTTTGCCGTCGATACGACCGTCGCCATCGGCTCGGCCATCGGCGAAGGGGCCGCCGAGTGGGTCGAAAATCCCGGCGAAACCTTAAACGAGTTCACCGGTTTCTTCGGCGAAGTCGGCTCGAACATGGTGGAAGGGGTGCAGGATCTCTGGGGCAACCTCACCGACAGCGAAGTGGAGCCGGACGCCTCCGAACTAGCCCAGGGCGAAGTGGAGTCGGAGGTCTCCGAGGAGGCAGTAGCCCAGGCGGAGCCCGGTATGGAAGCTGCCGAAGCGCCGCTGCCCGAAGAGCAATACGAAGAGGAACTGCCGCCTGAAGCGGAGGAAGCCTGAGGGCGTTTCGGCTTGTCCGCCGACACCTTTTTTGTGATCCCCTTGATACCCTGAAAGAAATTTTGGGCAGGGGTCTTTGTGACAAGCCATCCTCTTTACGTGGCCTTTATCTGGCACCAGCACCAACCGCTCTATAGAAGTGCCCTCTCGGGCCGCTACCTGATGCCGTGGGTGCGGCTGCACGGCACCAAAGATTATCTGGACCTGGCGCTGATTTTGGAGCGCTATCCGAAGCTGCACCAGACCTTTAACCTGGTGCCGTCGCTGTTGATGCAGATCGAGGACTATATCGCCGGAACCGCCATGGATCCGTGGCTGGAGGTGCTGCTCAAGCCGGTGGAGCAACTCACCCCCAACGACCGACGCTTCATCATCGAGCGGTTCTTCGACGCCAACTGGGAAAATCTCATCCACCCGTATCCGCGCTATAGCCAACTGTTGGAGATCCGCCAGCAGCGCGGCATCAACTGGTGCCTGGAGCACTGGCAGGCGGCGGAGTACGAGGATTTGCTCGCCTGGCATAACCTCTGCTGGTTCGATCCGATCTTTCAAGAGGAAGACCCGCAGGTGCGCTCCTGGATAGCCCAGGATAGCGGCTTTACCCTGGCTGATCGCGAAGCCATCTACGCCAAACAGCGCCAGATCATGAGCCGCATCGTCTCCCAGCACAAATTGATGCAGGAGCGCGGGCAAATCGAGGTAACCACCACCCCCTACACCCACCCGATCTTGCCCTTGCTCGCCAACACCGACAGCGGCCGGGTGGCCAGGCCCCAGATGGCGCTGCCGCGCTCGCGCTTCCATTGGCCCCAGGATGTGCGCACACAGCTTCTTAAAGGCAAAGAAAACTACCAGACCCGCTTCGATTGCGACCCGCGCGGTTTGTGGCCTTCGGAAGAGTCGGTGAGCCCGGCGGTCTTGCCTGAGGTGGTGAAGGCGGGTTTCAAGTGGCTGGTCTCCGACGAGGGCGTGCTCGGCTGTTCGATCGACCACTTTTTCAACCGCGACAACTACGGCCATGTCCAGGCGCCGGACTTGCTCTACCGGCCCTATCTGGTGGAGACGCCCGCCGGGCCGGTCTCGATGGTCTTTCGCGACAACCGCCTGTCGGATTTGATCGGCTTCGAGTACGCCTCGCGCCCAGCTGAGGAGGCTGCCCGCGACTTTATCGAACAACTGGAGGCCATCGGCCGTCTCATCAAGGCCCAGAAAGCCCCCGGGCCGCACCTGGTGACGGTGGCCCTCGACGGCGAGAACTGCTGGGAGTACTACAACCAGGACGGCAAACCCTTCCTAGAAGCGCTCTACTCCCGCCTCTCGCGCCACCGCTCGATCAAACTCGTCACCGTCAGCGAATACCTCGACCGCTTCGGTGCGGAGCGTTCGATCCCGCTCGAGCGCCTCCACAGCGGCTCGTGGATCAACGCCGATTTCACCACCTGGATAGGCGATCCGGTCAAAAACCGCGCCTGGGAACTGCTCGCCCAGGCCCGCCAGGTGATCGAAGTCCACCCGCGCGCCACCGACGCCTCCTGGGAGGCGCTTTGGGCGGCGGAGGGGTCCGACTGGTTCTGGTGGTTCGGCTACGGCCACAGCTCCGCCCAGGACGCTTTGTTCGATCAACTCTTTCGCGAGCATCTGCAGGCGCTGTACGTCTCGCTCGGCGAAGCGATCCCCAAGGCCCTCCGTTCGCCCCTGGAGCGCCACGATTCGCCCGGAAGCCGAGTGCCCAGGGCCTTCATCCAACCGCAGATTACCGGCTACGGCTTCGAGCAGGAGTGGAGCGAGGCCGGTTGTTACGAGGTGGGCGGGGCGCGCGGTACGATGCACCGGTCGGCCAGTGTCCAGCGCGTTTGGTACGGCACCGATCACCGCCATTTTTATCTGCGCCTCGACTTCGGCGGCGAGCGGCCCCAGGCGGTGCACCTCTACTGGTACTATCCCCACCAGGTCCATCACAACAGTGCCGTGCCGCTCAGGGAACGCCCGGCGCAGGGAACGGCCAGCTACCAGTTTCGCCACGGCCTGGAGTTGCACCTGCAGCACCGCCACTGCCAATTGAAGGCGGCGGGCGAGTATGACCGTTGGCACGATGTGCCCACCTCCACCCGCTTCGCTGTGCAGGAGTGCCTGGAATTGGCCGTGCCCTGGGAAGATCTGGAGATGAGTTCGGGGATTCAGCCGCAATTTATCGTCGTGCTTGCCCGCGACGGCCGTTTTGAGACGGCGATTCCCGAAGGGGAAACCCTCGAAGTGCAGGTGCCATAGATCAGGCGTCAGTAAGCCCCTGACGCCTGGCACCGCTCAAACAACAGCCAGGGCGCTTGCCACCAGGCCCTCAAAAAGCCTTCGCCCGTCACTGCCCCCGAGGCTCGGGTCGCTCGCCCGCTCGGGATGGGGCATCATGCCCAGCACGTTGCCGTGCCGGTTGCAGAGGCCGGCGATGTTGTGGAGCGAACCGTTCGGGTTGCCGACGGCGTCGATGGTGCCATCCGGACGGCAGTAACGAAAGACGATCTGGCGATTTTCTTCCAGCTCGGCCAGGGTCGCTTCCTCGGCGTAGTAGCAGCCCTCGCCGTGGGCGATGGGCAGGGTAATCACCTCGTCCGGCTGGTAGGAGTGCACCCACGGCAGATCGGTGCGCTCGACTTTGAGGGCCACCCGATCGCAGACGAACTGCAGAGCGCGGTTGCGCATCAGGGCACCCGGGAGCAATCCCGCCTCGGTGAGAACCTGAAAACCGTTGCAGATGCCGATCACCAGACCGCCGCGCTCGGCGTGGCGGCGCACGGCCTGCATGACGGGCGAGAAGCGGGCGATGGCGCCGCAGCGCAGGTAGTCGCCGTAACTGAAGCCGCCGGGGATTACAGCCACATCGCAGCCGTCCAGGTCGTCCTCGGTGTGCCAGACCAGGCGGGTCGGCTGGTCCAGCAGGCCGCGGGTGACAGTGACCACGTCGCGGTCGCAGTTGGAACCGGGAAAGACGATGACGGCGAATTTCATGGCGGGTCCCAGGGGTACGCGACCATTGTGCCAGATCCGGATCCTCGAAGGCTGGAGCAGGCGCAGCAACTGGAACCTGCCGGTATCTGGCCTTGATGATGCCGGGCAGATCAGCGAGACTGGTTGGCAGCGCACCCCTGAAGCAAAGCGTATGTTGCGACTGATCACCCAGTTGTCCGAAGCGCAAACCGAAATCAAGCGGATTGCCGCGCGAACGCACTCCGAGCAGGTGCAACACCAAGAAGCGACCGTCCGCGAAATCCTGCAGAACGTTCGCCGCCAGGGGGACGAAGCGCTGTTGCGCTACACCCTCGAATTTGATCAGGTGCGCCTTGCCCCAGGGGATCTGGTGGTGGGCGCCGCCGAACTGGACGCCGCCTATCAGCGGGTCTCCACCAGTCTGCTCAAGGCGATTCGCCTCGCCAAGCAGCGCATCGAGCAGTTTCACCGCGAGCGCATCTGCAAATCCTGGGTACAATTTCAAGATCGCGGGATTGTGCTGGGTCGGCGCTACACGCCCGTCGATGCGGCCGGGCTCTACATTCCGGGCGGGCGGGCGAGTTATCCCAGTTCGGTGCTGATGAGCGCTATCCCGGCCGTGGTGGCGGGAGTTTCCCGCATCGTGCTGGTCACCCCGCCCAACCCCGAGGGCAAGATCAACCCGGCCGTGCTGGTGGCCGCCCAAGAATCAGGGGTGCACGAAATTTACCGCATCGGCGGCGCCCAGGCGATCGGAGCCCTCACCTACGGTACGCGCACGATCGCCCCGGTGAGTGTCATCTCCGGCCCCGGCAATATCTACGTCACCCTGGCCAAAAAACTGGTTTACGGCGAGGTGGGCATCGACTCGCTGGCCGGCCCGTCCGAGGTGCTCATCATCGCCGACAGCACCGCCAATCCGGTGTTTCTGGCGGCGGACATGCTCGCCCAGGCCGAGCACGACTCCCTCGCCTCGGCCATTTTGATCACCCCCGACGGCCGCCTGGCCGAGCGCACCATCGAGGCGGTCGACCGCCAACTCGAAAACCACCCACGCCGCACGCTCACCGAAAAATCCCTCGCCAACTACGGTCTGGTGATCGTCACCGCCGATCTGGCCGAGGCGGCGGCCCTGTCGAACCTGTTTGCCCCCGAACATCTCGAACTGGAGGTCGAAGATCCCTGGGAGTTGCTCGAAAAGGTGCGCCACGCCGGGGCAATCTTTTTAGGCCACGCCACCCCGGAGGCGGTGGGCGACTATCTGGCCGGACCCAGCCACATTCTGCCCACCTCCGGCACGGCGCGCTACGCCTCGGGAGTCGGGGTCGAGACGTTCCAGAAGTGCTCCAGCCTGGTGCAGTACACCCCCCAGGCCCTGGCCGAGGTGGGAGAAGCGATCGACGCGTTGACTGCCGCCGAGGGATTGCCTTCCCACGGCGATTCGGTGCGCCTGCGGTTGCAGCAGTACGAAAACCCGCACTCCCCAACTCAACAGCAGCAACAGGAGGAGTGATGCAACCCTATCTACGCCCCGATCTGGACCGGTTGCAGGCTTACCATACGCCCCACTTTCCGGAGGCCGACAAGCTCGACGCCAACGAACTGCCCCACGATCTGCCCGAGTGGCTCAAAAACAAGCTCGCCTTTTTGCTGGAGCAGGGCGTGCGAACGAACCGCTATCCCGAGGGCGATCCGTTGGCCCTCAAGGCGGCCATCGCCGAGTACTGCGGGGTCACCTCGGACATGGTCTGCGTCGGCAACGGCTCGGACGAGTTGATTCGCTCGCTCATCACAGCGACTTGCCTGGGTGGCCGGGGGACGGTGGCAAGCGCCGAACCTACCTTCTCGATGTACCGCATCCTGGCTGAGACCCTGGCGGTACCCTACGTCGGCGTCGCGCGTACAGCCGATTACGGCGTCGATGCGGACGCCCTGGAGGCCGTCATCCAGGCAAACGGCGTGCGGGTGCTGTTTCTGGCCAATCCCAACAGCCCGACCGGCAACCTACTTTCTGACGAGATTATCGAGCGCCTCGGATCCCTGCCGGTGCTGGTGGTTCTCGACGAGGCCTACTACGAATTCAGCCGCTTTAGCGCCGTACCTTTGCTGTGGGAGCGGCCGAACCTGGTTATCTTGCGCACGTTTTCCAAAGCCTTTCGCCTCGCCAATTTCCGGGTGGGCTACGCCCTCGCCAACCCCGAGATTGCCGCAGTCCTCGAAAAGGTGCGCCTGCCCTACAATCTGCCGGGTCTGTCGCAGCTGGCCGCTTTTGCTGCCCTCGAACATCGCGATGTCCTCCTTGCGGCCATTCCTGAGATCCTGGCGGAGCGCCGGCGTATCGAGCGCTTTCTGGCCGATTTCGAAGAGATCGAGCGATTTGCGAGCGACGCCAATTTTCTGTTTGTCCGGCCCCACACCGCCGATCCCGAGGCGGTGCGGGTTGCCCTGGCCGGGCGCGGCTCGCTGGTGCGCGGCGCGGCCGGTGGTCTGCGCATCACCGTGGGTACCCCCGAGCAGAACGACCGGCTTATCGCCAATATTGCGGCGCTCTTTACACGGGAAATACGGTAGTCAGCGGCTGGACTCGGCCGAGTTGCTCGACCATCGCCGGGTGCAGCGCGCCGTTGGTGGCGAGCACCCGGCCCGAGCGCAGATCCAGCGGCGCGCCGTCGTAGGCGCTCACCGTGCCGCCCGCCTCCCTCACCAGCACGATCCCGGCCACCATGTCCCAGGGCGAGAGGCCCCGCTCCCAGAAGCCGTCGAAGCGTCCTGCCGCCACGTAGGCCAGATCCAGCGCCGCTGAACCGCCCCGGCGCACCCCCTGGGTGAGGTGGGTGAACTGACAAAATTCGGCGTAGTTGTTGTCGGGCGTCTCGCGCCGGTCGTAGGCAAACCCGGTAGCCAGCAGGCTGCGATCCAGCCTTTCGGTAGTCGAGATGGCGATCGGCCGGTGGTTGCAAAAGGCTCCCAATCCCCGCGCGGCCGAGAACAGTTCCCCCGCCACCGGGTCGTAGACCGCCCCCACCACCGGGGTGCCGTCGATGAGCAGACCGATCGACACGCAAAAAACCGGATAGCGGTGGGCAAAGTTTGTCGTGCCATCCAACGGATCCACGGCCCACAAAAAGGGGCTGTCCTCGATACCGGCCAGCCCCGATTCCTCCGCGAGGATGCCGTGGTCGGGGTAGTGGCGCTTGAGGGTAGCGAGGATCACCGCCTCCGCGGCGCGATCGGCCTCGGTGACCAGATTGCCGGGGGTCTTCTCGTCGAAATCCGCGAGCTTGCCCAGATAGCCCAACAGCACCGCCCCCGCCGTCCGCGCCGCCACACAGGCGATATCCAAAAACCGCTCCATCGGCCGCCTCCTTTTGCCTTCCCTCAGGCTAACCGCAGAGGCTGGAACCGTACAGCCCGTCGCGCCCAGCCGCCATGATGATCTTCCAGCCCGCCCAGGCCCGCAAAACCCGTTCGGAGCAGCTGCTCCATCGGCGGGGGATCGCTGTCGATGCCGAGTTGCCCCCCCTGCCCGACGAGCAGACGGTGCGTCTGCGCCCGGCTCGGGAGGTGGCCGAACGCGCCCTGGCACTGTTTGCTATAGCCGCCCGCGCCGAGGGGTTGGATCAGGCAGCCGCCATCCAGTTTCTCGAGGAGCGCGGCCTCTGGATGGCCGCCACCTGCGAGGAGCAGACTTTTTTGTTGGATCCCGAACCCGACGAGCAGGACCGACTGCAGTTCGTCTGGCGCTACGAGAGTCTGTGGGTATTGCTCTGGGCGCTCGGATACATCGACCCTCTCGGTTGGCCGGGAAACATCTGCGATATCGAGCGCATCACGTTGATCGCCCTGCGCACATCGGTCGAAGCCTTGGTCACGATGACTGTACTGCGACCCGCAGGCGAAATCCTCGATGCGGTGGATCTCACCTATCGGTGCCATTGGGCGGCTGCCAATGCGCGGCTCAAAGGCGAAGACCCGCCCGGCAACCTCGATGCCAGCGTCGTCTACGAGCGGTACTATGCCCTCAACTGGCTCACCTGTCACCTCGATCAGGAGTGGGACGATATCTCCACGGATCTTTAAACCGGCCGTCAGATAGCAAAACGATGGAACCAACCTTCGCGCAGCTTCTGAAAACTTACATCCTCGCTTGCAACCTTACCCGGTTCTATCGTTCAGTCGAGCTCGTTAGACTGGACGAGCGAACCGGCTTTGTCGTGATCCTGGCCGGAGCAGAAACCGAGATAGAAATAGCCCACAACGGCGCCTGGAGGCTTTTACCATGAGCATACCGGACTTCGACACCTTGCCTCTCGACGAATTCAAACGGTACATACTCGCTCATCGCGATGACGACGATGCCTTTCACATCTACATGGCCCGGTCCCGCAAAGAGCACACTTGGAGCCGGTGGTACCGTGACGGCGAGGAGGAGCAGTTCATGGCAGATCTCCTGCGCAGCCTTGAGCAACGGCAAGGCAATGAAGGCGTTTGAGCAATTTTCTTGGCTTACCCCCTGGCAACCCACCGGGGGGCGTATGTTAGCCTGTTGAAGCCGAAAGATGGGTCGGTGTCCGAGTGGTTAAAGGAGACGGACTGTAAATCCGTTGGCTCTGCCTACGTTGGTTCAAATCCAACCCGGCCCACATTTATCCACGCTGCTATGGCGCAGTGGTAGCGCATCCCCTTGGTAAGGGGAAGGTCGCGAGTTCGAATCTCGCTAGCAGCTTTGAAGCCACGTAAGGCATCGTGTGAGTGTTTGCGCAGATGCAGCCACCAGTCCGTTGCCTCTGTCCAGCCGGTCTAGTCAGAAGAATAGCGGTTGTGATAGGTTCCTTGGGTCGGCTTTGTAGACCAAGAACGTGTGTACGCTGAACGGGCACCCTTCGTTGCGATTCCATGCCTTGAGGCCCTTCCATGTTGGTGAGTATTCAAGATGCAAAACGCTCTTAAATTTGCAACGTTGCTAGCATTTGCGGTGACAATTGCCGGAAGCACCCAGCTTCCACCGCAGGCCGCCGCCCAGACGGCACCTGAGGATGTCCTGGTCTCCGATCCGAGCGAAGGGATAGCCGATCCGGAGTTTGATCAGTACTTTGGACGCTTTACCTGGGTCGACGGCCAGGGCAACGTCTGGCTCGGAAACGTCGATCCGCAGACCGGAGACTTTTTGCCCCCCAACGGCAAAGCCATCCTGGTCGATACTGGTGCAGTCTCCCTCCTGGAAGTGGGCAATGGCCCGGAGTGGGTCTACACCAGCTCCGGGCCCCAGATTGTCTATACTAAATACGACAACAACGGGCGTTTTGCCATCGCCCGGGGCCGCCAGACCGGCGATACTTGGGGGGGGGCACTGCTGCAAAAAGCGAGTGCCCGCTACGGTCCCTACGGCAGCCTCGACCGCTTCGACCCGAAGCCGCGCATTTCCTACGTCGGTCGCGACGCCGCAGGCAAGCAGGTCGTCGAATGGCGCTATCTCGATCAACCGGACAGCGAAGCGGAGATTCCCGGTTCGATCCCGCCGGGGGGGCGTTGGGTGGAGGGATTGCCCGCCATCGTCCTGCCCCAGCGCGCCAAAAGCACCAACCGGCAGGCCTTTTTCTACAACGTCGAGACTGGCGAACTGGAGCAACTGACCTTCGACACTGGAGACAAGGCCCACGTCTTTATGTGGAAAGCTCCGGAGTATAACAATGAGTACATCTTTCTTGCCCTCGTCGACGAAACAAGCATTGGCGTATACCGCAAAGTAGACGGAGCCTGGACCCGGATCAACACCGTCAAGCCGCCTTCGGTGGGCAATTACCTCTGGTCGCCCGAACCCTTTGTGCACAACGGCAAGTCCTATCTGATCATGACCACCTCGACCAGCGACGACCAAAAAAGTACGACCGTCCCGACCGACGTCTGGATGGCGGGCATCGACCCGGAGGCGCCGTTTTATAAGCAAGTCAGCGATCCGTCTGTGAAGGTGCGCAAGGATCCTGAAGTTTTCTTTACCGCCAACGGCCCCTATATCTATTACTCGGCCCTCCGGCCGAACGTCATCTACCGGTCGGATCCCGGCCTCGGACCGGCCCAGTGATCCCGTATGGGGGCGCCCCCCGCCCCCTGCCCTGCTCCGGCACGATCTTGCAAAAATTATCTTGATGTAACTAGCTGGGCAGTGCGGATTAAAGTCCCGACAAGCTGGTCTTAGCAAAAGGTTTACGTCGAACCTTTACACTCGGCACGCTGTGGATCGGAGCACATGGCGAATGGCAAAGTTACTTTCAAGACGAACCTTTTTGGCCCTCAGCACCACCTTGAGCGCATCGGCCGTACTGATGGGCTCCTGGCGTGGCACCGCCACGGTGGCGGCGGAAGCGCCCTCCTACGGCGCCCAGGTGGGCGATGTCACCCCGACGCGCGCGGTGGTCTGGGCGCGCGGCCAGAGCGGTGCGCGTCTGGTGGTCGATTATTCGACCTCGCCGCGCTTCGAGCGGGTACAGACCCGCCGCGGCCCGCTGGTGAATGCTGCCACCGACTATACCGGCAGCCTCGATCTGGCGGGATTGCAACCTGGGACCGAGTACTACTATCAGGTGCGCTTCGTGCCGGTGGGCAAACCGGTCCTGCCGCCTGCCCGGCCGCGGGTCACGGGGCGCTTCCGGACTGCGCCGCGCGCCGAGAATGCCGCCCCTTTGCGCTTTGTCTGGGTGGCCGACATGTGTGGCCAGGGCTGGGGCCGCAACCCCGAGCTTGAGATTACGACTGTGGACGGCCGCACCATCAAAGGCGGCTACGTGATCTTCGATGTGATTCGTCCCCTCAAGCCCGACTTTGCCATCTTCTGCGGCGACATGGTCTACTCCGACAACGCCTGCCCGCCCACCCAGGAGATCCCCGCCGTCGTTGGGGGCGGCACCTGGATCAACGACCCGCCCAAGGACTTTGTGGCGGTCAGCCTCGAGGAGTTCCGCGAGAACTGGAAGTACAACCTGAGTGACGAGAAATTTCGGGCCTTTTTGGCCCAGACGCCCATCTATGTGCAGTGGGACGACCACGAAGTCACCAACAACTGGTATCCGGGCGAGGTGCTTACCGCCGAGCCGTACAACGGCATCGGCGCGGATGCGTTGGCAGAGCGTGCGCGCCAGGCATTCTTTGAGTACAACCCGATCCGGGGCGAGCGCATCTACCGCGCCTACGGCTGGGGCAAGCTGATGGAGATGTTCTTGCTCGACGAGCGCTCCTTCCGGGGTGGCAACGACAGGAACACCCAGCCGGAGTTGCTGGCAATGTTGGGTCCTGAGCAATTGCAGTGGCTCAAGGAGCGTCTGAAAGCCTCGCGCTCTACCTGGAAGGTGATCGCCACCCACGACCCGCTGTCGATCGTCACCGGCGGCGAGGGCGACTACGACGCCTGGTCGCAAAACAACAGCCAGGTGCTCGGCCGCGAACAGGAACTGGCCGACTTGCTCAAGTTCATCAAAGACGAGGACATCCGTAACGTCGTGTGGATCACCGCCGATGTGCACTTTCCGGCCGCCATCCACTACGATCCCACCCGGGCGGTCTACCAGGACTTCAATCCTTTCTGGGAATTTGTGATCGGTCCTATCCATGCCGGGGCCTTCGGTCCTGCCAGCGGCTTTCCCCTCGACGGGAGCTTCGGCCCGCGCTACGAATTCAATGTCTTTCCAGTGGAGGCCAACCTGCCGCCCCCGAACAACCAGTACTTCGGCGCCATCGACATCGACGCGCGCGGCGCCTTGACCGCCCGTATCTACAAGATCACCGGCGAGGTGGTCTACGAGAAGACGCTCAGTCCCGTGTGACAAGGTCTGAGGTGCCAGGTGTCAGTCAGTGCGTCCTGGCACCTCAGACCTATCCAGATTGCTCGCCGCTGAAGCGCAGTTTGCTGCCGATGAACATGCGGTGGGTGACTTTGAGCCCGAGGGCCACCCCCCGGATGGTTTCTGTTTCGGCGTCGCTGATGAACCCGTCGGCCGCCGCCAGGCAAAAAAGCATGTCCACCAATCCCAGCGCCAGCGGGCGCTCGGCGTAGTTTTCGACCCCACGCACCAGCCGCGAGCGATCGAGGCTTCGCACGTAAGGGTCCACCAGCGTCTGGGCGACAAAGCGCGTCTGCGGCTCGCCCAGACGCAGGCAGCGGCGGATGCACGGGAGCGGGTCGGGCAACTCGCGCTGGAGTTCCCCCCAGGTGCACCCAGCCAGAGCACCGACGAACAAAAGTGAGCGCTGCTCGGGGGTGGGCGGTTCGCCGGCTTTGAAGGCAGCCACGTAGGGGTCGCTCGGGTAGTCGCGCTCGCGCCAAAGTTTCACCAGTTCCGCCTCCAGCGCAGCCAGAAGCGCGTCGCTCGAACGGCTGCTGACGAAGGGCCGTGCCGAGAAAAAGCCGCGCAGGCGGTTGGCAAATAAACCCAGATCGCCGGTACTCTCGAAAAGATCCCGCACGCGCCCCAAAAACAAGCGCTCCGCCTCGTCAAGGTGCTCGTCGGCAGCGGCGAGTTGCTGAAGCCTGCTCAGCGCTTCCTCGCGCTCACGCCCGCTGTGGACCGCCTCGATGAGCCCCTTACTAAAATCCTCCGCCTGCTGGCGGGTGGTGGGCTGCTCCAGGTAGTACTGCAAGTAATTGCGCTGCTGTTCGCTGACATAAAATTCGCTCATCCACCGGCCGATGAGCCGGCGCTCTGCATCGGTCAACACACCGTCCGACCAACCGACGGCAATCAACACCTTAAGCAGGGCAATCTGAAAGCTGGACGCAGTCATAGTCTTCTCAGTGTACGACGCTCCGACCACCTGCTACCCACCGCCGGGCACCTCCGGAGACCGGGGGCCGTCACAATGACGGTGTCGGTTCAACCCGGGAGAAAACCATGACCAGGCGAACGGTTGTGATATTAGCGGCCCTAGCGGCCCTGGCCGGAACGCCGGGCGCATTTGCCCACCACGGCTGGAGCAACTACAACAGTGCCGAGACGCTCAATGTAAGCGGTAAGGTGCAGTCGGTGCGCTACGAATCGCCCCACGTGACCATCCAACTGCAGACCGCCGAAAAAGTCTGGCTCGCGGTCCTCGCTCCGCCCGCCCGCATGGAAAACCGGGGACTACCGAAGGCGGATCTGCAGCCGGGCATGGGCGTGCGTGTCGAAGGCTACGTGCACCGCAGCGAACCGAACGAACTGCGCGCCGAGCGGATTGTCGTGGGCGAGAAAACCATCGAGTTGCGCTGATGCTCCCGGAAAACTGGCTGCGGCAACTGGAGCAGACCGCCCCGGCCGTCGCTCTGCGCCAGGGGGTGTGGCTCTACCCGGCGGTGGAGATCGTCCACATCGCTGCTTTTGTGCTGGCGGTGGGCGCTGTCGCCCTTTTTGATCTGCGGCTGGTGGGGCTGGCCCGGGCGCTGCCGGTGGCTCCCCTCGCCCGTTTCCTGCTGCCGGTGGTACACAGAAGTTTTGCCGCCGCCGCCCTTTCCGGCTTGATGCTGTTTGCAACCGATGCCGCGGCCCTCGCCGCCAATCCGGCCTTTCGAGTCAAGCTTGCCCTGATTGCTCTGGCCGGAGCCAACGCGGCACTCCTGCGCGCAGGACCCTTGCGCACCGTCGAGCAGTGGACCAAGGTGCCTCCGGCGGCACGCTCGATGGCCGTCCTCTCTTTGCTGCTTTGGGGTGCGGTCCTCGTCTGCGGTCGCCTGATTGCCTATCTATAGATAATCTTTTTGGCATAGATGCTTGTTTGTGCACTGTGCAGACTGCCCGTGGGATGGGCACCTGGCCAAGATCCGACTGGAGAGCGGATCTTGGCTGCCGGATCATTGTATCTAGTGTTACAAATCATGCGCAGGGATGGACAGCGGCGAGCTTTGGATATACGTGTAAGTGTGCTGGATCCAGGGAGCTTTCTGCATGAAACTGTCTTTGGCCTTGAGTACGTGCGCCCTACTGCTGTTGTCCGCCGCTCCGTTGAGCGCCATTGTCGCCAACGGGGAGACTTTCTTCAGCGTCGTGCCCAAGCTCACCCGCGCCATGACGACCAACGTCAGCGCCTCGTACAACACCGCGACCTACACGTTCGACGTCACTGTCCCCTCCGACAGCGGCGAACCCCTCGGTGGTCTAGTCGTGGGCATTCCCAGGCGCGTGCGCGTTCCTGACCCGAATCAGATCCGGGTGTTGAGCGGGGGCACTTCGGTACCGCTGCAAGTCGAGAGCCTGAGCGGCCGGCGCCTGCGATTGAACCTGCAGAAGCCGGTGAGCCCGGGTCAGGCGGTTACTATCGAACTTTCGACGATGCGCAACCCTCGCGGCGGCGGCACGTACTTGTTTGAAATCAACGCCCAACCCGTCGGCACCAACCCGTTTACCTACTTTCTCGGCTTTGGCCGGTTGGAGTTCTTTGCTGGCGGTAGCGGCAGCAGCTAGCAGCAGCGCTGGGTCTGGGCGCAAATACGAGTATTGGGAAAGGGCAGTTTGCACTGATGCTGTCACCCGAAACTGGTCCGCGCCAAGCAGCACGAGTGCACCCGCGAGTGGTTATGGAAAGCAACTGGTCGATTCAACCGACGGCGGACGGCTCGTTCACCTTCGCCTGTACGAGGACTGGGCGGGCGTTTCACAGCCGCACAGGAGCGTGCCGCGAAGCGCTGGGCAAGTTCGTCCGCCCCAGCGGCCTGTTGAACCGGCCCGAACCCATACGGGTGCTCGATGTCTGCTACGGCCTTGGCTATAACAGCGCCGCGCTGCTCGATACATTGTGGCGGGTCCGCCCCACAGCCCGCGTCGAGCTGGTGGCCCTCGATCTCGATTTCGGCACCGCCCGCACTGCCCACGCCCTGGGAGGGTTGGCCCTGTGGCCGCTTGCCGAGCCGCTCCTGGGGAGGCTGGCGGTCCAAGGAACAGTGCAAACCGAGCAACTGCAGGCCCAAGTCCTGGAGGGTGACGCCCGTCGCACCCTTCAGGCCGTGCCGTCCGCCTGGGCGGACGGCATCTACTTAGACCCATTTGCCCCGGAACACGATCCGCTGCTTTGGACAGTGGAATTTTTGAGCCTGCTTGCCCAGAAACTACAGGCGGACGGAGCGCTGGTGACCTACGCCTGCGGCGCGGCGGTGCGCAAGGCATTGCTCCTGGCGGGGCTTGCGGTCGGTTCGACGCCGCCGGTGGGCCGCCGCAGCCCAGGGACGATCGCCAACTGGCACGGGGGGCTACCGCCGCTAGCCGCTCAAGAACTCGAACACCTCCAAACACGCGCCGCGATTCCCTACCGCGATCCCACCCTCACAGACGATGCCTCGACCCTGTACCGGCGGCGGCGCGAGGAGCAGCAGTGCAGTGACCTCGAGCCGAGTTCGCACTGGAAAAAACGGTGGGCCGACCGGTAGCCGACCCTCAGCCCACCAACTCCGGCAAGGTGAAGCGCCGCAGCGAGCACTGCTGCTGTCGGTGGCTGAGGGACGCTGTTAAATATTCAAGCTCCCACGGTTTGAAGCTGCCGTTGCAGATATGGGAATTGAGTGGCTGGCAAGAGGTGTAGGTATAAAAAATCGCCAGGCGCTCGCGTTGGGTTGGCATCTTCCCACGGTGAAAGATGGTTGCCGTGTCGGCGAGAACCACGGTGCCGGCGCGGCCCAGACATGTCTGCCAGAAGCTTTCAGGCACAAGGGACGCCACAGTCTTGAGGGGGATCCTGCCGTGTCGATAGCTGAGTTTATCGCGCAGGTAGGCGCTCAGGCGTTTGGAGATGTACTGAAAAGGGCCGGAGTGGGCGTCCACGTCGCTCAAGTAGACGATCACTTTGACCATGCGCAGATCCTCGTGGTCGGTATGCCAGTCGCGCGTTTTGACCTGGGCGCTATGCAGGGTCGAGCGCCTGAGGGCCGTTCCCATATACCGCGCAGGCAAGCCAAGATAAGTTTCGACAATATTGAGCAAAGATTCCTCCAGGCCCCACCGATAGAGCACCGGTGAATGCAAGATCGCTGCGTCGTCAAGCTTGAGATCTTGCTTGGCGGTGATCTCGGGCTGGGTGTCGTTAAGGGTGGGAATCCATCGCCGGGCGGCTTGCAGCATGGCCGCTGTCGAAGCAAGTGCAAGGTCCTCGAGGTGGGTCACATAGACACCTTCGCGCTCCAGGGCGTAGACGCAGTCGCGCTGCCTTTCAGACAATTGCGGCAGTTCCTTGCGGTGGATCTCCACCGCCAGGGCCTGGGCAAACTGAGAGGATAGACGAGCTGACGGTAAAGTATTAATTTCTCGTATAATCAGGTCGCGGGTGCGTCTTATCAGTGCCATGGCAATACGACATCCAAGTCTGAGTGTTCATAAAGCGTTGTCAGGATGCACCTGCAGGTCATCTGCTTTCCTTCAAACGGCAAACGGAAAAACCTGCTCCGCATACCACCTCCTAAGACAGCAGAGGACATGTTCACCTCATTGATAAGAATATCTGCTGATAGTCTCAAAGAAATTGCGTGAAAAGAACGATCTTTTGAACCTTCTCTTTTGCGGTTCGAAGAAGCAGGTGCACGCTTATCGGTCAGCCCCCCCATATTAGTGAAGTAGATCTACGTATTCATGCAGCTTACCGGGGCGGTCCCGAGGAATTTGAGGGGTATCGGACAGCGTTGGCGAGCAGTTGCTGCACCTCGCTGTCGGAGGTCTGCGAAAAATCTGCGTACCAGACTCCGACCGAAGTAAAGTTTCCCGGTGCAAGGGAGCAGATCAGTCTGTCGACCAGGGGTTGTAGGGCAATCAGGGCGGAGGGAGCAGCCACGGGTACCGCGACAATCAACCGGGCGGGTTGTTGGGTGCGCACCGACTCGACGGCGGCGCGCATCGTGGCGCCCGTGGCCAAACCGTCATCGATGAGGATCACCGGCCGACGGCCGACAGCCGTGCGAGGGCGCTCGCCGCGGTAGAGCACCTCGCGCCTTTGCAGTTCGCGCTCCTCGACTGCAACCACCGCGGCGATTTGCGCTTCGCTGACGCCGCAGGAGCGGACGATAGGCTCGTTGAGCACCCGCACTCCGCCAGGAGCGATCGCCCCCATGGCCAGTTCTTCCTGGCCCGGCACGCCGAGTTTGCGCACGACGAGCACGTCGAGGTCGGCCCGCAGGGCGGCGGCCACCTCATAGGCAACTGGTACGCCACCGCGCGCCAGCCCAAGGACGAGCAGGCCAGGCACTTCGCGGTAGTCCCACAGGTGTGTCGCCAGTTGCCGGCCCGCGTCGCGGCGGTTGAAAAAAGGCCGGTGGCTCATCGTGCATCACTTCCTGCTTCCAGGGTACCGTCCGGCGCCCGGGTGCACCAGTTCCTGGTCACGGACGCAAAAGCCTTCTACGATCAGCAGCAGCACCTTGCCGCCGATGTCGTCGATGGGGTTTGTCGAAGCGCTGGGCAATCTGGCCCTGTTCATTTTTGTGGCGATCGATGTTGGGGCTATCTACCAGGCCGTCGCTTCGATCGCCGATCGCCGCAAATGGCCGCCGCCGGGTCGGCTGGTGGACGTGGGAGGCCACCGGCTGCATTTGCTCGAAGTCGGCTCGGGCGGGCCGACGGTGATTTTGGAGGCGGGCGGTGGTGCCTGGTCGCTGGAGTGGTGCCGGGTACAGGCGGAGGTGGGCAAATTCACCCGCACCGTCAGTTATGACCGGGCCGGTTATGGCTGGAGCGATGTGGGTCTTAAAAATCCGACCAGCCGCCAGGTGGCCGAGGAGCTGCACGCTTTGCTTGAAAAGGCGGGGATCGCCGGACCCTATATCCTGGTAGGCCGCTCTCTAGGTGGACTGCACGTGCACATGTTCGCCCATCTGTATCCACGGGAGGTGGCTGGGGTCGTGCTGGTAGACGCCAGCCACGAGGACGAAGATAGCCGCATCCTGCCGCAGTTGCGCGCCGCGGGTGAGCGCAATTTGTACTGGCTGAGCTGGCTGCGTCTACTCGCCCCGGTCGGGCTCATCCGTTTTGCCGGGTGGTGGGAAATTCTCCCCAGGCTAGGGACGATCGAAAAGCTGCCTGCGGAGCACCAGAGTGCCGCCCGGGCGGGGATTTTCCGCTCGCTCTACTGCAGCACCCTCTACAGTGAGTACCGGCATTTTGAGGAGAGTGCCGATCAAGTGCGGGCGGCGGGCTCCCTGGGGGATCTACCCCTCGCGGTGCTCACTGCCGCCAATCACCTCGATCCGGCCGAGTACTGCCAAGATTTTCCGATCGAAGCGAGCCGGCGCATCTGGTTGGAGCTGCAGGCAGAACTGGTGGCTCTTTCCAGCGAGAGCCACCAGAGCGTTCTGCCCGACTGCGGCAACTATATTTCGCTGGAGCGGCCCGAGGCGGTCGTGGCGGCGATCCGCTCGGTCTATCTCAAAGCGCGCGAACGGGTCGGGCGATGATAACTGCGTCGCGTTTACAACCGAGCCGGCAGCGACTCGCACCGGTTGTCGGTCTTGCAGACGGGAGGAAAAACCATGGCGCAGCGGCTTTACCGGGCGCTACCGCTTTTGATCTGGCTGGGGGTGCTCCGGGGGACGGGTATGCCGGCTATCCTTACCCAACAGGCTGCTGCTGAGACACCTATTATGTTGCGCCTGGCGGATTCGCCTAAGGCTCTGGTAGATGAAGTCTGGCAGACGGTCGGGCGCAAATTTTATGACCCGGGCTTCAATCGGCTCAACTGGCCGCAGGTGCGCAGTGAACTGTTGGGGCGCGAGTACGCCTCCAAAGACGATGCCTATCGGGCCATCCGCACGGCGCTCAAAAAGCTCGGCGATCCCTACACCCGCTTTTTGACCCCCCGCGAGTACCAGAACCTGTTGGAGCAGACCCGCGGCGAGTCGATCGGGGTGGGCCTGCACCTGGGCACCGACGAAGCGACCGGGGTGCCGGTGATCGTCCGGGTGTTTCCAGATGGCCCGGCGGCCCGGGCCGGACTGCAGGTCAAAGACCAGATCGTCGCAGTCGATCGCCAACCGGCGGCGCGGCTGAATTTCGACGCCGTCACCCAGGCTATGGGCGGCGAAGAGGGCGCCGCCCTCACCCTGACCTTGCAGCGCGGCAGAGACGAGCCATTTACTGTGACCCTGACGCGCGCTGCCGTCGAATTGCCGGTGCTCAGCGCCCGGCTGCAGCAGGAGGGCGTCTTCAAGCTGGGTTATATCCAACTGCAAGCATTCAACACCAGGGCCGGGCGGGAAATGCGCACCGCCCTGGGCGCGCTCGCCCGCGCGGGAGCCCAGGGCTGGATTTTGGATCTGCGCAACAACCCCGGCGGCCGGGTGGACGCCGCCGCTGAGGTGACCAGCCTGCTGATGGCCGAAGGTGCAATCGTCTCGGCGGTCGAGCGCACCGGCGAGCGCGAGACGATCCGCACTACCGGTCCGTCTATCACCCAACTGCCGCTGGTGGTGCTGGTGGACCGCGGCTCCGCCTCCGCCAGCGAAATTGTCGCAGGCGCTTTGCAGGACCACCGCCGCGCGGTGCTGGTGGGGATGCCGACCTTCGGCAAAGGGGCAATCCAGCAGATCCACGCACTTTCGGACGGCTCGGCGCTCAACGTCACGATCGCCCGCTACCGCACCCCCTGCGGCCGGGAAATCCACAAAAAAGGGCTCCGCCCGGATGTTCTGGTGAGTATGGCGGAGGGCATTCGCCAGCAGCTCACCGCCACCGGCAAGTGGGGCGGCGAGGCCGACGAGCAGTACCGCCGGGCGGCCTCGCTGCTCACCGAACAGCTGCAAAAAACCGTCAGCCTCGCAGCGCCGGGCCGCTAAATTGCCGAAGCAATATAAACACGCGGTTCTGCGGCTAAGCTCCAGTCCCAGGGCTTTTTGGCCTCTGCCGCGATTCTGGTGTTGAATTAGCTCCGCTGGCTCAGGACTCTCCATTGCATAAGTTCCTCGGGTCGAACATATACATTGGTAACCTTCTGTGGATCGATCCATAGTGCGCGCGGGATTTTCCAGACCCTTAACCAACGCATAATCTGAACCAGGGCTTGTGACCCGCGAGCCGCCCAAATGGTCTTTCTTATTGAAAAATGCACAGCTAATGATTGATAGTCTTTTGAGCGAAAGGAAAGTCCGATGTTCCTTTCGATTAACCCTTCCGGAGCCGACTATGGGTGCGCCACCAAACGAGTATTCCTTCGACTACGACCAGATGCAGCGGGCCGCCAGCCATTGGCGCGAGCACGAAGAAAAACGCGAATACGACACCAAACTCCTCGGCGAAGGCCGTTACGACGCAGTGGAATCGAAAGAACGGCTTGCCAAGCGGGTCAACCGCCTTTTGAACATAGTCAAACAGCGCCTCCCCGCCAAAGAAGAATCCTTGCCCGGGTTCCTCGCAGAAGCGCTGGAACACAAACATTTCGAGCCCGACGAAGTCGACAACGCCTTGGTGGAACGGGTGATCGGCGAGACGCGCGACTTTTTGTCGTTGGAGTTCGTCGAAAAAGCGTTGCGTGTGAACCGGCCTGTCGGCCGGATTGTCACACGGTTGGGCGGTGGTCGTGTGAGCTACGGAACCGGTTTTCTGGTTTCGCCGAAGCTGCTGCTGACCAACCAGCACGTCTTGAAGGCCCCCAAACGTGCCCTAGACAGCTTGGTCGAATTCGACTACCAAAGCGACGGGTACGGCCGACCGATTTCCGTAGAAAAGTTCGAACTGGATCCGGGTGTGTTTTTCCTCAACGACGAAGACCTTGACTATGCTCTGGTCGCGGTCAAACCGATTTCCAAAACAGGTCGTCCCCTATCCGATTACGGCTGGTGCCCGCTCATCAAAGAGGAAGGGAAAATCCGGCTTCACGAAGCGATCAATATCATCCAGCACCCCCGCGGGGAGATGAAGCAGATCGTCATCCGCTCCAATAAGCTGTTGGCTCTGCTGGACCTGTTCGCCCACTACGAGGCGGACACCGAACCAGGTTCTTCCGGTTCACCGGTATTCAACGACCAATGGGAAGTGATTGCCTTGCACCATATGGGCGTGCCGAAAACGAACGCTCGGGGCGAATTTCTAACCGAAGACGGCAGTGTCTGGAAAAAAGGCGACGACCCCACTTGTTTGGCCTGGGTGGCCAACGAGGGTGTGCGCGTCTCGCGCCTGGTCGACGCGATATCCAAGGCACGGGTGCAGCCGCACGAGAAGGAACTGCTGGCGGAGCTATTGGAAGCCAACGAACCGGAGCCGTCGGAGATCGGGTTTTCGGTGAAACAGAAATTCGATCGCACCGCTGCAAAGCCAAGCGTCACCCTCACCGTCCCGCTGCGCATCACGCTGAGCTTTGGGCAACCGATCGAAGATGAGGAGCCAGAAGATCAAGGCGGTCTGGAGGCGGTCGAACCCGAAGGAGACTACGACCGCCGCCCGGGATACGATCCGGACTTTTTGGGCTTCTCAGTGCCCTTGCCCAAGCTCCCCAATGCGTTGCGCTCAAAAGCCTTCGAACTGCCGGGGGCGAACGGCACAGGCAGATTCGAGCTGAAGTACCACCACTACAGCGTTCTGTTCAACCGCGAACGGCGTTTGGCGTTCGCGGCGGCGGTGAACTACGATGCCGGGGCACCCTACAAGCACAGTCGCGAAGGCAATGACAGGTGGTTCTTTGACCCCCGGGTGGACAAAAAAGAGCAGGCGGGCGAAAAATACTACAAGGACAATCCCCTAGATCGCGGTCACCTGGTGCGGCGGGCGGACGCCGCCTGGGGCGGCACCCCGAAAGAGGCAAAGCTCGCCAACGACGACACGTTCCATTTCACGAACTGCTCGCCCCAGCACGAGATCTTTAACCAATCGACCAAAGCAGACAAACAGGGCGTCAAGCTTTGGGGCAACCTAGAGAACCATATCGCCGCTCAAGGGAGCGCCGACGGCAAAAAGCTGTCCATCTCCAACGGGCCGATATTTCGGCCCGACGATCGCGTTTATCGCGAGGACTTTCTGCTGCCCAAGGCGTATTGGAAAGTGGTCGCCTTCGAGACCGACGGAGGCCGACCGAGGGCACTCGCCTTCGTCCTCAGCCAGGAGGGATTGCTCAAGAACCTACCCGAGGAGGAGTTTGAGGAAGGCCCTTACAAAACCTTCCAGGTCAAAATCCGGGATCTCGAAGCGATAACAAAGCTCGATTTCGGCATCCTACGCTCCCACGACCCGCTTGAGGCGGATCAAAACGAAAGTTTCTTTGTGGAGGGTACCGATGCGGTACTTCTCGAGGGCCTGGGCGATATCGTTCTGTAGTCGGTCCGCCTCCAACAACTGGATCACCTGTTTGAAAGCAGTCCTACGACATCTAAGATCGACGTGGGCGGAACCGCTCCACAGCCGAAACGCAGCTAACCTCGATTTTTTCGCGGACGGCCCCGCGGGCGTTTGACGGAGGGGGGCCGTGCACATCGCAGGACCGTTCCTCCTTTGGACGTGTACTTTAGCTCCCCAGACTCGGTGTATCGCAAGTGCTGGTATTCCTCCGATGAATCGACGGCACGGTCGAGCCGGGCATCGGCGTCGAGCAGTGCTTCCAACGGCATCGAGGACATCGTCGTCGCATTGGTCGGTGCCGTGTTCGAGCGCGTCGTGCATCAGTGGGCTGCTCAGGTTCTCCTGGCACTCCCATTCGGTGAGACGCACCTTTTCCGGCGGGTCGTCGACGGGAAACCGTGCCCGCTGCCGATGCGCCCTTAGCAAGCTGCGGTAATTCGCTCTCATTTTGCGGTTGCGATCAACGTGCCCAGTTCAGACCCATCGCTGGAGCACCGGTCCAGTACTGTCCTGTGTCCACAAGTTCAAAACCCTGAAAGTCGTATTCCTTAGAAGATGGCTTGAGAATTTAGGCAATAAAAAAATATATTAATTGACTCTGGCCCGACGCTCCAGTCGCTAGATCCGGCCTGGTCTTTCCTGGGATGGATGCCATTGGTGTCCCTGGGGCGCGAGCTTGAACTGGTGTGTTCAGTCGATGGCGGGATTGCCATGGAAATGCGTGAAGATATCCAAAGGGCAGTAGGTACCTTTCCCAATCGCGCCCAGGCGCTGCAGGCCCTCGAACGGCTGCGGGCGAGCGGATTTGCGATGGAACGGGTCTCGGTGCTTACCCGCCAGCACAGCGAGGGCGAGAAACTGGCCGACGCCGAGGTGAAGGACGCCCTCGGTACGCGGGCGGCGGAGGGAGGAGCCGCCGGGGCGGGGGCCGGCGGGCTGGCCGGCGGGCTGGCCGGTTTGTTGGTCGGTGTGGGAGCGCTCACCATCCCGGGGATCGGTCCGGTGGTGACGGCGGGTACAGTCGGGGCGGCCCTGGCTGCCGCGCTGGGCGGCGGGGCGGTGGGAGCGGCTGCGGGCGGGCTGGTCGGGGCGCTCGCCGGTTGGGGGGTTCCTAAAGATCGCGCCGAGGCATTTTTACCCGTAATCGAGCAGGGGGGCTATCTGGTGATCGTCGATGGGGATCGCGAGCAGATCAAGAGGGCTGACCTGGTGCTCCACAGCGGCGGCATCGAGAATTACGACGTATACGCCGCTCCCGGCGACGCGCAGAGCCGCCCGTGAACTTCTTAGCTCGGCAAGGGGAGTTTGCCCACCTGGAAGCTACGTGGTGTATTGGCCTGTCCTTCTGTGGGTAGAGGCGCCCGCGGCGGTCGGGGTCTATTGTGCGTACAAAGACGAGGAGAGAACCCATGAGTGCCAAACCGCCGGAAAATCCCGAAAAGTACACCCCGGATCTCAACAAGATTGACCTCGACCTCAGCGGCGTCGAAACCGCCCAGCCGAACGTATCCGCTGAGATCATGGCCCGCGAGGAGGCAAAAGAAGAAAAAGTGATTGCCAAGTACGCCGATACCCAGGCTCCGGATCTCGAATTTTTGCCCCTCGATTTTCTAAGCGACCAAGAGGACGAGGACGAGCGCGATTTTCGGGTCAAGTTCCGTCAGGTGGTGATCGCCGGTTACGCCGAAGGTAAAAGCCTCGATGAAATTTACACTGCCGTGGACGCTATCGAGCGCTCAAAGGCGGTAGATACCCAGAACCTGCCTCTGCACGACCTGGCAAAGCGCATCTACCAGAGCGCCGCTGAGCGCAGCAGCGAAGTCACCCGCTGCTATATCTGCGGCAAGTACAATCCCCGCTACGAAGACAGCTGCCCGACTTTCTGCCCCTACAGCGAGAGCATCGGGCAAAGTTAAAGTCAGTACCACCTGTCACATCCGCTCAACCGGCGCCGCACGTAGGATAAAGCGATTGCGGCGCGTGCGGGATGCGGTAGTGCTCAAGATGGGAAAAATTGCCGGTGGGGGTGCGTTGTTGCTCCTGATGTTGAGTGCAACGGCCGGGGCGCAGGATGTGCTCATCACCAACGCCTTCATCTACGACGGCGGCGGTGGGGTGCCCTACGCGGGCAGCGTGCGGGTCAAAGACGGCCGGATCGCGGCGGTGGCAACAACTTTGGCCACCCGGCCGGGGGAGCGGACGCGGGATCTAGGTGGAATGGCCCTTGCCCCCGGATTCATCGATATGCACAGCCATGCCGATGCGGCCATCTTTGCGAACCCGACCGCCGATGTGGCCATCCGTCAGGGGATTGCGACGGTTTTTGTCGGCCAGGACGGCGGGTCGAATTATCCGCTCGCCGATTTTTTTGACCGTCTGGAGAAGCAGCCCGCCGCCTTGAACGTGGCGAGCATGGTCGGCCATGCCACCTTGCGCCGCGAAGCGATGCAGCCCGACGCGCTGCGCGCTTCGACAGCGGCGGAATTGGAGCGCATGCGCGTCCTTTTGGAGCGGGAAATGGCTGCGGGGGCCTTCGGGCTTTCGACCGGCCTGGAGTACCCGGATGGTTTTTCAGCCACCACCGAGGAGGTGGTGGAACTATCCAGGGTGGCGGCACGCTCGGGGGGCTTTTATATCAGTCACATGCGCGACGAGGGCAACGCAGTCTTCGAAGCGTTGGCCGAACTTGTCGAAATCGGCGCGCGCGCAAAGTTGCCGGTGCAGGTCAGCCATATCAAGCTTGCCACCACCCCCGTCTGGCACCAGGCGCCGCTGCGGGTGCCGCCGCTGGTGGCGACGGCCCGCCTGCGGGGCGTCGATCTTAAAGCGGACGTGTACCCTTACACCTTCTGGCAATCGACGCTGCGGGTGATCGTGCCCGATCGCGATTACTTCAACGCCGCCAAAGTCGACAGGGCAATCGCCGACAACGGCGGACCGGCGCGGCTGCGCATCGTCCGCTACGAGCCGGATGCGGGCCTCGCCGGCAAGACCCTCGGCGAGATTGCCCAACTGTGGAAGGTGACACCCACCCAGGCCTTTATGCGCATCGTGCGCGAGACCGAACCGGTGGGTGACCGGCGGCCGGAGGAGGGGGTGATTGGCACCTCGGTGAGCGAGGACGACCTGCGCTGGTTCCTTGCCGCTCCCTGGTCGATGTTCTGCACCGATGGGGAACTTGACGGCGCCCACCCGCGCGGGGCCGGTTCCTTCGCTCGCATTCTAGGCAAATACGTGCGCGAAGAAAAAGTGTTGCCCCTAACAACGGCGATTTACAAGATGACGGGCCTGCCGGCAAGCCAGTTGAAACTTACCGACCGCGGCCGCATCGCCCCGGGCTTTCACGCGGATCTGGTGGTCTTCGACCCGGCGCGCGTCGCCGATCGAGCCACCGTCGAGGCACCGCTCGCTCCGCCGGTGGGAATCGAAGCGGTGATGGTCAACGGCGAATGGGTGGTCGAAGCGGGCAAAGTCACCGGCCGGCGGCCGGGGAGGGTGCTGCGGCGGCCGGGAAGCTAAAGCTCCGCTATGATGCGGGGGTGGCTTTCGGGTGTGGCGCGTGGACTGGTTGAGTGTGGTGATGGTGCTCTTGGCCGCCGGGATCGTGGTGGGCGGCCTGGCGATGGTCTTTTCGGGTGCCCGCGCCATGTCCGGCGAGGACAAGCCCCGCGACCGTTAGCTGCCCTGTTCCTGGCGCCGCTTGAAGACCAGGCAGCCCAGAGGAGGCAGTTGCAGGCCCAGCAAGTGAGGCTGGCCGTGGATGGCCCAGTGCTCGCTCCACAGGCCGCCGAGGTTGCCTTTGTTGCTGCCCCCGTAGAGACCGGAGTCGCTGTTGAATATTTCCTGCCAGAAACCGGCCTCCGGCACGCCCACCCGGTAGTGGGGATGGTAAGTGGGGGTGAAGTTGCAGACGAACAGCAGTTGTTCGGTCGGGTCTTTGCCGCGGCGCACGAAGGTGAAGACGCTGTTGAGCACGTCATGGCAGTCGACCCAGAAAAATCCCGCCGGGTTGCAATCTTCTTCGTACAGTGCGGGTTCACTGCCGTAAAGCTGGTTGAGGTCGCGGAAGAACTGCTGGGTCTGGCGGTGCTGGGGGTGATCGAGCAGGTGCCAATCGAGGGATTGGTGAGCGTTCCACTCGCGGCCGTGGGCAAACTCCATGCCCATAAACAGCGTCTTCTTGCCCGGATGCCCGTACATAAAGGTGAAGAGCGCCCGCAAATTGGCGAATTTTTGCCAGCCGTCCCCGGGCATCTTGCCGATGATCGAGCCTTTCATGTGCACGACTTCGTCGTGGGAAAGGGCCAGCACAAAGTTCTCGTAGAACGTGTAAGTGATCGAGAAGGTGATGTCGTTGTGCCGGTAGCGGCGAAAGAGCGGATCGGTCCGGAAGTAGGCGAGGGTATCGTGCATCCAGCCCATGTGCCACTTGAGGTTGAAGCCCAGGCCCCCAAGATAGGGGGGTCGCGTGACCAGGGGCCAGGCGGTCGACTCCTCGGCGATCGAGAGTGCCCCGGGGTAGTAAAGAAAAATCAGTTCATTGAGCTGGCGCAAAAAGCCGATCGCTTCGAGGTTCTCGCGCCCGCCGTAGCGGTTGGCCACCCACTCGCCGTCGTGGCGCGAGTAATCGAGATAGAGCATCGCCGCCACCGCGTCCACCCGGATGCCGTCGATGTGGTAGCGCTCGAACCAAAATAGGGCGTTGGCAATCAAGAAGTTGCGCACCTCGTTGCGCCCGTAGTTGAACACGAGGGTGCCCCACTCTTTGTGTTCGCCCTGGCGCGAGTCGGCGTGCTCATACAGATGGGTGCCGTCGAAAAGGGCGAGGCCGTGGCCGTCTTTGGGAAAGTGGGCCGGTACCCAGTCGAGGATGACGCCGATCCCTGCCTGGTGACAGCGATCGACAAAGGCCATGAACTCCGTCGGGTTTCCGAAGCGCGAAGTGGGAGCGTAGTAGCCCAGCACCTGATAGCCCCAACTGCCGTCGAAGGGGTGCTCCAGGATCGGCAGCAGTTCGATGTGGGTAAAGCCCAGATCCTTGATGTAAGGAATGAGCTTGTCCGCCAGTTCGGTATAGCTCAAAAAGCGATCGCCTTGCTCGGGCACGCGCATCCAGGAGCCCAGGTGCACCTCGTAGATGGCAAGCGGCTGCTTGAGCGGGTTGGAGAGTGCGCGCCGCTTGAGCCATTCGCCGTCGTTCCATTGGTAAGCGTCGAGATCGGCCACCACCGAACCGCTTTTGGGGCGCAACTCCTGCTGGAAGGCGTAGGGGTCGGATTTTTCGTAGATGTGGCCGAAGCCGTTTTTAATCTCGAATTTGTAGACCGTCCCCACGCCCAGTTCGGGGATAAACAGCTCCCAGATGCCGGTAGAGCGCTCGACTCTGCGCATCTGGTGGAAGCGGCCGTCCCAGCGATTGAAATCGCCCAGTACGCTGACGTTGCGGGCACTGGGCGCCCACACCGCGAAGTAAACACCTGCCACCCCCTCGAAGACGGCCGGATGGGCGCCCAATTTCTCGTAGATGCGGTGGTGGTTGCCCTCGGCAAACAGATGGCTGTCCAGATCCCTCAAGAGCGAGCTGCGAAAGCGGTAGGCGTCCTCGATCACGCGCTCGCCCCAAGCGTCCTCCACCCGCAGCCGGTAGGCCGCTGGAGCTGTGGGCACGGCGCACTCGAACAGATCCGGGTGCCGACGATTCTCCATAGCAAGCTCGCCCGATTCGCCGAGCAGAACCACCCGGGAAGCACCCGGCTGGTAAGTCCGCACCACCCAGCCCCCACCGTCCTCTGCTCGGTGCGGACCGAGAATGGCAAACGGATCGGCGTGCAAATTGGTCACCAGCGCTTCGATATCCCGCAGCTCCATAGTTGGATTCATTAATTATTTCTCAAGTCGACTCCCCCGGTCGACAACGCCGCCAACCGGTTTATTACTTGTACTTAAATTAAATACACCTTTTGAAACGATCCTGTCGAGCGCCTGGGGGCTGGCGGGTTTTCGGTGCGGTAGTTTTGGCAGTTGGTGCAGCACGACGATCTGTGGGGCGAGAGGTGGAACCCCCTTCGGGTTCCCCTCTCGCGCTCTCCTCCTCCCCGCGTCGAGGGGCGTGCCACCCCCCCGACACCCCCCCGGACTTAGCGGCATGGTTAGGAGCGAGGCTTGGTGGGTGGGATCTGTTTATTCTTCCAGGGCCTGCACGATGCGTGTCGACTGCGGCACAGATTCGAGTACGCAAGGCGCCGGGTAGTAAGTCTGAAAACCGAAGCAGGCTCTGGTCTCCCCTTACACCTGCTCTAGAACTGCACAGGTTCCTCGATGATGCAAATGGGGATGAGGCCGTCGGTCGCAGTTCCCGGAGGGCAGGGCTCCTCTTCGTAGTAAATGACCTGGCCGGGGCCGCCCGCTCCACCGCCGCCACCGCCACCCCGGGGGAGATACTCGGCGTAGGGGAACTGGGCGGTCACTTCGGCGCCGCCTGCCAGGGGATCCGAGCCGTTGAAGCTGGCGCCGGGTTCGACCAGGAGGCTGCCCTCGGCGGCAATCAGGGTTAGCGCACCGCTATCCCCTGTTTCCTCCACGCCGGCGCCGCCCACGGTGTTGATGCTGCCGCCCACGGTGAGCAGTCCGGTTTGCGAGCCGAGGACGACTGAACCGCCCCCGCCACCACCGCCAACCATCGAAGGAAGCTCATCGAACGAGAGCACCGCGCGGGCCTGGGCCTTGGCCGCAGGTCTTGGCTGAGGAGCGCCGGGTCCTCCCCGGTCCGCGCCGCCGCCGCCCGCCCCGCCCTGGCCACCGCGGGTAGGGATCGGGATGGGACCGAAGAACGGGAGCCGCACGCACCGGTCGCCGCCACCGCCGCCAAAGTTACCGATAATGCGGCCCCGGCCGTTGCGGACCACATTGCCGGCCCCGCCGGCCCCGCCGTTGCCGCCCGCGAAGGCATAGCTGCCCTTGCCGCCCCGGCTGCCGCCGCCTCGGGCGAGGCCGCCGCCGCCGCCGAAAGGAATTCCTGCCACCTGGGCTCCGGCTCCGCCGTCGCCGCCGCCCACATCGATGCTGCCGACAAACTGCAGATCGCCAGTGGCGAAGACGTGGAAGCCGCCACCACCGCCGCCGCCGCCGCCTGCATCGACAGCCCCCGCCTCGCCGGTGCCTCCTTTGAGATCGACGGTGGCCCCAAGATAGGCCGAGGCGCCCGAGGTGAGAATCAGTACCCCATCGCCCTCGACACTCATCACGACACCGGGCGCAAGGTGAATGTTCAAAAAGTCGAACACCATCACCCCGGGAACTTCCCCGTCCTCAAGACCCTCCACCGGCACACCGAGGGACACCCCGCGGGCGACGCCGGGTTGGACGCTGCCGTTGATTAACGTCAGTTCGGGTTAAGCGCTGAGCCGCTCCACATCCGAGGCCACCGACGGCTTGTTCGGCTTGTGGCAATAGGCAATCAATCCACACACCAGGTTCACCAGAAAGTTCACTTCGCTGCGATG
>JAESGW010000319.1_pt1 | contig 67423 bp, 55 predicted proteins | sample 9269791 | NCBI WGS metagenome assembly JAESGW01 (sample SAMN16773120, study PRJNA677053) | algae metagenome | isolation source: Aphanocapsa lilacina HA4352-LM1 and co-occurring heterotrophs from near cave... | place: USA: Maniniholo cave, near Haena, Kauai, HI | collected 2009-07-28
GCTGACCGGCGCCGCGAAGCTGGCGGTCGAGGATGCGGCGGCGTCGCTGTCGTTCCAGCGGCTGGCGATCCTGCCGGTCGTCCTGCTGGCGGTGTTCGGCTTCATCTGGCTGCGCGAGCGCGGCAAATCGCGGGCGATGCTCGCGGGCGAGGCGGCATGAGCGTGTCGCGTCGCACGGTCCTGGCGGGCGGCGCGATCGCTGCCGCCGCTGCTGCCGGAACGACGGTGGTGAACGGCGCGACGCCGCAGAACGCGGCGCGCTTCTCGCTCGGCTATGCGCCGCACGAAGGCAGCTTCAAGAGCCGGGGCGGCCGGCTCGAACAGATCGCCTATGCCGCCGATCAGGGCTTCACCGCGTGGGAGGACAACGAGGCGGCGGGTCGCTCGGTCGCCGATCAGACCGCGATGGCGCGCGCGCTGCAGCAGCGGGGCATGACGATGGGCGTGTTCGTCGCGAGCATGCCCAAATGGGCCGATTTCCGGCCCTTGCTCGGCGGCAATGACAATGCCGATCGCGAGGGTTTCCTGGCCGATATCCGCAGCTCGGTCGAGGTCGCCAAACGGCTGAATTCAAAGCACATGACGATCGTAACCGGCTTCATGGACCGTAAGCTGCCGGTCGATATCCAGACCGGGCGCGTGATCGATGTGCTGCGCCGCGCCGCTGAAATCTATGAACCGCATGGGCTGGTCATGGTGATGGAGCCGCTCAATACGCTGGTGAACCATCCCGGCGTATTCATGTCGACCGTACCGCAGGGCTATGCGATCGCAAGAGCAGTCAACAGCCCGGCGATCAAGGTGCTGGCGGATCTCTACCACGAACAGATCCAGGCCGGGCATTTGATCAAGACGATGGAGACCTGCTGGGACGAGATCGGCTATATCCAGTTCGGCGACAATCCGGGCCGCAAGGAGCCGGGGACGGGCGAGATCAACTATCGCAACATCGTCCGCTGGCTGCGCGCGCAGAAGTTCGCCGGGGTGATCGGCATGGAACACGGCAATTCGATCGAGGGCCGCGACGGCGAGGACCGGCTGGTCGCCGCCTATCGCGAGATCGATGCGGCATGAAGGAGAATAGGGTGAAGCGTATCGTACTGGCGGCGGCGATCGCTGCCACGGCATCGGTGGGGAGTGGCGGCATGGCGCAGGAGAAGCCCGGTTTCCGCGATACGCCGATGCTGCCCGACGGCAAGTGGCGGGTGCATGACGCGGATCGGCCGCAGCCAGAGATCGTGACCCCCGGCGCGGTGCCGGGTGCGCCGCCCTCCGATGCAGTGGTGCTGTTCGACGGCAAGTCGATCGACGCGTGGCAGCCGAAGGGCGGGGCATGGTCGATCAAGGACGGCGCGCTGACCGTGCCGCCCCATGCCGAGGGCGCCGACGAGAACGCCCTGGTCAGCAAGCAGAGCTTCGGCGACGTCCAGCTTCATCTGGAATTCCGCTCGCCCAATCCGCCCGAGAAAAGCTCGCAGGATCGGGGCAACAGCGGCATCTGGTTCATGCAGCGCTATGAGATCCAGATCCTCGACGGTTACCAGAACCCGACCTATGCCGATGGCACCGTCGGCGCGATCTATGCGTGGAAACCCCCGCTGGTGAACCCCTCGCGCCCGCCCGGCGAATGGCAGAGCTACGACATCGTCTTCGAACGCCCGCGCTTCGCCACCGATGGCAAGCTGCTGCGCCCGGCCTATGCCACCGCCTTCCTGAACGGCGTGCTGGTGCAGAACCGCCAGCCATGGCTGGGCAGCACCGTCTGGCGCAAGGTCGCACAATACGAAGCGCATGGCGATACCGCGCCGATCCAGCTGCAGGACCATGGCTCGCCGGTATCGTTCCGCAACATCTGGGTGCGTCCCCTGCCCGAAGAGGCGCAGAGCCGCGATTTTCAGGGAGCCGTGAAATGATCGATCGCAGGGATGCGCTGGCCGGCATGGCCGCGATGTTCGGCGCCGCCTTGTTCGCGCCGATCGCCCGCGCGGCGGCCGCGCAGCTGCCGCCGATCAGCGACGGCCCGCCCTCCGCAGCCGTCTTCACCGCCGAACAGCGCGCGCTGATGACCGCGCTCAGCGAGCGGGTGATGCCGACCACGGATACGCCGGGCGCGATCGCCGCCGGGGTGCCCGCCTATATCGAAAAGCTGCTGGCCGACTGGTCGATGCCCGAGGACCGCGTGCCCGTCATCGGCGGGCTGAACCTGATCGAGGCCCGCAGTCGCGCCGATTACAAGGTGGCGGGCGCCAAGGCGACGCCCGCGCAGCAGGATGCGCTGCTGACGCTGGCGATGAACGACCAACTGCCCGGCGGCGCGACCTTCTTCGAGATTTTCCGCCAGATGGTCCTCACCGGCTATTTCACGTCGGAGATCGGGATCACGCAAGAGCGCGAATATCTGCCCGTCCCCGGACAGTATGACGGCGCTTTCCCCTATTCCAAGGTCAACAAGGTCTATTCGTCATGATGATCAACCGGCGGCAATGGATGGCAGGAGGCGCGGCCTTGGCGACCACGCTCGCGGCGGGGCCGATAATGGCGCGCACCAAGCGCAGGTCGGCGATCGGCCTCCAGCTTTACACCGTGCGCGAGATTTTCCAGCCGGATCCGATGGGCACGCTCGAGAAGGTGGCGGCGATCGGCTATCGCGAGGTGGAATTTGGCGGCGGCGGCTATGACAAGATGGATCATGCCGGCTTACGCAAGACGATGGACCGGCTGGGGCTGACCTCGCCGTCGATCCATCTGGGCTATGACGCGCTGAGCGCCGATTTCGACGGATCGGTGAAGATGGCGAAGACGCTGGGCGCCGATACCGTCATCGTGCCCCATATGGACGAAGCGCACCGCACCGCCGATGGCTGGAAGAAGGCGGTGGCCGATTTCAACCGCTATGCCGAGCGGCTGAAAAAGCTGGGGCTCGACTTCGGCTATCACAATCACGATTTCGAGTTCACCGTGAAGCCTGGCGGCACCAGCCTGTTCGACACGCTGGTGGCGGATGGCGATCCCGCGCTGGTCAAGATCGAGCTCGACCTGTTCTGGGCGATCGCCGCCGGAGAGGATCCCAAGGCGATCATCCAGCGCCTGCCCGGCCGCATCTACGCCTATCACGTCAAGGATCGCACCGCCGACGGCAAGATGACCAGCGTCGGCAAGGGCGTGGTCGATTTCGCCGACATCTTCACGCTTAACCAAACCGCCGGCGTCAAGCATTTCTATGTCGAGAACGATCAGTCGCCCGCGCCCTATCTTCCCGACATCCAGACCAGTTTCACCACGCTCAGCCGTCTCGGCGCGTAACGATATTCGAGGGACCAAATTCATGGCAGCGACCGACACATTCGACGCGATCGTCATCGGCTCCGGGGTGAGCGGCGGCTGGGCGGCGAAGGAACTGACCGAAAAAGGCCTGCGCGTGCTGATGCTCGATCGCGGCATCATGGTCGAGCATGGCGAGGGTTACGATTATGACGGCAAACCGGCCTATGAGATCCCCGCGCGGGGCGAGATGCCGCCGCAGCTGAGGGACAGTGACTATTTCATCGCCAAGCACGGCTATGTCTCGCCCGCCAATCAGAAATTCTACAATAACGACCGGCTGAACCCGTACGCCTATGACGAAGGCTCCAAATTCTACTGGATCCGCCCGGCCGCGGTGGGCGGCAAGTCGCTGATCTGGGGCCGTTGGAGCTTCCGCTGGAGCCCGGAGGATTTCGAGGCCAACAAGCGCGAAAGTGTCGGGATCGACTGGCCGATCCGGTACGACGATGTCGCCCCGTGGTACGATTATGTCGAGAAATATATCGGCGTGTCGGGATCGCGCGAGAATCTGCCGCAACTGCCTGACAGCGCTTTCCAGCCGCCGATGCAGATGAACATCGCGGAGAAATGGGTGAAAGAACGGCTGGAGGCGACCTCGCCCGGCCGCAAGCTGATTAACACCCGCCTGTCCAACTTGACCGAGGACAAGGAGGATCAGGGCCGGACCAAATGCCAGTTCCGCAACCAATGCGGTCGCGGCTGCTCGTTCGGCGCCTATTTCTCCACGCAGGCAGTCACGCTGCCCGCCGCGCGCGCCACCGGCAGACTGACGCTGCGGTCGGATGCGGTGGTCTCCAACCTGGAATATGATGCGAAGAAGAAGCGCGTGACCGGCGTCCGTGTGGTCGATGCCAAGACCAACAAGGCCGAGGTGATCCCGGCCAAGCTGGTGTTCCTGTGCGCCTCCGCGCTGGCATCTACCCAGATCATGATGAATTCGCGCGCGCCGGGTGGCGGAAAGAGCCATTTCGACACCAGCGGCACGCTCGGCCGCTACGTCATGGACCATATCTTCCGGGTCGGCATCTCGGGCGATATCCCCGGCATGACCGACTATATCGAATATGGCCGCCGGCCGGGCGGGGTCTATATCCCGCGCTTCCGCAACGTCGGCGGCGAGGAGGGCATCGGCTTTCGCCGTGGCTATGGCTATCAGGGCAGCGCGCGGCGCGATCCGGCTTATCCGGTGGGTTTCGGCGCATCGATGAAGAAGGCCATGCGCGGCTATGGACCGTGGAAATTCGGTATGGGCGCGTTCGGCGAATGCCTTCCCTATGAGGATAACCGCGTCAGCCTGCACGCCGACAAGGTCGACCGTTTCGGGGTGCCGCTGATGCGCTTCGACGTCACCTTCCGCGACAATGAAATCAAGATGATGGACGATGCGCGGACCGAGGGCGAGGCGATGCTGCGCAAGGCGGGCCTGACCAACGTGGAGAGCGAGCGCAAGGAGCATGTGCCCGGCGATGCGATCCACGAAATGGGCGGCGCGCGGATGGGCGCCGATCCGCGCCAGTCCGTCCTCAACAAGTGGAGCCAGGCGCATGACGCGGCCAATCTGTTCGTCACCGACGGCGCGCAGATGGCCTCGATCTCGTGCGTCAACCCGTCGCTGACCTTCATGGCGCTGACCGCGCGTGCCGTCGATCATGCGGTCAAGCAGATGAAGGCGGGCGCCATCTAGTCATGCGGTCGGACGCAAACCGCGCCGCGTTGCTGTGGGCCACCGCCATGCTCGCGACGAGCGCTTGTCAGGCGCAGTCTCCGCAGGCCGAAGGCGCGCCGCGTGCATTGCTTGACGTGACCGCGACCCATTTGCCGCAAGCGCCCGACCTGCATGCGCTCGACATCGCGCTGGCCGATTTCGACGGCGATGGCGATCTGGACGCGGCGCTCGCGGTCGAGGGAGCGGTCAACCGGCTGTACCTGAACGACGGGCAGGGGCGGTTCACGTGGCGCGAGGGCGTGTTCGGACAGCAGCCCCACGATACCGAGCATGTGCGCGCGGCCGATTTCGACCGTGACGGCCATATGGACGTGGTCTTCGTCGCCGAGGACGATCAGGTGCATCAGCTGTTCCTGGGCCAGGGCGACGGGAACTTCGTCGATGCCAGCGACCGCTTGCCGGCGATGAGCGAGGGCAACGGGCTGGCGGTAGGGGATGTGAACGGCGACGGTCTGCCGGACATCGTTGTCGGCAACACGGGCATGCAGGGCGACGACGAGGACGGGCAGGGCGGCCGCAACTTCCTGTGGCTGAACGATCCCCGCCGCCCCGGATGGTTTCAGGACGCCAGCGCCACCCATCTGCCCGCGGTCAACAACAAATCGCAGGGCGTGGCGCTGGCCGACCTCGACGGCGACGGTGATCTGGACATGGCGGTAGCGACCGAGGCGCCGCCCACCCGGCTGCTGATCAACGACGGGAAGGGCCGGTTCACCGAGGCGTCGGACAGGCTTCAGCAGATCACGCCGCTGGAAACGCGCGAGGTCCACGTCTTCGACGCCAATGGCGACAAGCGGCCCGATATCCTGCTGCTCAATCTGACGAGCAATGCCGGAAAATGGGAAAAGGACCCGCAGGCGCGGCTGCTGATCCAGAACGGATCAGGCCGCTTCGTCGACGAGACCGCACAAAGGCTGCCCGGCAATCGCTTCTCCAGCTGGGGCGGCACGATCATGGACTTCAACGGCGACGGCCATTCCGACATGATCGTCGGCGCGATCGCGGTACCCGGCTTCGAACCGCTCCAGGTCCGCGCCTATGCCAATGACGGCAAGGGCCAATTCCGCGACGTCACCGCCGCCACCATCCCCGCTACGACCGTCGGCCGAAGCTGGAGCATGGCGGTGGGCGACGTGAACAAGGATGGGCGCGACGACGTGTTCATCGGTGGCTGGGGCACGCAGGCGCGGCTGCTGCTGGGGCGGTAAGAGCCCCGATCAGCCGACATGACCGGTCAGTGGTCGATCGGATGCACCCGGATGTTCGCGAACGCCTTTAGCCGGGCCTTCAGCTGCTGACGCTGCTGTTCGGCGTTGCCATCCTGCCGCGCGCCGATGTCCAGCGGCATCGTCCCTGCGGACCCCCGGACCCAGCACAGCCTGCAGGGTGAACGGACGTCCGCCGGTGCTCAGCAGACTGGCCTCGGCGCCGTGATCCACAACGCCATTTCCACATCGCTCGCCGGCAGCATCGTCGCACTGGACTGCACTCGAGCCACTTCCGACTTCACTGGCACAGGCTTGATTGAACGCGCGGAACCACCGGTTTCCGGAAGTTTCAGTTGATGCTTGCCGATCATCATATATTGGTATACAGTATATTGTAGGACGAGATGCGGTGTCCGCGCCAATGCTTGTCCAGGGAGGAACATCACAAGAGGGTGGGCAAACTGATGTCGAGAAAAGGTCTGTTGAACGTCACGAGCTGCATGCTGGCGCTGTGCGTCGCATCGATGGGGGCGCAAGCTGTGGCAGCGGGAATCGAAGCGCCGTATCCCGGGCAGGCTGATCCTGCTCCGGAACAGGCGGCGGAGGATCAGGACGCGCCTGTCGCCACCGAAGATCAGCCGACCGGCAACGACATCGTCGTCGTCGGTCTGCGCCGCAGCCTTGAAGAAGCCGCGCGGCGCAAGCGCGACGCCAAGCAGATCAAGGAAGTCATCGTTTCGGAAGACGTCGGCAAGCTGCCCGACAACAACGTGCCGGAGGCGCTTTCGCGCGTGACCGGCGTCCAGATCGACCGCGCCCGCGGGGAGGGCAGCGGGGTGACCATCCGTGGCCTTTCGGACATCCAGACCACGATCAACGGCAACAGCACCAATCTGGGTTCGGGCCGCGCGCTCAACCTGTCGGACATTCCCGCCGAGCTGCTGGCCTCGGTCGAGGTCTACAAGACGCGCACCGCGGACCAGGTCGAAGGCGGGCTTGCCGGCACGGTCAATGTCGAATTGCGCCGTCCACTCGATCTGAAGAAGGGTCTGACCATCGCGGGCAGCGTTCGCGGGGTCTATTCCGATATCTCGGAAAAGGTCAGCCCCTATGCGAGCCTGCTGGTCGCCGACCGGTTCGACACCGGCATCGGCGAGATCGGCGTGCTGATCAACGCATCATGGACGCGGACCAATTATTTCGAGAATTACATCGAGAGCGAATCGCCGGACATCTTTTGCTGCTCGGATGTCGATGGCAATCCCGTCGCCGGGACGCCGCGGGGCAATCTTCCCGATGATCTGAAGGATATCATTGCGCCGTACCGCGCTTATTATGGCCTCGAGCGTGGCCATGTCACGCGGCCTTCGATCAACGCGGTGCTGCAATGGCAGGCCAGCCCCGAACTCGATTTCGTTCTGGAGGGCGGATATCTCGGCTCACGCGAGAAGCGCGCGTCGGAACGGCTCTTCATATTCGCCCGCGAGTTCGGCCAGACCGTCAGCGATGTCGTGCTGGGAGAGGACGGGCGCACGGTCCAGTCGCTCACCATCAACAATCCTGCCGGCGTGCCGGCGGGCATCGACTCTCATTATAATTCGTTCCACTCGAACCTCTACACAACCAATCTCGAAGCACATTGGCGCGGCGAGCGGGCGCAGATCAATGCGAGCGTGCAGTATAACTGGAGCAACGAAGGCTATTTTTTCGTCAACCAGATCCTGCGCCTGAACAATCAGACGGCCGCCAACATCAACTTCAATTCGGATCAGGTGCCCGGCGGCGCGCCTTTCATCGATTTCCTCGGCACCGATCTGACCGATATCGATAATTACGGCGTCGATCGTTTCCAGGACAATGTCGGCGGATCGAACAACAGCGAGCTTGCGGCGCAGGCGGACCTGACGCTCAAGCTGAGCGAGAACAGCCTGTTGCGCTCGCTGCAGACCGGCTTCCGCTATTCGACGCGCGATACCGATCGCTATTACGGCTATCGCGACGGCTTCCCACGCATCGCCGGTGCGCGGACGCCGCTGGCCGACTTCCCGGGCGGGAGCAATGCCGAACTGGTTTCGCCGCAGATCAAGGGCGTCGATACGCCGGCCTGGTTCCGCATTCCGGGTGAGACCATCCTCGCCAATCTGCCGGATATTCGGGCCTATATTCAGCAAAATGATCCCGGCAATGCGGCGCGCTGGGCGAGCGAACTGCCGCCGAGCGATCGCGGCCAGACCTTCACTTCGGATGAGAACAGCTTCGCCGCCTATGCACAGATAAACTACGCGTTCGACATCGGCTTCCCGATCGATGGCACCGCCGGTGTCCGCTATACCAACACCTGGGGCGCCAACCAGAGCTTCGAATACCGACCCGGTGACGCGTCCAATGGCTTCCAGGATATCGTCCGCGAGGTCGAAGGGCGCGGCAATTACACGGACGTGCTGCCCAGCATCAATGCGATCCTGCATTTCACGCCGAAGCTGCAGCTGCGCCTGTCTTACACCACCAACGTGCAGCGCCCGCCCTTCTACGACATGCGTCCGTTCGCCTTCGTCGAAACCCGCGCCAATCCGCTCATCGTCTTTGCCGGCAATCCTGATCTCAAGGCGCAGCGGGAGAAGAGCTACAATGCGTCGCTCGAATATTATTTCGGGCGGCAGGGCCAGATCACGCTCGCGGGTTATGTGAAGAAGGCAAACGGCTTCCTCTACTATAGCCGCGAGGTGGAGGATCTGGCTTTCTATGGCTTCCCCGGGCAACAGGGTTTTGTCGAACAGGTCCGTAACGCTGGTGACGGCAGCTTTGCCGGCATCGAAGGCAGCGTGCAGACCTTCTTCGATTTCCTGCCGGGCTTCTGGAAGAATTTCGGCGTCAACGTCAACGCCTCCTACCTGGCCGAAGCGCGCATCGAATATCCCTATCCCGAGGATTTCCCAGGCGCGTTCGATTCACCCGGTACGTCCAAATACACCTTGAATGCCGCGCTCTATTACGAGACGCCGACGTTCAGCACTCGCGTGGCCTATAACTACCGCTCCAGCCGCCGGGACGGCGTGTTTACCGATAATCCCGAATACTCGCCCTACACCGGCGCGACCTCGCGGCTCGACGCGGCGATCAACTTCACGCCGGTCAAGTTCATGACGCTGTCGCTGGAAGGTTCGAACCTGCTCCAGAACAATGCCCGCCGGTATTTCGGGCAGGAGCGGCTGCTTCCGCTTGGTGTCCGCTTCGAGGCGCGGACAATCCAAGCCAGCGCGCGCTTCCGCTTCTAGGGTTGATTTCACTTGGACGCGTTCACCTCTCCCCGTTCGTGCTGAGCTTGTCGAAGCACCGTTCTGCCTTTGCGTGCAGAAGGACGGCACGTCGACAAGCTCTGTGCGAACGGGGTGGGGGTAGTTCAATCTCAGTGAAATCGAGTCAGGGCCGCCAGCGGTAATCGGGAGCGGCCGTCACTTCCGCTACGGGCGTGGTCAGCGCCGCGCCGCGTTTGGGATCGGCCGCGGTCGTGGCGTCGATAAACCCGTAATGCACGCCGCTGGAGAGCGAGGCGCCACGCTGCTCGACGTCGCCGATCAGCTGCGCGGTGCCAGACAGCACGATCCCCTTTTCCAGTTCTCCGATGCCCAGCAGCGTCGCCGCGACACGCGCGTTGTCCTTTATGATCGTGTTGCCGGTGATGATCGAAAGGCCGGCAGCGGCCGCATCGTCCTGCATCTGCCCGCCGTCGAGCACGGCATGATCCTCCAGCCGTGCCCGGCCGCGCAGCGATCCGGCGATCACGCGCGCATAGGGGCCGACATAGGCGGTCGAATCCACCGTGGCATCCGGGCCTATCCATCCCCCTCCATTGGCATGGCGGCGGCCGCCGGCGATGGGCGACGGGGCGCCGGGCTGGAAGCCGGCGGGCATCGCGCCCGACAGCTCGATCATCCACGGATAGCGATAGATCGAATAATAAGGCTGGTCCCAGCGGATCTTCTGGAACTGTGAAGGGGTGGCCATCACCACCAGGAAAAGCCCGGTGTCTCCCGGCTGAAGCGGAAGGCTGGCCTCTCCGTCCGCTCCGCGCTGCAACGTCGTGTAGCGGCTCTTGCCGTCCGCGCCGACCGCCACGATGCCCCAGCGCCAGTCGGACGCCGGCGGCGCGATCGTCGCGGGTTCGTCCGCCAGGCCGGGCAGCTTCGCAACCGCCGATGCGCGCTGGACGACGCCGCGAAAGCTGACCGCGACCGCGCGCGCCCCAGCATCGGCGTGCAGGCGGACCATGTTGTAGCCCCAGCGCTGCGGCGCCCATGCCGCGGGTACAGCGAAGCGCCGCGCCGCCAGGTCGATCGGGTTGAGCACCGTAGTGCGCAGATACCTGTCGCCACCCTGCGGATCGTAGTCGCCATAGGATTTGCGATAGATCGCGCCCTGATCGGAGCCGTCGGGGTTGGTGTAGTCCCAATGGGCGTTGCGCAGCGCCCATTGGCCGAACTCGTCATTCAGCCGGTCGATCGACCAGCCCTGATTGGCCATCAGCACGGAGAAGGGTCCCGCTTCGGCCTGGCCGACTTCGCCCGCCTTGGGCGCCTTGCGCCAGATGTCGTTGACCGCTGCATAGCCGTAGCGGTTCTTGAGATGCTCCCAGAACTGCCAGTTGCAGTAACGGTCGCGCGTCGATCCGTAATAGATGTGCGGATGGTTGACGAGGAACACCGAGCAGTGGGTGTTGCCGCGAAACTCGGGCAGCTGGGTCGTCATCCAGTTGGCATGGCTTTCCCACATCCATCCCGCGTAGGGGGAATCGCGCAGGCCGCCGGTCGAGCCCTGCAGCGCATGGACGAATTCGTGCGCCAGGCCGAAACGGTCGGTTAGCGCCGGCGGCGATATCCACATGCCGGGCTGACCCTGATCGTCGACGCCGCCGCTGAGGCCGAAGGTTGGATCGAGATGGACGTTGATCTTGAGCTTGTTCACGGCGTCGCAATGCGGTTCGCGGAACCGGGTCGCGTCGATGAAGAAGCGCCATGCGCGCTCGAGATGTTCGGCCGCCGGCCTGACGGCATCCGCATTGGTCGCCTCGCCGGCCCAGCGAAAGGCGAAATGTTCGGATTCGAAGCGTATCGGTGGCATCTCGCCATTCGCCGTCGCGCGCCATTCGCCGTCGACGCAGGCGGGCGGCTTTTCAACGTCCGCCTTCGCCTGCGAGCCGCCAGCAGCGAACAATGCGAGGGCGGCGGCGAGGCGTCCCGCCTTCATCGCGGCGTCAGATCCACCTGCGTAGGCCGATCGGAGAGCTTGATCACATAAGCGCCGCGCACGCTTTGCGCCCCGGCGATGGCATAGGGACGACCGCTTTTGGTCGTCGTCTCCACCGTCACCCGCGCTTCGGGCGTGGTGGCGCTGGCGGGATCGAGCGTCAGGCTGATGCCGCCGGTCGAAGGCGTGAAGCGTGCCGAGCCGATCTTGCCTGCGTCGAGCACGATCCATGCGCCCGCGGGGGCGACGAACAACCGGCTGCGCGCGCCGTCCTTCGGTGCGATCGTGATCCGGTCTCGCGCCTCGTCGATATTGCCGCCGAGGCCCAGCCAGCCGAACACGGGGTGCTTCACCAGATAGGTCGCCGCCGCATAGGCATGGCCGAAAAAGCCCATGCCGTAATCGCCGCTATAGGGATCCCATTCCATCCGGTCCGGCCAGGCATGGAACGCCGCCGAGCTCGCGCCCTGCTGGTCGATATTGGTGATGCCGCCCATCAGCCCGCCATAGGCGACGCGCAGCAGGTGGAAATCGTCCGGATTCTGGCGATAGGCGTCGAACAGCGGCACCGCGTTCAGCGTCGATCCGTAATGATGGATCTGCCGTTCGATGCGCGGATATTTCCCGCCATAGAGGAAGTCCCAATAGCGCCGCGCATTGCCGTTATAGCCCCAGTGCGGCACCGTGGGGTCATATCCCAGGATCACCTCGCGGGTGATGTCGGCCTCTTTCTGGTGGCCGAAATAGCGCATCCAGGCATAGACCTCCGCCTGGCCGGTCGAATCCCACGCCATCTCGCTGCCGAAGGGGTAGGCGAGGGTGCGCCAATGATCGGCGCGGCCCTTCATCAGCGCCTCGACCTCATCGGCCTGCGCCGTCATTCCCTCGCGCTTCAGATCCTTCAGGATGTCGACGAAGATGTCGCCCTCCATCTGGCCGAACTGCGCATAATGGGGCGCGTCGCGCGTCATCGCGACGGTCGTCTTGGCCGCCCAGTCGAGATACCAGCGCCAGTCATGCCGCTTGACCAGCCCCTGATGGTTGCGCGCCAGGCGGTAGAGCACCCAATGGCCGATCGCGACGTGCGGATAATTATAGGATCGGCCCAGATCGTCCGAAGCCTTTTCCGACCATGCCGTCCAGCCGCTCCAATTCTCCTTGGGATCATAGAGATCGGGGAACTTCTTGGGATCGTAATAGAACAGGCTCTTCTTGACCGCGCCCTGCTTGGGGCCTTCCGCGACCTGCAGCCTGCCGACCACGGTTTCGTTGACCAGCCGCTCGAGCTTGGCGATCTCCGCGGCGTCAGGATTGTCGAGCTGCTTCATCATCGCCGCGACCCAGCTGCCCGCGCCGCCCTCGTCGCTCATGCCGGCGATCCACACGCGGTGGTCCTGCGACACGATGCGGTTGGCCTCGCGATCATAGGTCAGGATCGCGGGCGAACGGCCGAAGGGATCGCCCTTGCCCTCGAACCAATGCTTGGTGGTCGAGAAACGGCCGAGATCGGCCATCGTCTGTTCAAGCGGCTTGGTAATGAAATAGCTGATCGTCTGCACGCTGCCATCGGCATAGGTGACGTCCAGCCGCGCGCGGCCCCATCCCTTGCCGCGCACCGCATAGCGCGCCCAGCCCGATCCCTTGCCGACCGGCTGCGCGTCGAGCGCGCCCGCCGGATAGCTGGCAATCGCCTTCACCGGCTGGGGCGATTTGAGGAACAGGCTGGCTTCCTGATCGGTCGGCACGACATAGCCCGGGATGCCGACGGCCACCGGGCGCTTCTGCTCCGACAGCACGGTTTCGATCGCGCGGATCGTGGGCGACTGGACGAAGCGCACGCCGAAGCTGCGCGCCTCGCCGGGGGCGAGCGTGATGCTCGTCGGCGTGTTCCACTGCTCGCCCGCATCCTTCCATTCGCGATCGACGAAGCCCTTGCTGGCGACGGTCCAGTCGTAGAACGCTTCGGAGGTCTGGCCGCGCGGGCTGCGATCGGTGAAGATGTCGCCGTTCTTCGCCTCGCGCACGTTGAGGATCGGCCGATAGGCCTCCAGCGGCGTGCCCTTTTCGGGCAGCACGACCAGCGCGGGTCCGCGTCCGTTCAGCCGCGTGACCTGCAGATAGCCCGCGTCGCGGCCGATATAGGGATCGACGAAGCTCGCCTGGGCGTGCGCTTCCTCGAGCGAGCGGTCGGTGATGATGTTGTCGAACACCATCGGCATGCCGAGCGCGCCGATCTCGACCGGCGCGGCGGAACGGTTCCTGAGCGTGAAGCGGAGCGCGGGCACCCCGGCCTGATTCACCCAGCGCCGCTCCACCGTCACGGGCACGTCGGCGCCCAGCGAGGCGGTGATGTCCGCCGCCGCGATCACGCCGCGCTTCGCCGGGAGCGTGCGGATCGGTTTGCGCGCGCGGGCCGAGCTGAAATCGCGCCACGCGCCTTCGCCGCTGCGCAGCCGCAAATGGATATCGCCGATATGGACATAGCCGTCGCCCTGCCGCTCGGCCAGCCGGTTGCTCGGCACGAAATCGAACCCCGGCTCGGCGGCGGGGGAGAGGCGGGCGAGCGTCTGGGTGTCGCGGCGCAGCGCCAGCTGGAACTGCCCGATCTTGTGCGCGACGGTGGCGACCGGCGGATAGCTCGGCTTGGCCGGCTTCGCCTCTTGCGCCTGCAAGGGCGCGAAGGGGGATGCGACCGGCGCGGCGCAGAGTGCGATCGCGAGCGGGGAGACGAAACGGAAGAACGTCATGTCGATCTCACTTTGCGGCAGAGGCCGATATGGCGGGGTGAGCATGGCGAGGCGCAGCCGCCAAATCTGCCCCCTTTGGCGTGTTGGCGGGAATGAAGGCCGTGTGTGGAACCGGCGCCCCATCCCCGCCAGGGATTAGACCGGACCGGAGCAATATCGTCAAGGATATTATACGGTATATGGTAGGACGATTGACCTTGCTGGAAAAATATGAGCTTGGTATGCGGCGTCGGAAAGGTGCGAACCAACCATGAAAGCGGGCGATATGAACGAAATACGCCCCCTCGCACCGCGTTCGCCCATCGGGCCGCAGCGCAGCCGCCGGCTCCACGGATCGGTTGCGCAGCAGCTGGCGGTGCAGATATTGCGCGGCGATCTGCCGCAGGGACATCTGTTTCCCGGCGAAATCGAATTCAGCGAACAGCTCGGCATTTCGCGCTCCGCCTTGCGTGAGGCGTTCCGCATCCTCTCGGCCAAGGGGCTCGTCACCAGCCGTCCCAAGGCGGGCACGCGCGTCAGCACGCGGCGGGAGTGGAGCCTGCTCGATCCGGATCTGCTCGCCTGGCAGTTCGAGGCCGAGCCGACCCTGCAGTTTCTGCGCGACCTTTTCGAACTGCGCATGATGGTCGAGCCGCCCGCCGCCGCGCTGGCCGCGGTCCGGCGCAGCGATGCGCAAGTGGCCGAGATGGCGCAGGCGCTGGATGCGATGAGCCGTCACGGCCTTGCCTCTGAGGAAGGGCGTCAGGCCGATCAACGCTTCCACACCATCATGCTGGAGGCGACCGGCAACGATGCGGTCATCGCGCTGGCCAGCACGATCATGGCGGCAATCGCCTGGACGACCATCTTCAAGCAGCGCAACCGCGCGCTGCCGCGGGATCCCATGCCCGATCACCGCAACCTGTACGATGCGATCGCCGCGGCCGATGCGGCGCGCGCCGAAGCGACGATGGCGGAACTGGTGCGGCTTGCGCTGGCCGATACCGAGGTGTCGATGGACCCCGACTGACGCGCGGCAGGTGCGTGCCATCATTCGGTCGTGGAGAGGCGGAGAATCATCCGGTGGCGATAGGGCTTGCCGGGGTCGACCCGTGCGGAGGCGAAGGCCGGCTGGTTGGGCGCGTCGGGGAATTTCTGCGGCTCGAGCGCGACACCGTCGCCCATGCGGTAGACATGGCCGTTCTTGCCGATGATCGTGCCGTCAAGGAAGTTGCCGGTGTAGAGCTGCACACCCGGCTCGGTGGTCAGCACCTCCAGCACGCGGCCCGATGCCGGATCCTCCAGCCGCGCGGCGAGCTTTGGCCCGGCGTCCAGCGCGAAATTATGATCGTATCCGCGCCCCGCGACGATCTGCGGATCGCGCCCGTCGCGGATGCCCTCGGCAAAGACCCGGCCCCTGGTGAAATCGAACACCGTGCCGGCGACGGGCTTGAGCTCGCCGGTCGGGATCAGCGCCGCGTCGACCGGGGTGAAGCGCGCGGCCGGCATGGTCAGCTTGTGGCGCAATATGCCGTCGGGCGCGCCTTCGCCCCCCAGGTTGAAGATGGCGTGGTTGGTCATGTTGACCACGGTTGGCGCATCGGTGGTCGCGCCATAATCGATCGTCAGGTCGCCCTTGTCGTCGAGCGAATAGGTCGCCGTCGCCTGCAGCGTGCCCGGATAGCCCTGATCGCCGGCGGGGCTGGTGAGCGCCATGGTAACGCTCGCGGTCGGACCCTGCTTGAGGGAGACGATACGCCAGATGCGCTTGTCGAAGCCTTCCTTGCCGCCATGCAGCGCGTTCGTCTTGTCGTTGAGCGTCAACTGATAGGGCTTGCCGTCCAGCTTGAAGCGTCCCCCGGCGATGCGGTTGGCGTACCGGCCGACGGTGACGCCGAAATAATTGGGCGTCTTGACGAAGCCGTCCAGATCGTCGCTGCCCAGCAGGATGTCCGCCACCTTGCCGTCGCGATCGGGGGCGGAGAGCATTTGCAGGGTCGCGCCATACGTGATGATGCGCGCGCTGATGCCGCGATCGTTCTTAAGCGTCACGGCTTCCACCACCGTTCCATCGGGCATCCTGCCGAAAGATTCGCGCTCGGCACTCGCCGCATCGGCCTGTGTGGTCATGAGCGCGCAGGCCCCGGTGGCGGCGGCGCACAGCCATTTCGATTGAACCCTTGCCACCGATGCATCCCCTCTTCGTTTGACCGAATCCGATTTCGTATATACTCGGACAAATAGGAAATGGAAGCCGTCGCCGACCGGCGCTTTCCCGCTCGGTCGCATGCTGCGCCTCTTGACCGCGCCAGAATCATTTGCAACCAATACGTATACAGTATTCGATTGGAGACAGGGCCGTGATCGCCAGCAGCCGACGACAGTTCCTCCAGGGCGCGGCGGCAATCGCGATCATACCCCTTGCCCAGCGCGTGGGGGCGGCGGCCACCGCCACGGTGGCGCGCTCCGCCAAGCCCCTCCCGCTGAAGGCGGTGCGCCTGCTGCCATCCGATTATGCGCGGGCGGTGGAGGTCAACCGCGCCTATCTGATGCGGCTGGATTCGGACCGGCTGCTGCACAATTTCCGCAAGTTCGCCGGGCTGGAACCCAAGGGCGCAATCTATGGCGGATGGGAAAGCGACACCATCGCCGGCCACACGCTCGGCCATTATCTCTCCGCGCTCGCGCTCACCCATGCGCAGACGGGCGGCGATGAGGAATGCGTGCGCCGCGCCGGCTATATCATCGACGAACTCGCCGCCTGCCAGGCGAAGAGCGGCGACGGCTACGTCGCCGGCTTCATGCGCAAGCGCAAGGACGGCACGGTGGTCGACGGGAAGGAGATCTTCCCCGAGATCATGGCCGGCGACATCCGCTCCGCCGGGTTCGATCTCAACGGCTGCTGGGTGCCCTATTACAACTGGCACAAGCTCTATACCGGCCTGTTCGACGTCATCGATCATATCGGCAACGACAAGGCGCTGGGCATCGCGACCGGGCTGGGCGGCTATATCGACAAAGTCTTCGCCGCGCTCAGCGACGAGCAGGTGCAGACCATGCTGGGCTGCGAATATGGCGGCCTCAACGAAAGCTTCGCCGAACTCTATGCGCGCACCAGGGACCGGCGCTGGCTGTCGCTGGCCGAACGCATCTACGACAACCGCGTGCTCGATCCGCTTACGCAGGGGGAAGACAAGCTCGCCAATTTCCACGCCAACACCCAGGTGCCCAAGCTGATCGGGCTGGCGCGCCTGCATGAGCTGACCGGCAAGCCCGCCCAGGCCGCCGCGCCGCGCTTCTTCTGGAAGACCGTGACCCAGCATCACAGCTATGTGATCGGAGGCAACGCCGACCGGGAATATTTCTCCGCGCCCGATACGATCGCGCGGCACGTGACCGAACAGACCTGTGAGGCCTGCAACAGCTACAATATGCTGAAGCTGACCCGGCATCTCTACAGCTGGGCGCCGTCGGGCGATCTGTTCGACTTCTACGAGCGCGCGCACCTCAATCATATCATGGCGCAGCAGGAGCCGGTGAACGGCGGCTTCACCTATATGACGCCGCTGATGACCGGGGCGAAGCGCGGCTATTCGCAACCCAACGAGGACGCCTTCTGGTGCTGCGTCGGCACCGGGATGGAGAGCCATGCCAAGCACGGCGAATCGATCTTCTGGGAAGGCGACGGCGCGCTGATCGTCAATCTCTACATCCCCGCCGAAGCCGAATGGGCGGGGCGCGGTGCGCAGCTCAGGCTGGAGACCAACTATCCCTTCGAAGCGGATGCGACGCTGACGCTGGCGAAACTGGCGCGGCCGGGCCGATTCCCCATCGCGCTGCGCGTGCCCGGCTGGGCGGCGAAGGCCGATGTCACGGTGAACGGCAAGCCCGTCGCGGCGCAGCGGACCGGCGGCTATGCCGTGGTCGATCGCAGCTGGCGCGCAGGCGACAGCATCGCCATCACCCTGCCGCTGGACCTGCGGCTGGAGCCGACGCCGGGTGACGACAGCGTCATCGCGGTGATGCGCGGGCCGCTGGTGCTCGCCGCCGATCTCGGCCGGGCGGATGGGGATTGGGACCAGCCCGATCCCGCACTGGTCGGCAGCGATCTGCTCGCCGGGTTCCACCCCGTGTCCGAAGTCGAGGCGCAATATGCCGCGCGCGGAATCGGCCGGCCGGGCGATCTGATGTTCGTGCCGTTCTACAGCCAGTATGACCGGCGCAGCGCGGTCTATTTCAAGCGCTTCACCGACGCCGCGTGGAAGGTCGAGGAGGCGGCGTTCAAGGCTGAACAGGCGCGTCTGCGCGATATCGCCGCGCGCTCGGTCGACGTGATGCACCTGGGCGAGATGCAGCCCGAGCGCGATCACGGCCTGGTGTCCGAAATCTCCTGGCCGGTCATCTATCGCGGGCGCAACGGACGCGATGCGCGTCCGGGCGGCTTCTTCGAATTCGCGATGAAGACCAAATCCGGGCCGCTCATCCTGCAGGCGACCTATTGGGGGGACGAACGGCCGCGCACCTTCGACATCCTGGTCGATGGACAGAAGGTCGCGACGCAGAAACTCGCGGCCGACCGGCCCGGCAAGTTCTTCGATGTCGAATATCCGCTGCCGGAGGCGCTGACGCGCGGCAAATCGAGCGTGAAGGTGCGTTTCGCGCCGCATGATCGCAACACCGCCGGCCCCGTGTTCGGCGTGCGCCTGTTCACCGCGAAGGCGGGCGCGGCGACGTGAGCGGACTCCTTCGTCCCCTGCTTGTCGGCCTGATGATGGTGTTGCAACCGGTCGCCGTTCATGCCGCCGCGCAGCAATCCGCCGACGATCGGCTGCGGGCGCTCTACACCCAGGAATATGCATGGCGGCAGGCCCAGCAGGGACCGGACGAGGACAGCCCCAAGGATCAACCGCCCAAGCTGCCCGATGTCGGGCCGCAGGCGCAGGCGGAAAAGCTGGCGCGCTGGACCAAGGTGAGCGCGGCGCTGGCGACCATCGATCCCGCCGGTCTCTCGCCCGCGGAACGGACCAACTATATGGTCTACAAGGCGCAGATCGACGCGCTGCTCGCGGCGCAACGCTACCGTGAGTATGAAAAGCCATTGAATTCGGACAGCAGCTTCTGGGGCAATGTCGCCGGAAACGCGCGCGACAGCTTCCGTACCGAGGACGATTATCGCCGCTATCTGATGGTGCTCGATCAGGTCCCGCGCTATTTCGATCAGAACATCGTCAATATGCGCGCGGGCCTGAAGCGCGGTTTTACCCCGTCACGCATCACGCTGCAGGGGCGCGACATCGGCGTCGAACAGGTCGCGAGCGCAGCTGTCGAGGAATCGGCGTTCTACGCGCCCTTCCTGAAGATGCCGCAGACCATTCCCGCTGCGAAGCAGGCGGCGCTCAGGGCCGAAGCGCGCGCGGTGATCGCGCGATCGATCGTCCCGGCGCACAAGAAGCTGCTCGCGTTCCTGCGCGAAGAATATCTGCCCGGCGCGCGCACCAGCCTGGCGGCCTATGACCTGCCCGACGGCGAGGCCTATTACCGGTCGAAGATCCGCGAGTTCACCACGCGCGATCTGACCGCCGACCAGATTCACGCGATCGGCCTGAAAGAGGTCGCGAAGATCCGCGCGCGGATGCTGCAGGTGATGCGCGACGTGAAGTTCCAGGGCGATCTGCCCGCCTTCCTCACCTTCCTGCGCACCGACCCGCAATTCTATCCCAAGACGCCGCAGGACCTGCTCGATCGCGCCGCCTGGATCGCCAAGACGTTCGACGGAAAGGCGGCCGACTGGTTCGGCCGCCTGCCGCGCAGCCGTTTCGCGATCAAGCCGGTGCCGGCCGATCTGGCGCCCTTCTACACCGGCGGACGCGGCGGGCCGGGCATCTATCTGGTCAACACCTACAACCTGCCCGCGCGGCCCTATTATTCGCTCGCCGCGCTGACGCTGCACGAAAGCGCGCCGGGCCATGCTTTCCAGATGCCGCTTGCGGCCGAGCTGGAAGGGCTGCCCGAGTTTCGCCGCGACACCTACATCTCCGCTTACGGCGAAGGCTGGGCGCTCTATGCCGAGGCGCTGGGCGAGGAGATGGGGATGTACGAAACCCCCTATGACCTGTTCGGCATGCTCAGCTACCAGATGTGGCGTGCGGCGCGGCTGGTGGTCGATACCGGCATCCACGCCAAGGGCTGGAGCCGCGAGCAGGCGCAGGCCTATATGCGCGACAATACCGCGCTGTCCGAGCATGAGATCACCACCGAGATCGATCGCTACATCGCCTGGCCCGGCCAGGCGCTCAGCTATTATATGGGCCAGCTCGCCATCCAGGATGCGCGCGCCAAGGCGGAAAAGGCGCTGGGCGAGAAGTTCGACATCCGCGCGTTCCACGATTCGGTGCTCTCGCTCGGCTCGGTGCCGCTGCCGCTGATCGACCAGCGCATCGACCAACTGATCGCCGATGGCGGCAAGGGCCCCTATCCCGATGAGGAATGACACGCGGCGGCGCGCCGCCCTCATCGCCGCCGCCTGTCTCACGCTGCCGGCGTGCCTGGCCGCGCAGGAGACCCGGCAGGTGACCGCGCCGGGCAATCCGATCCTGGCGGATGGCGATTACTATTCGACCGATCCTGCGCCGCTCGTCGCCGACGGCAAGCTGTACATCCTTGCCGGCCGCGACGAGGCGCCGGCGGACATCAACGACTTCATCATGCACGAATGGCAGATGCTGGAAACCAGCGATCCCGCCTCCGGCCGATGGACGCACCACCCCAACATGGCGCGGCCGGAGACGATCTTCGCCTGGGCGGAGCCGTCGCGCGCCTATGCCGCGCAGATCGTGCGGGGGGCGGACAAGCGCTACTATCTCTACGCGCCGATCATGCAGAAGGAGAGCAGCGCGCGCGATCGCTTCTCGATCGGCGTCGCCGTGTCGGACACGCCGGCCGGGCCGTGGAAGGACGCGCACCCCGCCGGCCCGGTCGTGTCGCAGCTCGCGCCCGAGCCGAACGACATCCACAATATCGACCCAACCATATTGGTCGATGATGACGGGCGCGTCTGGATGTACTGGGGCTCGTTCGGAAAGCTGCGCGGCGTGGAGCTGGCGCGCGACATGGTGACGCCCAAGGGGCGGGTGTTCACGGTGGACGGCCTGACCGGCTATTTCGAGGCGCCCTGGGTGATGAAGCGCAAGGGCGTTTATTACATGCTCTATGCCGGCAACAATGCCGGTCCGGTATCGCCGTGCACGCCGGCGGTATATTACGCCTGCTACGCCTACGGCACCGCGCCCGATCCCAAGGGGCCGTGGACCTATCGCGGGGTGCTGCTGAAGCCGGTTTCCTCGACCACCTCGCATGGCGGGATCGTCGAGTTCAAAGGCCAATGGTATCTTGCCTATCACACCGCCGACGGTGAGGGCGGCGGGCACTTCCGGCGCAGCGTCGCGCTCGACCGGGTGGAATGGGACGACAGCGTCAGTCCGGCGGCGATCCGGCTGGTGGTGCGCACACGCCGGCCGCAGCCAGCGCCCGCGCCGACGCGCAACATCGCCGGTTCCGCCATCGCCGCCGCCTCAAACGAGCCGATCCCGGTGCAATATTGGATCAAGGCGCTGAACGACGGGATCACCAAGGCCAATCCGCTGCCGCCAGACATGTGGGGCAGCTGGACGCCAGAGAACCCGGAGCAGCAGTGGATCGAATATCGGTGGCGGAAGCCCGTCACGGTCAACGGGTCGCGCATCTGGTTCTGGGGCGATCAGCCTGCGGGCGCGGGTATCGGCGTCGCGCCGCCGGCTTCGTGGCGCATCGAATATTGGGATGGCGGCTGGAAGCCGGTGGCTGGTGCCAGCGGCTATGGCACGGCGACGGGCGCCTTTCAGGACACCGCATTCACGCCCGTGACGACGCGCTGCCTGCGCGCGGTGTTCGACGCATCGTCCGCGCAGGGAAGCAATGCCGGGGTCGCGGTGCAGGAATGGCAGGTGCTCGCGCCGCAGGCCGCCGCGCCGGCGCCCTCACCCGCAAAAGACGCGGCGCCCTGTAGCTGATCAGCATATCTCAGCGGTCGATTTGGGCGGGCCGCCCGGCGGGACGCGCGCGGCATGATCATGGAAGATGTCGCCGGGCAGCTTATGCCGCGCACCGTAAACCGCGTGTAGCACCTCCGCGAGCGTGGGATCGTAGCGCGCCATGTCGCTGTCCGACAGGATATGCTGCTCATCGACGACCGCGACCTTGTTCGAATTGAACCAGAATTGCGTGCCTTCGGCCCAATATTCGTCGGCGTTCACCGAAGCATATTCGCCCGTCCACTTCCCTGCCGCTATCGCATCGGCATAGGCGCGCTCGACCCGCGCATAGAGCGCCGGATCGCTAGAGCGGACCGCGGCCAGAATGGCGTGGGCGAATTCGTGGACCAGGATATTCTCGCCATAATAGCGTGTGCCGGGGGTGCCGAGAAGGTTCTCGGTCGCGGCGCTGGTCAGTTCTCCACCCATGCCGCGCGCGCGCTTGTTCCAATATTCCGCATCGGTCAGGCGGCCGATGCGTTCTTCGTAATGCTTGCGCTCGCAGAAGGTCAGGCGCGGATCGTCGATCGCCGGCTTCTTCCAGTCGCGCTGTTCGGGCAGATCGACGGTGCCTTCATCGACCCCCATGATCGCGATCCGCTGTCCGCGATCGACCAGCGCCCGCGCAAGATCGGGCCGGTGCGCGAGCATCGCGACGACGATGCGCCGCGCCGCAAGCATCGCATCGTCGGGTACCTTGTCCGACGCGCTGATCGGAATGCCAACGGCGTCGATATTCTTCGTATAAAAGGGATCGAGCGCCAGCGCCGCCGGCGGCGGTGCAATATGCGGTGCGGAATGTTCGGATGATGCCGCACAGGCCGTGATCGCGATCAGGGCCGCGCAGGCCAAAAGCCGCCGCATCATGCGAAGGGCCGATCGATCGCGTGCTGCGGCTGGGTGAACCAGGCCGCCCCCGTTTCGGTGACGTGGAAATGGTCCTCCAGCCTAATGCCGAAGCGGTCGGGCACGACGATCATCGGTTCGTTCGAGAAACACATGCCGGGCGCGAGTGGCGTACGGTCGCCGCGCACCAGATAGGCGGGCTCGTGGATCGACAGGCCGATGCCGTGGCCGGTGCGATGCGGCAGGCCGGGCAGCCGGTAATCGGGGCCGAGGCCCGCCGCCTCGAGCACGCGCCGCGCGGCGGCGTCGACCGCCTCACAGGGTTCGCCGGGACGGACCGCATCGAAGGCGGCGGCCTGGGCTTCCTTCTCCAGCGACCACATCGCACGCTCGTCGTCGCCCACCGAGCCGAAGGCATAGGTGCGGGTGATGTCCGAATGATAGCCTTCTACGCGGCAGCCGGTGTCGATCAGCACCAGATCGCCCTCGCGCAGCTGCCGGTCGCCGGGCAGGCCATGGGGGAATGCCGTCGCGCGGCCGAACTGGACGATGCAGAAGGCCGATCCGCCCCCGCCGATCGCGCGGTGTGCCTGATCGATGAAGCGGACGACCTCGCTCTGTGCGATGCCGGGCGCGAGGATGCGCGCGACATGCGCGTGGATGGCGAGCGTCATCGATTTCGCCTGCTGCATCAGCGCCAGCTCGGCCGGCGACTTGGTCATGCGGCAGCCGTCGATTGCGCTAGCGCCGTCGATCAACGTTAACCCGTACCCGCGCAGCTTCTCACCCCAGGCGAACGGCAGCAGCGGATCGATCGCGAGCGTCGTGCCGGGCACGAGCGCATCGCCGATAAGCGCAGCCGGATCGGCATCCTCCTCCCACAGCAGCAGATCGGCGTCGATCAGCAGATCGGCCTCGATCGATCCCTGCTCGAACGCCGGGCAGATCAACCGCGGCGCGCCCGTGGGGGTCAGCAGCAAGGCGATCATCCGTTCGCTCGGCCCCCAGGGCAAACCGGTGAAGTAGCGCAGGCTGGCGCCGGCATTGACCAGCAGCGCGTCGGCGCCCGCCTCAGCGGTCAAGGCCCTCGCTTTTTCCAGCCGCGCCATGCGCTCACTGCGATCGATAACGGGAGCGGGGAACGCCCACGGACTGATCGCGGCAAGCTCCGCCTCGAATGTCGAACCGCCGATGGTCATGTGCGTGCTCCCTTGCGGCCGAATCGCTCGATGTCGAACGGCGTGATATCGATGGATGGCGTTTCCTGGCGTACCAGCGTGGCGACGATCTCGGCCGTCACCGGCGCGAGCGTCAGCCCCAGATGCTGATGGCCGAAGGCGTAGAGCAGGTTGCTTGCGCGTCGCGATCGGCCGATCGCGGGCAGATAGTCCGGCAGGGTAGGCCGCGCGCCCATCCACCGGGTTATCGGCGCGGGGAAGGGCAGGCCGAGTTCGCGGACATGGTGTTCGAGGCGCCGCCATTTTCGCGGATCGGGCGGCGCATCGGGCGTGCTGAACTCGACGAAGCTCGCGGCCTGGATCTGGTCGGCATAGCGGGTGACGATCATCGATCGATCCTCGAACACGACCGGGGGCATGTCGGCAGGCCAACCGGCGGCGTTCGCGCGGATATGATAGCCGCGCTCGGCGATGATCGGAACGCGGTGGCCGGCGGCCGCCATCAGCGTGCCCGATGCTGCGCCGGCGGTGACAAGGACAAGGTCCGCGTCAAACCCTTCGACGGCGGCATTGCCGTTCCGGATGGTCAGCGTTGCCGGTTGCTTCAGCAGCATCCCGCCCAGTGACTGGAAGTGCGTTTCCAGCGCGGTTGCCAACCTGTCGAGGTCGCGCACCTGCCCGGTGCCTTCGAAGCGGATCGCGCCGGCAATCGGGACATTGGTCAGCGTGGACAGCATGTCCGTTGCAGATTCGGCGATGCGCGCGGTGCCGATATCGGCGTTGGTCCAAGCGGCTTTGCCGCGTGCGGCGGTGCGGGGCGTTTCCCAGACGACGAGATGGCCTGCTTCAGAAAGCAGGTCCGGATGGCCGATCCGACCGGTCAATCGCCGCCAGGCGGGCATCGTGTCGGCCAGCAACGCGCCGAGCGCGCAGCTGCCCGCGGCAAATCGCTGCGGGGATGAGGCGGCGAGCATGCGCCAGGCGAACGGCGCCCACACCGGCATCGCACCCAGCGGCAGATCGAGCGCGCCGCCCATGCGGAACAGGCGGCGGGGAAGCGATTTGAGGGTCGCACGCGATGCGAGCGGCGTCACCTGTTCGGTCGCGATATGGCCGGCATTGCCCCAGGACGCGGCCTCGCGACCAGACGACGCATCCATCACGGTCACCGCATGCCCATCGGCCGTGAGCGCAATCGCGCAGCTCAGGCCAACGACCCCGCCGCCGACCACTAAGATTTTTGACACCGTTTTCTCCGGTTGCGCCACGGCATGACATATCGTATACGATATAAGAACGCAACATAAGGCATGACGATGGCAACTGGTTGGAAGGGTGTGTTTCCCGCTGTTACGACGCAGGTTCGGGAGAATCTGTCAATCGATCTACCCGATACGCAGCGGGTGGTGGACGATCTCATCAAGGACGGCGTCACCGGCATCATCGCGCTGGGCACCGTCGGCGAAAACAATTCGATGGAATTCGAAGAAAAGCTCTCCGTCCTGTCCGCCATCGTCGAGGTGGTGGACGGCCGCGTTCCCGTCATCGCCGGTGTTTCGGAATATGACGCCCGCCGCGCGATACGCAACGCGCAGGCCGCCGAAAAGGCGAGGGCGGATGGCCTCATGGTGCTGCCGCCGATGGTCTACGTGCCCACGTCGGCGGAACTCGCCACGCATTTCCGCTCGGTCGCGGCCAGCACCGCGCTGCCGGTCATGCTCTACAACAACCCGCCCGCCTATCGCACGACGATCGATGTCGAGGTGCTCGAATCGCTGGTCGACGTGGCAAATATCGTCGCCATCAAGGAATCGGCGCCCGATACGCGGCGCTTCTCCGATCTGCATGCCGCGTTCGGCGATCGCTTCGTGCTGTTCGCCGGGCTGGACGATGTCGCGCTCGAAGGACTGTATCTGGGCGCGCAGGGCTGGGTGTCGGGCCTGACCAACGCCTTCCCGCAGGAATCGGTGGAGCTTGTCGCCGCCTTCGATCGCGGCGATCATGCCAGGGCCATGGAAATCTACCGCTGGTTCATGCCGCTGCTGCATCTCGATGCCGAACATGATCTGGTCCAGTCGATCAAGCTGGCGGAGCAGGTGATGGGCCGCGGGTCCGAACGCGTGCTGCCGCCGCGCCTGCCGCTGACCGGGGATCGCCGCGCGGAGGTGATCGCGATGGTCGAGAAGGCGGCCGCCACCCGGCCCGCGATCAACCGCGCCAGGGCGGCCTGAGCGCCCCGGATGCGCCACACTTTCTTCTGCATCGATGGACATACCGCGGGAAATCCGGTCCGCTTGGTCGCCGGCGGCGCCCCGTTGCTGAAGGGGGCGACCATGTCGGAGCGGCGGCAGGATTTCCTTGCGCGCTTCGACTGGATCCGCACCGGCCTGTGTTTCGAGCCGCGCGGGCACGACATGATGTCCGGCGGCTTCCTCTATCCGCCGACCGACCCCGCGAACGACATCGGCATCCTCTTCATCGAGACGTCGGGCTGTTTGCCGATGTGCGGCCACGGCACGATAGGGCTGGTCACCTTCGGCCTGGAACATGGTCTGATCCAGCCGGCAAGGCCCGGCGCGCTGCGGATCGAGGTGCCAGCAGGCGTGATCGACATCGCCTATGAAACCGAAGGCGACCGGGTGATTTCGGTCAGGATTACCAACATCCCCTCCTATGTCGCGGCGAAGGGCATTGCGATCGACGTGCCGGGACTGGGGCCGCTGTCGGTCGATGTGGCGTATGGCGGCAACTACTACGCGATCGTGGAGCCGCAGGGCGGCTATACCGGGCTGGACGCGCTGGGCGCCGCCCGCCTGATCGAGCATAGCGCGGCGGTGCGCGAAGCGGTGCGCGCCGCGTTCGAGCCGATCCATCCGCAGGACCCGACCATCCGCGGCGTGAGCCATGTGCTGTGGGCCGATGCCCCGCGCGGCGAGGGCGCGGACGGGCGCAACGCGGTATTCTACGGTGACCGGGCAATCGATCGCAGCCCGTGCGGCACGGGCACCTCCGCCCGGCTGGCGCATCTGCACGATGCGGGGCGGCTGAAACCGGGCGATAGCTTCGTCCATGAAAGCTATATCGGCAGTCGTTTCATCGGCCGCGTCGAGGCGGAGACGATGGTCGGCGATATGCCGGCGATCATCCCATCGATCACCGGATCGGCCATCGCGACGGGGTTCAACACCATCTGGATCGACCGTGCCGATTCCTTCTGGAAAGGCTTCCAGGTCAAATGACCTTGTCTGTCATCGATTTGCGCCCCAGCAGATGCGCCTGAAAGGAACGTCTGAGATGAGCATCGTCGTACGCACGTTATCCGAACAGGTCTTCACGATCATCCGCGAACAGATCATCACCGGACAGCTGCCCGAGGACAAGCCGATCCGCCAGGACGCGCTGGCTGCGCAACTGGGCGTGAGCAAGATCCCGCTGCGCGAGGCGCTGGCCCGGCTGGAGCAGGAAGGGCTGCTGACCAGTCAGGCCAATCGCGGCTGGCTGGTGCGGCGCATGTCGGTGGCGGAGGCGGAGGAGATCTTCGAACTGCGGCTGGGGCTGGAGCCCGCCGCCACCGCCTATTCCGCACGTGTTGCGACCGAGGGCGATCGAGCGGCCGCCATCGCGGCCTTCGAGGCGCTCGACAGCGCGGCGCACGACAATCTGCCCGACGTCGCCACCCGCAACCGGGCCTTTCATATCGCGCTGGTGCGGCCCGGCGGGCGTATGCTGACCGTGCAGATGATCGAGCGGCTGGCGGTGCTGGGCGAACGCTATGTCGTCGCGCATCTGCAGCCCGCCGGACGCGAGGATCGCGCGCACATCGAGCATCGCGGCGTGCTCGACGCATGGCTTGCGCGCGACGAGCAGGCCAGCGCCGCGCTCGTGTCGCGGCATATCCAGGGCACGCTCGACGATCTGCGGGTGCAGTTCGCGGCATCACCGGCCGCCTGACGCAGGGCCGTTCAATAGGGGGATAATATGTTCGGACCGCGCAAGTCGATCCATGCCCTGGGCGGAACGGACGAAAGCCGCACGCTGGCGAAGACGCTCAGCTGGCCGCATCTGATCGCCCTCGGGGTTGGCGCGATCGTCGGCACCGGCATCTACACGCTGACCGGCGTCGGCGCCGAACGCGCCGGGCCGGCGGTGATCCTGGCCTTCGCTATCGCCGGCGCCGTCTGCGCCTGCGCCGCGCTCGCCTATGCCGAGATGGCGACGCTGATCCCGGCGGCGGGCAGCGCCTATACGTTCAGCTATACCGCGATGGGCGAAACGGTCGCCTGGGTGGTCGGGTGGAGCCTGATCCTGGAATATTCGCTGGCCTGCTCGACGGTTGCGGTCGGGTGGTCGGGCTATCTGGTCGGCTGGATCCAGTCGGCGGGGGTGGACCTGCCGCACGCGCTGCTGGTGGGGCCGCATGCGGGAGGGATCGTCAACCTGCCCGCGGTGCTGGTCGCGCTGGGGGTGATGGGAATGCTGATCGCGGGCACGCGGGAGAGCGCGACGCTGAACATCATCCTGGTGATCATCAAGCTCGTCGCGCTCAGCGTGTTCGTCGCGTTCGCGATGCCCGCCTTCCAGGCGGACAATCTGCAGCCGTTCATGCCTTACGGCTTCGGCAGCACCGAGGTGATGGGCGAAAAGCGCGGCGTGATGGCGGCGGCGGCGATCGTGTTCTTCGCCTTTTACGGCTTCGACGCGGTGGCGACCTCCGCCGAGGAAGCGAAGAATCCGAAGCGCGATCTGACGATCGGCATCGTCGGATCGATGCTGGTGTGCACCTTCATCTACATGCTGGTCGCCATCGCGGCGGTGGGCGCGGTGCCCTATACCGCGCTCGCCAATTCGCCCGAGCCGCTGGCGCTGGTGCTGCGCGGGCTGGATCAGCCGGTGGCGGCGCATCTGGTGGCGCTGGCCGCGATCGTCGCGCTGCCCTCCGTCATCCTGGTGATGATGTACGGGCAGAGCCGCATCTTCTTCGTCATGGCGCGCGACGGGCTGCTGCCGCGCCGCCTGGCGACGATCAGCCCGCGCACCGGCGCGCCGACGTTGATCACTCTGGTGACAGGCGTCGCCATCGCCGCGATCGCCGGCTTCTTCCGCCTCGACGAGATCGCCGAGCTGGCCAATGCCGGCACGCTGGTGGCCTTCATGGCGGTTGGCGCCTGCCTGATGATCCTGCGCAGGACCGCGCCCGATGTGCCGCGCCTGTTCCGCTGCCCCGCGGCCTATGTGGTGGGCACCGCGGCGATCCTGGGCTGTCTCTATCTGTTCATCAGCCTGCCGTCGTCGACGATCATACGCTTCTTCCTGTGGAACGCCGCGGGGCTGGTGATCTATTTCGCCTATAGCCGCCGATCGAGCGAGGCCCGGCGACCGGTTGCGGTTCCGCCCATCTGAACAAGCCCGCCCCGTTTCTTCAATGAACCGATCTTTCGGGAGACGCCCAGGTGCGCCATATCCTCCTCGTCATCACGGCCTGCATCCTCGCGCTGACCGGCACCGCAGCCCTGGCCCAGCAATCGTTCGACGCTGGGGGGATGCGGATCGTGTTCGACGACCCGCCATCCTATCCCGGCGTCCGCCTGCTCGAGATGCGCCGCGCCGCGGATGGCGGCCTTTCGGGCAAGCTGACCTCGGACTGGTATGGCGACATGCCGATGAGCAACCTCGCCATCGACGGCAAGGTGCTGCGCTTCGACGTCCGCAACATCAACACGCGCGACATGCCGACCCGCCGCTGGACCGCGACGCTGACCGACAAGGGTCTGTTGCTGCAAGGCGGCGTCTGGCATTCCGATGTCCGGCAGATTGGCCGGCCAGCGAGCGCAGAAGAATACGCCGCGCTCGCTTATCACGAGGCACCGCTGCCGCCGCTCGGCACCATTGCACCCGACGGTCTTGCCGCGACCCCGCCGATGGGGTGGAGCAGCTGGAACAAGTTCGCCGAGCATATCGACGACAAGACGATCCGGGCGATGGCCGATGCGATGGTGTCGTCGGGCCTGCGCGACGCCGGCTATGTCTATGTCAACATCGACGATGGCTGGCAGGGAACGCGCGGGCCCGATGGCGAGCTGCGCCCCAACGCGAAATTCCCCGACATGAAGGCGCTGGCCGATTATGTGCACGGCAAGGGGCTGAAGCTTGGCCTCTACAGCTCGCCAGGCCTGAAGACCTGCGCCGGCTATACCGGCAGCTACGGCCATGTCGCGCAGGATGCGAAGACCTTCGCGCGCTGGGGCGTGGACTATCTCAAATACGATCTGTGTTCGGGCGAATGGCAATATGCCGACGCCGATACGGTCAAGCGCACCTATTACGAGATGGGCGCGGCGCTGAAGGCGACCGGACGACCGATCGTCTACAGCCTGTGTCAATATGGCCGCTTCGAGGTCGCGTCCTGGGGCCGATCGGTCGGCGGGCATCTCTGGCGGACGACCGGTGACATCACCGACGACTATGCGAAGATGAGCGAGATCGGTTTCGAGCGGAACCCGAAATTCGGCCATGCCGGCCCCGGCGGCTGGAACGATCCGGACATGCTGGAGGTCGGCAATGGCGGCATGTCGCGGGACGAGTACATCACCCATATGACGTTGTGGGCGATGTCGGCGGCGCCGCTGCTGATGGGCCATGACCTGCGCGAGATGGACGATTTCACGCTTCGCGCGCTCAAGAACCGCGATGTCATCGCGGTCGATCAGGATGCGCTCGGCGTGCAGGGAAAACCCGTGCGCAAGGACGGCGCGCTGGAGATATGGGCGAAACCGCTCAAGGACGGATCGGTGGCGCTGGCCGCCTTCAACCGCGGCGACAAGCCCCTGACCGCCAGCCTCTCCGCCCATGATGCCGGCTTGGGCGCCCTATCGGCCGCGCGCGATCTGTGGTCGGGCAAGGCAGTCGATCCGGCCGCCGCGACGTTCGACCTTCCACCGCACGGCGCCTTGATGCTGCGCGTATCCGCACGCTAGGCGGGCCCGCGGCTCGGGTCGTCCGGGGGAGAGAATTGTTGCCACGCCGGCCAGCCTCGGCGATCACGGAACCCGCATTCATCACTGAAACGGGGCCCCGATGGAGCTGATCGTACGCAATCTTTCCGAGCAGATTTTTGATTTCGTCCGCGACCGGATCGTCTCGGGCTCGGTTCCGGCCGATGTTCCCATCCGCCAGGATGCGCTCGCCAGCGAACTGGGCGTCAGCAAGATTCCGCTGCGCGAAGCGCTGGCGCGGCTCGAGCAGGAAGGGCTGCTCGTCTCGCAGCCCAATCGCGGCTTCTTCGTGCGCCCGCTGAGTGGCCGGGAAGCGGAAGAGGTCTATGCGCTGCGGCTCAAGATAGAGCCGGAGGCCGTCGCCCTAGCCGCCGAATGCGCGAACGACGCCGACCGCGAACAGGCCCGGCTCGCGCTCGATGCGCTCGACCGCGCGATCGACAAGGGCGCCGACGATGTCGGCCGGCTCAACCGCGCATTCCATCTGTCGCTCGTGCGGCCGGCGCGCCAGCCGCTGACCGCCCAGATCGTCGAACGGCTGCACATCATCGCCGAGCGATATGTCCGCAAGCACCTCGAGCCGATCGGCCGCAACGTGCGGGCCAATGAGGAGCATGAGGAGATTCTCGCCGCATGGCAGGCGGCCGATTCGGTGCAGGTCGGCAAGCTGACCCGCCGGCATATCGCATCGACGCTCAGCGATCTTCGCAAGCAATTCAAACAGGATGCGGCATAGGACAGCGCATTCCCAATTTTTGTATATTATAAAATCGTATAAAATATTTGACTTTCATTTGTCAGACATGTTTCATCCTCCCCGGTCGATACGATCTTAGCCAGGGGAGCTTCATCATGATCGGATTCCGTCGCAGCGGCCTCGGCGTCAGCGCCGCCGTCGTCGCCATCGCGCTTCTCTCGCCTTCCGCCCATGCACAGGAGGCGGCGCCCGCCCAGGATACGGCCGCATCGGAGGGCGATCCGATCGTCGTCACCGGCACGCGCATTCTCCGGCCCAATCTGGAGAGCAACAGCCCGATCACCGTCGTGACCGATGCGGAGTTCCGCTATCAGGGCGCGACGACGGTCGATAGCGTGCTCAACCGGCTCCCGCAATTCACTCCCGACGCCAATGAGAATGTCTCCAACGGGTCGGACGGCACCGCGAACATCAACCTGCGCGATCTCGGTTCGAACCGCGTCCTGGTGCTGCTCGACGGGCAGAGACTGCTGCCGACCCAGGCGATCGACGTCAATTTCGTGCCGTCCTCGCTGGTCGAGCGTGTCGATGTCGTGACCGGCGGCGCATCGGCGGTCTATGGGTCGGACGCGATCTCCGGCGTCGTCAACTTCATCCTGCGCAAGAACCTGGACGGCGTACGCGCCGATGCGCAGTTCAGCTTCTATCAGCACAACAATAACGACAGGGAACTCCGCGATCTCGTGCGCGGCAGCGGCTATGAGACAGCGCCGGATTCGGTGGCCGATGGCAAGAAGTTCGACGCCAACATCGCGATCGGCACCAATTTCGCGGATGGCCGCGGCAACGTGACCGCCTATGCCGGCTACCGCAAAGTGAACCCGATCCTCCAGGGCTCGCGCGATTATTCGGCCTGCGCGCTCGATCCCAATGCCGATCGGACCGGCTTCGTCTGCGGCGGTTCCAGCAACAACGAATTCGGCCTGTTCACCGTGCTCGCCGATCCCGTCACCGGCGCGCCGGCCACCTACAACAACACCAAGGACGGCGCGAAGACCTGGGTGCCGTATGACAGTTCGTTCGTCTACAACTACGCACCGACCAACTATATGCAGCGGTCCGGCGAGCGTTATACCGCCGGCGCCTTCGCGCACTATGAACTCGCTCCCGCGGCCGAGCTCTACGGCAGCTTCATGTTCATGGACGATCAGACCTTCTCGCAGGCAGCACCTTCGGCGCTGTTCCAGGGCGAGGTCTTCCCGATCAATTGCGACAACCCGTTCCTCAGCGCGCAGCAGGCGACATTGCTTTGCGGCGCGGCGGCCGGCAGCGACACCAGCCGCGATACCTTTATCGGCTATCGCCTGACGGGGGAGGGCAGCGCCCCGCGGCGCGACGATCTGCGCCACACCGATTACCGCTTCCAGGGCGGTGTGCGCGGCCAGATCGCGCCGGGCATCCGCTACGATGTCAGCGCGCTGCGCTCCGTCATGATCTTCAATGAGAATTACCAGAACGACATCTCGCCCGCCAAGGCGAAGAACGCGCTCCAGGTGGTCAACGTCAACGGTGTGCCGACGTGCAAATCGGTGATCGACGGCACCGATCCCGACTGCCTGCCGATGGACGTGTTCGGCTTCGGCAATATCGATCCGTCGGTCTACGACTATATCTACGCGCCTACCTTCACCCGCGGCGAACAGAAGCTGACCGTGCTGAGCGCGAATGTCAGCGGCGATCTGAGCGGCATCGGCGCGCAGAGCCCCTGGGCCAAGCGGGCGATCGGCTTCGCGATCGGTGTGGAACAGCGCACCGAAACGCTGGACTTCCGCGCCGATGAGCTGGCCCAGCAGAAGGGCATTCTCGAATCGCAAGGCCGGATCAAGGTCAAGGAAATCTACGGCGAGCTCGAGCTGCCGATCCTGTCCGACATGGCGTTTGCGCATTCGCTGAGCGTCAATGCGGGCCTGCGCTATTCGGACTATACCAATGACAGCCTGGACGGCACGGTGACGAACTACGGCGCCACCACCTACAAGGCCGAACTCGATTACGCGCCGTCGCGCGGCATCCGTTTGCGCGCCAGCTACAACCACGCGATCCGCGCGCCCAACATCGCGGAGCTGTTCGCCTCGCGGGGGCTGGGCAACGTCCAGGGGCAGGATCCGTGCGCGGGCACCACGCCGCTCGCTTCGTTCGATCGTTGCGCGCTCACCGGCGTCACCCAGGCGCAATATGGCCGCATTCCGCAATGCCCGGCCGAGACCTGCGTCACCCAGGGCGGCGGCAACCCGGCGCTCAAGCCCGAGGAAGCCGATACCTACACCGTCGGCATGATCCTGACGCCGCAGGCGATCCCGAACCTCACGATTTCGCTCGATTACTACACCATCAAGGTGAACGACTATATCGGCACGGTCGATCCGTTCCTGACGATCAACCAGTGCATCCAGACGGGCAATCCGTTCTTCTGCGATCTGTTCAACCGCGATCCGACGACGGGCGTGATCTTCGGCACCGACGGCTATATCGTCGCGACCACGCTTAACACCGGCTATCTCCAGACATCGGGTATCGACGTCAATGCGAGCTATGGCTTCGCGCTCGATACGCTGGGACTGAACGGGGGCGGCAGGCTCAATTTCGACCTGGTCGGCACCTGGCTGGACAAGCTTGTGGTGCAGCCGCTTCCCGGTCTCGGCACTTATGATTGTGCGGGGCTGTTCGGGCCGACCTGCGGCCAGCCGACGCCGACATGGCGCCACCAGCTCCGCACGACGTGGCAGATGCCTTGGTCGGATGCGACGCTATCGCTCAACTGGCGCTATTTCGGGTCGGCCAAGCTTTCAAGCAACACCGATAACGAGTTCCTCGCCGGCACGCCTTATGTCATCAACAGCGAGATCGGCGCGTACAGCTATTTCGATCTGGCCGCGACGGTGAAGGTGATAGACAAATTCACGCTGCGCGCGGGCGTCAACAACCTCTTCGACAAGGATCCGCCGGCGATCGCCCAGGGGCTGCTCAGTTCCTTCGGCAACGGCAACACCTATCCGGGCGTATACGATCCGCTCGGCCGCATGATCTTCGTCGGGCTGACCGCGGAGTTCTGATCTTCGGTTGCCGGTGCGGCCGCCGATCGGTGATCCAGATGTACCTGGCCGACTGATGAGCTACAGCCGGGCGCGAACGCCGAAGAAGAGGGAGCGGCCGGAATATTCGTAGAAGTTCGGCACGTTGCGATAGGTGTTGAACCGCTTGACCTCCGATCCGAGCAGGTTCGACCCCTGAACATAGACCGAAAAATTGCTGGTCAGATCGTATGACAGGCTTGCCGACATCTCATGATACGGATCCTCCTCGACCGGAAGATAGCCCAGGTTGCCCGACTGCGCGTAGGTAAAGCGCGATTGGTAGCTGTAGGACACCTGCGCGCCGATGCCGTGGTTTTCATAGAATAGCTTGGCATTGGCGGAAAACGGTATCGCTCCCGGAAGATCGGTCGTGACGTCTCCCGATTTCGCGCGCGAACGGTTGTAGGTCAGGTTGGCCTGCACGCCGAAACCGTTGTCGAGGAAATACTGGCCGCCGACCTCAATGCCGTACACGTTCGCGCTGTCGCCGTTGACGACCTGATATTCGACGAAATCGAAATCCTGCTGCTGGTTGGCCGGCTGCGCGGTCGGGGTGATGACGACATCGACCGGGACCGTCGAGACGAAGTTGGTGATGTGCTTGTAGAACGCCGCCGCCGTCAGCGCGAGGCGGCTGGTCGGGTAATATTCAAGCGAAAGATCGAGCTGGGATGCCTCTGTCGGCTTCAGATCGGGGTTGCCCGCGTCGTAGATGATGTAGGTGCCGGACTGGGCGGAGGTCGCGTCCTTGGCGGGTGACAGTTCGCCGAAGGTCGGCCGGGAAATCGCCTGTGAGGCGGCGAGCCGGATGCGGAACCCGTCGGCGATGTCATAGGCGAAATTGGCCGCGGGCAGCAGGCGCAGATACTCGCCGCCGCCATTGATCGGCTCGACCGGATTGAAGTTCACGTCATTGTCCTGCGTGCCGACGCGCGGGATGATGCTGGCGATGGTCGCGCCATAGCCGGTGGAGGACACCTTGGTCGCCACCAGCCGCGCGCCGATCTCGCCGCGCCACCGCGGACCCTCCAGATTGAACTGGACATAGCCCGCCCATGTCCGCTCCTTGATGCGGTAGGAGGCGGGCAGGTCGGCCTCGATCACCTGGGTCGAATAGCCCGCCGGATATGGCGACAGCGTGCATCCGGGGATGGGCGTGCCGGTGTCGTCCAGGCAGCTGTTGGGATCGAGGATCGCCGGATTATTGTCCGCGCGCGGCAATGCAGCGAGATAGGTGTCGATGTCGAAATAGGGCAGGTTGCGCGGGAAATTGCCCTGCAGCTTGGACAGGATATCGGTCTCGACGCCCGGCTTGACCACATCCGCGCCGAGCTGGCCGAAGGTGAACGGATAACCGCAATAGTTGCACGAGGTCGTGTACTGATTGTCGATCGTATCGACGATCTTGCGGCGATCGGTCCAGGCGGCGCCGAAGGTGATGGATTTGAAGGTGCCGTTATCCACCGCATATTCGCCGTCGATCTTGGCGCCCTGGGTGCGGTCTTCGATATTCTGGCCCTGAATGCCGATATAATGGGCGCGGAAATCGTCGTTGGTTGCCTGGTCGAGCGTCCGGCCGCCGGGGATGGTGACGGAAAGATCGGGAATGCCCCCGTCACGCGTGGCGAATTCGGCGGAGGCGCCCAGGATGCCGGCGACGACGAAGCGGTTCTGCCCGCCGGTGTCGTCGCGGGCCTTGCCGTAATAGCCGTCGAACGCGAGCTTGAGGCGGTCGGTCGCCTGCCAATCGATGCGGCCGCCGATCTGGTAGGTTTCGCTCTCGCGCGGCTCATCGGTGGTGAGTACCTCGGCCACGAGCCCGTCGAGGTTGAAGCCGGTGACGACGTTGTTGCCGTCGGTCTGTATAGACTCGGGATCCCACCGCAGCGAACCGTCATCGCCGAGCGGGTTGAGATAGTTGGACGAGCGGTAGTTGTGCTGCGACACCTTGAAATGGCTGTAGAGGCCGTCGATCGTCAGCTCGAAGCGGTCCGAGGGCTTCCACTGGAACGCAGCCGCCGATCCGATCCGCTCGCGCTCGCCCTGGACATAGCCGACGCTGTAATAGTCCGGCCAGATGAAGGCCGGGCCGTTCTCGTCCGGATTGATCTGGCCGTCGCGGTCGAAATCGACGCCGTACGCCGCTTCCGTCCCGTCGGTGATCGAATATTCGCCCAGATTGTCGGTGCGGAACTTGTACTTGTTGTAGCTCGCGCCGACCAGGATACCCATCGTGTCGTTGGCGAAGGTGGTGCTGAACACCCCGGTCACCTTGTATCCGCCCTTGTCGACGAGATCGTTATACTGCCCTTCGACCGCGGCCGACGCCTGCAGCCCCTTGCGGTCGAGCGGGCGGGCGGTGCGCAGATCGACATTGCCGCCGATGCTGCCCTCCAGCTCGGAGGCGCGGACCGCCTTTTGCACTTCCGCGCCGGAGATGATTTCGGACGGCAGCACGTCGAACGCGAACGAGCGATCCGGGCCGTCGGTGGGCAGGATGCGGCCGTTGAGCGTGGTGATGGCGAAGTTCTGGCCCAGGCCGCGCACGGTGATCGCGCGACCCTCGCCGCGCCCGTCGCGTCCGACGGTCACGCCGGGAATGTTGGCGAGCGCTTCGGCCACGTTGCGGTTCGGAAACTTGCCAAGCTCCTCGGCGGAGATCGCATCGACGATGGTGTCCGCGTCTCGCTTTGCCTGGATCGAGCGCAACAGGCTGCCGCGGACGCCGCGTACGACGATATCGGGCGCGTCGCCGTCCACGCTGTCGGTCTGTTGCGCCGGATCGGACAACACCGTGTCGGGATCGGGCGTGGCGGTCGCGGACTGCGGGTCCGCGGTCTGTGCGGCCGCCTGAGAGGCGGCCAGCAGCGCCGCCATGCTCACGCTGCCCAGCACCAGATCACGCCAATACCGCCGTTGCGTCATCGCCAATCCCCTATTTAGCTGCGCAACGTCCGCGACGGGCACGTTGCGCGATATATTTCGTTTCGTATCGACATTGCAGCATAACTGTCAAACACAAATGAAACGAAACTTCACTTATTATTGTCGCAGACGTGCCGCGCTGATAAGCGGGGTGGTTCCAGGGAGGAATGCATGCCCACGATCCGGGACACCAGCGGCAGGCGGCAACAGATCAGCGTCCTCGTGCGCGAGCGCGGCAGCGTGCAGGTGGCGCCGCTTGCGGCGCGTTTCGGCGTGTCGATGCAGACCATCCGAAAGGATCTGCATTTCCTGGCCAAGCGCGGCGTGGCGGAACGCTCCTATGGCGGAGCGATCTCGGCCGACGCGGTCAACGTGCTGGCGGAACCCCCGGTCGAGGCCAAGCGTGCGATCAACATCGATGAGAAGATGCGCATTGGTGCGCTGGCGGCGTCCATGGTGCTGCCCGGCGATTCGGTGATCCTCGATTCGGGCACGACCGCGCTGCAGATCGCGCATCATTTGCCGGATGACGAGGACATCACGGTCCTGACCAACGATCTCGACATCCTCTGCGCGCTGGCCCGCAAGGAGCGGATCACCGTGGTGATGCTGGGCGGCGCATTGCGGCGGCGCAACCGCGCCTTTTACGGGGCGCAGACCGAAAGCGCGCTGGACGACCTCCATATCGACAAGCTGTTCCTGGGGGTGGACGGGTTCGATATCGAGCGCGGCATCACCACCCATTTCGAGCCGGAGGCGATGCTGAACCGCAAGATGGTCAAGGCGGCGCGGCAGGTGATCGCGGTGACCGACCGGTCGAAATTCGGCCGTGTCTGCCTGCACCGCATCCTGAATGTCGCCGAGATCGACGATCTCGTCACCGACGCGGTGGATGGCGACGGGATGCAGGCAGCCGCCGAACGACTGGGCTTTCGCCTCCACATCGCCTGACGCGCCGCCGGCGGCCGAAGACGCCTAGGAGCCAATCGGTATTCAGCTGCGCAAGGCTTGAGCCACGGAATTCCTCCCGTCACCCCTGACATGTTCCGGGGTCTATCGCGCTGCGGACATAGCGTTCACGCCTCTCGTTTTCGCCCCGGCCGCCTGATGGGTCCCGGAACAAGTTGGTGTTTATCCCCTTGAGACGAGGCTTCTCCCTTCGTCATGCTGAACTTGTTTCAGCATCCATCGTGCCACAAAGCAGGTCTGCGCGGGTGGAGAGATGGACCCTGAAACAAGTTCAGGGTGACGGTTGTGAACAGCAGGGCCCCTCCCTTGCTTGAGCGGGATAAGCACCGAACAAGTTCGAGGTGACGGGGAGGGGGTGAGCCGCGCACAGCCTAGTCGGCCAGCCGGAAGAACCGCCGCGCATTCTGCCAGTAGATCTTGTCGATCACCTCGCGGGGCAGGTCGAGGCCCTTGGCATCGGCATCGATCGCATCGACCCGCTGGCTGAGCGGTGTCGCGAGATAGCGCCAGTCGGCGCGCCAGACCTGGCCTGCCTCCTTCGGGAAATCGCCGGTCGCGGGCGGGTTCTGGGCGCGGGCGGCGGGATCCGGCGGGCTGTCGGTCAGATCGGTGCCGTAGAGGATGCGGTCCTGGTACTTGATGAAGAACGCACGCACCTTGGCGAGATCGGCGTTGGACTGGACCTGGAGATTGGACATCCGCGCCGCGAGATCCACCATAGTATTGGGATAGCGATCGAAGAAGCGCGCCAACTCGTCCACGCTCCATTCAATGCTCGCCATGTGCGCGCCGTCGAAGGCGAGCTTCGGATGGCGGCCGACGAAGCGGTCGCGCGCCGCCATCAGCGTCTCGTAGCTTGGTTCCTCGGGGTGGAGGTACATGTGGTATTCGGGATGTTCGCGGAAATAGCTCCGGTCATTCTCGGTGGTCATCTGGTCGAACGGCAGCCAGCAATTCTTCGGCTCGGCCTGATGCGCGATCAGCGGAATGCGGCGCTTCTCCAGGTGCGCCATGACCCCGTCGAAGCGCGGATCGTCGAGGAACACGCGCTTGCCCTGCGCGTCGTTGACGACCATGCCGATATTCTTCCACACCTTCACCGCCACCGCGCCGCGCGCGAAGGCCTGGTCGAGCGCGCGGTTGGTCCGCTCGGTCCAGCCGGGCGTGCCGAAGCCCTGCATCGAGAAGGTCGTCGCGAACCGGAAGCGCCGCGGATCGGCGGCGCGCATCTGATGAGCGATCGCCGCCTGCTCGGCGAGCGGCGGAAAATCGGGATAATCGACATTGATCGACAGCAGCTCGAACCCGTCGCGGCGCGCGACCTCCAGAAAGCGAGGATCATTGACGTTGGCGTGGACGTGCGCGTCGAACTTCGCGACCTTGGCGAAGTCCGCCTCGCTATAGCCCGCCTCCGGCGCGGCGGCACCGACCAGCAGCGACGATGCCGTGAACAGCATGATGCTCGCGATCATCCGCATCCCGCACTCTCCTCATATCGCGCTATAACGAAATAAAACGCGCGTTAATGTTGCGTTTTTGATTTGCGCCACCAATGCGATTGGTGCAAGCTCTTTATCGACGGCCGCAATTTCGCTCCGCGTGACCGGTCGAGAACAGAGGGAGAGCCACCGATATGCCGTCCGATCTCGTCAGCCGCCGGGCCATGCTCGGGCGCCTCATGGTTGGCGGTGCGGCCATCGCCGTCCCCGACTTGACGGGGCGCGCCTGGGCAGCAGCGGCCGCGGGTGTACGGCTGTCCGACGGAACGCTGACCATCGATTTCGACTCGGCGATGCATTCGCGCGTGTCGCATGCCGGCAAGGCGGTGACGCCCCGCACCGCCGCCGAGGCGCTGTTCCTGGCCGATAATCGCCGGCTCGACCGGTTCTTGCTGCTCGATCATTCCCAGGCCCCCGTTTCCGGTCCGCATGGGGCCGGGCGGCAGCACAGGCTGCGCGCCACCGCAGGCGGTGCGGTGGAGCAGCAGCTGACGATCACCTTCTTCGATCGCTACCCGGGGCTCGCCCTCTACGACATGCGGTATCGCAACACCGGCCAGTCGCCGCTGGCGGTCGCCGGCTGGCGGGTCGCTACGCATGACCTGCTGGGCCATCGCGACGGCACGTGGAGCTTTGCCGGCGCCTCCTATCCCGACCGGCGCGACTGGGTGCAGAAGGTCGCGCCCGGCTTCGAACAGCGCAACTTCATGGGGATGAACGGGTCCGACTATGGCGGCGGCACGCCGGTGGCGGTGGTCTGGCGCCGCGACGTGGGGCTGGCGGTCGGCCATGTCGAGACGGTGCCGCGTCTGGTGTCCCTGCCGGTCGCGGCGCAGCCGGACGGCACGCGGATCGGCCTGTCGGGGGACGAGCCGACGCTGCTCGCGCCGGGCGCCACGCTGACGCTGCCCACGGCGTTCCTGATGGCCCATACCGGCGATCACTTCCGCCCGCTCGACGCCTATCGCCGGATCATGGCCGAGCGCGGTCTCGCCGCGCCCGCCATTCCCGAATCGAGCTACGGCGCGGTCTGGTGCGCCTGGGGCTATGAGCGCAACTTCACCCCAGCACAGGTCTACGGCACCTTGCCCAAGGCCAAGGAGCTCGGTTTCGAATGGGCGGTGATCGACGATGGCTGGCAGACGGCCGAGGGCGACTGGAAGATCGACCGGAAGCGCTTTCCGCGCGGCGATGCCGACATGAAGGCCTTTGCCGACCGCATCAAGGCGGACGGAATGCGGCCGCGGCTGTGGCTGGCGCCGCTGGCGATCGATCCCGGCACGGACATGCTGCGCGACCGATCCGACATGCTGCTGCTCGATCGCAACGGCGCGGCGCAGAATGTGAGCTGGTGGAGCGCCTTCACCATGTGCCCCGCCTATCCGCCGACGGTGGAGTTTTTCCGGGCGCAGGTGCGCCGCATCATCGGCGACTGGGGGTTCGACGGGCTCAAGCTGGACGGGCAGCATCTGAACGGCGTCGCGCCCTGCTACAATCCCGCGCACAACCATGCGCGGCCCGAGGAATCCTACGAAAAGCTGCAGGATTTCTGGAAGGCGATTTATGACGAGGCGATGGCGATCAACCCGCAGGCCGTGGTCGAGCTGTGTCCATGCGGCGACAGCTTCGCCTTCCACAACATTCCGGCGATGAACAACACGCCGGCGTCGGACCCGACATCGTCGTGGCAGATCCGCCTGAAGGGCAAGACGTTCAAGGCGCTGATGGGGCCGTCCGCCCCCTATTCGGGCGACCATCTGGAGCTGAGCGACGGCGGCAACGACTATGCCTCAACCTACGGCATCGGCGGCATCCCCTCGACCAAGTTCACCTGGCCGAAGGATACGCCCAATCCCACCGACCCGTTGCCGCCCGGCGGGTTTGTGCTGACCCCGGCAAAGGAAGCGCTGTGGCGCAAATGGCTCGATCTGTACCGCACCAACATGCTGCCCAAGGGCAATTATCTGGGCGGGCTGTACGATATCGGCTTCGACAAGCCGGAGGCACACGCGATCGAGAAGGACGGCGCGCTCCACTATGCCTTCTTCGCGGACAAGTGGGACGGGCCGATCGCTTTGCGCGGTCTGGGTAAGGGGCGCTACGCGCTGACGGACGGCTTCACCGGCCGCTCGCTGGGCAGCGCGAGCGGGGCGGACAGCAGCATTCCGGCCAGGTTCGAGCGGTTCCTGCTGGTCCAGGCGACGCCCGTGCAGCGAGGGGCCGCGTGACCCGCGCCGGGGCGCCGGGCGGCCGCGCCTGGCTGGTCTATGCACTGGTTACCGTCGTGCTGTGGGGGATCTGGGGCGCATTTTCGGGCATGTCCCCGCAGCGCGGCTTTCCCGAGACGCTGGTCTATTGCGTGTGGGCGCTGACGATGATCCCACCCGCTTTGGTGGTGCTGGCGCAGACGGGCTGGGTGCTCGACCGCTCGCCGCGCGCGATCGCTTACGGCCTGGCGGTGGGGCTGCTCGGCGCGGGTGGGCAGATGATCCTGTTCTACGCCATCGCGCGCGGACCGGCCTATCTGATCTTCCCGATCATCTCGCTGTCGCCGGTGGTGACGATCGCGCTGTCGTTCCTGCTGATGCGCGAGCGGACGGGGCGGCTGGGCGTGCTGGGCATCATATTGGCGCTGCTGGCGCTGCCGACCTTCGACTTCGCGCCGGGGGCAGGGGGTGCGGGCGCATCCGCCGCATGGCTGCTGCCGGCGCTGATCGTGATGCTGTGCTGGGGCGTGCAGGCCTATTTCATGAAGGCGGCCAACCACTTCATGTCGGCGGAGAGTATCTTCGTCTACATGATGCTGTCCGGCCTGGTGCTGATGCCGGTCGCCTGGGCGATGACCGATTTCGGCAAGCCGATCAATTGGGGACTGGACGGCCCGTGGCTCGCGGCGCTGATCCAGTCGCTCAACGCCATCGGCGCGCTCACGCTGGTCTTCGCGTTCCGCTACGGAAAGGCGATCATCGTCGCACCGCTGGCCAATGCCGGCGCGCCGCTGGCGACCGCGCTGCTCTCGCTGGTCATATTGAGCGTCGTGCCCGGGCCGCTGAAGACGGTGGGCATCCTGCTCGCGCTGACCGCCTCGCTCCTGCTTGCCATCGAGCCCGACGCCAAGGATCCGGAAGCAATCACTACAAAATAGTTTCGTTATGTTTCGTTTAGTTGTGTTATGGCACGGATGCGGCTAACGAATTGGCTGAAAGGTACTGACGTGCAGGCGATTCTCGACATAGTGATGCGGCACAAGGCGGGCGAACGGATCGGCGTGACCTCGGTCTGCTCGGCGCATCCGCTGGTGATCGAGGCGACGCTCAGGCATGCGCTCGCCACCGGCCAGGCGGTCGTGCTGGTCGAGGCGACCTCAAATCAGGTGAACCAGGACGGCGGCTATACCGGCATGGTGCCGGCCGAATTCCGCGACTTCGTTCACGCCATCGCGCAAAGGGCGGGCCTGCCTCTCGACCGGCTGGCGCTGGGCGGCGACCATCTCGGCCCCAATGCCTGGACCAGCCTGCCGGCAAGCGAGGCGATGGACAAGGCGGCGGTGATGGTCGCCGACTATGTCCGCGCCGGTTTCCGCAAAATCCACCTCGATTGCTCGATGAGCTGCGCCGACGATCCGGTGCCGCTGCCCGAGCAGACCATCGCCGATCGCGCCGCACGCCTGTGCCGCGCGGCCGAGGACGCGTTCGAAGGCGAAGATGCGGACGCACCGGTCTATGTGATCGGCACCGAGGTGCCCGTCCCCGGCGGCGCGGCCGAGGATCTGGAGGAACTGGCGGTGACGACGCCCGCGGCGGCGATCGGCACGGTCGATATGCACCGCGACCTGTTTCGCGATGCCGGGCTGTCGCGCGCCTGGGACCGGGTGATCGCCACCGTGGTCCAGCCGGGCGTCGAATTCGATCATGACAAGGTGGTGGATTATCGACCCGAGCGGGCGACCGCGCTCAGCCGCGCGATCGAGCCGGTCGAGCATCTCGTCTTCGAGGCGCATTCGACCGATTACCAGACGCCCGAGGCGCTCGCCGCGCTGGTCCGCGATCATTTCGCGATCCTGAAGGTCGGCCCCGGCGTCACCTTCGCGCTGCGCGAGGCGCTGTGGGCGCTCGACGCGATCGAGGCGGAGACGGTCGAACCCGCGCGCCGTGCCGGGCTGCGCAGCGTCACGCTGGCACGGATGCAGGCCGAGCCGAAGCACTGGCGCAAATATTACCACGCGACCGGCGACGCGCTGGACCTCCAGCTCCAGTACAGCCTGTCCGACCGCATCCGCTATTACTGGCCCGATCCCGCGATCGCCGCCGCGCAGGACCGGCTGTTCGCCAATCTGCGCGAGGCGCCGGTGCCGCTGCCGCTGGTCAGCCAGCATCTGCCGCTCGCCTATGCGGCGGTGCGCGCCGGCCGCGCCACGCTCGATCCCGCCGATCTCGTCATGGCGCATATCGGCGCCACGCTCGACGCCTATCATGGAGCCTGCCACCCCGATGCCTGACACCCTGCTCGCCCCCGATACCGAGGAACGCGACGTCGTGCCCTGGACGCGCCGGGAAATCGAACAACAGCCCGGTACGCTGCGGGCCACCCAGGCGCTGCTGCGCGCGCGCCAGGCGGAGATCGACGCCTTCGTCGCGCCGCTGCTGGACCGGCCGGCGCTGCGCATCGTGCTGACCGGCGCGGGCACCTCCGCCTTTATCGGCGAATGTCTCGCGCCCTGGCTGTCCGAATTGCTCGGCCGCCCGGTGGAGGCGATCGCGACCACGGACATCGTCAGCGCGCCCGCGCTGTATCTGCGGCGTGATGTGCCGACATTGCTCGTCTCCTTCGGCCGATCGGGCAGCAGCCCGGAAAGCGTCGCCGCCGTGGACCTGGTCGATGCGTCGCTTGCCGAGGCGTATCATCTGATCGTGACCTGCAATGCCGATGGCGCGCTGGCGCAGCGCGCCAGCATCAACGCGCATGTCGTCGTCCTCCCCGAGGCGACGCACGACCGCGCCTTCGCCATGACATCCAGCTTCAGCGCGATGATGCTGGCGGCGCTGTCGATCCTGGGCGGCATCGACGCGATCGATCCGCGCGTCCCGGCGATCGCCGCGGCGGTGGAGGACGCGATCGCCCAGTCCGATCCGGTGGCCGCCGATCTCGCGTCACGCGGGTTCGAACGCGTCGTCTATCTGGGCAGCGGCGTGTTCAAGGGACTGGCGCGTGAGGCGGCGCTGAAGCTGATGGAGCTGAGCGACGGCGCCATCGTCACCGCGTTCGATACCGCCATGGGATTTCGCCACGGCCCGAAGACGATCATCACCCCCCGCACGCTGGCGGTGGTGTTCGTCTCCAACGATCCGCTCACCCGCCGCTACGATCTGGATATCGTCGAGGAGCTGCGCGGCGATGGCCGCTGCGGCGCGGTGGTGGTGATATCCGCCAACCCCGCCGACGATGCGCAGATCACCCCGGCCGGGATGGCGGGCGCGGCCGACGCCGATCTGCTGTTCCCCTTCATCGTGCCGGCGCAGCTGTTCGGCCTGCACGTTTCGCTGGCGCTGGGCCTGACCCCCGATCGCCCCAATGCGAGCGGCACGGTGAACCGCGTCGTGCAGGGCGTGCGGATTCACGCCGCGCACGCATGACCGCCCGAACGCACTTCCTGGGGATCGATGGCGGGGGCACCAAGACCGAGTTCGTCTGTATCGATGAGGGCGGCGCGGTGATTGCGCGGGCGGTCACCGGGACGACCTATCACCTGCAGATCGGGCTGGATGAGGCCGTGCGGCGCCTCGAGCAGGGCGTCGACGCGATCTGTCAGGAGCTGTCCATCACGCCGGCCGGCTTCGGTTACGTCTTCTTCGGCCTGCCGGCTTACGGCGAGGACAGCATCGTGGACCCGCAGCTTCATGCCGCCTGCGGACGGTTGCTGGGGCATGACCGCTACGCCTGCGGCAACGACATGGTCTGCGGCTGGGCAGGTTCGCTCGGCTGCGAGGACGGCATCAACATCGTCGCGGGCACCGGATCGATCGGCTATGGCGAACGCCAGGGCAAGTCGGCGCGCGCGGGCGGATGGGGCGAGGTGTTCGGCGACGAGGGCTCGGCCTATTGGATCGCCATCCAGGGCCTCGCGCTGTTCGCGCGCATGAGCGACGGTCGGGCGCCCAAGGGCGTGCTGCACGGACAGATCGCCGAGGCGCTTTCCCTGCGCAACGATCTGGAGCTGTGCGAGCGCGTTACGGGATCGGAAAAAATGGGGCGGGATGAGATCGCAGCGCTCGCCAGTCTCGTCTCCCGCGCCGCGGCCCAAGGAGACATTGGCGCGCGGGCAATCCTTTCGTCGGCTGCGCGGGAACTCGTCGCGTTGGCGGCGGCCTTGCGAAAGAGCCTCGATTTCTCGCCCGACGAACCCGTCCGCATATCCTGGTCGGGCGGCGTTCTCTTGAACGAGCCAATCGTCCGCGAAGCGTTCATCCGGAGCCTCGCCGAGGCCGGACCGTTTGCGCCGGTCGAACCACTTTACGCCCCGGGTTATGGCGCCGCCCTCTATGCCCGGCGAATGGGAGTGTCTTGAGGTACGTCGGATGATTCTCGGCGCCGTAGCCTCAGGCAGGCGAGCGATCCTGCCATCACTGGTTTTTTGCTAGCGGCCGACGCGGAAACGGCTGGTCCATGTTCGCCGCGTTCCACAGGAAACTCGCCAGAATGATCGACGCCTGATGCATATCGTCGGGGTCCAGATGGTCGTAGGTATCCATCGACGTGTGGTGCATGCGGCCATAATCATTCCAGTCCTGGATGAACTGGAAGCCCGGCACGCCGACCATTTGCATATATTCGTTGTCCGGTCCGGTGCCCTCCGACGCCGCGACCATCGAGGCGCCCATCGACGCGAAGGGCGCCAGCCATTCGCGGAAGATCGGCATGGCGGCGTGCCCGAACGGCCCGGCTCGCTGAACGCGCGGCCGCTTTCTATCGCTGCCGTTCGACGTTGCGTGGAAAACGCCGCGCCGATGTATCTCGATGCTGGTCTGGCCAAATGTACACGGCTTCTTGCATATTGTGCCGAAGCTTGGCCAAGTCGCGCTCGCAAATGGAGAATTGGCCAATGCGCATCACGAAGCAAACCATCGTCAAGAAGGAGGAAGCTTTGGGCTTTTCACGCCGCGGATTGCTAAGCGGGCTGGCATCGACGGCGGGGTTGCTGGCCGTGCCGGGCAATGCATTTGGCCGCGCGCTGGCGCCCAGCGATCGGGTCAACATCGCCGTGATCGGCGCGGGCGGCATGGGTGCGGCCAACATGGAGAAGCTCACCAGCCAGAACATCGTGGCGCTGGCCGATCCGGATCTTGCGCATGTCGCCAAATCGTTCGTCGATGGAAAAGATGTCCCAATTCCCGGACGCGTGCTGCTGAAGCAAGCCTATGATCGGGCGGCAAAGCATGCCGATTATCGCCGCATGTTCGATGCCCAGAAGGATATCGATGCGGTCGTGATCGCGACGCCGGATCACCACCACGCCGTTGCCGCCCGAATGGCGATGGAGCGCGGATTGCACGTCTATGTGCAAAAGCCGCTGACCTATACGGTGCGCGAAGGGCGCGTGCTGCGTGATCTCGCTCGCCGCAATCGCAAGCTCGTCACGCAGATGGGCAATCAGGGGCATTCGGGCGACGACGGCCGCCGCGCGGTCGAACTCATCCGCGGCGGGGTGATCGGCCGCGTGAGCGCGGTGGAGGTGTGGACCAATCGTCCGGTGTGGCCGCAGGGTATCGCGCGTCCCGCGGCGCAGCCCAAGCCCGCCAGTCTCGACTGGGACGTGTGGCTTGGCCCGGCCGCGGTCGATTGGGGTTATCATCCCGATTATGCGCATTTCAACTGGCGGGGCTGGTTGCCCTTCGGCGTCGGTGCGCTCGGCGACATGGGCGCGCACCTGATCGATTTCCCTCTATGGGCGCTGCAGCCCGGCCTGCCGACCAGGATCGAGACCCGCCACAGTCCCTGGGGTGGCGACACCAACCCCTGGGATGGCAGGGGGCCGGACGAACTCACCAGCTATCCGCTCGCCAGCATGACCCATTTCGAATTCGGCAATGCCAGGAACGGGCCTTTGCGAATGACCTGGTATGACGGCGGATTGATGCCGCCCACGCCGCCGGGCCTGCCCATCGGCGCACGCATGGATCCGGGGGGCGGGGTGCTCTATATCGGCGACAAGGGGATGCTGCTGCACGAGACCTATGGCGAGAAGCCGGTGCTCATCGGCGAAGGGCTGGACGCGCGTGCGGCGGCCATCCCGCAGTCGTTGCGCCGCATTCAGGGTGGCCGTGACGGGCACGAGATGAACTGGATTCGCGCCATTCGCGGCGAGGAGCCGATATCGTCGCCGTTCGAGGTCGCGGTGCCGCTCAACGAAACCATGATCCTGGGCATGGTCGCGCTCCGCGCCGAACAGCCGATCGAATATGACGGCGTAGCCGGCCGCGTGACCAATGTCCCCGATGCGAACCGCTTTCTCGACCGCGAATATCGAAAGGGATGGGAACTGTGAGAGTGATCGTCATCGGCGCAAGGCGCGGAATTCCGACACGGAACGAGTCGGAATGCTCTGCGGCGATGGTCACCAAGTTGTTGAAAAGAGTGGAGCGGGTGAAGGGAATCGAACCCTCGTCGTAAGCTTGGAAGGCTTCTGCTCTACCATTGAGCTACACCCGCGCGCCGCGGGGGCGATTGCCACATCCGCTTGCTCGCGGTCAATGCGCCTTTGCCCGCTTTGTGGCAGACGCGGCGCAACAAGGGAACCTGCGTGTGGACGACACCGTCATGGAGATCATCAAATGGACCGCGTCGATCAGCGGAATCATCGCCGCGGCGATGATCGCGTGGGATGGCGGGCGGCGGCTGACGGGCTGGGGCTTCGTGGTGTTCCTGGGCGCGTCGGTCGCGTGGATCATCTCAGGCTTCCTGACCGGCGAGAATGCCTTGGCGGTCCAGAATATCGTGCTGTTCGGGATCAACGCGCTGGGCGTTTACCGTTATCTGTGGCGCAAGGACGATCCGCACGAAGAGTGACCTTGTGGGGCGGAGCCGGTTGCGCTCTATTCGGTTGCGATAAGCAACGGAGGGGCCTGTGACTGACATGCGCGCGATACTCGAGGCCCAGCGTGCCGCGTTCAACGCCGAGATGCCGGTGGCGATCTCTATCCGCAAGGATCGGCTGCGCCGGGCCATCGCGTTGGTCAAGGACAACGCCGCGCGCTTCTGCGACGCGCTGTCCGAGGATTTCGGCCACCGCAGCCGCGAACAATCGATGATCACCGACATTGCCGCCTCGGTCGGTCCGCTCAGGCATGCGATGAAGCATGTCGATGGCTGGTCGCGGCGGGATCGGCGATCGGTGCAGTTTCCGCTGGGGCTGCTCGGTGCGCGCGCGTGGGTGGAATATCAGCCCAAGGGCGTTGTCGGCGTGATCAGCCCGTGGAATTTCCCGGTCAATCTGGTGATGGGGCCGCTCGCCGGCATCTTTGCCGCGGGTAACCGGGCGATGGTCAAGACATCCGAATATACGCCCGCGGTGGCGGCCCTCTTCGAGGAGGTCAGCGCCAAGCTGTTCGACCCGAGCGAACTGGCTTTCGCCTCCGGTGGACCGGAGGTGGGCAAGGCGTTTTCGGAGCTGCCGTTCGACCATCTGATCTTCACCGGCGCGACCGGGATCGGGCGGCACATCCTGCACGCCGCCGCGGATAATCTGGTGCCGGTGACGTTGGAGCTGGGTGGCAAGTCTCCGGTGATCGTCGGGCGCTCGGCCGACATATCGCGTGCAACCGATCGCGTGGTGACGGGCAAGATGATGAATGCCGGGCAGATCTGCCTGGCACCCGATTACATGCTGGTGCCCGACACGCATGAGAAGCAGGTGATCGACGGGCTGGTCGCGGGCGCCACCGCGCAATATCCCTGGTTGCTCAACAACCCCGATTACACCGCGATCATCAACGATCGGCATTTCGAGCGCTTGTCCGGTTGGCTCGACGATGCCCGCGCCAAGGGGGCGGAGATCGTCACGGTCAACCCGGCGAACGAGGATTTCTCCAGCACCAACGCGCGCAAGATGCCGCTGCACATCGTGCGCAATGCGACCGACGACATGACCGTGATGCAGGAAGAGATATTCGGCCCGATCCTGCCGATCCGCACCTACAAGCATATCGACGATGCGATCGGCGAGGTGAACCGGCGGGACCGGCCGCTGGGATTGTATTATTTCGGCAGCGACGGGGATGAGCGGCGGCGCGTGCTGGACCGGACGATCTCGGGCGGGGTGACGCTGGACGACGTGATCTTCCACGTATCAATGGAGGACCTGCCGTTCGGCGGGGTCGGGCCGTCGGGCATGGGCAGCTATCACGGGGCGGACGGGTTCAAGACGTTCAGCCATGCCCGCGCGGTGTTCAAGCAGGCGAAGCTGGATGTCGCCAAGCTGGCCGGATTGAAACCGCCTTACGGCAAGGCGACGGCCAGGACGATCCGCCAGCAGATCGGCTGACACGCTTTACGCTTGCGTAAAGCGGCCCGCTCACCATACTCTGTTTTCAAATCACAACCGAGTCTCAAGGAGAGCGAGAATGGCCGAGGCCTATATCGTCGATGCGGTGCGCACCGCGGGCGGCAAGCGCGGGGGGCGGCTGGCCGGCATCCATCCGGTGGACATGGGCGCGGCGGTGCTCGACGCTATCGTCGAGCGGACCGGGATCGACGGCGCGATCGTCGACGATGTCATCATGGGCTGCGTCATGCAGGGCGGGCAGCAGAGCTTCCAGGTCGGACGCAACTGTGTGCTCGCGTCCAACAAGCTGCCCGACAGCGTGCCCGCCGTCACCATCGATCGGCAATGCGGATCGTCGCAGCAGGCGATGCAGTTCGCAGCACAAGCGGTGATGTCCGGCACGCAGGACGTGGTGATCGCGGCGGGGGTCGAGAGCATGACGCGTGTGCCGATGGGATCGACCGGCATGTTCCACGCCAAGGAAGGGCTGGGCACCTACAAGTCGCCGCGGCTGGAGGAGAAGTTTCCCGGCATCATGTTCAGCCAGTTCATGGGCGCAGAGATGATCGCGAAGAAACATGGCTTCTCGAAGGATCAGATCGACGCCTATGCGCTCGAATCGCACAAGCGCGCGGCGAAGGCGGCGAGCGAGGGCAAGTTCGACAACGAGATCGTGACGCTCGACATCGAGACCCCCGAGGGGCCGGCCAAACATGGCGCCGACGAGGGCGTGCGCGGCGATGCGACCTTGGAGGGCATCCAGGGCGTCAAGCTGCTGCAGGAGGGCGGGGTGGTGACCGCCGCCAATGCCAGCCAGATCTGCGACGGGGCATCGGCGGTACTGATCGTCTCCGGCGAGGCGCTGAAGAAATACGGGCTGAAGCCGCGCGCGCGGATCGTCAATGTGACGGTGACCGCGGGCGATCCGGTGATCATGCTGGAGGAGCCGCTGTTCGCCACCGACAAGGCGCTGAAGAAGGCCGGGCTGACGATCGACGATATCGACGTGGCCGAGGTCAACGAGGCGTTCGCGCCGGTGCCGATGGCGTGGATGAAGCACACCGGCGCCAGCCACGAGAAGACCAACGTCAATGGCGGCGCGATCGCGCTGGGCCATCCGCTGGGCGCCTCTGGCACCAAGCTGATGGCGACCTTGCTCAATGCGCTGGAGCAGCGCGGCGGGCGTTATGGCTTGCAGACGATGTGCGAGGGCGGTGGCATTGCCAACGTCACAATTATCGAGCGGGTCGACGGGCCGGTCGAAGAGGCCAAGGCAGCGGCTTGAACTTAGGACACTGACCCCCGCCCCGCTCGTCCTGAGCCTGTCGAAGGACCGCCCTTCCGAATGCGCAAGAGAAGGGCGGGACTTCGACAAGCTCAGCCCAAACGGGGTGAGGGTTGCAGACCCAACCGGGTCAGGGAGGATGAAGTAATGAAACTCGACAACACCGTATCCGCCGTCGTCACCGGCGGCGCCTCCGGCCTCGGTGCTGCCACCGCCCGCGCCCTTGCGGCAAAAGGCGTCAAGGTCGCGATCTTCGACATGCAGGCGGAAAAGGGCGAGGCGGTCGCAGCCGAGATCGGCGGGGTGTTCTGCGAGGTCAATGTGACCAGCGACGAGAGCGTCGACGCGGGCTTTCTCAAGGCACGCGCGGCCAATGGGCAGGAACGCATCCTGGTCAACTGCGCCGGCACCGGCAACGCGATGAAGACCGCCAGCCGCTCGAAAGAAGACGGCAGCATCAAGCATTTCTCGCTCGAGGCGTTCAACTGGCTCATCCAGATCAATCTGGTCGGCACCTTCCGCTGCATCGCCAAATCGGCCGCGGGGATGCTGACGCTCGATCCGCAGGAAGACGGCGAGCGTGGCGCGATCGTCAACACCGCCAGCGTCGCGGCGGAGGACGGGCAGATCGGCCAGGCGGCCTATTCGGCGTCGAAGGGCGGCGTGGTCGGCATGACCCTGCCGATCGCGCGCGATCTGATGGGCGAAGGCATCCGCGTGAACACGATTCTACCCGGCATCTTCGACACCCCGCTGATGCAGGGCGCGCCGCAGCAGGTGCGCGACAATCTGGCGGCGAGTGTGCCTTTTCCCAAGCGGCTGGGCCACCCGGAGGAATATGCCAAGCTGGCGCTGGCGATGATCGAGAACGGCTATTTCAACGGTGAGGATGTGCGTCTCGACGGCGCGATCCGCATGGCGCCGCGGTAAGCGCGATGCCGCTCTACGAGATCGACGGCAAGCGCCCGCAACTGGGCTTCGACGCCTGGGTCGCACCCTCGGCCGATCTGATCGGCGAGGTGGTGTTGGGGCATGAGGCGAGCGTGTGGTTCGGCGCATGCATCCGCGCCGACAACACCGTGATCTCGGTCGGCAATCGTTCGAATATCCAGGAGGGGGCGATGCTGCATTCGGATTATGGCGTGCCGTGTACCGTCGGTGCGGACGTGACCGTGGGGCATCACGCCATGCTCCACGGCTGCACCATCGAGGACGAAGCGCTGATCGGTATGAAAGCGATCGTGCTCAACAACGCCGTGATCCCTACCGGCTGCATCGTTGGCGCGGGCGCGCTGGTAACCGAAGGCAAGACCTTCGCGCCCAACAGCCTGATCGTAGGCGCCCCCGCCAAGGCGATCCGCACGCTCGACGAGGCGCAGCGCGCGATCCTCAAGGCCTCCGCCGCGCACTATGCCCAGCGCGCCAAGGAGTTCGCCGCCGGCCTCAGGCGGGTGGATTAGGTGATGGGGCTATAGACCGCAGACGACCCAATTGCGTACCTGCCGATAGGTGCATAACGTGTCGCGATGAAGCAGCGGAATGGCCTTTTTACAGCGTTCGCTGTCTTGATAGCGCTTGTTGCGATAACTGGTTGTGCATGGCCTACTTCTGATCCCGTAAAGTTGAGGGCGATCAAAGCCGAAGCCCAAATTTTAATGAAGGCACGTCCAGCCAACACAAGTGATTTTGTCCCGAAAGCTCAATGGCCCCACATGATTGCCAGTCTTGAGCCAGAGGCAGTGCTGGTCAGTTGGTCAGGCGTCCACATAACGACCAAAGCATATTTCGACGGCGGCTGGGGTTACTTTGTGCCTAGGAAGGGGCGTGAACTGCCGGAGCCTGTGGAGAGGTTCGAGGAAGTGGGCTACGGCGTCTATTGGTGGCATCCCTACTGATCGTCGTATTGCCGGTGTGGTCGTAGGAACGTGCGTTACCTGCCGATTTCGGACGTTGCCGTCACGATAGCTTCTAACCTGCAAACCCCCCAAACGCCCCACCGAGATAGACCAGCGGATCGGTGTCCTCGCGCACCGCGACCGATTCGACCTCGCCGATGAAGATGCTGTGCGTGCCGAAGCGGTGTTCCTGGCGCAGCGCGCAGACGATCGAGGCCTGGGCATGGGCGAGGCGCGGCGGGCCGTCGCCGTCGGTCAGCCAGGTGCCGGTGCGGAAGCGCAACTCGCGCATGCGATAGTCGGAGAAGTGATGCGCCAGATCGACATCGTCGCGGTGCAGCGCGTTGACGCAGAAATGCGTGTGCGCGCCGATCGCCTGGTGGATCGAGGCGCGCTCGTTGATGCACACCAGCAGGCTGGGCGGCTCCATCGCCAGGCTCGACACCGCCGTTGCGGTGATGCCCATCGGCGTGCCGTCGACCCGGATCGTGACGATATGCACTGTCGCTGCAATCGCGCGCATCGCGAGGCGGAAATTGTCGGCGAGATCGCTTGCGGCCATGCGGGCGCGATGACATGGCAAGCGCGGGCGCGCAACCGGGTGACGCGCGCCGCCGGACGCGTTAGCGCCGATAGCAGGAGAGTGACCGCATGAAGACTCGCGCCGCCGTCGCATTCGAAGCGAAGCAGCCGCTGGAGATAGTCGAACTCGACCTGGAAGGCCCCAAGGCCGGTGAAGTGCTGGTCGAGATCATGGCGACGGGCATCTGCCATACCGACGCCTACACGCTCGACGGGCTCGATTCGGAAGGCATCTTCCCTTCGATACTGGGCCATGAGGGCGCTGGCATTGTCCGCGAAGTGGGGCCGGGCGTCACTTCGGTGAAGCCGGGCGACCATGTCATCCCGCTCTACACCCCCGAATGCCGCCAGTGTAAATCGTGCCTCAGCGGCAAGACCAACCTGTGCACCGCGATCCGCGCGACGCAGGGCAAGGGGCTGATGCCCGACGGCACCACGCGGTTCAGCTACAAGGGCCAGCCGATCTTCCACTATATGGGCTGCTCGACCTTTTCGAACTTCACCGTTCTACCCGAGATCGCGGTGGCGAAGATCCGCGAGGACGCGCCGTTCAAGACCAGTTGCTATGTCGGCTGCGGGGTCACCACCGGGGTCGGCGCGGTGACCAACACCGCCAAGGTCCAGCCCGGCGACAATGTCATCGTCTTCGGGCTTGGCGGGATCGGCCTGAACGTGCTGCAGGGCGCGCGGATGGCGGGGGCGAACATGATCGTCGGCGTCGACATCAACCCGGCGCGCGAGGAATGGGGCAGGCGCTTCGGCATGACCCATTTCGTCAACCCGAAGGATGTGGAGGACGACATCGTCCAGCACCTCGTCGCGCTCACCGATGGCGGGGCGGAATACACCTTCGACTGCACTGGCAACACGACCGTGATGCGCCAGGCGCTGGAGGCGTGCCACCGCGGCTGGGGTACCAGCATCATCATCGGCGTGGCGGAGGCAGGCAAGGAGATCAGCACGCGCCCGTTCCAGCTGGTCACCGGGCGCAACTGGCGCGGCACCGCGTTCGGTGGGGCCAAGGGGCGCACCGACGTGCCCAAGATCGTCGATCTCTACATGGACGGGACGATCGAGATCGATCCGATGATCACCCATGTCCTGACGTTAGACGAGATCAACAAGGGCTTCGATCTGATGCATGCGGGCGAAAGCATCCGCAGCGTCGTCGTTTATTGAGGAGAGAATGCGATGTTCAACCACATCATGGTAGGATCGAGCGACATCGAACAATCGAAGAGTTTCTACGATGCCGTGCTCGGTACGCTGGGCTTTTCCGGTGAGCCGCTGCGCAACGTCGCCGCAACGGGGCACACCCGGCTGTTCTATCGCCACAATGGTGGCACCTTCTGCGTCTCCGAACCGATCAACGATGAACCCGCCAGCTTCGCCAATGGCGGCACGATCGCCTTCAAATGTGATTCACCCGAGCAGGTGCGGCAGTTCCACGACGTAGCGGTGGCCAATGGCGGGCGATCGATCGAGGATGCCCCGGGGCTGCGCGACGGCGGGGCGCTTGGAACGATGCACCTCAGCTATGTTCGCGATCCCGACGGCAACAAGCTCTGCGCCATCCACCGGGTGCCGGCCTAACGCCATGGAAACGGTGGGCGTGGCCAAGGCGTTCGGCGGGACGCAGGGCGTGTACCGGCACAAGTCGACCACGACCGGCACCGATATGGCCTTTTCCCTCTTCGTGCCGCCGCACGAGGAGGGTGCGAAGCTGCCGGTGCTCTGGTATCTCTCCGGCCTGACCTGCACCCACGCCAATGTGACCGACAAGGGCGAGTATCGCCGCGCCTGCGTCGATCACGGCGTCATCTTCATCGCGCCCGACACTTCTCCGCGAGGGGAGGGCGTGCCCGATGACGAGGCATGGGATTTCGGCCAAGGCGCCGGCTTTTACGTCGATGCCACCGAAGACCCGTGGCGCGAGCATTTCCGGATGAAGGCCTATATCGAGGATGAATTGCCCGCGCTGATCGCCGGCGAATTCGCCAGTGCGGACATGCAGCGCCAGTCGATCATGGGCCATTCGATGGGCGGCCACGGCGCGCTGACCATCGCGCTGCGCAATCCCGATCGCTTCAAAAGCGTGTCGGCCTTCGCGCCGATTTCGTCGCCGACGAACTGCCCGTGGGGAGAGAAGGCGCTTGGCGGATATCTCGGCCCCGATCGTGAGGCATGGCGGCTCTACGACGCCTGCACGCTGATTCGCGAGGGCGCGCGGGTGAAGGAACTGCTGGTCGATCAGGGGGATGCCGACACTTTCCTGAAGGAACAGCTGAAGCCTGAGCTTCTGGAGGCGGCGTGCAAGGATGCCGGGATCGATCTGACGCTACGGATCCAGCCAGGATACGATCACAGCTATTACTTCATCGCGTCTTGCATGCGCAGCCACATCGAATGGCACGCGGCGCGCCTGTGCGCGTAGCGGTTGCGCCGCCAGGATCACGCCATTAGCATTCGCGATAACGGATATCCTTTCGGCAGAGGATCGCGCCTGTGTCACAATTTCTGAGACTCTGGAACGCCCACCCCGGTCGCGGTTATGTCTGCGATACGACCGCATTCACCAATCAATGCGCGATGCGGATGGGCACCGCGCTCCGGGCGGTCGGTGCGGACGTGACGGGCCTGAAAACATGCGTCGACTACGATCGCAACACCTACCGGACCCATGCGCCGGGCCACATTCGCGCGGCCCAGGATATCGCCAACCACTTCTACCGCGTGTCGAGCGGCAAGAATCTGGGGGCGAAGAGCTTCGAGATCCTGACCGGATCGATGCAGGCCAATATCGCCAAGCTGAAGGATGCCAAGGGCATGCTCTTCATCATGAACGGCTGGGGCAGCACCGATCATATCGATGTGTGGCAGGGCGACGGAACGACCGGCGTGCTCAAGGGCGGCGATGCCACTTACCTCACGGCGGGGCAGCAGATATGGTTTTGGGCGTTCGACTGACGCTTCTTGCGGGGCTGGTCGCCGCCTGCTCACCCGGCGCCGCGACCAACCAGGCGGGCGCCGCCCCCGAACGGCAGCAGGCGCGGCTGGATAGCGCACGCGCCGGCGGGCTCGATCTCGCGCTCATGGACGAAGCCGGGCAATGCGTGCTCGAACTGGAAGGGACGAAGCATCGCCTCGAGATGAACGCCCCATGCGCGTTTCTGCGCCCAGCCAAGGGCGCGGCGGTGTGGAGCCACGATTATGGGGCGTGGGGAACGGTCGTTCTCGTCGGCGGTCCGCCCGCGCCCGATGACGCCTATCGGCTGGATGTCGGCCGGACACCGGCGGATCGGTGTTCCAACACAGGCCGCGCGATCATCCTGTCGGGCGGCAAGGCGGCGTTGAGCGACGTGAAGACTTCGCCGATCTGGTTCTGCCCAGACAGCGCGCCGGACGAGAAATATTATTACGGCATCGCCCACGAAACGGCGTTCGCCGCGCGCAAGGCGATCAACTAACTGGCGGCTTTCGCGCTTGCCCTGAATGCGTGCAGCAGCGGCTCGGTATAGCCGTTGGGCTGGGTCACCCCTTCGAACACCAATGCGCGGGCGGCCTGCCAGGCGAGGCCGTCGGGGGTCAGCGGGCGGTAGAGCGGGTCGCCCGCATTCTGCGCATCGACCTTGGCCGCCATGCGGGCGAATGCGGCATCCACCTCCGCCTCGGTGGTCACGCCGTGCAGCAGCCAGTTGGCGATCGCCTGGCTGGAGATGCGCAATGTCGCGCGGTCTTCCATCAGGCCGATATCGTTGATGTCCGGCACCTTCGAACAGCCGACACCCTGATCGATCCAGCGGACGACATAGCCGAGAATGCCCTGGGCGTTGTTGTCGAGTTCGCGCTGGACTTCGTCGGGGGTCCAGTTGCGGCCCTGCGCGACGGGGATGGTCAGCAGGCGATCGAGGTCGGGGATGGGTTCATCCTCTATCTCGCGCTGGCGGGCGAACACATCGACCTGGTGATAGTGCAGCGCGTGGAGCGTCGCGGCGGTGGGGCTGGGCACCCAGGCGGTGTTGGCGCCGGAGCGGGGGTGGCCGATCTTCTGGTCGAGCATGTCGGCCATCCGGTCGGGTGCGGCCCACATCCCCTTGCCGATCTGCGCGCGGCCCGAAAGCCCGCAGGCGAGGCCGATGCGGACGTTGCGGTCTTCATAGGCGGCGATCCAGTCGCTGCCCTTGATCTCGCCCTTGGGGATCATCGGGCCGGCGCGCATCGAGGTGTGGATTTCGTCCCCGGTGCGGTCGAGGAAGCCGGTGTTGATGAAGGCCAGGCGACCCCGCACTGCATGAATGCACGCGGCGAGGTTCGCGGAGGTGCGGCGTTCCTCGTCCATCACCCCGACCTTGACGGTGTGGCGATCGAGGCCGAGCATGTCCTCCACCGCGTCGAACAGGTGGTTGGTGAAGGCTGCTTCCTCCGGCCCATGCATCTTGGGCTTGACGATGTAGATCGAACCAGCGCGGCTGTTGCGGAGGGCGCCCAGTTCCTTGAGATCGTGCAGCCCGATCAGGCTGGTGACGATGGCGTCGAGGATGCCCTCGGGCGCTTCCGAGCCATCCGCCAAACGGATGGCGGGCGTGGTCATCAGATGGCCGACATTGCGGACGAACAACAGGCTGCGGCCGGGGAGTGTCGCGCTGCTGCCGTCGCGCGCGACATAGTCGCGGTCGGCATTCAGCGTGCGGGTCATTGGCTGGTCGCCCTTGGTGAAGGTATCCGCTAGATCGCCGCGCATCAGGCCCAGCCAGTTGGCGTAGGCGGTGACCTTGTCTTCGGCGTCGACCGCCGCGACTGAATCCTCGAGATCGACGATCGTCGTAAGTGCTGATTCGAGGATGACATCCGCAATGCCCGCCGGATCGGTGCGGCCGATGGCAGAATCGCGGTCGATGACGATTTCGATGTGCAGGCCATTGTGGCGCAGCAGCGGATTGAGCCCACGCATCCCGGCCTGGCAGCTCTCGTCGGCCAGTTCGGGATCGCCGCCGGTCCAGTCGGCCCAGCTGCCCGAGGCGAGCGGCACGACCTGATCCAGGAAAGCCTTGGCGCGGGCGATGACCTGCACACCTCGCACAGCGTCATAGCCGCCCGGCTGGGCGGCGCCGGGCAACGCGTCGGTGCCGTAGAGCGCATCGTAAAGGCTGCCCCAGCGCGCATTGGCGGCGTTGAGGGCGAACCGCGCGTTGAGCGAAGGAACGACCAGCTGCGGCCCGGCCAGCCGCGCGATCTCTGGATCGACATTCTCGGTGCCGATCTCGAACGCTTCGGGTTCGGTGACGAGATAGCCGATCTCGCGCAGGAAGCCCTGATAGGTGCGCTGATCGGTGATCGGGCCGGGATTGGCGCTGTGCCACGCATCCAGCTTCGCCTGAATCTCGTCGCGCCTGGCGAGGAGCGCGCGGTTTTCGGGCGAATATTCGGCGAAGATCGCCGCCGCGCCCGTCCAGAAGGCACCCACATCGATGCCAGTGCCGGGCAGCGCCTTCGTCTCGATGAAATCGGCGAGCACGGAAGCGACCGACAGGCCGGCGCGGGTAACGAAATCTGACATGCTTTCCCTCACATTGGGCGATCGGTGATGCGGCCTGGGGAGGGCAGGGACCGCTTAGCCGTGCCGGGCTTCGGCCTCAAGAGCTTCCGCCGCTGCGTCGATGCGCGCGAGCATTGTCTTCAACCTGTCGATCTCCGCGGGCTTGAAGCCAGCGAAGATGCGCGCCTCGAACTCCAGCGCCTTGGGCATGACCTCGGCATAGAGCTGCTCGCCTGCGCGCGTGAGCGAAAGAAGGTGCGATCGGGCATCGTCGGGATTGGGTTTGCGTTGGATCAGCCCGCGGTCCGCCAGCGCGATGGCGGCGCGGCTGACCGTCACCTTGTCCATCCGCGTGCGCGTGCCGATCGCCTGCTGGCTGATCGCCTCCGCCTCGGCGATCACCGCGACGAGCCGCCATTCGGGGATGCGCAGCCCGAACAGCGCTTCATAGGCGCTGGCGATCGTTCCGCTGACGAGGTTCGAGGTGATCGACAGGCGATAGGGGAGGAACGCGTCGAGCTTGAGGCGGTTGGTGTCCATGATGCGACCGTAACCTTTGACAGCGCCGCCGCAAGCCCGGTATATGGTATCAACTGTAACCAAATCCTGTTTGGAGACCTGCGTGACCGCCACCGAAAATCCCATGGGCCTGGACGGCTTTGAATTCGTTGAGTTCACCAGCCCCGATCCCGACGCGCTGGCCGATCTGTTCGTCAAGATGGGCTTTACCCATGTCGCCACGCACAAGACCAAGAATGTGCGGCGTTATGCGCAGGGCGACATCAACTTCCTGCTCAATATGGATACGGGCGGGCAGGTCGCGGGGTTCCGCGAGGTGCACGGCCCTTCGGCCAATGCGATGGCATTCCGCGTTGCCGACGCGCGGCAGGCGCTGGAGCTGGCGGCGGAGCGCGGCGCGGTGCCGGTGCGCGGAGAACGTGGGCCGGGCGAGCTCGATATTCCCGCGATCGAGGGCATCGGCGGGGCGAACCTCTATCTGGTCGACCGGCATGGTGAGGAAACGATCTACGACGTCGATTTCGAGCCCGTCGCGGGCGCCGGTGTCGATGACCATTCGGTCGGCCTGCACACGCTCGATCATCTGACGCATAACCTCAAGCGCGGGCGGATGGATTATTGGGCGGACTATTACGAGCGCATCTTCAACTTCCGCCAGATCCGTTATTTCGACATCGAGGGACAGGCGACCGGCCTGTTTTCGAAGGCGATGACCGCGCCCGACGACAAGATCCGCATTCCCCTAAACGAAAGTCAGGACGAGCATTCGCAGATCGAGGAATTCATCAAGGATTACAAGGGCGAAGGCATTCAGCATCTGGCGTTGGCGACCGACGATATTTTCAAGACGATCGATCAGTTGCGCGCCAACGGCATCAAGTTCCAGACCGCGCCCGACACCTATTTCGACCTGATCGACGAACGTCTTCCCGGTCACGGCCATGATGTCGCCGAAATGCGCAAGCGCCACATCCTGATCGACGGCGCGCCGGAAACCGGCGGCGGCCTGCTGCTGCAGATCTTCACCGAGAACATGGTCGGCCCGATTTTCTTCGAGATCATCCAGCGCAAGGGCAATGACGGCTTCGGCGAGGGGAACTTCAAGGCGCTGTTTGAGAGCATCGAGCTGGACCAGATCCGCCGCGGCGTGGTGCCGGCGAAGGCGGAGGTTTGATTTTCTTTCCTCTCCCCTTGCGGGAGAGGGTTGCGCAGACTTGGCGCATCGCGCCTAGTCGTAGCTGGGTGAGGGGTAGCCACGGACGACAGCGCTTGTGGCTCCACCCTCATCCAACTGCGCCTAATTCGCTTCGCTCATAAGGCTTCGTATCCTTCTCCCCTCAAGGGAGAAGGTTTGGGAGGGTTCGATGACCGATTACACCCCCGGCTTCGGCAATCATGTCTCGACCGAGGCGATCGCCGGTGCGCTTCCGTTGGGACGCAATTCGCCGCAGAAGGCCGCGTTCGGACTTTATGCCGAGCAGCTGTCCGGCACCGCCTTCACCGCGCCGCGGCATGAGAACCGGCGGAGTTGGCTCTATCGGTTGCGGCCTTCCGCGGAGCATCCGCCCTATGAGAAGTACAAGGGCGCCAAGCTGTTCGCGCCGGGCACGGTGGACGATCCTTTGCCGCCCAATCGGTTGCGCTGGGATCCTCTGGAGATGCCCAAGAAGCCGACCGACCTGATCGACGGCATGGTGACGATGCTCGCCAACCGCGATCCGGCGTCGCTGGAGGGGGTTGCCATCCACGTCTACCGCGCCAATGCCGATATGAAGCGACGCTGCTTCGTCGATGCCGATGGCGAATTGCTGTTCATTCCGCAGGAGGGGCGGCTGACGCTTCTCACCGAACTCGGCCGCATTGACGTCGCGCCCGGTCAGGTCGCCCTTATCCCGCGCGGAGTGCGATTCCGCGCCTTGCTGCCTGATGGCAGCGCGCGCGGCTATATCGCGGAAAATCATGGTAGTTTGTTCCGGTTGCCCGACCTTGGGCCAATCGGCTCCAACGGCCTCGCCAATCCGCGCGATTTCGAGACGCCGGTGGCGTGGTTCGAGGATGTCGAGGGCGATTTCGAGCTGGTCCAGAAATATCTCGGGTCGATGTGGACGACGACGCTCGACCATTCGCCGCTGGATGTGATTGCGTGGCACGGCAACCTGGCGCCATGGCGCTACGATCTGGCGCGGTTCAACGTGCTGGGGACGGTCAGCTTCGACCATCCCGATCCTTCGATCTTCACCGTGCTGACCTCGCCCAGCGATGTGCCGGGCCGCGCCAATGCCGATTTCGTCATCTTCCCGCCGCGCTGGATGGTGGCGGAGGACACGTTCCGCCCGCCCTGGTTCCACCGCAACGTGATGAGCGAGGCGATGGGGCTGATCCTCGGCGCCTATGACGCGAAGGCCGATGGCTTCGCGCCCGGCGCGTTGTCGCTGCATAACATGATGGCCGGGCATGGCCCGGATGTCGCAAGCTGGAAGGGCGCGAGCGAAGCGGAGCTCGAGCCGCACAAGATCGACGGGACGATGGCGTTCATGGTCGAGAGCTGCTGGGCCTATCGCCCGACCAAATTCGCGCTCGATCACGCTCAGCCCGATTACGATGCGGTGTGGGGTGGCTTTCCCAAAGCGGTGCTGCCATCACGCTGATCCAACGACAAGACGGAGAGCGCATGAAACTCGCCAGCCTGAAGCATGGCCGTGACGGCAAACTGGTCGTCGTGTCCGACGATCTCGCCTGGTATGCCGATGCGGGGCATATCGCGCCGACATTGCAGGCCGCGCTTGATGACTGGGATCGAGTATTGCCCGATCTGATCGTGCTGGCGAAGGACGTCCGCAGCCAGTCGATCCCGCTCGAACGCTTCCATGAGCATGACGCCGCTGCACCCTTGCCGCGGGCATATCAGTGGGCGGATGGCTCGGCCTATGTGAACCATGTCGCGCTGGTGCGGCAGGCGCGCGGGGCGGAGATGCCCGATAGCTTCTGGCACGATCCGCTGATGTATCAGGGCGGGTCGGACGGGTTTCTGGGGCCGCGCGATCCGATCCCGCTGGCGGATGAGAGCTGGGGCTGCGATCTGGAGGCCGAGGTGGTGGTCGTCACCGGCGATGTGCCGTTGGGCGCGAGCCGCGAAGAGGCGTTGGCGGCAATCCGGCTGGTCGGGCTGACCAACGATGTGTCCCTGCGCAACCTGATCCCCGCCGAGCTGGGCAAGGGCTTCGGCTTCTTCCAGTCAAAGCCCGCCAGCGCCTTCTCGCCGGTGTTCGTCACCCCCGATGCGCTGGGCGACTGGTGGAAGGACGGCAAGCTGCACCGCAAGCTGCTGGTCGATCTCAACGGCGCGGCATTCGGCCGTGCAGAGGCGGGCGAGGACATGACCTTCGATTTCGGCACGCTGATCGCCCATGCCGCCAAGACGCGCGCGCTAGGGGCGGGGACGATCATCGGATCTGGCACGGTATCAAACCGCGATGCCGATGGCGGACCAGGCAAGCCGATCGTCGATGGCGGGGTAGGCTATTCGTGTCTGGCGGAAGTGCGCACGATCGAGACGATCAACGGCGGCAAGCCGGTGACGCCGTTCCTCAAGACGGGCGACACGGTGCGCATCTGGGCCGAGGACGACCGGCATCACCCGATCTTCGGCGTGATCGAGCAGACCGTCGGATAATCCCCTCCCGCGGACGGGAGGGGAGATTACTTACCGCGCGGCCATTTCGCTGCGCTGCAGGCCGCGGCGGGCGAGGCTGTGCGACCAGGCGGGGCGGTGATCGCCCAATTCCAGCAACACGTTATCGGTCGCCAGCACCTGCTGGTACATCGCCTGCGCCTGTTCGGCGCGGCCGGTGCGCGCGTAGATCGCGGCGAGGTTGATCATCACCGAAGGTTCGTTGGGTTCAGCGACGCGCGCCGCCTCCAGCTGGCTTTCGGCGAGCAGCAACTTGCCCTCGGCGATCTGCTGATAGCCATATTCCTGCGCGGCCAGCCCGGGCGAGGCGACCGCTGCCGCGACAAGGAAGGCGGAAAACAGGCGATATGTGTTCATGACGACATCCCTCCGTTACACCGTCATGACTCTTACATGACGTTTATGTGACAATAGAGTGTCATTTTCGTTGCGGTTCGTCGAGTGAGAAAATTGCACGTTGTTTTGGGCCATCCGCGCGGTCGCGCGTTGGGCGGAAATGCGGACTTCGTGGCTCGTCACCAACCCGGCGTCGGGATCGGCTTCGGCCGATGTCTGTACGGCGATCGAAGCGGCCCTGGCGGATATCGGCGCGACGCTGGCGGGGCGCACCGCGTTTCCCGAAGCGCCGTTGCCGACCCCCATCGATCTGGATGCGGCGGGGGTGGATACGCTGATAGTGTTCGCCGGTGACGGCACGATCAACGCCGCGATCGAAGCCGTCCGAGATTGGCCGGGCAACATCCTGATCCTGCCCGGCGGCACGATGAATCTGCTCGCCAAAATGCTGCACGGCGAGGCCGATCCGGTCGCGATCATCCACGCATCGGCCGAGCCTCGCGCGCTGCCCTACGTGGAGATCGGCGAGGCGCGCGCTTTCGTTGCGGCGATCATCGGTCCGGCGGCGCACTGGCACCGGCCGCGTGAGCTGGTGCGCGCCAGCCGCTTTCGCAGTATCGCTCGTGCCGTCCGGCTGGCGTGGCGGGCGAGCTTCGATCGCGGCATCCGGGTCAGCGGCAGCGATGGACCCAAGGGACGTCACCAGGCGGTGATCGTCACGCCCAAGGCCGTTGGCCTGGACGTCGCCGCGATCGATGCGCGGCGCTGGGGCGACATCGCGCGGCTGGGCTGGGACTATGCTACCGGCGACTGGCTCGACGCGCCATCGGTGACGCATTGGCGCGACCGGGAGATCGCGGTTCTCGGGCGGCGCGGCGTGCTGGCGCTGGTCGATGGCGAGCCCGTGCAACTTGTCCCGCCGCAGCGCATTGGCCACGGCATGAGCGCCCCTGTGTTCCTGGCCTCGCTGGAGACAACCGCATGATCCGCCTGTTCCACGTCAGCGATATCCATTTCGGCAAGGAGGACGTCGAAGCGATCGACTGGTTCAAGGCGTGCGTCACCGACGAGCGGCCGGACGCCGTGGTGATGACCGGTGATCTGACGATGCGCGCGCGCAAGGCCGAGTTCGAGGCGGCGGGCGAGTGGCTGGCGGCGCTCGGCGTGCCGGTGACGGTCGAGGTCGGCAATCACGACCTGCCTTATTTCAACCCGTTCGCCCGCTTCGCCCAGCCTTACCGGCGGTACAGGAAGATCGAGCGGTTGGTCGAACGCCCGCTGGCCATCAAGGGCGTGGCGATCGTGCCGCTGCGCACCACCGCACGCTTCCAGTGGCGGCTCAACTGGTCGAAGGGCCATGTCAGCGGCAAGCAGCTGGCGAAGACGCTGGCGATCATCGCGGGGATCGACAAGCAGACCGCGATCCTCGTCGCCTGCCACCATCCGTTGATCGACCAGGGAACGCATTCGAGCGGGGATACGACCGGCGGGCGCGCGGCACTGGCGGCGCTGGGCAGGGCAGGGGCGGATGCCGTCCTGACCGGACATGTCCACGATCCCTTCGATGTCGAGCATGAGGTGGACGGCACCCCCATCCGCCTGATCGGCGCCGGCACACTGTCCGAACGCACCCGCGAGAGCCCGCCCGCGTTCAATGAACTGCGCATCGCCGAGGGGCGGATCGAGACGCTGGTGAGGACGATGTCGTCTGCGCCCAAGCAGGAATTGCCGGTCGAACATGCCGACTGAGCACAAACGAAAAGGGCGGCCCGTTGCCGGACCGCCCTTCGCATTGTTGGATAGCGTAAGCCTTAGCGCTTCGAGAACTGGAAGCTGCGGCGGGCCTTGGCCTTGCCGTACTTCTTGCGCTCCACGGTGCGGCTGTCGCGGGTCAGGAAGCCTGCCGCCTTTACCGCGCTGCGCAGCACCGGTTCGTAGCGGGTGATCGCCTGGGCGATGCCGTGCTTGACAGCGCCGGCCTGGCCCGAAAGCCCGCCGCCCTTGACCGTGCAGACCACGTCATACTGATCCGCGCGATCGGCGACGCCGAACACCTGGCTGATGACGAGGCGCAGCGTCGGTCGTGCGAAATAGACTTCCTGATCGCGGCCGTTGACCGTGATCTTGCCCGAACCGGGCTTCAGCCAGACGCGGGCGACCGCATCCTTGCGGCGGCCGGTGGCATAGGCGCGGCCCTGCTTGTCGATGATCTGCTCGCACAGCGGCATCGTCGGCTGGGGAGGGGCAACCGGTGCTGCGACCGTGGATTCGGTCGCCTCTTCGGTCGAAGCTGCGACGGGAGCCGGAGCGGGCGTCTCGGCCTGCGCGGGCGTCGGCTGGTTGGTCAGCGCCGCGAGATCGGCGAGGGACTGGCGATTATCGGACATTAGTTGCCCACCTTGTTCTTGCGATTCATGCTGCCGATGTCGAGGACTTCGGGGTTCTGGGCGGCGTGCGGATGCTCGGTGCCCTTGAAGATGCGCAGGTTGCGCATCTGCTGGCGGC
>JAESGW010000320.1_pt1 | contig 66872 bp, 62 predicted proteins | sample 9269791 | NCBI WGS metagenome assembly JAESGW01 (sample SAMN16773120, study PRJNA677053) | algae metagenome | isolation source: Aphanocapsa lilacina HA4352-LM1 and co-occurring heterotrophs from near cave... | place: USA: Maniniholo cave, near Haena, Kauai, HI | collected 2009-07-28
ATGTCGAAGTCGACAAGCTCGAAACGCTGCTGTTCGTCGTGCTCAGACCCGACGACAGGCTGCCGATGCTGCTCGTGGCCGTGCTCAGGCCCGTCGAGGTCGAGGTCGACAGGCTGCCGATGGAACTCGTGGCCGTGCTCAATCCGGTCGACGTCGAAGTCGACAGGCTCGACACGCTGCTGTTCGTCGTACTCAGACCCGACGACAGACTGCCGATGCTGCTCGTCGCAGTGCTCAGGCCCGTCGATGTCGAGGTCGACAGGCTGCTGATGGAACTGGTGGCGGTGCTCAGCCCTGTCGATGTCGAGGTCGACAGGCTCGACACCCGGCTGTTCGTCGTGCTCAGGCCCGACGACAGGCTGCCGATGCTGCTGGTCGCGGTGCTCAGGCCGGTCGAGGTCGACGTCGAGAGGCTGCCGATGCTGCTGGCGGTCGTGCTCATGCCCGTGCTCAGCTGCGCCACCGTCACGGCGTCCTGCAGCGCCGCACCATCGGCCACGTTGGTGATGCGCCGCAGGGCCGACGACGAGCCCACCGAGACTTCGGAGGCGGGTGCGTTGGTGCCGGTGAGGAAGCCGTTGCCGGTCGGCGCCTTGGCGCCCGTCACGCTGCCCGCGCCCAGCGCGACGCTGTTGGCATAGGCGGCGTTGGCGCCCGTGCCCATCGACACCGCATTCGAGCCCAGGCTGATCGCGTTGGCGCCGAAGGCGATCGCCGCATCGGTGACCGACAGGTCCGCCGACTTGACGACGGCACCGTTGCCGATCGCGATGCTGCGGGTGGTCCGGTCGTCGGTCGTTGCATTGCCGCCGATCGCGATCGAGGCGTTCTGCGGCGCCACGCCGATCTGGTCGGCGGATGCGCCGGTGCCCAGCGCGATGCTGCCGCCCCAGCTGTTCGCGTTGGTCCCGATCGCGATGGTGTTGACGTCGGTGTTCGAGCCGATGGCGGCGTTCTTGCCGATGGCGATGGCGCCATCCGCGATCGAGCGTGCACCGGAGCCCAGCGCGACGCTGGCGTTGCCCGAGGCCAGGGCGCTTTGCCCGATGGCGACGGCGGCCGCGGCCGCGGCGTTCGCGCCGGTGCCGAAGCCGATGGCGTTGGCGGCCGATGCGCTGGCCGCGTCGCCGAAGGCGAGCGTGCCGGCGGCGGTGGCGTTGGACTTGTTGCCCAGCGCGACCGAGCCCTGCCCGATCGCATTGTTGGAATTGCCGATGGCCACCACGCCACTCGCCGCGGTCGTACCGTCCAGGCTGCCGGCGGCGGTGTTGTTGGCACCCATCGTCACGGCGCCGGTGCCGTTGGAGACGTTGGGATCGCCGATGGCGACCGCGCCGTCGCCCGTGGCCTTCTGGCCGCGGCCGATGGCCACCGCGCCGCCTGCGGCGGTGCTGGAGTTCGCGGTCGTGCCCGACGAACCGATCGCGACGTTCTGTCCCGTGGCGCCGCTGACGACGCCGTCGCCCTGCGCGATGCCGAAGGCACCGTTGACGACCGCACCGCGGCCGACCGCGATGCCCGACGTTGCCGCCGACACCACGCTGGACTGGCCGCCGAGCGCGATCGAATCGGTGGCGGCTGCGGAGGCGCCCGCGACGGAATTGGTACCGGCGGCCAGGGCACCGGCGCCGGTGGCGCTCGCCGTGCGGCCCAGGGCCGAGGAGAAGTCGCCCGTGGCCGTTGCACCGGCACCTATCGCGGTGCTGCGATTGCCGAAGGCGTTCGCCAGGGTGCCGACCGCCAGGGCGTTCTCCGCGCCAGCGTTCGAGGAGTAACCGAAGGCCACCGAGGTCTTGCCCCAGGCCTGCGCGAACACGCCAAACGCCGTGGAACTGCCGCCCCAGGCGTTGGCGTTGTTGCCGAAGGCCGTCGAAGGTGCCGTGCTGGAGGCGTCGCCACGCGCCGTCGCATTCGTGCCGAAGGCCATGTCGTTGCCGAAGGCCGCGTTGGCGCCGGCACCGACGGCCGTCGCGCCGCCGCCGTTCGCCTTGGCACCGGCACCGATCGCCAGGTTGTTGGTCTTGCTGGTCGCGCTCGCGTTCGCGCCGATGGCGATGCTCGAATCCGCGCCGGTGCCGACCGTTGCCCCGCTGCCCAGGGCGAGCGTGGCGTTCGACTGCGCGTTGGCGTTGAGGCCGATGGCAACACCCGCGTCGGCCGCGCTGCCGACCACGGCCTGGCCGCCGATCGCCACCGCATTGGCACCCAGGGCCCGGGCCGCGGCGGTGCCGCTGGCACCGATAGCCGTCGAACCGGCGCCGCTCGCGGTCGCGCCGGCACCCACCGCCGTCGCGTAGTTGCTCGTTGCGTTGGCGCCCACGCCAATGGCCGACGAATTAGTGCCGGTCGCGCCACCCTCGTTGCCGCCGATGGCCAGGGAATTTGTGCCGCTCGCATTGGCCTGGCCGCCGATCGCCACCGCGTCCTGCGCCGTGGCCTTGGCGCCGGTGCCGAAAGCCAGCGGGTCGCCGCCCGTGGTGCTGGACGAGGCGACGGAATTGGCACCGATCGCGATGGCGGTGCCCGCACTGACCGCCGCCGCGTTGGCACCCGCGCCGATGGCGATGTTGTTGTTGCTCGCGGCGAGCGCGTTCTGGCCCATCGCGATGCTGGCGATACCGAAGGCATTGGCCTGGAGGCCGAAGGCCGCGGCGTACTGCCCCGCGGTCGACCCCATGCCGAACATGCTCGAGCCCTTGCCCCGAGCGGTCGTGAACGACCCGAACATCGTGACGCCCAGGAAGCCGCCTCCATTGGCCGAGCACCCGCCGACCACGGTCGAGTACACGCCGGAGCCGTCGACCGGATCGACCGTCGCCGGGTAGGCCTTGCCATCGGGGCCGGTGTTCGCACCCGTGTTGCAGGCGCCGTTCGGCGGTCCGACGATGTAGGCGTTCGCGCTCTCCATCAAACCGAAGGACGCCAGGGCGACGCTCAGCACGGCACCCGAGATCACGGCAGCCGAACTGCTGCGCTTGCCTCGGGCGGAAGTGATTTCCGAAGCAGCCACCCATGCACCGAGCGACTCATTCCAGATACTTCTATATGACTTGTTCATTGACTGCCAACTGCGTGTGGAATCTCGGGACCGGCGCGGGAGGTCCCGGAAAAAATGTGAAAGGGTCGTGCTTGACGCTCGTCGCCGAGATCTCAATCACCGCGCTGTTCACAAGAGCGGTGGAATGTACATACTTGTTTACATTCGAAATGCATCGAGAAAAATTGCTTGAAAAATTTCGATGATTTAGTTCACAGAACAGCGTGAAATTAACATTCACACTGATTAACAATTGTCTCCGGATAGTCTCTTGGCTGCGAAAACATAGAATCTCGATGCCAGCCAAGAACCAATGCCAGTCACGCCGCAAGCCCATGTTTCGTAAGGACTTTTTCTCAATCTCATGGAATTAATTCACATCGCCATCGCAGCGCATGGCTTGATGAATTGAGCGGAATCGCTCTCGATGCCAGTCCAATGTGGAACTTGTTCACATAACAACTTATTCACCTGTGATTTATTTCTCACCACAAAGCACAGGCGGCATCAATTAACAATTGGGCAACAAAAGTGAATTCAACCAACCGCCTCCGCATCGGCATCACCATCGGCCTCCACCACGAAGCCGAAACCCTCTGGAACAACGGCATCAAGCAGAACGCCGTGTTTCTGGCCGAGGCGCTCAAGCACTGCCCGGGCGTGGCCTCGGTGGTGCTGGTCAACACCACGGCCACGCCGATCACGTCGGCCCTGCCCTGGGATCAGGCGCGCTGGCCCACGACGAACTTCGAGGGAGCGAAGGACAGCGTCGACGTGCTGATCGAGCTGGGCGGCCAGATCGACCACCTGCAGACCGACTACCTCAAGCAGCGCGGCGCCCGGCTGGTGTCGTACTGCTGCGGCTTCGAGTACGTGCACGCGATGGAGTCGATGCTGTTCAACAAGCCGCTGTGGGGCCGGAACCTGTTCGTCAACCAGCGCTACGACGACATCTGGATGGTTCCGCAGGTGGCGCACATCAGCCAGCCCTACTTCGAGGTGCTGCGCCGGATCGAGGCGCGCGCCGTGCCCTTCGTCTGGAGCCCGGTGTTCCTCGAGGAGCGCACGCGCGGGTTGCCCGAGGGCGGCGTCTACCAGCCGCGCGTCGGCCCGCGGCGCCTCAGCGTGATGGAGCCGAACATCAACGTGGTGAAGTTCTGCCTCTACCCGATCCTGGTCGCCGAACTGGCCTACCGCGCGCGGCGCGAGGCGATCGCGCTGCTGCAGGTGGCCAACGCCGAGAAGATGGCGCGCGAGAACATGGAATTCATCACCCTGATGAACCAGCTCGACCTGGTGCGCGAGCACAAGGCCGTGTTCCTGGGCCGGCACGACACGCCGACCTTCCTGGCGCAGAACACCGACATCGTGATCTCGCACCAGTGGGAGAACCCGCTCAACTACTTCTACCTCGAGACCTGCTGGCAGGGCTATCCGCTGGTGCACAACGCCCACCTGTGCGCGGACCTCGGCTACTACTACGAAGCCAACGACGTGGCCGCGGGCAGCGCGCGCGTGCTCGAGGCGATCGACACGCACGATGCGCAGTCGCTCGCCTACCGCGAGCGCCAGCGCGGCCTGATCGACCGCTACCTGCCCGGCAACGCGGCCGCCACCGAGGTGTACAACACGCTGCTGCTCGGCCTGATGCAGCGCCCCGCCCGATAACCGGAGTCGCCATGCTCGAACCCTCCGCCCTCCAGCGCTTCTTTCCCGTGATCGTCACGCCGAGCCACGACGGCAAGTTCTTCCAGAACTACGTGATGTCGATGATGAACTTCGCCATCGAGGCCGAGCGCGCCGGCATGCGCATGCAGGTGCTGTTCCACCAGGGCGAAAGCCTCGTGACCCGGGCGCGCAACAACTGCGTGGCCCAGTTCCTCGCCAACCCTGAATGGACCCACCTGTTCTGGATCGACGCGGACATCGGCTTCTCGGCGCAGGCGGCGTTCCGGCTGCTGCTCTCGGACTACGACATCGCGGCCGGCGTCTATCCGCTCAAGCGCGAGGACTGGCCGCACGAAGGCGTCGCGGCCGGCACCACGCGCGCGCAGTTCGAAGCGACGTTCACGCGCTACACCGTCAACGCCAACGCCTCCGAGATCAGCGGCAAGGTCGAGCTCGAGGTGCAGCCCGACGGCTTCATGAAGATGACCGAGGCGCCCACGGGCTTCATGGCGATCAAACGCGGCGTGTTCGAGCGGCTGATGGCGAGCTATCCCGAGCTCAGCTACGTGCCCGACAGCATCGGCGAGGCCGACCTCGGCCTGCACTACCGCTTCTTCGACGTGATGGTCGACCCCGTGACGCGCCGCTACCTCTCGGAGGACTACGGCTTCTGCCGCCTCTGGTCGGGCCTGGGCGAGGCGATCCACATCGACGCCAACTCCAACCTCACGCACCAGGGCGCCAAGCTCTACCGCGGCGACTTCGCGACCTCGCTCACGACCTCGCTGCCGCACGCGGTGGGCGGACCCGCGGGCGCGGCGATGGAACTCAAGGGCACGCAGTACCTGAGCCCGAACCGCCCCCCGGCGCTCTGAATGCCAGCGCGCGCACCATGAAAAAAGCCCCGCGGATGCGGGGCTTCGTCGACGCGGGCCGGGCCGGCCCGGGGACCGTCCGGCCTGTCCTCAGGCTCAGGCCGTGACCGAATCCGCCACGCCCTTGTAGTCCTCGATCTTGTCGAAGTTCAGGTACTGGTAGATCTGCGCGCTGGATGCATCGAGCACGCCGGCGCTGGCCATGTACTCTTCCTTGGTCGGAATGCGGCCGAGGCGCGAGCAGATGGCGGCCAGTTCGGCCGAACCCAGGTACACGTTGGTGTTCTTGCCCAGGCGGTTCGGGAAGTTGCGGGTGCTGGTCGACATGACCGTGGCGCCTTCGCGCACCTGGGCCTGATTGCCCATGCACAGCGAGCAGCCCGGCATCTCGGTGCGGGCACCGGCATTGCCGAACACGCCGTAGTGGCCTTCCTCGGTCAGCTGCTGCGCGTCCATCTTGGTCGGCGGCGCGATCCACAGCTTGACCGGGATGTCGCGCTTGCCTTCGAGCAGCTTCGACGCGGCGCGGAAGTGGCCGATGTTGGTCATGCACGAGCCGATGAACACTTCGTCGATCGCGGCACCGGCCACGTCGCTCAGCGTCTTCACGTCGTCCGGGTCGTTCGGGCAGGCCACGATCGGTTCGTGGATCTCGGCCAGGTCGATCTCGATGACGGCGGCATAGTCGGCGTCGGCATCGCCCTTGAGCAATTGCGGGTCCTTGAGCCAGGCTTCCTGCGCTGCGATGCGGCGTGCCAGCGTGCGGGCATCCGCGTAGCCTTCGGCAATCATCCACTTCATCAGCGTGATGTTGCTGTTGATGTATTCGATGATCGGCTCCTTGTTCAGGTGCACCGTGCAGCCGGCGGCCGAACGCTCGGCCGAGGCGTCGCTCAGTTCGAAGGCTTGTTCGACCTTGAGGTCGGGCAGGCCTTCGATCTCGAGGATGCGGCCCGAGAAGATGTTCTTCTTGCCTTGCTTGGCCACCGTCAGCAGACCCGACTTGATGGCGTACAGGGGAATCGCGTTGACCAGGTCGCGCAGCGTGACGCCGGGCTGCATCTTGCCCTTGAAGCGCACCAGCACCGACTCGGGCATGTCCAGCGGCATCACGCCGGTGGCGGCCGCGAAGGCCACGAGGCCCGAGCCCGCCGGGAAGCTGATGCCGATCGGGAAGCGGGTGTGGCTGTCGCCGCCGGTGCCCACGGTATCGGGGGTCAGCAGGCGGTTGAGCCAGCTGTGGATCACGCCGTCGCCCGGGCGCAGCGAAACGCCGCCGCGGTTGGCCATGAACTCGGGGAGTTCATGGTGCATCTTGACGTCGACCTTCTTCGGGTACGCCGCCGTGTGGCAGAACGACTGCATCACGAGGTCGGCCGAGAAGCCCAGGCAGGCCAGGTCCTTCAGCTCGTCGCGCGTCATCGGGCCGGTGGTGTCCTGCGAGCCGACCGAGGTCATCTTGGGTTCGCAGTACGTGCCCGGGCGCACGCCCTGGCCTTCGGGCAGGCCGCAGGCGCGGCCGACCATCTTCTGTGCCAGCGAGAAGCCCTTCTTGGTGTCGACCGGGCTTTGCGGCAGGCGGAACAGCGTGGAGACCGGCAGGCCCAGCGCTTCGCGCGCCTTGGCCGTGAGGCCGCGGCCGATGATCAGCGGAATGCGGCCGCCGGCGCGCACTTCGTCGAACAGCACATCGCTCTTCACGGTGAATTCGGCGATGACCTGGCCGTCCTTCAGGGCCTTGCCTTCGTAGGGACGCAGCTCGACCACGTCGCCCATGTTCATCTGCGTCACGTCGAGCTCGATCGGCAGCGCGCCCGAGTCTTCCATCGTGTTGTAGAAGATCGGCGCGATCTTGCCGCCGAGGCAGACGCCGCCGAAGCGCTTGTTGGGCACGAACGGGATGTCCTCGCCGGTGAACCACAGCACCGAGTTGGTCGCGCTCTTGCGCGACGAACCCGTGCCGACCACGTCGCCGGCGTAGGCCACGAGGTGGCCGCGCGCGCGCAGGTCCTCGATGAACTTCACCGGGCCGCGCTTGCCGTCTTCTTCCGGAACGATGCCGGGGCGCGCGTTCTTGTGCATCGCCAGGGCGTGCATCGGGATGTCGGGACGCGTGGTCGCGTCGGGCGCGGGCGACAGGTCGTCGGTGTTGATCTCGCCGGCCACCTTGAAGATGCTGACGGTGATGCTCTGCGGCACTTCGGGACGGCTGGTGAACCACTCGGCATCGGCCCAGCTCTGCAGCACGCCCTTGGCGTTGGCATTGCCCTTGTCGGCTTTTTCCTTGACGTCGTGGAACTGGTCGAACATCAGCAGCGTCTTCTTGAGGCCCTCGGCCGCGACGGCGCCGACTTCGGCGTCGTCCAGCAGGTCGATCATGGGGCTGATGTTGTAGCCGCCGAGCATCGTGCCGAGCAGTTCGGTGGCACGGGCGCGCGTGATGAACGCGCTCTTCTCGGTGCCATGCGCCACGGCCGCGAGGTAGCTGGCCTTGACCTTGGCGGCGTCGTCCACGCCCGCGGGCACGCGGTGGGTCAGCAGGTCGAGCAGGAAGGCACCGTCCTTTTCGTTCGCGCTCTTGAGGAGCTCGATCGCTTCAGAGGTCTGCTTCGCGCTCAGGGGCAGCGGCGGGATACCGAGCGCGGCGCGCTCGGCGACATGGTCAACGTAGGCTTGCAACATCTTCTTTTCTCCGGAAACTTGGGGCTGGAGGGCATGCGGCGCGGTGTTCGACCCGCCGTCCGGCTTTCGCCGGTCGGCAAGCAAGAGCCGCGCCGTCCCTCGTGGGGTCGACTTACTTCTTGTCGCCGTCAGCGCCTTCGAAAAGGCTCTTCGGCGGGTTCTTCTTCATTTCTTCGGCAAAGGCGATCTGGGCCGGCGTCTGGCATTCGTCGGCGATGCGCAGGCCTGCCTTCTGGTTCATCAGCATCGACTTGTTGCCCAGCTGCAGCCACATGGCGCCGGCACGGGGGTCTTCGAGGCGGATGGCGCCGGTGCGGCTTTCGACCGGGTGCATGCGGTAGCGCAGGCCCTTGGTGGTCACGGTGAAGAAGCCAGGCTTCTTCTCGTCCTCGGTCACGGTCACGTCGGCGCCGAGTTCGCACTGGGCCTTGCCGGTCGACACGCGCTTGGCGACCTCGAGGTCGGACTCGGTGAGCACGATGTTGGTGTCGTCGCTGATCGGCGTGACTTCCTCGACGGCCTTGGCGGCCTTGCGGGTGACCTGGCGCTTGGGCGGTGCCTTCTTGGCTTCGGCGGACTTGGCGGCGGGCTTGGCAGCGGCCGGCTTGGCGGGCGTGCTGCTGCTCTGGGCCAGCGCACCGAACGGCAGAGCCAGGGCCACTGCGGCGATCAGGGCGATTTTCTTCATGTGAGGGTTTCCTTGAGGCTGGTTCGGAGGTTTCAGGAGACCGCGGGCGTCAGCCAGGCCTGGGCCTCTGGCGGCAACGCGCGCCCTGTTGCGTGGGCACGCGTCAGTACCTGCCAGAAATGACGGTAGCTCGCGCGGTCGTGCAATGTGCCATCAATTTGTGTCGGCGCCCAATCCGCGGCCGCCGCCTTGACCAGGATATTTGTGGCAATTTGAATCTGCGCCTCGTCGGGCGCGAAGGCCTCGAGGATCGGCCGGATCTGGTTCGGATGGATGCTCCACATGCGCGTGTAGCCGAATTCGCGGGCCGCCTTGCGGGCCGCGGTGCGCATGGCGTCCATGTCGTTGAACTCGGTCACCACGCAGTGCGAGGGCACCTTGCCGTGCGCATGCGCGGCCGAGGCGATCGCCAGCTTGGCGCGCACCACCAGCGGATGCGTGAACTGGCCCGCGGCCCCCATGCCCTCGGCGGGGATGGCACCGGCGTGGGCCGAGACGAAGTCCATCAGGCCGAAGCTCAGCGACTGCACGCGCGGATGGGCGGCGATGTCGAAGGCGTTGTGCACGGCCAGCGGCGATTCGATCAGCACGTGCAGCGGCAGCGTTTCCGCATCGGCGGCATCGAGCGCGGCCACGGCCTGCTCGACATCGGCCACCGACTCGACCTTCGGCACCATCAGGTGGCTCAGCCGCTGGCCGGCACGGCCCGCGATGGTGACCACGTCGCCGGCGAAGGCCGGGTGGTCGACCGGGTGCACGCGCACGCCGACGCGCATGCCGGGCCTGGCGGCCAGCGCCAGCTCGGTGACCAGCGCGGCATGCTCGGCCTCGCCGCCCACCGGGGCGCCGTCCTCGCAGTCGAGGGTGACGTCGAACACGCAGGCGCCGAACTCCTCGGCCATCTCGGCCTGGAGCGCGAGGCTCTTCTTCATGCGCGCCTCGACGCCGCTGTAGTGGTCGCACACCGGCAGGCTGACGGCGCCGGCCTGCGCGCCGAGCAGCACCTGGGCGGGATGGGCGGGGGCGCGTTCGCTCACGATGGTCACGCCTTCTTCTGCGCCACGATGAACATGCGCGGGAAGGCCAGCAGCCGCTTGCCGTCGGTGCGCGCCGGGTAGGCCTCGTTCACGCGGCGCTCGTATTCGGCCAGGTAGCTGGCCTGCAGGTCGGGCGGCAGCCGGTCGACGAAGGGCTTCAGGCCCGTGCCACGCACCCATTCGACGATGGAGGCGGCATCGGCCATGCGGTGCTGGTAGATCGTGTGCCAGACATCGACGTTGGCCGCGCGCGGCGCCAGCAGGTCGTAGTAGCCGCCCAGCGGCAGCAGCTTGGTGCGCAGCCGGTCGGCATCGCCGATGGGCTCGGCCCAGGGCGCTTCGGCCGCGAGCGCGCGCATCAGGCGGTGCGTGGGTTCCTGGCGGTTGTCGGGCATCTGGATGGCCAGCACGCCGCCGGGGGCGAGCGCGTCGAACAGGCGGGGGATCAGCGTTTCGTGATCGGGCACCCATTGCAGCGACGCGTTCGCATAGATGAGGTCGGGCGCGGCTTCCGCAGAAGGCGCCCAGGTCGCGATGTCGCTCAGCTCGAAGCGCGCGCCGGGCAGGCGCTCGCGCGCGCTGACCAGCATGGCTTCGGAGTTGTCGGTCCCGAGGGCCTCGGCCTTCGGGAACCGGTGGACCAGCAGCTCGGTGGAGTTGCCCGGACCGCAGCCGAGGTCGACCACGCGGGCCGCCTCCGCCAGAGGCACCCGCGCCAGGAGTTCCTGTGCGGGGCGGGTGCGCTCGTCCTCGTAGCGACGATAGAGCGCGGGGTTCCAGTCGAGCATGTAGGTACGCTACTTATGTTTTATTTACAGCAGGTGGGCGACGCCGGCCTGCTCGTCCTGCAGTTCCTTGAGCGTCTTGTTGATGCGTTCCTGGCTGAATTCGTCGATGGCCAGGCCTTCGACCAGCTTGTATTCGCCGTTTTCGGTGGTGACCGGGAAGCCGAAGATCACGTCCTTCGGAATGCCGTACTGGCCGTCCGACGGGATGCCCATCGTGACCCACTTGCCGTTCGAGCCCAGGGCCCAGTCGCGCATGTGGTCGATGGCGGCGTTGGCGGCCGAGGCGGCCGACGACAGGCCGCGCGCTTCGATGATCGCGGCGCCGCGCTTGCCGACGGTGGGCAGGAAGGTGTCGGCATTCCAGACCTGGTCGTTGATCAGGTCCTTGACGCTCTTGCCGCCGACGGTGGCGAAGCGGTAGTCGGCGTACATCGTGGGCGAGTGGTTGCCCCAGACGGTGAGCTTCTCGATGTCGCCCACGGCGGTGCCGGTCTTGGCGGCGATCTGGCTGGCGGCACGGTTGTGGTCCAGGCGCAGCATGGCGGTGAAGTTCTTGCGCGGCAGGTCCGGCGCGCTCTTCATGGCGATGTAGGCGTTGGTGTTGGCCGGGTTGCCGACCACCAGCACCTTGACGTCGCGGCTGGCGACGGCGTTGAGCGCCTTGCCCTGGGCCGTGAAGATCTGCGCGTTGGCGGCCAGCAGGTCGGCGCGCTCCATGCCGGGGCCACGCGGACGGGCACCCACGAGCAGCGCGTAGTCGGCGTCCTTGAAGGCCACCAGCGGGTCGCCGCTGGGGATCACGCCGGCCAGCAGCGGGAAGGCGCAGTCCTCGAGCTCCATGATCACGCCCTTGAGCGCCTTCTGGGCCTTCTCGTCGGGGATTTCGAGCAATTGCAGGATGACCGGCTGGTCCTTGCCGAGCATTTCGCCGGACGCGATACGGAACAACAGGGCATAACCGATTTGACCGGCGGCACCGGTGACGGCAACGCGGACGGGCTTTTTGCTCATGGGAAGACTCCAGAAGTGATGTGACGGTGTCGACGCACGCGCGAGACGCGGCGGCGGAAGTCTCGCGGGGCGGCCGGAAGGTCCGAAACGGGCCGGACGGCCGCGGCGCGGGAACGGCGGGCATTTTAAGCCGATTCGATGAGCCCCGTCTTATGTCTTATATAAGATATCCTCCGGGTTCCGCTACGGCGCTTACCCACGCCCTGCCATGAACAGCCCCACCACCACCCTCGACGAGCCCACCACGCCCTCGTTCAGCCCGCTCTACCAGCAGATCAAGACCCTGATCCTGCAGAGCCTGCAGGCGGGCGAGTGGAAGCCGGGCGAGCCGATCCCGAGCGAGATGGACCTGGCCGTGCGCTTTCGCGTCAGCCAGGGCACGGTGCGCAAGGCGATCGACGAACTCGCGGCCGAGAACCTCGTGGTGCGGCGCCAGGGCAAGGGCACCTTCGTCGCCACGCATGCCGAGCAGCATGTGCAGTACCGCTTCCTGAAGCTGGTGCCCGACACCGGCCATCCGAACGCGGAAGGTCCGGCCGAACGCACCATCGTCGACTGCAAGCGCCTGCGCGCCTCGGCCGACGTGGCGCGCGCACTGGGCCTGCGCACCGGCGACGCCGTGCTGCAGGTGCGGCGCGTGCTCGCCTACGGCGGCGTGCCGACCATCCTCGAGGACCTCTGGCTGCCGGGCACGCCGTTCAAGGGCCTCACGGCCGAGCGGCTGCGCGCCTGGCCCGGTCCGATGTACGCGCTGTTCGAAACCGAATTCGGCGTGCGCATGGTGCGCGCCGAAGAGAAGATCCGCGCGGTGCTGCCCGATGCCGAACAGGCGCAGCTGCTCGACGTCACGCCGCAGATGCCGCTGCTGAGCGTCGAACGCGTGGCCCACACGTACCACGACATGCCGATGGAACTGCGCCGCGGTCTCTATCGCACCGACACGCACCACTATCGCAACCAGCTCGGCTGAATGCGCCTCACGATGGACCACGCAACGAATACGCTTCGAGCCGCCGTGCGGCGCGCGCAACACGCTATGAAGTCAAGAGCATCCGACTGCGGCGGTGCGTCGACGCGAACGCGACCGATGCGCGATGGTGCATTGCAATAGAATTTTGCGTTGTTTGCATTTCCCGAAGAGAAAACAAAAGCGTTCGCTCTCAGAACAAGTCAATCAACAAGCCACGAAAGCCCCTCCATGACAGAGCTTGCATCCTCCTCCACACCACGGCGTCGCGAATTCCGCAACATCAACGCCTTCACCGATCTCACGACCTACCGCCTGCCGCCCGCCGGCATCGTGTCGATCCTGCACCGCGTCAGCGGCGCGCTGATGTTCCTGCTGCTGCCGTTCATCATCTGGATGTTCGACACCTCGCTCTCGTCCGACTATTCGTTCGCCAAGTTCAAGGCCGCCTTCAACAGCGGCCTTGGTTTCGTTCCGGGCTGGTTTTTCAAGCTCGTGGTGCTCGCGCTGATCTGGGCCTACCTGCACCACTTCATCGCCGGCGTGCGCCACCTCTGGATGGACGTGAGCCACAAGGCCGTGACCAAGGAGTTCGGCAAGAGCTCGGCCATCTTCACGCTGGCCGCGAGCGTCCTGCTGACCGTCGTGCTCGGCGCCAAGCTGTTCGGCCTGTACTGAGAAGGAGCCTGAAATGTCTGTGAACTACGGCTCCAAGCGCATCGTCGTCGGCGCGCACTACGGTCTGCGCGACTGGCTCAGCCAGCGCGTCACGGGCGCCCTGATGGCGCTCTTCACGATCATCCTGCTGGCGCAGCTGATCTTCACGCGCGGCCCGATCGGCTACGACCTGTGGGCCGGCATCTTCGCCGCCCAGTGGATGAAGGTCCTGACCTTCTGCGTCATCGTGTCGCTGCTCTATCACGTGTGGGTCGGCATGCGCGACATCTGGATGGACTACATCCAGCCCGTCGCGATCCGTCTCGTGCTCCAGATCTTCACCATCGTCTGGCTGGTCGGTTGTGCGGGTTGGGCCATTCAAGTGCTTTGGAAAATCTGACGACCCCATCCCCCACCATGACCTACACAAAAGAACAAATCACCAAGCGCAAGTTCGACGTCGTGATCGTCGGTGCCGGCGGTTCCGGCATGCGCGCCTCGCTGCAACTGGCGCGCGCGGGCCTCAACGTGGCCGTGCTCTCCAAGGTGTTCCCCACCCGTTCGCACACCGTCGCTGCGCAAGGCGGCGTGGGCGCCTCGCTCGGCAACATGAGCGAGGACAACTGGCACTACCACTTCTACGACACGATCAAGGGTTCCGACTGGCTCGGCGACCAGGACGCGATCGAGTTCATGTGCCGCGAGGCACCGAAGGTCGTGTACGAGCTCGAGCACTTCGGCATGCCCTTCGACCGCAACCCCGACGGCACGATCTACCAGCGTCCGTTCGGCGGCCACACGGCCAACTACGGCGAGAAGCCCGTGCAGCGCGCCTGCGCCGCGGCCGACCGTACCGGCCACGCGATGCTGCACACGCTCTACCAGAAGAACGTGGAAGCGCGCACCCAGTTCTTCGTCGAATGGATGGCACTCGACCTGATCCGCGACGACGAAGGCGACGTGGTCGGCGTGACCGCGCTCGAGATGGAAACCGGCGACCTGCACATCCTGCAGGCCAAGACCGTGCTGCTGGCCACCGGCGGCGCGGGCCGCATCTTCCAGGCCTCGACCAACGCCTTCATCAACACCGGCGACGGCCTCGGCATGGCCGCGCGCTCGGGCATCCCGCTGCAGGACATGGAGTTCTGGCAGTTCCACCCGACCGGTGTGGCCGGCGCGGGCGTGCTGCTGACCGAAGGCTGCCGCGGCGAAGGCGCGATCCTGCTCAACAGCAACGGCGAACGCTTCATGGAGCGCTACGCGCCCACGCTGAAGGACCTGGCACCGCGCGACTTCGTCTCGCGCTCGATGGACCAGGAGATCAAGGAAGGCCGCGGCTGCGGTCCCAACAAGGACTACGTGCTGCTGAAGCTCGACCACCTCGGTGCCGAGACCATCCACAAGCGCCTGCCTTCGGTGTACGAGATCGGCGTCAACTTCGCCAACGTCGACATCACCAAGGAGCCGATCCCCGTGGTGCCCACCATCCACTACCAGATGGGCGGCATCCCGACCAACATCAACGGTCAGGTCGTGATCCAGAAGGGCGAGGACAACAGTTCCGTCGTCAACGGTCTCTACGCCGTGGGCGAATGCTCGTGCGTGAGCGTGCACGGCGCCAACCGCCTGGGCACCAACTCGCTGCTCGACCTGCTGGTGTTCGGCCGCGCGGCCGGCAACCACATCGTCGAATTCAACGACAAGCTGAAGGAACACAAGCCGCTGCCGGCCAATGCCGCCGACCGCACGCTCGAGCGCCTCAACGAGTTGCAGAACTCCACCGGCGGCGAGTACGCGCAGGACGTGGCCAACCAGATCCGCTCGACCATGCAGCAGCATGCGGCGGTGTTCCGCAAGCAGGCCTCGATGGACGAAGGCGTGGTCAAGATCGCCGAAGTGCGCGAGCGCGTGAAGGCCATCGGCCTGAAGGACAAGTCCAAGGTGTTCAACACCGCGCGCATCGAGGCACTGGAAGTCGACAACCTGATCGAAGTGGCGCAGGCCACCATGGTCTCGGCCGCGGCCCGCAAGGAATGCCGCGGTGCCCACACCGTCGAGGACTATGAGCGCCCGGCCGACGATCCGGTCGCGCCGCTGGGCCGCGACGATGCCAACTGGATGAAGCACACGCTCTGGTACAGCGCCGACAACCGCCTCTCCTACAAGCCCGTCAAGCTGCAGCCGCTCACGGTCGCCTCGGTTCCGCCGAAGGTTCGCACCTTCTAAGCGCCAGCTCAGATCAGCCACGTAAAAGCATTCACAAGGTCACAACGATGAAGCGCACATTCCAGATCTACCGCTACGACCCGGACAAGGACGCGAAGCCCTACATGCAGACCATCGAGATCGAACTCGACGGCCACGAACGCATGCTGCTCGACGCCCTGATGAAGCTCAAGGCGCAGGATCCGACGCTGTCGTTCCGCCGCTCGTGCCGCGAAGGCGTCTGCGGTTCCGACGCGATGAACATCAACGGCAAGAACGGTCTGGCCTGCCTGACCAACATGAACACGCTCAAGGGCACCGTGGTGCTCAAGCCGCTGCCCGGCCTGCCGGTGATCCGCGACCTGATCGTCGACATGACCCAGTTCTTCAAGCAGTACAACTCGATCAAGCCGTACCTGCAGAACGACACCGTGCCGCCCGAGAAGGAACGCCTGCAGTCGCCCGAAGAGCGCGAGGAGCTCAACGGCCTGTACGAGTGCATCCTGTGCGCGAGCTGCTCGACGAGCTGCCCGAGCTTCTGGTGGAACCCCGACAAGTTCGTGGGCCCGGCCGGCCTGCTGCAGGCCTACCGCTTCATCGCCGACAGCCGCGACGAAGCCACCGCCGAGCGCCTCGACAACCTCGAGGACCCGTACCGCCTGTTCCGCTGCCACACGATCATGAACTGCGTCGACGTGTGCCCGAAGAGCCTGAACCCGACCATGGCCATCGGCAAGATCAAGGAACTGATGGTGCGTCGCGCCATCTGACCCGACATGGCTGCTTTGCCCGGCACTCCATCGCCCTCGGCGCTTTCCTCGGGAAGCGCGGCGGCCGAGCCGCTCGACGAACGGGCGCTCAGCAAGCTCAAGTGGCGCTGCCGGCGCGGCCTGCTCGAAAACGATCTGTTCATCGCCCGCTTCTTCGAGCGGCACGAATCTCGCATCACCGTCGGCCAGGCCGGCGCGATGGAGGTTCTGATGGACCTCTCGGACAACGATTTGCTCGATCTTCTCCTTCGCAGAAAGGAGCCCGAGCCCGCATGGGCCGGGGCCGAGGTGGTCGAGCTTCTGCAGCTGATGCGCGCCGACGGTGCGCAGCGGCCCGCAGCCTCCACAACCTCTTCCTCCTCGCCCTCCCGAACAATCCTCTGAAAGAAACCCGAAATGAAAGCCTCCGATACCAAGGCCACGCTATCGTTCAGCAACGGTGCCGACAAGGTCGAACTGCCGATCTACAAGGGCACAGTCGGTCCCGACGTGATCGACATCCGCAAGCTGTACGCGCAGACCGGCATGTTCACCTACGACCCGGGTTTCATGTCCACCGCGGCCTGCCAGTCGGCCATCACCTACATCGACGGCGACAAGGGCGAGCTGCTGTATCGCGGCTATCCCATCGAGCAGCTCGCGACCAACTGCGACTTCCTCGAGACCTGCCACCTGCTGCTGTACGGTGAACTGCCGGACGCGGCCAAGAAGGCCAACTTCACCAAGCTCGTGACCAACCACACGATGGTCAACGAGCAGATGCAGTTCTTCCTGCGCGGCTTCCGCCGCGACGCACACCCGATGGCCATCATGACCGGCCTGGTGGGCGCGCTGTCGGCCTTCTATCACGACAGCACGGACATCAACAATCCCGAGCACCGCGAGATCGCCGCGATCCGCCTGATCGCGAAGATGCCCACGCTCGTGGCCATGGCCTACAAGTACACGATCGGCCAGCCGTACATGTACCCGAAGAACGAACTCAGCTATGCGGGCAACTTCCTGCACATGATGTTCGCCACGCCCTGCGAGGAGTACAAGGTGAACCCGGTGCTCGAGCGCGCGCTCGACCGCATCTTCATCCTGCACGCCGACCATGAGCAGAACGCCTCGACCTCGACCGTGCGCCTGTGCGGCTCGTCGGGCACCAACCCCTTCGCGGCCATCGCGGCCGGCGTGGCCTGCCTCTGGGGCCCGGCCCACGGCGGCGCCAACGAAGCGGCGCTCAACATGCTCTACGACATCCAGAAGGAAGGTGGCGTCGAGAAGATCGGCGAGTTCATCAAGAAGGTCAAGGACAAGAACTCGAACGTCAAGCTGATGGGCTTCGGCCACCGCGTGTACAAGAACTACGACCCGCGCGCCAAGCTGATGCAGGAAACCTGCAACGAAGTGCTGACCGAGCTGGGCCTGGAAAACGACCCGCTGTTCAAGCTCGCCAAGGAACTGGAAAAGATCGCGCTCGAAGACGAGTACTTCGTGTCGCGCAAGCTCTACCCGAACGTCGACTTCTACTCGGGCATCGTGCAGCGCGCCATCGGCATCCCGGTGCCGCTGTTCACCGCGATCTTCGCGCTGGCCCGCACCGTCGGCTGGATCGCCCAGCTCAACGAAATGATCGGCGACCCCGAGTACAAGATCGGCCGCCCGCGCCAGCTGTTCGAAGGCTCGCCCAAGCGCGACGTGAAGCCGATCTCGGCCCGCTGATCGGCTCTTCCGACCGCTCCCTGCAAAAGCTGCCTTCGGGCAGCTTTTTTTATTGCCCGTTCGGCATGCCCCTCCTCGCGCTCGGGCAGCAATGCCATCTCATATCACGATGGCAACCGCATGAAAACAGGAAGAAAATAGCCAACTCATCGCCAGACGCGATGCCCACAGCCCCATGAGCACGTCCGAACGCAACTTTGCCCGCCGCATCGACCTCACGTCGCTGCAGTTGTTCGTGGCCGTGTGCGAGCTGGGCAGCATCGGCCGCGCCGCGGAGCGCGAATTCATCGCCGCCTCGGCCATCAGCAAGCGGCTGTCGGACCTCGAGGCCACGCTCGGCACCACCCTGCTCTACCGCCATGCGCGCGGCGTCGACCTGACGCCGGCCGGCGAAAGTCTGCTGCACCACGCCCGCTCGGTGCTCTACAGCCTCGAGAAGATGCAGGGCGAACTCAGCGAGTACGCCGACGGCGTGCGCGGCCACGTGCGGGTGCACGCCAACATCTCGGCCATCGTGCAGTTCCTGCCGGAAGACCTGGGCGTGTTCACGCGCGCCCACGAGGCGATCAAGATCGACCTCGAGGAGCACCTGAGCACCGAGGTGATCCGCGCGGTGCAGGAAGGCGCGGCCGACCTCGGCGTGTGCCACGTGGCCGGCGGCGCGGGCGAGCTGCAGAGCCTGCCCTACCGGCACGACCGCCTGGCGCTGATCGTGCCCGCGGGCCATGCGCTGGCCGAGCAGGGCGCGATCGAGTTCATCGCCGCGCTCGACTACGACCACGTGGGCCTGCACACCAACAGCTCGATCTACGTGGCGATGCACGAGGCCGCGCTGCTCGCGGGCCGCAGCGTCAAGCTGCGCATCCACGTCACCGGCCTCGATGCGATGTGCCGGATGATCCAGAACGGCCTGGGCATCGGCGTGATGCCGCAGCGCGCCTTCGAGCTGATGCAGGACGGCATCGGCCGCGGGCTGGTCAGCGTGGCGCTGTCCGACGCCTGGGCCGCGCGCGAGATCCGGCTGGTGGCGCGCGATTTCTCCACGCTGCCGGTGGCGGCCCGCACGCTGGTGAACCACCTGCACGCGGCCTCCTCCACCGAGGCCGAAGCCGGCGCCGACCGGCTCGCGGCCTGAAACCCAAGACAATCCATTTCCCCACGAAAGAGAAGAGACCGACATGGCACGCACGCTCTACGACAAGATCTGGGACGAACACGTCGTCCACACCGAGGAAGACGGCACCGCGATCCTCTACATCGACCGCCACCTGGTGCACGAGGTCACCAGCCCGCAGGCCTTCGAAGGGCTGCGCGAGGCCGGCCGCAAGCTGTGGCGCATCAGCTCGGTGGTGGCCACGGCCGACCACAACACGCCGACCACCGGCTGGGAGCGCGGCTACGAAGGCATTGCCGACCCGACCAGCAAGGAGCAGGTCACCACGCTCGACCACAACATCGCCGAGTTCGGCGCCGCCGCGTTCTTCCCGTTCCTGAGCAAGCGCCAGGGCATCGTGCACGTGATCGGCCCCGAGACCGGCGCCACGCTGCCGGGCATGACGGTGGTCTGCGGCGACTCGCACACCTCCACGCACGGCGCCTTCGGCGCGCTCGCGCACGGCATCGGCACCAGCGAGGTCGAGCACGTGATGGCCACGCAGACGCTGCTGGGCAAGAAGGCGAAGAACATGCTCGTGAAGGTCGAGGGCAAGCTGCCCCTGGGCTGCACGGCCAAGGACATCGTGCTGGCCATCATCGGCAAGATCGGCACCGCCGGCGGCACCGGCTACACGATCGAGTTCGCCGGCTCGGCGATCCGCGACCTCAGCATGGAAGGCCGCATGACGGTGTGCAACATGGCGATCGAGGCCGGCGCGCGCGCGGGCCTGGTGGCGGTCGACGAGAAGACCATCGGCTACATCAAGGGCCGCCCGATGGCGCCCAGCGGCGTCGAATGGGACCAGGCCGCGGCCTACTGGCGCACGCTGCAGTCCGACCCCGGCGCGAAGTTCGACACCGTGGTCGAGCTCGACGCGACGCAGATCAAGCCGCAGGTCACCTGGGGCACCTCGCCCGAGATGGTGGTGGCGATCGACGGCCGCGTGCCCGATCCCGACAAGGAAAAGGACGGCAGCAAGCGCGGCGCCATCGAGCGCGCGCTGGTCTACATGGGCCTGGAGCCGAACAAGGCGATGAACGACATCTTCATCGACAAGGTGTTCATCGGCTCGTGCACCAACAGCCGCATCGAGGACATGCGCGAGGCCGCGGCCGTGGTGAAGAAGCTCGGCCAGAAGGTCGCCAAGAACGTGAAGCTGGCGCTCGTGGTGCCCGGCTCGGGCGTGGTGAAGGAACAGGCCGAGCGCGAAGGGCTCGACCAGATCTTCAAGGCCGCGGGCTTCGAGTGGCGCGAGCCCGGCTGCTCGATGTGCCTGGCGATGAACGCCGACCGCCTCGAGCCCGGCGAGCGCTGTGCCTCGACCAGCAACCGCAACTTCGAAGGCCGCCAGGGCGCGGGTGGCCGCACCCACCTCGTGAGCCCGGCCATGGCCGCCGCGGCCGCCGTGCACGGCCATTTCGTCGACGTGCGCACCTTCGCCTGACCAGGAGAACAAGACATGCAGAAATTCACCGTGCACAAGGGTCTCGTGGCCCCGATGGACCGCGAGAACGTCGACACCGACGCGATCATTCCGAAGCAGTTCCTCAAGTCGATCAAGCGCACCGGCTTCGGCGTGAACCTGTTCGACGAATGGCGCTACCTCGATCCGGGCGAGCCCGGCCAGGACCCGGCCAGCCGCAAGCCGAACCCCGACTTCGTGCTGAACCAGCCGCGCTACGCGGGCGCCTCGGTGCTGCTGGCGCGCAAGAACTTCGGCTGCGGCTCCTCGCGCGAACACGCGCCGTGGGCGCTCGACCAGTACGGCTTCCGCGCCATCATCGCGCCGAGCTACGCCGACATCTTCTTCAACAACAGCTTCAAGAACGGCCTGCTGCCGATCGTGCTGCCCGAGGCGCAGGTGGCCCAGCTGTTCGACGAAACCTTCGCCTTCCCGGGCTACTCGCTGACCATCGACCTCGAGCGCCAGGTGGTGGTGAAGCCCGACGGCCAGGAGTTCGCCTTCGACGTGCAGGCCTTCCGCAAGTACTGCCTGCTCAACGGCCTGGACGACATCGGCCTCACGCTGCGCCACAAGGACAAGATCAAGGCCTTCGAGGCCGAGCGGCTGGCGCAGAAGCCCTGGCTCGCGCACACGATGCTCGCCAACGCCTGAGGCGTTTTCCGTTTCACTTCCTTCGACAACCACCCAATGAAAATCGCAGTTCTCCCTGGTGACGGCATCGGCACCGAAATCGTGGCGGAAGCCGTCAAGGTGCTCCAGGCGCTCGACCTGAAGTTCGAGCTGGAGACAGCCCTGGTCGGCGGCGCCGCCTACGAGGCCCATGGCCACCCGCTGCCCGATTCGACGCTCAAGCTCGCCAAGGAGTCCGACGCGGTGCTGTTCGGCGCGGTGGGCGACTGGAAGTACGACAAGCTCGACCGGCCGCTGCGCCCCGAGCAGGCCATCCTGGGCCTGCGCAAGAACCTCGGCCTGTTCGCCAACTTCCGCCCGGCCATCTGCTACGAGCAGCTGGTGGGCGCCTCGAGCCTCAAGCCCGAGCTGATCGCGGGCCTGGACATCCTCATCATCCGCGAGCTGACCGGCGACATCTACTTCGGCCAGCCGCGCGGCCGCCGCACCGCGGCCGACGGCCACTTCCCGGGCGCCGAGGAAGCCTTCGACACGATGCGCTACTCGCGCCCCGAGATCGAGCGCATCGCGCGCGTGGCCTTCGAGGCCGCCCGCAAGCGCAGCAAGCGCGTGACCAGCGTCGACAAGGCCAACGTGCTCGAGACCTTCCAGTTCTGGAAGGACGTGGTGACCGAGGTCGGCAAGGACTATCCGGACGTCGAGCTCGACCACATGTACGTCGACAACGCCGCCATGCAGCTCGTGAAGGCGCCCAAGAAGTTCGACGTGGTGGTCACCGGCAACATGTTCGGCGACATCCTCTCGGACGAGGCCGCGATGCTCACGGGCTCGATCGGCATGCTGCCCTCGGCCTCGCTCAATGCCAGCAACCAGGGCCTGTACGAGCCCAGCCACGGCAGCGCGCCCGACATTGCCGGCAAAGGGGTTGCCAATCCCCTGGCTACAATACTGTCCGCTGCCATGATGCTCCGTTTCTCCCTCAATCAAGCCGAAGCTGCCGACCGGATCGAGTCGGCGGTCAAGCATGTGCTGGCCTCCGGCCTGCGCACGGGGGACATCTGGTCGGAGGGCACCCGCAAGGTCGGCACCATCGAGATGGGCGACGCCGTGGTGGCGGCACTCTCGGCCTCGATCACCAAAAAGACGATTACCGGCTAACCGCAGCCCGCTTCGTCACGCCCACCCGGCTCCTGACGAGTCGGGCGCAAAGAGAAACCAGCGACTTTCTTTTTTCTTAAAGGGCACACTCAAATGGCGAACGCATCTCAACCTCTGGTCGGCCTCGTAGGCTGGCGCGGCATGGTCGGCTCGGTCCTGATGGACCGCATGCAGGCCGAAAACGACTTCGGCCTCATCGAGCCGGTCTTCTTCTCGACCTCCAACGCCGGCGGCAAGGCCCCGGCGATGGCGAAGAACGAGACCGCCCTCAAGGACGCGCACGACATCGAGGCCCTGAAGAAGTGCGACATCGTCATCACCTGCCAGGGTGGCGACTACACGACCGAGGTGTTCCCCAAGCTGCGCGCCGCCGGCTGGAACGGCCACTGGATCGACGCCGCTTCCACCCTGCGCATGAAGGACGACGCGATCATCGTGCTCGACCCGGTCAACCTGCCCGTGATCCAGAACGCGCTGACCAACGGCGGCAAGAACTGGATCGGCGGCAACTGCACCGTGAGCTGCATGCTGATGGGCGTGGGCGCGCTCTACAAGGCCGGCCTGGTCGAGTGGATGACCAGCATGACCTACCAGGCCGCCTCGGGCGGCGGCGCGCAGCACATGCGCGAACTGCTGACGCAGTTCGGCACGCTCAACGCCGAGGTCCGCTCGCTGCTCGACGACCCCAAGTCCGCCATCCTCGAGATCGACCGCAAGGTGCTGCACAAGCAGCAGAACCTCAGCGCTGCCGAGACCGCCAACTTCGGCGCCCCGCTCGGCGGCTCGCTGATCCCCTGGATCGACAAGGACCTGGGCGACGGCATGTCGAAGGAAGAGTGGAAGGGCGGCGCCGAAACCAACAAGATCCTCGGCCAGGGCGCGGGCTTCGGCACCGCGGCCACGCCGGTCGACGGCTTCTGCGTGCGCATCGGCGCCATGCGCTGCCACAGCCAGGCATTGACCTTCAAGCTCAAGAAGGACGTGCCGGTGGCCGACATCGAAGCCATGATCGCCGCCGACAACGCCTGGGTGAAGGTGGTGCCGAACACCCGCGAAGCCACCCTGCAGGACCTGACGCCCGTGGCCGTGACCGGCACCATGGGCATCCCGGTCGGCCGCATCCGCAAGCTGGCGATGGGCCCGGAGTACGTCGGTGCCTTCACCATCGGCGACCAGCTCCTCTGGGGCGCCGCCGAACCGCTGCGCCGCATGCTGCGCATCCTGCTGGAAGCCTGATGGGGGCAGTTCGCGCCCGTTGCCTACCCCCTTGTTGTCGAAAGGCGACAGAAGATGTGTTCGTAAGTATGCGCGCACTGGGTAGAACGGGCGCATTGCCTTGTCAGTAGGGGGTGATGATGCTAACGTCCTCTTACAATTTCTGGGCCTGAGCCGCCCCCTATCAGCATGACAAGACATCTGTTGCCCGCGGCCCGCCCATCGGCCGCTCGCTCCCCCCTTCCCCTGAACGGCGTTCGTCTGTCGGTCCTGAGTGCGGCGGTGGCCGTGGCGATGGGTCTGGCCAGCACCGATGCCAGCGCGCTGGCGCTGGGTCCGCTGAAGGTGCAGTCGGCGCTGGGCGAACCGCTGCGGGCAGAGATCGACGTGACCGAGATCACGGCGGCCGAGGCCGACAGCCTCAAGATCAACGTGGCCACCGCCGACGCCTTCAAGACGGCCGGCGTTCCCTACAACCCGGCCCTGCGCGACGTGCGCGCGACGCTGCAGCGCCGCGCCGGCGGCCAGTACGTGGTGCGCCTCAACGGCAGTCGTCCGCTCAACGACCCCTTCATCGACCTGCTGCTCGAGGCCAACGGCAGCACCGGCCGCATCGTGCGCGACTACACCGTGCTGCTCGATCCGCCCACCGCGCGCACCGCGGCCGATGCCGGCACGCCGATCGCTCCGGTAGCGCCACAGGTCGCGGTGCCGGCCGAGCGCCCAGGCCCGGTGGTCGCGCGCACGCGCCGCGAGCCCGCCGCAGCGCCCGCGCCGGTCGCCGTGGCACCGGCGCCGTCGGCAGCCTCCTCCCCCGCACCCACGGCCCGCTCGCCCCGCCCCGCGGGCAGCGGCGAACAGGTCACGGTGCAGCGTGGCGACACCGCCGGCAAGATCGCCGCGGCCAACAAGCCGGCCGACATCTCGCTCGACCAGATGCTGGTCGCGTTGCTGATGGCCAATCCCGATGCCTTCATCGGCGGCAATGTCAACCGTATCCGGGCCGGTGCCGTGCTCGACCTGCCGAGCGCCACCGAGGCCGGCGCGGTGCCGGCCGCGGAAGCCCGCCGCACGGTCACGGCCCAGAGCCGCGACTTCAGCGCCTATCGCCAGCGGCTGGCCGAGAACGCCCCGACCTCGAACGTCGCCGCCGCCAGCCGCCGCGCCGGCGGCCGGGTGCAGGCCAATGTCGAGGACCGCAATGCCGCGGCCACGGCGCCCGACAAGCTCACCATCTCGCAAGGCAACGCCACCGCGCGCGCCGCCGAGGAAAAGGTCGCGCAGACCCGCCAGGCGCAAGACCGCAGCAACCGCGTCGCCGAGCTGTCGAAGAACATCGAGGAGCTCAACAAGCTCAAGGCCGCGGGTGGCTCGACCGCCGCGGCGCCTTCGGCAGCGCCTGCGCCCGCAGCGGCCGCGCCCGCCGCGACGCCTGGCATTCCGGTGCCCGTCGCCGGCCCGGCCGCCGCCGTGGCGCCCGCCGCTCCGAGCCCCGCACCAGCTCCCGCTGCCGCGCCCACGCCTGCTGCCGCGGCCGCGCCGGCCCCAGCCGCAGCGACGCCCGCCGCCGAGGCCGCGCCAGCAACAGCAGCCGCCGTCGCAGCCGCCACTCCCGCCGAGGGCGCCGCAGCCACCGGTGCGCCCGCCCCGAGTCCCGCGGCCAGCGCCGCGGCACCTGCTCCCAAGCCGGCGCCCAAGAAGGTCGTGGCACCGCCCCCACCGCCGCCCGAACGCAGCTTCCTCGACGAACTGCTCGACAACCCGCTGATGCTGGGCGGTATCGCGCTGATCGCGCTGCTGATCGGCTTCCTGCTCTACCGCGTGCTGGGTCGTCGGCGCGAGGAAATGAGCGAGAGCGTGTTCCTCGAGAGCCGCATCCCGAAGGACTCCTTCTTCGGCGCCAGCGGCGGCGAGTCGGTCGACACCAAGAACCGCGGCGACTCCACCGTCTCGTCGCTCTCGTACTCGCCGAGCCAGCTCGACGCCGGCGATGTCGACCCGGTGGCCGAGGCCGACGTCTACCTGGCGTATGGCCGCGACCTGCAGGCCGAGGAAATCCTGCGCGAAGCACTGCGCGTGAATCCCGACCGCACCGCGATCCACCTGAAGCTGCTCGAGATCCACGCCAAGCGCCGCGACCTGCGCGCCTACGAGAGCCTCGCCACCGAAGTGCACAAGCTCACCGGCGGCAATGGTGCCGACTGGACCCGCGTGGTCGACATGGGCAAGGAACTCGACCCTGGCAATCCGCTGTACGAATCGGGCACGCCGCGCAGCGCCACGCCCGCCGAGAGCGCCGCGCTCGCGAGCGCGCTGGCGGCCGCATCGGCCCGCCCGCCGGCCGCCGCCAAGCCCGCGCCCGCCCCCGCGCCGGTGGCGGCCGCTCCTGCCTTCGTGCCCTCGGTGGCACCGCTCGATTTCGACCTGGACCTGAGCCAGCCGCCCGCGCCGCCGCCGCTGGCACCGGTCGGCGCCAGCCTGCCGAAGTCGGCCTATGCGCCCGCCCCGGCCGCGCAGCCGACGACGCCCCCGTCCGCCAGCCTCGGCGCGCAGCCGACGGTCGATCTCGAGAACGATTTCGACACCGCCCCCGGCGCGCTGCAGCTCGACACCCTGCCCGGCTCGCTCAACGACGCCGACAACACCCGCCCCGCCGTGCTGCGCGGCGGTGCCGGCCTGCCGGCCGACTCGGGCTTCATCGAGTTCGACATGAGCGCCCTGGCCGGCCTGCCCGCCCGCGCGGGCAACGGTGCCGACCATGCCGCGCCGTCGGCCTCGGCCCACGAGGACGACGAGAGCCCGCATGCCGTCAAGCTGTCGCTGGCGCGCGAGCTGCAGGCCATCGGCGATGTCGAGGGCGCGCGTTCGCTGGTCGAGGAAGTCGAAGCCGAAAGCGCCGGCGAACTCAAGTCGCAGGCGCGGCAGCTGCTCGCCGAGCTGCGCTGAGCGCGCGGCGCCGGCCTCTTCGTTTCTGGTTTCGTGAGGCTGGCGCTCGGCATCCGCTACAACGGCCAGGCCTATGACGGCTGGCAGAGCCAGTCCTCGGGCCGCACGGTGCAGGACAAGCTCGAGAAGGCGCTGTCCCAGTTCGCCGCCCAGCGCATCTCCACGCTCTGCGCCGGCCGCACCGACGCCGGCGTGCATGCGTTGATGCAGGTGATCCACTTCGACACCGAGGTGCAGCGCGAACCCTTCTCCTGGATGCGCGGCACCAACCGCTACCTGCCCGACGACATCGCGGTGCAGTGGGCACACCCGGTGCCGGCCGAATTCCACTGCCGCGCCAGCGCCCTCGCGCGGCGCTACGTCTACGTGCTCTCGCAATCACCGGTGCGCCCCAGCCTCGATGCGGGCCGGGTCGGCTGGTCGATGAACCTGCTCGACGGCGACGCGATGCGCGCCGCGGCCGCGCTGCTGATCGGCGAACACGATTTCAGCTCGTTCCGCGCCTCGGCCTGTCAGGCGCGCTCGCCGGTCAAGAACCTGCGGCGCATCGAGATCACGCGCCACGGCGAGGGCGAGCGCTGCCGCTGGCAGTTCGAGTTCGAGGCCGATGCCTTCCTGCACCACATGATCCGCAACCTCATGGGCTGCCTGGTGCGCGTGGGCCGGGGCGCCGAGTCGCCCGAGTGGATCGGCGAGGTGCTCGCCGCGCGCAGCCGCGACGCGGCGGCACCGACCTTCTCGCCCGACGGGCTGTACTTCCTCGGCCCGTTGTACGACGCCAAGTGGGGTCTGCCGGCCGAGGCGACCTTCCAGGCCGCCCGCGCGGCCTATGATGGCCCGCCATGAGCCCTCTCCCGCCGCGCACCCGCATCAAGATCTGCGGCCTCACGCGCGAAGCCGACCTCGATGCCGCCGTGGAAGCCGGCGCCGATGCCGTCGGCTTCGTGCTCTACCCCAAGAGCCCGCGCGCCGTCGCGCCCGAACGCGCGGCCGTGCTGGCCGCGCGCCTGCCGCCCTTCGTCACGCCGGTGCTGCTGTTCGTCGATGCGCAACCCGCCGAGGCCATCGCCGCCCTGGCCCGGGTGCCGGGCGCCATCGCCCAGTTCCATGGCGATGAAACGCCCGCCGACTGCATCGCGGCGAGCGAAAACGGCCGCTTCCGCTTCATGCGCGCGGCGCGCATTCCCCTCGGCGAGGCCGGCGCCCGCTTCGACCTCGTAAAATACGCATCCGATTTCTCAAACGCCCAGGCCATCCTGCTCGACGCCCATGTCGACGGTTATGGCGGTGGCGGCAAGGCATTCGATTGGTCACTTCTTCCACCCGCCGTCGACGCTCACCTCGTCTTGAGTGGTGGACTCACACCTGCAAACGTGGGCGATGGCATTCGCACGCTGCGGACACGCTGCAAGACGCTGTCCGTTGATGTGAGCTCGGGCGTCGAGATCGACGGTCCCGGGAACAAGGGCCTGAAGGACGCCGGCAAGATCCGGCAATTCGTCGCCGCGGTGAGAGCGGCCGACGCCTCGTCCTTCTCCAGTTAGCCGCCGCACCCGGTTGTCGACCGGGCCGCGGCCCAACGATCGAGAACCATGCAAAGCACCTACCAGCAACCCGACGCCACCGGCCATTTCGGCAACTACGGCGGCACCTTCGCGAGCGAGACGCTCACCCACGCGATCAACGAGCTGCGCGACGCGTACGCGAAGTACAAGGAAGACCCGGCCTTCCTGGCCGAATTCCACTACGAGCTCAAGCACTTCGTCGGCCGGCCCTCGCCGATCTACCACGCCGCGCGCACCAGCCGCGAAATGGGCGGCGCGCAGATCTACCTCAAGCGCGAGGACCTCAACCACACCGGCGCGCACAAGATCAACAACGTGATCGGCCAGGCGATGCTCGCGCGCCGCATGGGCAAGCCGCGCGTGATCGCCGAGACCGGCGCCGGCCAGCACGGCGTGGCCACGGCCACCATCTGCGCGCGCTACGGCCTCGAATGCGTGGTCTACATGGGCAGCCAGGACGTGAAGCGCCAGAGCCCCAACGTCTACCGCATGAACCTGCTCGGCGCCACGGTGGTGCCGGTGGAATCGGGCAGCAAGACGCTGAAGGACGCGCTCAACGAGGCGATGCGCGACTGGGTCACGAACGTGGAGAACACCTTCTACATCATCGGCACCGTCGCCGGCCCGCACCCCTACCCGATGATGGTGCGCGACTTCCAGAGCGTGATCGGCACCGAGTGCATCGAGCAGATGCCCGCGATGCTGGCGGCCGACGGCATCACCGGCGAAGCCGAGGGCAAGCAGCCCGATGCGGTGGTCGCCTGCGTGGGCGGCGGCAGCAATGCGATCGGCATCTTCCATCCCTACATCCCGTTCGCGGGCACGCGGCTGATCGGCGTCGAGGCCGCCGGCGAAGGCCTGGACAGCGGCAAGCACGCCGCTTCGATCCTGCGCGGCAGCCCGGGCGTGCTGCACGGCAACCGCACCTACCTGCTGCAGAACGAGGACGGCCAGATCACCGAGACGCACAGCGTCAGCGCCGGCCTCGACTATCCCGGCGTGGGCCCCGAACATGCGTACCTGGCCGACATCGGCCGCGCCGAGTACGTGGGCGTCACCGACATCGAGGCCCTCGAGGCCTTCCACTACCTGTGCCGCACGGAGGGCATCATTCCCGCGCTCGAATCCAGCCACGCCGTGGCCCACGCGCTGAAGCTCGCGAAGACCATGCGCCCCGACCAGTCGATCCTGGTCAACCTCTCGGGCCGCGGCGACAAGGACATCGGCACCGTCGCCGACCTCGCGGGCGTCGACTTCTACGACCGACCGTCGATGCGCGGCCTGAGCGTGAAGGGAGGCAAGTGATGAGCCGCATCGCAGCCACCTTCGAGGCACTGAAGAAGGACGGGCGCCGCGCGCTCATCCCCTACGTCACCGCCGGCTTCCCCTATGCCGACATCACGCCCGAGCTCATGCACGGCATGGTCGCGGCCGGTGCCGACGTGATCGAGCTCGGCGTGCCCTTCTCCGACCCGATGGCCGACGGCCCGGTGATCCAGCAGGCCGGCGAAGCCGCGCTCGCGCTGGGCATCGGCATGAAGCAGGTGCTCGCGATGGTCGCGGCCTTTCGCGCGAAGGACACGCGCACGCCCGTGGTGCTGATGGGCTATGCCAACCCGGTCGAGCGCTACGACCTCGTGCACGGCAAGAAGGCCTTCATCCGCGACGCGGCCGCGGCCGGCGTCGACGGCCTGCTGGTGGTCGACTATCCGCCCGAGGAGTGCGAGCAGTTCGCCGCCGAGCTGCGCGAAGCCGGCATCGACCTGATCTTCCTGCTGGCGCCGACCAGCACCGACGAGCGCATGGCGCAGGTCGCGCGCATCGCGAGCGGCTACGTCTACTACGTGTCGCTCAAGGGCGTGACCGGCGCCGGCCACCTCGACACCGAGGCGGTCGGCCGCATGCTCCCGCGCATCCGCCAGCACGTGGGCATCCCGGTCGGCGTGGGCTTCGGCATCCGCGACGCCAACACCGCGCAGGCGGTGGGCTCGGCGGCCGACGCGGTCGTGATCGGCACCAAGATCATCCAGCTGATCGACGGCCAGCCGCGCGAGCAGGTGGTGCCCGCGGTGCATGAATTCCTCGCGGGCATCCGCGAGGCGCTCGATGCCTTGCCGGCGGCTACCGCGAAGAATGCGGCTGGCCGATAATCGCCGCTGCCCTCGTCAGGCCCCTTTCGTCATGCGAAAAAGCACGAAAGGGGCCCTGACGGCCCCGAAGGCTCTCCCGCCTTCGCGCGAACCTAGGAATGCCCATGAGCTGGCTTGAAAAACTGCTACCCGCCAAGATCGCCCAGACCGACCCCGCCGAGCGCCGCCAGGTGCCCGAGGGTCTGTGGATCAAGTGCCCGGCCTGCGAGACGGTGCTCTACAAGACCGACCTCGAGCACAACCAGAACGTCTGCCCTAGCTGCAGCCATCACCACCGCATCGGCGCGCGTCCGCGCCTCGACGCTTTTCTCGATGCCGAGGGCCGCTACGAGATCGGCCAGGAAGTGCTGCCGGTCGACGCGCTCAAGTTCAAGGACAGCCGCAAGTACCCCGAGCGTCTGAAGGAAGCCCTGGAGAACACCGGCGAGACCGACGCGCTGGTCGTGATGGGCGGCTCGGTCCACAGCATCAGCGTGGTGGTCGCCTGCTTCGAGTTCGAATTCATGGGCGGCAGCATGGGCAGCGTGGTCGGCGAGCGCTTCGTGCGCGGCGTCGAGACCGCGATCGAGCAGAAGGTGCCGTTCATCTGCTTCACCGCTACCGGCGGCGCGCGCATGCAGGAAGGCCTGCTGTCGCTGATGCAGATGGCCAAGACCAATGCCGCGCTCACGCGCCTCGCGAAGAAGGGCCTGCCCTACATCAGCGTGCTGACCGACCCGACCATGGGCGGCGTGTCGGCCGGCTTCGCCTTCATGGGCGACGTGGTGATCGCCGAGCCCAAGGCGCTGATCGGCTTCGCCGGCCCGCGCGTGATCGAATCGACCGTGCGCGTGACCCTGCCCGAAGGCTTCCAGCGCGCCGAGTTCCTGCAGACCAAGGGCGCGATCGACTTCATCAGCGACCGCCGCGAACTGCGCAAGACCATCGCCAGCACGCTCGCGATGCTGCTGCGCCAGCCCGCGGATGCGGTGAGCTGATCAGAGCCCCGAGCCTCTCAAGACGAAGCGCCCGGAACCTCGCGGTTCCGGGCGCTTTTTTCATGGGGCCCGCGAACGGTCAGAGCCGGTAGGCCAGCACCAGCAGGTTGTTCAGCACGATCGCGATCACCTGCAGCACGACGATCGCCGCCAGCGGCGACAGGTCGACACCGCCGAGCAGCGGAATGACGCGGCGAAACGGTCGCACCAGCGGCTCGGCCAGGCGCGAGATCAGGTCGAGCAGCATCGGCGAAGCGCCCGGCACCCACGAGAGCACCGCGTACACCACCAGCAGCGCGGTCAGGCCCGACACCGCGAGCTGCAGCAGGCCGATGAACGAGACCAGCGGCAGCGCGCCGATGCGCCCGAGGTTGCCGATCAAGAGCCACAGCACGAGGAACTTGGCGATCACCAGCAGCCAGGCGGCCACGGCGCTCGCGAGGTCCCACTTCTTGACGGCCGGCAGCAGGCGCCGCAGCGGCAGCACGATCCAGTCGGTGATGGCGAAGATGAAGCGGCCCAGCGGATTGCCGAAGGGCACGCGGTGGTACTGCATGTAGAGCCGCAGCAGGCAGGCGCCGCCGAGCAGGCCGACGATCACGTCGAGGAGGAACGATGGGATCTGATAGAGCATGGCGCGCGAGGTGAAGCGGAGTGCGATGATAGCCACGCAAGGCTCTTCGATGACGACACAACCCCTTCTGAACTCCCTGCCTTTGTTCCCGCTCGGCACGGTCCTCTTCCCCGGCGGCCTGCTGCCGCTGCGCATCTTCGAGGTGCGCTACCTCGACATGATCGGCAAGTGCCGCAAGGGCGGCGTGCCCTTCGGCGTGGTGAACCTCACGAGCGGCACCGAGGTGCGCAAGGCTGGCGCGCAGGCCGAGCGCTTCGCCGAGGTCGGCACGCTGGCCGTGATCCGCGAATTCGAATCGCCGCAAAGCGGCCTGCTGCAGATCGAGTGCGTGGGCACGCAGCGCTTTCGCGTGCGCCACAGCGAGCTGCAGAAGCATGGCCTGTGGATCGCCGACGTCGCGATCCTCGCCGACGACGTCGCGCTCGAGATCCCCGAGGACCTGCGGCACACCGCCACCGCGCTGCGCCGGCTGGTCGACACGCTCGAGGAACGCAAGCGCGCGCAGGACGCCACCGGCTCGCCGCCGGTGCGCCTGCCGATCGGCGCGCCCTACCGCTACGACGACTGCGGCTGGGTCGCCAACCGCTGGTGCGAGCTGGTGCCGATGCAGCTCGAGCTGCGGCAGCGATTGATGGGGCTCGAGAGTCCGCTGATGCGGCTGGAGCTGGTCAGCGATCTGCTGGCGCGCACCGGTATCGCCTGAAGGCACGCCCAGCCTCGTTTCGCGCTTCGGATTTGATAGCTGGCAGCGCACGGGCGGCGACGTGCGGGCGGGGATTCGCTCGCCTTTGCCTCAGTTAAAATCCCGCCTTTCGCGCCGATTCTTCCTTCCCGCGCGCGCCTCCCCCACCGCCTCCCCATGTCCGAACAACAGCCGCACACCCCTGCTCCGGCCGCGACCACGCCCGCCGTCGACGACAACCAGCTCATCGCCGAACGCCGCGAGAAGCTCAAGCTGCTGCGCACCGCGCAGACCGAAGGCAAGGGCGTCGCGTTCCCCAACGACTTCAAGCCGGGCCACCGCGCCGCCGCGCTGGTCGAGGCGCACGACGCCGTCGAAGCCGAAGCGCTCGAGGCGCAGAACGTCGCCGTGAGCGTGGCCGGCCGCATGATGCTCAAGCGCGTGATGGGCAAGGCCAGCTTCGCGACCCTGCAGGACGCCACCGGCCGCATCCAGCTCTACGTCACGCGCGACGCGGTCGGCGAAGAGGTCTATGCCGAGTTCAAGCGCTGGGACCTCGGCGACATCCTCGGCGCCGAAGGCACGCTGATGAAGACCAAGACCGGCGAGCTGTCGGTCAAGGTCAACGCGCTGCGCCTGCTGACCAAGAGCCTGCGCCCGCTGCCCGACAAGTTCCACGGCATGGCCGACCAGGAGCAGAAGTACCGCCAGCGCTACGTCGACCTGATCACCGACGAGTCGGCGCGCGTGCGCTTCACCGCGCGCAGCAAGGCCGTGAGCGCGCTGCGCGAATTCATGGTGGCCAACGACTTCCTCGAGGTCGAGACGCCGATGCTGCACCCCATTCCGGGCGGCGCCAACGCCAAGCCCTTCAAGACGCACCACAACGCGCTCGACCAGGAGATGTTCCTGCGCATCGCGCCCGAGCTCTACCTCAAGCGCCTGATCGTGGGCGGCTTCGAGCGCGTGTTCGAGATCAACCGGAGCTACCGCAACGAGGGCATCTCGGTGCGGCACAACCCCGAGTTCACGATGATGGAGTTCTACGCGGCCTACTGGAACTACCGCGACCTGATGGACTTCACCGAGACGCTGATCCGCACCATCGCCGACAAGGCCGTGGGCACACAGCAGCTCAGCTACCAGGGCAAGCCGGTCGACCTGACGCAACCCTTCGAGCGCCTGACGATCCGCGAGGCGATCCTCAAGTACACCGATGCGGGCGACGGCGTCGACGACAGCGCCTGGCTCGTCAACGCCCTGCGCAAGCTCGGCCTGAGCGAGGAGAAGGACAGGCTCTCGCAGCGCAGCCTGGCCAGCCTGCAGGTGATGTACTTCGAGGAGACCGTCGAAGAGAAGCTCTGGCAGCCGACCTTCATCATGGAGCACCCGACCGAGATCTCGCCGCTGGCGCGCGCCAACGACGAGCGCCCCGAGGTCACCGAGCGCTTCGAGCTCTACATCACGGGCCGCGAGTTCGGCAACGGCTTCAGCGAGCTCAACGACGCCGAGGACCAGGCCGCGCGCTTCAACGCGCAGGTGGCGGCCAAGGACGGCGGCGACGACGAGGCCATGTACTACGACCACGATTTCGTGCGTGCGCTCGAGTACGGCATGCCGCCCACCGGCGGCTGCGGCATCGGCATCGACCGGCTGATGATGCTGCTGACCGACTCGCCGAGCATCCGCGACGTGATCCTGTTCCCCGCGCTGCGCAGGGAATCTTGAGCACCGCGGCCGCGAACGCCACCGCGATCGGCATCGACTTCGGAACCTCGAATTCGGCCGTCGCCTGCCGCATCGCGGGCGCCACCCGGCTGCTGCCGATCGAAGGCGCGGCCACCACCCTGCCCACCGCGATCTTCTTCAACGCCGAAGACCGCAGCACGCACTTCGGCCGCGACGCGATCGCGCTCTACCTCGCCGGCGTCGAAGGCCGGCTGATGCGCTCGCTCAAGAGCCTGCTGGGCAGCCCGCTGATGCAGGAGAAGACCGCGATCTTCGACGGCCTCGTGAGCTTCGAGGACATCATCGCGCGCTTCCTGCGCGAGATGGCGGAGCGGGCCGCGCGCGAGATGGGCCGCCTGCCCGAACGCGTGGTGATCGGCCGTCCGGTGCACTTCGTCGACGACGACAGCAAGCGCGACGAGCGCGCCGAGCAGAGCCTGCGCGCCGCCGCGCGCGCCGCGGGATTCCGCGACATCGCCTTCCAGCTCGAGCCGATCGCGGCCGCCTTCGACTACGAGCAGCGCGTGCGCAAGGAATCGCTGGTGCTGATCGTCGACATCGGCGGCGGCACTTCCGACTTCACCGTGGTGCGCCTGGGCCCCGAGCGCGCCGCGCGCGAGGAGCGCGGCGACGACGTGCTGGCCACCACCGGCGTGCACATCGGCGGCACCGACTACGACCAGCGGCTCAACCTCGACCGCGTGATGCCGCTGCTGGGCTTCGGCCATCACGGGCCGCAGGGCCGCGAGGTGCCGAGCAAGGTGTTCTTCGACCTGTCGTCCTGGCACCTGATCAACTGGCTGTACCTCGCCAAAGCCACCCGGCAGGCGCGCGAGCTGCGCACCAGCTATGCCGACACGCGGCTGCACGACCGGCTCATGGCGGTGCTCGACGAACGCCACGGCCATCGCGTGCTCGGCGCGGTGGAGCAGGCCAAGATCGATGCCTCGGTCAGCGATGCACCCGCCGTCATCGATCTCGATTGCGCCGAGCCCGGCCTCACGGCCAGCCTGTCGCCCGCCGACATGGCGCAGCAGCTCGCGGCGCAGTTCGAGGCGGTGATCGCCTGCGCCCACGCCTGCGTCAAGCGCGCCGGCCTGCGCAGCAACGAGCTCGACGCGATCTACCTCACCGGCGGCTCCTCGGCGCTGCGGCCCTTCCAGCAGGCCTTGCGCAAGAGCTTCGCGGGCGTGCCGCTGGTCGAAGGCGACCTGTTCGGCGGCGTGGCCTCGGGGCTGGCCTTCGCGGCGCGCTGAGCGGCGGGCCCCGCCTCATCGGTCGCGCCATCGCGCATGAAGTACCTCTCGGCCTATCCGACGACGCTGCAGGCGCAGGTGCTCCGGCTGCTCGACGAGCAGCGCCTGGGTACGTGGCTGCGCGAGCGCTATCCCGAGGGCGCGCATGCCGTGCAGACCGACCAGGCGCTCTACCTCTACACGACCGGGCTCAAGAACGAGTTCATGCGCAAGGCCGGCCCGCTGTCGAAGGTGATCTTCGACAGCAAGCTGCACGTGATCCGCCATGCGCTGGGCACCCACACCACCGTCTCGCGCGTGCAGGGCAGCAAGCTCAAGACCAAGCAGGAGATCCGCGTCGCGAACCTGTTCAAGGCCGTGCCGGCACCCTGGCTGCGCATGATCGTCGTGCACGAGCTCGCGCACATGAAGGAACGCGACCACGACAAGGCCTTCTATGCGCTGTGCACGCACATGGAGCCGGACTACCACCAGCTGGAGTTCGATCTGCGGCTGTACCTGACGCACATCGAGGCGGGCGGGATGCGCCTGTGGGAATCGGCGGCCACGCCGCCCGCCGCATCCTGAGCAGGGCGCGGCGGCTTGCGTGGGGCCGCGGCCGTGCACACAATCGCCCCCGCATGGCGCGCGATTCGGGAGGCGCGCCCCCAAGAGAAAGAGGGAGTCCATGAAACATCCACTGCACCTGACATCGGCGGGCGATCCGCAGTTCATCGGAGAGATCGTCGAGGGCTTCAGGCTCGGGCTCGTCGAACTCGGCTACGACGTCAGCTGGCAGCAGGCACAGGTCGACGCGAGCCGCGTCAACATCGTCATGTTCGCCGCCGGGCTGACCTGGAACCAGTTGGCGCATCTCGGGCCCGACTGCATCGTCGTCAACATCGAGCAACTGGTCGAGGGCGGCAATGCGTTCACGCCGGCCTACCTGGAGATCCTGCGCAACAGCTACGTGTGGGAATACAGCGAACTGAATTTCCGGCGCTATGCGGAGCTCGGAATCCCCCGCGCGGACCTGGTGCCCTATGGCTACCAGGCTGGCGCCATCCTGCCGCCGCCGGTGTCCGACCCGCCCGTGGCCGAGGACATCGACGTTCTCTTCTTCGGCAGCCTCAACGATCGGCGCATGCGCCTGCTGGAGGCGCTCCGAGCGCGCGGCATGACCGTCGCGGCACACCACACGATCCCGCTGGCGGAGCGCGCCGCCCTGCTGGCGCGCAGCCGGCTGCTGCTCAATGTGAGCTATCTCGACGCCACGCGCACGGTGGAGATTCCGCGGCTGGCCGTGGGCTTCGTCGCGAAGAAGCCGATCCTCACCGAGATCTACGACGACAGCGAGTTGCGGACCGAACTGCGCCCGGGGGTCTTCGGCGAGCCCTATGAGCGGCTCGCGGACACGGCCGAGCGGCTGCTGTCGGCACCGGAAGAACGCCGGGAACGCGCCGAGCTGGGCCACCGGCTCTTCACGGCCACCTCGCAGGCGATGTTCATCCAGCCCGCGATCGAGCGCTTCTTCGCGTGGCGCTCGCAACAAGCCGGCGGCTGAGCCGACCGCGAGTGCGCAGGCCGGCGCCCCGGTTCAGCGAAAGAAGGCCGACAGCTCGACGGCCAGGGCTTCGACCTCTTCCTGCGACATGTCGGCGATCGCCTCCGGCGCACGCGCATTCTCGGTATCGCGAATCCGCTCGATGTGCTCGCCGCGCGAGACCGAGTCATGGTGCAGGTGGAACATCGGTACGTTCATCGAGTGCCAGCGCACGCCGAGCCGCGAGGCGCGGCGCAGCAGTTCGTCGTCTTCGCCGCCCCAGCCTTCGAGCCGCGCGTTGTAGCCGCCCACGCGGATGTATTCGCCGCGCTTGAAAAACACGATCCCGCCGTTTGCATTGGGGTAGAGCACGATCGCGTCCTCGGGCAGGTTCTTCGGATCGATCGCGGCCAGACGCGCATGGTCCGGATCGGCCATGAAGTCCTGCTTGAGCGCACCGGCGATGTTGATCACCGACCAGTAGGGACACAGCGCATCGCTGTCCGGACCTTCCAGCAGTGCATCGACGCAGGCACGCATCGCCCAAGGCATGGCGATCGAATCGGCATCGTGGAAGCAGATCACCGGGCTGCGCGCGAGCCGCACGCCGGTGTTGTAGAGCATCGACTTGGGGAACGGGCCGTCGTGCGGCACGAAGACATGCCGGATGTTCGGATCGCCGAGCCGGTTCCAGTCGAAGCTCGGCATGGCCGCGGCCTCGAGCAGCCACAGCCGGTAGTCGGTGTAGGTGCGCGCCAGGTGCGCGAGCACGGTGTAGAGGTTTTCGCGCCGCTCCTCGTTGGCCTCGCGGTACGACACGATGATGTCGATGTCGCGCAGGGAGGTCTTGGTCGCTTCGGCCATGGCGCTGCTCCCCTCAGAAGGGTCGGTAGAGGATGAAGTTGTCGTCGCCCGCAGGCTGCTTGAAGCGCGTGTCCCGGATCTCGAGCCGCACCGGCTGGGTCTTCTCGTCCTGGTAGCGGTTGAAGATGCCCGCGCCGTTCACCTTCTCGACCACTTCCGCGAGGCCGGGGCCGGCCCAATTGTCGTGGCCGCGCAGCAGGTAGAAATGCATCACGCCGCACTGCTGGTGCGCCCAGTAGTCGTGCCACGAGAAGGAGTCGGGCCGCCAGAGCGAGTTGTGGCCCTCGAAGAAGACGGGACGGCTCATCGGCATGCACTCGGGCGTGGAGATGAGGATGTAGCGCGAGCGGTAGTTGAGGAACTCCAGCAGGTCGCGGCCCTGCGAATGCAGCATGTGCTCGATGACATCACCGAGGATGACGACGTCGTACAGATCGCTGCTGCGCTTGTAGAGCCCATCGGCGGTGATCGGCAGGATGTGGTGGTAGCCCGTTTCGCGCAGGCCCGGGAAGGCGGCTTCGTCGCACTCGAGCGCGGTGAGCTCGCAGTCCGGAACGACGTCCTTGAGCAGCGCACCGTACTTGCCCCCGCCGGCGCCGATGTCGAGGATGCGCTGCGGGCCGATCGCCCGCACGATCTCCTGCGTCAGGGTGTCGAAGGTCGGCCAGGAATAGCCTATGTGCGCCATGGGAATCCCTCCGCTTTTCGCTGCTGTTCTGGGGCGTACGACTGTACAGGAACACCCCGGCGAGGCCGCCGCCGCGGCGTCAGGTTCTGCACGGTTGCGCGGGCTTTGACCGCCGCGACTGGTGGCTAGCGGCTCTTCTGCGAGGCCGCGTCCATGGCCGCCATGTACACCGAGCGGTAGGGCTCGGACAAGCTCACGAAATGGACCAGCAGCGTGTCCTCGTCGGCCAGCAGCGGCGGCGTGTTGAGGCTGAGGTTGTCCAGCACGCTGTGCTCGCCGAGCAGGCCCTCCTCCTTCAGCACCTCGTTGGTGTAGTGCTGGTCGCCCAGGCTGCTGTAGACCTGGGACTTGTCGGCCACCTCGCCGATGCGCGCCCAGATGCGTTCGAGCAGCGCGAGATTGGCCGGCGTGTTGCGAAAGCCCATGACGCCCGAATTGAAGCGCCAGGCGCCGACGTCCTTGGCCAGCAGCAGGTCGCGGCCCTGCAGCAGGGGTTCGATGGAACGCGCGGGGTTGCGAAAGATCACGTCGGCATCGATCCAGATCACCCAGTCGTGCTGCGCCAGGTGCCGCTGCAGCAGCCAGGTGCGCACCCACGAGCCGTTGATGCCGGGCCCGATCGCCTCGGGCAGCGCCCGGTACACGTGGTACGCATGGCCGTGGCGCTCGCAGTAGCGGCGCACGTTGTGCTCCGACACGCGCGCGTAGGTCGCGACATGGTGCGTGTAGAGCGTGAGGAAGGCGATGCGCGCCTGCGGATTGAAGCTCGTGAGTGCGTCGTCGGACAGCGCTGGATAAGCGGGCGGCTGCAGCACCGGCCGGCCCTGCATCAGGGCGCCGTTGACCTCGCGCACCAGCAGCGCCTGCAGGTTCAGGTCGTGCAGGATCTCGTCGCGCCAGCCGCCGCCGGGCAGCGGCACCGGCAGCGCGGCGAGGTTCACCACGAAGACCCGCGCGTCATGCCACTGCGAGACGCGCCACGAGACGTTGACGTAGGCCTCGGCCAGCACGCTGTTGCAGGGCAGCAGCCCCGCCGGCGCCAGGCGCGCGGTCTCGTCGAGCCGCGGCGATTCGAGCGCGACCACGTGGCCCGCATCGATGATCAGCTGATGCAGCAGCGCACGGTTGCCGGGCGTGTTGCGCAGCACCAGCATGTTGGTCATGGCGGGACCGGCGCGGTCGCCGGTCGACGGTCCCTCGAGCGCGACGAGGTCGCGCTCCTGCATCAGCGCCTCGACCGCGACCGGGTGGAACACCACCGAGTCGCCGTCGAGGAACAGCAGCCAGTCACCCTCGGCCAGCGTGCGCAGGTGGCGCAGGATCTGGCTGTACATGGCGCTCGCGCGCAGCGCCGGATGGGCGATGCGCCCGGTGTCGACCCACTGGTGCGGATAGCCGAACAGGCGGCAGTAGTGCGCGTGGTTGCGCAGCACCGCCTCGTCCGCGCGCTGAAGAAGGCTGAGGCACAGGGGCATGGGTCACTCCAGGCAGCGGACCGCCGCGGGCGACGATGGCGTCGCGCTAGATGTCGAGCAAGCGGCGCGCATCGAGGTAGCCGCGCGAACGCGTGAGCGCTTGCCAGTCGACCGGCTCGCCTTGCGGCAGCAGCCCCCGGCGCCGTGCCTCGCTGCCGCGCGCCTCGGCACCGGGCTGCCAGCGGCCGGCACGTTCGGCGGCTTCGAAGCCGTCGAGGAACTCGTCGAGCGGCCGGCCTTCGCCGATGCTCTGGTTGCACAGCAGCGCGAGATCGCAGCCGGCGCCGAGCGCGGCCAGCGCCGCGTCGGCGAAGCTCAGCAGTTCGCCGTCGATGTAGCGGCCGGCCTCCATGCTGAGGTCGTCGCTGAAGATGGCGCCGTCGAAGCCGAAGCGGCCGCGCAGGATCTCGCGCAGCCAGCGCGGCGAGAAGCCCGCGGGCCGGCTGTCGACCTTCGGATAGATCACGTGCGCCGGCATGACCGCCGCCAGCGCGCCGCCGAGCCAGTCGTAGGGCCGCGCGTCGTCGGCCAGGATGGCCTTGAGGCTGCGCCGGTCGACCGGGATCTCCACATGCGAATCGGCATTGACCCAGCCGTGTCCCGGAAAGTGCTTGCCGCAGTTGCGCATGCCCGCGAGCAGCATGCCGTGCATCAGGCTCTTGGCCAGCAGCGCGACCACGCGCGGATCGCGGTGGAAGCTGCGCGTGCCGATCACGGTGCTGCGGCCATGGTCGAGGTCGAGCACCGGCGCGAAGCTGAAGTCGACGCCGCAGGCACGCAGTTCGCCGGCCAGCACCTGGCCCGCCGCGGTCGCGACCTGGGTGGCGCGCATCGCGTCGCGCATCCAGAGTTCGCCCAGCGACTGCATCGTCGGCAGGTGGGTGAAGCCGTCGCTGCGAAAGCGCTGCACCCGCCCGCCCTCGTGGTCGACGCAGATCAGCAGGTCGGGCCGGATCGCCTTGATCTCGGCATTGAGCGCCGTCATCTGCGCACGGCTTTCCCAGTTGCGCGCGAAATGGATCACGCCGCCCACGCGCGGATGCGCCAGGCGGCGGCGGTCGTCGTCGGTCAGCGCCGTGCCGGCCACGTCGACGACCAGCGGCGAAAGAAGCACGTCTTCGGTCTTCGCACTCATGGCGCGGGCCCATCCTTGCGTTCGACCACCACGAAGCTCGCGGCGTATTCGGTTTCGTCGGTGACGGTGACGTGGGCCGTGAGGTTCTGCGCCTCGAACCAGGTCTTGAGCTCGCCGTGCAGCACGATCACCGGCTTGCCGCTGCGCAGGTTGGCGATCTCGCACAGCCGCCAGCTCATCGGCATGCGCATGCCCATGCCGATGGCCTTGCTGAAGGCCTCCTTGGCCGAGAAGCGGGTGGCGAGGTAGCTGAGGCCGCGCTTGGGCCAGCGCTCGCTGCGGGCCTTCCAGACCGCGAATTCGGCGTCGCTGAGCACCCGGCGCGCGAAGCGCTCGCCCTGGCGCTCGAAGGTCGCGGCGATGCGGCGGACGTCGCAGATGTCGGTGCCGATGCCGTAGATCATGCGGCGGCGTGGGCCTCGGCGATGCAGCGCAGGTAGTCGCGCGTGGCGGCCTCGTAGCCCAGCTCGAGCGCGTCGGCCACGAAGGCATGGCCGATCGAGACCTCCTGCACGCCGGGCACCGCCTTCAGGAAGGGCGTGAGGTTGTCGCGGCTCAGGTCGTGGCCGGCGTTCAGGCCCAGGCCGGCGGCGAGCGCGGCGCGCGCCGTGGCCGCGTAGCGCTCGAGCACGGCCTGCTCGTCGGGCGTGCCGCGCGAGGCCGCGAAGGATTCGGTGTAGAGCTCGACGCGGTCGGCGCCGACGGCCTTGGCCGCGGCCATCATCTCGGGAATCGGGTCCATGAACAGGCTGACGCGCACGCCCAGCGCCCTGGCTTCCGCGATCAGCGGGCGCAGGCGCTCGGCGTCGTCGGGAAAGGTCCAGCCGTGGTCGCTGGTGGACTGGGTCTCGCTGTCGGGCACGAAGGTGGCCTGGTGGGGACGCAGCTCGCGCACGAAGTCCATCAGGTTCTGGAACGGGTTGCCCTCGATGTTGAACTCGATGCCGGGCCAATCTTTCGCCAGCAGGGCCGAGAGGTCGTGCACGTCGTGGGCGCGGATGTGGCGCGCGTCGGGGCGCGGATGCACGGTGATGCCCTGGGCGCCGGCCCGCAGGCACAGGGTGGCGGCCCTCGTCACGCTCGGGATGCCCAGGTGGCGCGTGTTGCGCACCAGCGCGACCTTGTTGAGATTGACCGACAGCGCGGTGGTGCCGGCCGAGACGGAGGAAGTGCTCATAGTGCTTGGATATCTCTCATCAACTGCCGCGTACGCAGCATGGACACGCCGCAATGGTAGTTGAGCAGCACGCGCAGCTGGTTGCGCAGCGCGCTGTTGCTGCCGTTGCTCAGGGTCGCGACCAGCCGCAGCGTGGCCGTGAACGGCGCGCGGTCGTCGAGCGCGGCCTGCAGCCGCTGCCAGTCGGCACCGGCCAGCGCGGCCTCGCCGTCGGCCGCCGCGCGCAGGCCGGCTTCGGCGACCAGGGCATAGCGGGTGCCGGCTTCGAGCGCCTCGAGCGTCAGGGTCTGCACGTCGAGCTGCGGCAGCAGGCCGACCCCGCGCAGCAGCAGCAGCTCGAAGGCGCGCAGCGCGGCCGCCTGGGTGGCGGCCTGGGCACCGCCGTGGTCGCCGGCCAGCACCTGCACCACGCCGCCGTAGGCATCGAACAGGGCCTCGTGCGCGTCGTCGCGCGCCAAGAGGCGCAGCAGCAGCTCGTTGAGGTAGTAGCCCGACAGCAGCGCATCGCCGGTGGGCATGACGTGGCCGCCCATCCATTCGGCGCCCTTCAGGGTGCGGATCTCGGCATCGCCGCCATAGTTGATCTCCAGCGGCTGCAGCGGCAGCAGCACCGGGCGGAAGTTGGAGCTCGGCCGCTTCGCCCCCTTGGCCACGAGCGCGATGCGCCCGTGGTGGCGGGTGAAGACCTCGAGGATCAGGCTCGACTCGCTCCAGTCGTAGCGATGGAGCACATAGGCCGGTTCGTGCGAAACGCGATGGGCGGCGGCCACTTCATTCGTAGCCGAACGAGCGCACGCGGGCCTCGTCGTCGGCCCAGCCCGAACGCACCTTGACCCAGAGTTCGAGGAACACCTTGGCGTCGGCCAGCTTCTCGAGCTCGACGCGGGTCTCCATGCCGATGCGCTTGATGCGCTCGCCCTTGTCGCCGATCACCATCGCCTTGTGGCTGTCGCGCTCCACCACGATGGTGGCGGCGATGCGCAGCAGGCGCTTGTGACCCTTCTTCTGCGGCGCTTCCTCGTCGAACTTGTCGATCACGACGGTCGAGGTGTAGGGCAGCTCGTCGCCGGTGAGGCGGAACAGCTTCTCGCGCACCAGCTCGCTGGCGAGGAACTTCTCGCTGCGGTCGGTGAGCTCGTCCTCGTCGTAGAACCAGGGCTGCTCGGGCAGGTACTTCTCGCAGATGCCGAACAGGCGTTCGACGTCCTTCGCGTTCTTGGCCGACATCGGCACGAACTCGGCGAACTCGTGCTTGGCCTGCATCTGCTGCAGCCAGGGCGCGACGTCCGCGCGGCGTCCCACGCTGTCGAGCTTGTTGGCCAGCAGGATCGTCGGGATGCCCTTGCCGAGCAGCTTGAGCACGCGCTCGTCGGCCGGCGTGAAGCTGCCGGCCTCGACCACGAACAGGATCAGGTCGACGTCGCCGACCGCGCCCTGCACGGTCTTGTTGAGCGATTTGTTCAGTGCGTTGCCATGCAGGGTCTGGAAGCCCGGCGTGTCGACGAACACGAACTGCGTGGCACCGATCGTGCGCATGCCGGTGATGCGATGGCGCGTGGTCTGTGCCTTGCGCGAGGTGATGCTGATCTTCTGGCCGACCAGCGCGTTGAGCAGCGTGGACTTGCCCACGTTGGGCTTGCCGACGATGGCCACCAGGCCGCAGTGCTGCGGGCCCGTGGCTTCCGCCGGTTTGGATTCGCCCGCCGGGTCCTGGGGCTGTGCTGCTGATTTGATAGCGTCGTTCATTTCGTTTTCACGCGCCGCCGCGTGCCTTGAGGCGGATCAACATGGCGGCGGCTGCCGCCTGCTCGCCGGCGCGGCGCGAACCGCCGATGCCGCGTTCGCGAAGGCCCAGCTCGGGCACTTCGCACTCGACGTCGAAGGTCTGCTTGTGCGCTGCCCCCAGTGTCCCCGCGACGCGGTAGACGGGCAGCTTCATTTTGTGACCCTGCAGCCATTCCTGCAATTCGGTCTTCGGGTCCTTGCCCACCGCCTCCATGCGCGGATTGATCTCGACCGCCTCGTAGAGCCGGTGCACCAGCGCCTGCGCGGCCGCGAAGCCGGCATCGAGGTAGACCGCGCCGATCAGCGCCTCGAGCGCATCGGCCAGGATCGACGGCCGGTTCGGGCCGCCCGAGCGGGCTTCGCCCTCGCCCAGCCGCAGCAGCGGCGAGAGCGCGAGGCCCACGGCCAGCCGGTGCAGGGTGTCCTGCTTCACGAGGTTGGCGCGCACGCGCGACAGGTCGCCTTCGGGCAGGGCCGCGAGACGCGTGTAGAGCAGGTGCGAGACCGCCAGGTTCAGCACCGAGTCGCCGAGGAACTCAAGGCGCTCGTTGTGGTCGGCGGAGAAGCTGCGGTGCGTGAGCGCGAGCTGCAGCAGCCGCGGGTCGGCGAACGTGTACTTCAGGCGCGACTGGAGCGCCGTGAGGCCGCCGTCCACCTTGCTTCCCTGGGCGTTCAGTTGGTCTCGCCCTTGTACTTGAGCACGAGGTAGGCGGGGCCGAACAGCGGGATCTCGCGCTCGTAGGAAAAGGCCACCACGACCTTGTCGTTGACCTTCTTGATGTCGAGGTCCTTGCCCGTGACCGACGTGAAGTCGTCGATGGCCTGGGCGCGGTCGAAGATGGCGCGGATCTCGGGCACGGTGCTGCCTTCCTTGGCCTTGTTGGCGGCCTTGTAGATCGCCTGGTACTCGATCAGCGTCGGGATGACCTGGGCGACGACGACGCCCACGCAGGCCAGCACGACGGCCACGAACACGAGACCGATGAACGAGATGCCGCGCTGGCGCGCCGCACTGTTCCGGATCGACCGAACAGCTCTCATACCCTCATACCCCTCGAACGATTTGCTGACTTATTGGAATGGACCGATGCGTCCCAGGTCGCCGAAGTTCATCCAGACGAAGAAGGCCCGGCCCACGATGTTCTTGTCCGGCACGAAGCCCCAGAAACGGGAGTCGGCCGAATTATCGCGGTTGTCGCCCATCATGAAATAGTTGCCGGCCGGCACCTTGCAGGTGACGCCCTCGACCGAGTAACGGCAGTTCTCGCGGAAGGGGAAGTCGCTGGCGCCGGGCACGAAGGCGGGGCCGGCGTCGTCGTTGAGGATCTTGTGCTGCTTGCCCGCGAGGTTCTCGTCGAACTGCTTGAGCAGGCGCATCGACTCGCCATCGAGGTAGTCGGGCGCGGCCTCCTTCGAGACCGGCTGGCCGTTGATCGTGAGCTTCTTGTTCAGGTAGGCCACCTCGTCGCCGGGAATGCCGACCACGCGCTTGATGTAGTCCTGGCTCGGCTTGGGCGGGTAGCGGAACACCACCACGTCGCCGCGCGCCAGCGGCGTGCCGTCGGTGATCTTGGTGTTGATCACCGGCAGCCGCAGGCCGTAGGTGAACTTGTTGACCAGGATCAGGTCGCCGGTGAGCAGCGTGGGCATCATCGAGCCCGAGGGAATCTTGAACGGCTCGTAGAGGAAGGAGCGCAGCAGGAACACGACCAGGATCACGGGAAACAGCCCGGCGGTCCAGTCGAGCCACCAGGGCTGCATCAGCAGCCGCTCGCTGGCCTTGGCATCGGCGGTGTCGACCTGCTTGATGCCCTGGCCGGCCAGCCGCGCATTGCGCTCGGCCAGCGAGCTCTCGAGCTCGGCGGCCGCGCGCTCGCGCCGCGGCAGGAAGTAGAAGCGCTCCGCCAGCCAATAGAGGCCGGTGACCACCGTGGCCAGGAACAACAGCAAGGCGAAGTTGCCCTCGATCGCTCCGAAGTACCAGGCGCCGATGTAGCCGGCGAATGCCGCGAGGATGAGGGAGGTGATGAATGCCATGTTGATCAGTCTTCGACTTGCAGGATCGCGAGGAAGGCCTCTTGCGGGACCTCGACCGAGCCGATCTGCTTCATTCTTTTCTTGCCCGCCTTCTGCTTCTCGAGCAGCTTCTTCTTGCGGGTGATGTCGCCGCCGTAGCACTTGGCCAGCACGTTCTTGCGCAGCGCCTTGATTGTCTCACGCGCAATGATGTTGACCCCGATGGCGGCCTGGATGGCCACGTCGAACATCTGGCGCGAGATGATCTCGCGCATCTTCGACACCACCGCGCGGCCGCGGTACTGCGACTGCGTGCGGTGCACGATGATCGAGAGCGCGTCGACCTTCTCGCCATTCAGAAGGATGTCGACCTTGACCACGTCGGAGGCACGGTACTCCTTGAACTCGTAGTCCATGGAGGCATAGCCGCGGCTGACCGACTTCAGCTTGTCGAAGAAGTCGAGCACGATCTCGCCGAGCGGCATCTCGTAGGTCAGCATGACCTGGCGGCCGTGGTAGGCCATGTTCATCTGCACGCCGCGCTTCTGGTTGGCCAGCGTCATGACGGCGCCGACGTATTCCTGCGGCATGTACAGGTGCACGGTCACGATCGGCTCGCGGATCTCGCTCATCCGGCCGACCTCGGGCATCTTGGACGGGTTCTCGACCATGATGACCTCGCCGTCGCTGCGCACCACCTGGTAGACCACGCTCGGCGCGGTCGTGATCAGGTCCTGGTCGAACTCGCGCTCCAGGCGCTCCTGCACGATCTCCATGTGCAGCAGGCCGAGGAAGCCGCAGCGGAAGCCGAAGCCCAGCGCCTGGCTCACCTCGGGCTCGTAGCGCAGCGAGGAGTCGTTGAGCTTGAGCTTCTCGAGCGCATCGCGCAGCGAGTCGTACTCGCTGGCCTCGGTCGGATAGAGACCGGCGAACACCTGCGGCTGGATCTCCTTGAAGCCCGGCAGCGCCTCGGTCGCGGTGGCGGCCGCGCCGCCCGTGCCCGGCTTGATCAGCGTGACGGTGTCGCCGACCTTCGCGGCCTGCAGTTCCTTGATGCCCGCGATGATGTAGCCCACCTCGCCCGCCTCGAGCGAGGCGCGCGGCTCGTTGGCCGGCGTGAAGACGCCGACGTTGTCGGCGTTGTAGCTGGCGCCCGAGGCCATCATCTTGATGCGGTCGCCCTTCGCGAGCCGGCCGTCGACCACGCGCACCAGCATCACGACGCCGACGTACGGATCGAACCAGCTGTCGACGATCATCGCGCGCAGCGCGGCGTCGGGATTGCCGCGCGGCGCCGGCATCTTGTGCACGATCGCCTCGAGGATGTCGTCGATGCCCATGCCGGTCTTCGCCGAGCATGGAATCGCATCGGTCGCGTCGATGCCGATCACGTCCTCGATCTCGGTGCGCGCGTTGTCGGGATCGGCGTTCGGCAGATCCATCTTGTTGAGCACGGGCACCACTTCGACGCCGAGGTCGAGCGCGGTGTAGCAGTTGGCCACCGTCTGCGCTTCGACGCCTTGCGATGCATCGACGACGAGCAGCGCGCCTTCGCATGCCGACAGCGAGCGGCTCACTTCATACGAGAAGTCGACGTGGCCCGGCGTGTCGATCAGATTGAGGTTGTAGATCTGTCCATCGCGTGCCTTGTAGTGCAGTGCGGCGGTCTGCGCCTTGATGGTTATCCCACGCTCTTTCTCGATGTCCATCGAGTCGAGCACCTGCGCTTCCATCTCGCGTTCCGCGAGGCCGCCGCAGCGTTGGATCAAACGGTCAGCGAGCGTCGACTTGCCATGGTCGATGTGCGCAATGATCGAAAAATTTCTGATGTGATTCATCAACGGGAACGCTTAAGTACTTGAATTGGCTCGTGCACAGAGGGCAGCAGGCAAGAAAAAAGGGCGCGTCTCCCGGAGACGCGCCCTGAACCAACAAGCAATGGCAACTGCAGTAGTTGGAACTTCATTGTAGGCAAAAAGGGAAGCGCGTACATCCGGGAACAGGGTCCAAACGGGTCGTTGCGGGTCAACAACAAGCAACTTATAAACAACTTATCAACAGGCTTGGTGGAGCACTCTCTGAACAACTTGTGGGCGATCTGTGGAGCGTCGGTGGACTGTCACCTGACATCTCGCATGGTGGAGGAGACTGTCCCGCTTATGCGCCGACTGGCCGCCGAGAGGCCGCTATTCTACCGAAAACGGTCCTTAGCCCTTCTTTAAGTTAGTAAATACTGACAAATCGACGGCTTTGGATCGATGCAGATTTTTTTAAAGCGGCGCGCCGAAGCGTCGCAAACAGCTCAAAAAAATGGCCCCAAACCCGACTGACGGGTGGGGCCACTTGACGGCACCGCCGGGATCAGCGTGCGGGCCGGATGAGCGCGTACTGCGCCCATTCGCCGCGACGGAACAGCACGCTGACCGGCTTGCTCTTGTCGGCCTTGGCCACCGCGGCCTCGAATTCCTTGACGCTGCCCACCTCGGAGTTGGCAATCGACAGGATCACGTCGCCCTCGCGCAGGCCGGCCTTCGCGGCGGCCTCGGTGGCGGCGTCGATGCGCACGCCGCGGACCTTGAGCTCCTTCTTCTGCGCCTCGGTCAGATCGCTGACCGCGAGGCCGAGCGACTTGCCCGCCGCGGAGGGCTTCGCCTGCGGCTCTTCGCGATCGGCCGGCTTCTTGGCGGGCTTGGCCTCGGCATCGCCCTCGGCCACGGTGATGGAAAGCTCGCGCGAGGCACCGTTGCGGAACACGGTCAGCGTGCTCTTGACGCCCGGCTTGGTGCTGGCCACCGAGCGCGACAGGTCGCTCGGCGTCTCGATGACCTTGTCGCCGTACTTGGTGATGATGTCGCCCTCGCGCACGCCGGCCTTCTCGGCCGCCGAACCCGGCACCACGGCGCTCACGAGCGCGCCGCGCGCCTTGCCCAGGCCGATGGACTCGGCCACGTCCTTCGAGACCGAGCCGATGGACACGCCGATCAGGCCGCGCGACACGCGCCCGGTGGTGCGCAGCTGGTCGCTGACGCGGATCGCCTCGTCGATCGGGATCGAGAACGAGATGCCCATGTAGCCGCCCGAGCGCGAGTAGATCTGGCTGTTGATGCCGATCACTTCGCCGCGCAGGTTGATCAGCGGGCCGCCCGAGTTGCCCGGATTGATCGCGACGTCGGTCTGGATCAGCGGCACCAGCTCGCCGGTGTCGCGCTGCTTGGCGCTCACGATGCCCGCGGTCACGGTGTTCTCGAGGCCGAACGGCGAGCCGATCGCCATCACCCATTCGCCCACGCGCAGCTTCGAGATGTCGCCGATCTTCACCACCGGCAGGCCCGTGGCCTCGATCTTCACGACCGCGACGTCGCTGCGCTTGTCCGCGCCGACGAGCTTGGCCTTGAACTCGCGCTTGTCGGTCAGCGTGACGATGATCTCGGACGCGTCCTCGATCACGTGCGCGTTGGTCATGACATAGCCGTCGGCCGTGAGGATGAAGCCCGAGCCCACGCCGCGAGGACGCTCTTCTTCCTGCGGCTGCTGCTGCGGACGGTTCTGGCGCGGCCCCGGACGCGGGTTGCCCGGCAGGGGCTGGCCGAAGAAGCGACGGAAGAAGTCCTGCATCTCCTCGTCCATCTCGCCGCTGCCGCGCGTCGACACCTTCTCGACGGTGCGGATGCCGACGACCGCGGGACCGACCTGCTCCACGAGGTCGGCGAAATCGGGCAGTCCGCGCGTCTGCGCGCTGGCCGGCGCCGCCGGCAGGAACCCCACGGCGACGGAACACGCCAGGCCGAATGCGAAGAGGCAGGAACGGAGCTTGTGTCCCTCGACTTTGAACATCATGGGTTTTCTTTCAAAAGATCAAAGAGCGGTTGCAACAACAAAGACTATGAGTCGAACCATGGACTTGGTTCCATGCAATTCGCGCCCGTCAGCGCGTGCGTGCAAGGCTCTGGGCAAATGCGTCGAGGGTCGATTGCGGTACCTCGCCGACGGCGGTCAGCCACCAGTCGTTGGCCGGCTCGGGCAGGCGCCTGCGGATCGCATTCGTCGCGCCGATGGTCAGCACGCCGTCGCGCGGCGCACGCTTGGCGTCGTAGCGCTCGATGAACAGCGACACCGAAGCAAGGCCGTCGGAGAAGATCCATTGCACGGTGCGGTCCTGCGTCGCGGCATTCTTGTCGCCGTCGGCCGCGGGCCGCCGGAAGAAGCTGCGCGGCTTGAAGCCTGCCACCGGCGCGCTCAGGGTCCAGCCCTCGTCCTGCGCGCTGGTGCGCTCGAGCTCGAGCTTCTCGATGCGGTAGCCCGCGGTGTTGGCCATCATCTGGGCCAGCGCCTGGGCCTTCACGGGCACGTCGAGCTGCAGCTCGGAGAACGCCGACTGCTCGACCACGCGCGACTGGTCGTCGAGCGTCTGCAGCTTGACGACGAGGCCGGTGCGGCGCTCGCTCCAGATGCGATAGCCGAAGCGCAGGCCGTCGTGCGGATTCAGCTGCACCACGTCGGCATCGAAGCCCGCCACGCGGTCCTTGCCGATGGGCCGCACGTCGTAGAACTCGCCGATCGACGAGTCCTGCTTGTCGGGCAGGTTGGGAAAGAGATCCAGGTTCTCGCGCTTCTCGACCTTCACCACCTTCGCCTCGGGCAGGAAGGTCATCACGCTCTGGTTGCGGCGGAAGGTCGAGCGCTGCGGGCCGCTCAGCGCTTCGATGCGCTCGATCTGCTGCTCGCCGTCGCGCACATGCCAGATGCGCGCACTCGACAGGTCGCCGCCGGGCGCGGACACCACGAAGGTGCCGACGTAGTTGCGCTGGCGCGCACCGGCGTGCATGCGCTGCAGCCACTCGGTCACGCTCATGCCGGGCGGCTCGCCCGCCGCCTGGGCCGATGCCGCGCCCCGGGTGTTCGCCGCGCTGGAACGGGTCTGCGCGGAGGCGATCTGCGCGAGGCAAAAGGCGGCAAGCACGAGCACGAACGCGCGTGCGGAGATCGGCATCTGAACGGTCATTGGCAGGGAAGGAGGCGGTGTCGCGCGCTCAGCGCGTGGGTCCTTCGAAGGTGGCGTTGCGCAGGAAACCGGAAGGCATCTGCGAGGCCCCACCGGCCTGCTGATGCGCCTCGAGCAACTGGTCCAGGCGCGGATCGCGCAGCATCACCTGCGGCTTGCCGTTGCCCACGATCACGCGCGTGGGCGTGAGCGTCGAGGCCTGCTGCACGCCGCTGGGCGCGGCCGATGCGAGCACCGGGCCCGACACGGGTTGTTGCTGCGCGAGCTGGGCGCCGGCCGGGCCGTTGACGACACCGCTGCCGACCCAGCTCCAGCTGATGGCGGCCACGGCCACCAGCGAGGCGGCGCCGGCCACGAGTTTCCAGCGAAAGACCGGCTCGTTGGCCGCGTCGGCGCGGCGCTGGAGCGGCACCACCTGGGCTTCGGGAACGGCCGCCACGGGCCGGATCGCCACCGGCTCGGCCGCCAGCCGCTGCTGGAAGCGCGCGAGGAAGGCATTGCCGTCGCTGCACGCCGTGGTGGAACCCGAACGCAGCACGTCGCCCACCACATGGTAGGCCTGCCACGCCGCGCGGTATTCCTCGTCGCCGCAGACCTTGTCGATGGCCTGCGCGAACTCGTCGCCCTGCAAATGACCATCCGCGAGCGCCGACACCTGTTCTCGAACCGTCATCGTCTGATTCATTTCGTTCACCTGATTTTGCTTACCAACGCTTGCCCGACTGGTTGTCGAGCAGCGGTTTGACCCTGGCCGAAATGGCCTCGCGCGCACGGAAGATCCGGGAACGCACGGTGCCGATGGGGCAATCCATGACCTCGGCAATCTCTTCGTAACTCATGCCCTCGATCTCGCGCAGCGTGACTGCCTGGCGCAACTCCGCGGGGAGCGCTTCCATGGCGGACTCGACCGCGGCCGCGATTTCGTTGGCCGCCATGACGGATTCGGGGGTTTCGTCGGTGGTTGGTTCGTTTCCCGGACGGTAAGTTTCATCGTCGTCCTCGGAAGACGGCCGCAGGGCGCTTTCCGAGATGGTCGGGTCGCGCTTCATGTCGACCAGCGCCTTCTTCGCCGTGTTCACCGCGATCCGGTAGAGCCAGGTGTAGAACTGCGCCTCGCCGCGGAATTGGTGCAGTGCACGATAGGCGCGGATGAAGGTTTCCTGCGCGATGTCCTCGACCAGGTCGACGTCGCGCACCATGCGCCCGATCAGGCGCTCGATGCGGCGCTGGTACTTCATGACCAGCAGTTCGAAGGCCTTCTGGTCGCCCGCCACCGTGCGCTGCACGAGCTGGAAGTCGACCTCGCCCGGACGCGGCGCCGCCGCGGCGTCGGTCAGGCCGGAATCCGGCGGCACGGGCGGCGGGGACGTGGTCATCGAGAGGGGGATTTCAGGGTGCGTCGGCGGGTGCGGTCGCGCGCCAGACATCGCCGCCGGTGTCGGCAGCGGGGGGGCGCGAATATACCGCACGGCGCAGATCGCGCCAGCGCTCGGGCATCGCCTCCCGCTCGACCCAGAGCCAGCGCTGCGGCCGGCCCGGCTCGCTCAGGCGCAACAGCAGCAGCGATTGCAGGTCGAGCGCGACGAAAGCGCGCGCGGCCAGGACCGAGCGCGCCGGGTCCGCGGCGTCGGAGGCCGCGGGCGCCAGCGACCAGGCGCGGCCGTCGAAATGAAGAAAACCGGCTCCGTCGCGGCGCAGGCCGATGCCTGCGGCCGCGCCCGCGAACAGCACGCTGAGCAACAACAGCGCGTGGCGCCAGCCGACGCTATCGAAAAAGTAGCAGGACGCCCCGGCGCAAAGCGCGCCCAGGGCCCAGACCACGGTCAGGAGGCGGGCAGCGCCACGCGAGCGCCCCACCGGATAGGTCACCGACGGTGCGCCGTGCATGGGAGGTGAAGACTCAAGCGCGCTTGAACACCAGCGTGCCGTTGGTGCCGCCGAAGCCGAAGTTGTTCTTGACCGCGACATCGATCTTCAGATCGCGCGCCTCGTTGGCGCAGTAGTCGAGATCGCACTCCGGATCCTGGTTGAAGATGTTGATCGTCGGCGGGCTCTTCTGGTGATGCAGGGCCAACACCGTGAACACCGATTCGATGCCGCCCGCGCCGCCCAGCAGGTGGCCGGTCATGGACTTGGTCGAATTCACGACCAGCTTCTTCGCATGGTCGCCGAAGGCGTTCTTGATCGCGTTCGTCTCGTTGAGGTCGCCGAGCTGCGTCGAAGTGCCGTGCGCATTGAGGTACTGCACCTGATCGGGGTTGACGCCCGCATTGGCGAGCGCCATGACCATCGAGCGGCGCGGGCCGTCGACGTCGGGCGCCGTCATGTGGTACGCATCGCCCGTCAGACCGAAGCCCGCGACTTCGGCGTAGATCTTGGCGCCGCGCGCCTTGGCATGCTCGTATTCCTCGAGCACGACCACGCCGGCCCCCTCGCCGAGCACGAAGCCGTCGCGGTCCTTGTCCCACGGGCGCGAGGCCGTGGCGGGATCGTCGTTGCGCGTGCTGAGCGCGCGCGGCGCGGTGAAGCCACCGATGCCGAGCGGAGAGATGGTCGACTCGGCGCCGCCCGCGATCATCACGTCGGCGTCGCCGTACTCGATCATGCGCGCCGAGGTGCCGATGGCATGCAGGCCGGTGGTGCAGGCGGTGACCACGGCGATGTTCGGGCCCTTGAAGCCGTACTTGATCGACACGTGGCCCGAGATCATGTTGATGATCGACGCCGGCACGAAGAATGGCGACACGCGGCGCGGGCCGCGGTTCACCAACTCGCCGTGCGTGGCCTCGATCATCGGCAGGCCGCCGATGCCCGAGCCGATGTTGCAGCCGATGCGGACCGCTTCCTCGTACGGCAGTTCCTCGCCGGTCTTGAGCCCGCTGTCCTGCACCGCCTGGATCGCGGCGGCCATCCCGAGGTGGATGAAGCGGTCCATGTGGCGCGCTTCCTTCTCGGAGATGTATTGGGCAATGTCGAAACCCTTCACCTCGCCCGCGAACTTGCAGGCGAAGGCGCTCGCATCGAACGCGGTGATGTTCGCGATGCCCGAATTTCCCGCCAACAGGTTGGCCCAGGAATCGGCCACCGTGTTTCCGACGGGAGCGATGCAACCGAGTCCGGTCACGACGACGCGGCGTTTGGTCATGCCGGCAAACCTTTCTGGAAGCGCTGGACGACGTGCGTTCGGCGCATGCGGGTCTGGGAAAAGACCGCCGGCCGCCGCAGTGTCGTCAGTTGGGGCCGATCAGGCCTTTTGATTCTTGGTGGCGTAGTCGACGGCGTTTTGCACCGTGGTGATCTTCTCGGCGTCTTCGTCGGGGATCTCGATGCCGAATTCGTCTTCGAGTGCCATCACGAGTTCGACCGTGTCGAGCGAGTCAGCGCCGAGGTCGGCCACGAAAGCCTTTTCGTTCGTCACTTGGGACTCTTCCACGCCGAGCTGCTCGGCGATGATTTTCTTGACACGTGCTTCGATATCGCTCATTTGATTCCCTCTGAGGGTTGTAGGTAACCGGTGGATTTTAGCCGGGCGGATTGCGAGCTTCCCCGCAGGCCCGGCACGACGAAAAGCTTGGCGCCTTGCGGCTTACATGTGCATGCCGCCGTTGACGTGCAGTTCCTGCCCCGTCACGTAGGCGGCCTGGGGAGATGCGAGGTACGCCACCGCATGCGCGATGTCGGCGGGCTTGCCCAGATGGCCCAGCGGGATTTGCTGCAGCAGCGCCTGCTGCTGTGCTTCGGGCAGGCTGGCCGTCATGTCGGTCTCGATGAAACCGGGGGCGACGCAGTTGACCGTGATGTTGCGGCTGCCGAGCTCGCGCGCCAGCGCGCGCGTCATGCCGGCCACGCCGGCCTTGGCGGCCGCGTAGTTGGCCTGGCCGGCATTGCCGGAGGCGCCGACCACGCTGGTGATGCTGATGATGCGGCCGTAGCGCTGCTTCATCATCGGGCGGATCACGGCGCGCGACAGGCCGAAGACGGCCTTCAGGTTGGTGTCGAGCACCGCATCCCAGTCGTCGTCCTTCATGCGCATCGCGAGCGTGTCGCGCGTGATGCCGGCGTTGTTGACCAGCACGTGGATCGCGCCGTAGGCCTTCACGATCTCGTCGATCAGCGCCTCGACGGCCGCGCCGTCGTTCACGTTCAGCGCGCGGCCGCGGCCGTCGTAGGCGCTGAGCATGGCGGTGATCTTGGACGCGCCCTCTTCCGTGGTGCCGGTGCCGACCACCTTGAGGCCGCGCTGCGCGAGCTCCAGGGCGATGGCCGCGCCGATGCCGCGCGATGCGCCGGTGACTAGGGCGACTTGCCCTTCGAATTTGGGAATGCTCATAAAAAGAAGAAGGTCTTGGGGCCTGGCACCGGTCAGCCGGCGAGCGATTGTCGAACGTCGACGAGCGTGGCCGGGTCGTACACCGACGCGGCTTCGAGCTCGGGGGCGATGCGCTTGGCCATGCCGGCCAGCACCTTGCCCGGACCGCACTCGATGATGGCGGCTACACCGCGCAGTTTCAAGGCCTGCACGCTTTCGACCCAGCGAACCGGGCCGGCGGCCTGGCGCACCAGCGCGTCGCGGATACGGTCGGCGTCGGTCTCAACCGCCACGTCGATGTTGTTGAGCACCGGAATCTGCGGCGCGGCCAGCGTCACCGAGGCCAGCTTCTCGCGCAGCGCCTCGGCCGCGGGCTTCATCAGGCTCGAATGGAACGGGGCCGACACCGGCAGCGGCAGCGCACGCTTGGCGCCGTTGGCCTTGAGCGTCTCGCAGGCCTTCTCGACCGCCGCCTTGCTGCCAGCGATCACGGTCTGCATCGGGTCGTTGAAATTCACGGCCTCCACCACTTCGGCGCTGCCGGCGCCGAACGAGGCGGTGACTTCCTGGCAGTTGGCGATGACCTTGGCGGCTTCCATCCCGAGGATGGCAGCCATGGCACCGGTGCCGACCGGCACGGCCTGCTGCATCGCCTGGGCGCGGAAGCGCACCAGCGGCGCTGCCTGCGCAAGCGTCAGCACGCCCGATGCCACCAGTGCCGAATATTCGCCGAGCGAATGGCCGGCCACCACCGACGGCGTGGCGCCGCCTTCGGCCAGCCAGGCGCGCCAGGCGGCGACACCGGCCACCAGCATCACGGGCTGGGTGTTGGTCGTGAGCGCCAGCGCCTCCTTCGGGCCGGTCTTGATCAGCGCGGCGATGTCTTCGCCGAGCGCTTCGGAGGCTTCGCGCAGCGTTTCGGCCACGGCCGGGTGATCGCCCCAGGCATCGAGCATGCCGACCGCCTGCGAACCCTGACCCGGAAAGACAAAAGCAAAGGATTTCATTGTTGTATGCGTCACGTCGCGCGGCCCGCCAAGGCAGGACCGGCTGTCTCGCCCACTAATAACTACAGATTCAGCAGCACCGCGCCCCAGGTGAAACCGCCACCCACGCCTTCGAGCATGAGGGTTTCGCCCTTCTTCACCTTGCCGGAACGCACCGCTTCGTCGAGCGCCAGCGGAATCGAGGCCGCGGACGTGTTGCCGTGCTCGTTGACCGTGACGACCAGCCGCTCGCGCGGCAGCTTCAGCTTCTTGGCCGTGCCTTCCATGATGCGGATGTTGGCCTGGTGCGGGATCAGCCAGTCGATGTCGGCCTCGGTCTTGCCGGCCTTGGCCAGGGTGGCGCGCGCGGCTTCCTCGAGCACGCGCACCGCGAGCTTGAAGACCGCCTGGCCGTCCATGTGCAGCAGCGGCGTGCCGAGCACGTTGCCGCCCGACACGTGGCCGGGCACGCAAAGAATGCCGACGTGCTTGCCGTCGGCATGCAGGTCGGTCGCCAGGATGCCGGGCTCGTCGCTGGCTTCCAGCACCACCGCGCCGGCGCCGTCGCCGAACAGCACGCAGGTGGTGCGGTCGTTGAAATCGAGGATGCGCGAGAACACCTCGGCGCCGATCACCAGCGCGCAGCGCGCGCTGCCGGTGCGGATCATCGCGTCGGCCACGGTCAGCGCATAGACGAAACCGCTGCACACGGCCTGCACGTCGAAAGCCGGGCAGCCGGCGATGCCGAGCTTGTTCTGGAGGATGGCCGCCGACGAGGGGAACACCATGTCGGGGGTCGAGGTGGCGACGATGATCAGGTCGACGTCGCCGGCCTTGCGCCCGGCCGCCTCGAGGGCATGGCGGGCGGCATGCAGGCCGAGGTCGCTGCTGCCCACGTCGGGCGCCGCGAAATGGCGCGCATGGATGCCGGTGCGCTCGACGATCCACTGGTCGGAGGTCTCGATGCCGCGCGCCGCCAATTCCTTGGCGAGATCGTCGTTGGTCACCCGGCGCGGCGGCAGATAGCTGCCGGTGCCGGTGATGCGTGAATATGGGCTCATCAAAACGTGAAGCTAGACCGCGTCGGCCGTCGCCGCCGATTCCTGCCGCGCGAGCAAAGGCGCGGCGTGGGCGATGCGGGCCCGAACGCGGTCGAGCAGGTTGTTGCGAGCGGCATCATAAGCGCGATCCAGCGCATGGCCGAAAGCCGTCTCGTCGGCCGAGCCATGGCTCTTGAAAACCAGCCCACGCAGGCCCAACAGCGCCGCGCCGTTGTAACGGCGGTGATCCAGCCTGCTTTTGAACGCTTTTAGAACCGGATAGGCAACGATAGCGGCAATCTTCGTAAAAATGCTCCGCGAGAATTCGACGCGGATGAACTCGCCGATCATCGAAGCCACGCCCTCGCTGGCCTTCAACGCCACGTTGCCGACAAAGCCATCGCAGACCACGATGTCCGTCGTGCCCTTGAAGATGTCGTTGCCTTCCACGTTGCCGTAGAAGTTCAGATCCTTGGAGTTGGCTGCCGTACGCAGCAATTGGCTGGCTTTCTTGATCGTTTCGCTGCCCTTGATCGCTTCCTCGCCCACATTGAGCAGGCCGACGGAAGGCGACTCGTTGCCCGTCAGCGCCGACACCAGCGCCGAGCCGAGCACGGCAAACTGAAGCAGATCCTCGGCATCGCAATCCACGTTGGCGCCAAGGTCAAGCACCGTGGTGGCGCCACCCTTCGCGTTGGGCAACTGCGGCGCGATCGCGGGCCGGTCGATGCCATCGAGCGTCTTGAGCAGGTAGCGCGCGATCGCCATCAGCGCGCCGGTGTTGCCGGCGGAAATCGCGGCCTGGGCCGCGCCATCCTTCACCTGCTGGATCGCGACCCGCATCGACGAGTCTTTCTTCTTGCGCAGCGCGATCTCGATCGGGTCGTCCATGCCGACCACCTCGCTGGCCGGAACGACCCGGGCGCGGGGATGCGCGGCAAAGCCGGCCAGCGCGGCGGGCGCGCCGACCAGCAACAACGAGGCCTCGGGATGGCGCTCGAGAAAGGCACGGCAGGCCGCGAGCGTGACGCGCGGGCCATGGTCGCCCCCCATGCAATCGACGGCGAGCGTGATTGCCGAAGGCGCAGCAGTGGAAGCCGGGGAAGAGGAAGGCGTAGCCATCAAAACAAAGGCCCGATGCTACAAAAAAAGTAGCTTCGGGCCTTGGCCTTGGAGTACGAAATCAGGCTTCGGACTTGTTCTTGAGCACCTGACGGCCACGGTAGAAACCGTTGGGGCTGATGTGGTGACGCAGGTGCGTTTCGCCGGTGGTCGGCTCGACGGCGATGCCGGGCACGCCCAGGGCATTGTGGGAACGGTGCATGCCGCGCTTGGAAGGCGACTTCTTGTTTTGCTGGACGGCCATGATGGCTCCTGGACGGTAAGGTGGGTGAGAGGATGCGGGCTCAGGCTGAAGCAGTGAGGCGGCATGAAGGACATGCCCAGGTTCCGAGGTTCTTGACCGAAACCCGCACTGCTGCGTACGGCGGCGCGCGCGAAGCCCATGATTATAGCCCAGACTGCCCGGATCGGGCTAGTCGCCCTGCCCGGGCTTGCGCGAACGCAACGCCCCGAGCACGGCGAAGGGGTTTTCGCGCTCCTTGTCGGGCGACTCGAAATCGGGGTCGACGGCCGAGAGCCGGACCGGCGCGGGGCACACCTCGTGCACCGGCATGACGGGAATCTCCATCAGCAGCTCGTCCTCGATCAGCGCATGCAGGTCGAAATCGCGGCTCGCGACCAGCAGGTCTTCCTCGGAGTCCTCGTCCTGGGCCGCCGCGGTCTCCTCGTCGGCCACGAAGCGGAACCAGCGGTCGACCTGCACCGGCGTGTCGACCGGCGACAGACAGCGCTGGCAGACCAGCGGCACCGTGGCCTCGGCCGTCAGATGCAGCCAGGGCTCCTCGCGGCCGTCCGCTCCGACGCGCTGCTCGCCATCGGCCTCCCAGTGCACCACGGCATCGGGGGCTTCGGCCGCCATCTCGTCGACCAGCCGGGTGTAGTTGCGCACCGGATCGTCGGCGGACAGGGTGGCCGCCGCGGCGGCAAAGCCGGCGACATCGAGCCGGCCGGGGGCAAATTCTCTCTTCATCCGCCCCAGTCTAGCGCGCCGACGCCGGCTTGCCCGTCGGGCCGACCCGAAGGGTTGCGGCGCCTCCTTCACAATCGCCGCATGCAACGCACCGTGATCCTCGCCTCCACCTCGCGCTACCGCCGCGAGCTGCTCACCCGCCTGCGCCTGCCCTTCGAGGTGCATGCGCCCGAAGTCGACGAAACGCCGCGGGCCGGCGAGGCCCCGCAGGCCCTGGCCCAGCGGCTCGCGCTCGAGAAGGCCAACGCCGTGGCCGCCCGCTTCCCCGACGCCGTGGTGATCGGCTCCGACCAGGTGGCCGACCTGGCCGGCGAGTCGCTCGGCAAGCCCGGCGACCATGCGCGCGCCACCGCCCAGCTGCGGCGCATGCGCGGCCAGACGCTGGTCTTCCAGACCGCGGTGGCGGTGGTCTGCCGGGCCACCGGCTTCGTCCAGCGCGACCTGGCACCCGTGCGCGTGGTGTTCCGCGAACTCAGCGACGCCGCGATCGAGCAGTACCTGCTGGCCGAGCAGCCCTACGACTGCGCGGGCAGCGCCAAGAGCGAAGGCCTGGGCATCGCGTTGCTCGAGGCCATCGACAGCGACGATCCCAGCGCCCTGGTGGGCCTGCCGCTGATCCGCACCGCCCGCATGCTGCGCGCCGCCGGGATCGATCTGCTGTGAGCCGCGGCAAGCTCTACCTCGTGCCGGCGCCGCTCGATTTCGGCTGCGACACCCAGGCCCCGCTGCAGGACGCGCTGCCGCTCGGCACGCTGCAGACCGCCGCCGGCATCACGCACTGGATCTGCGAGAACGCCAAGTCCGCGCGCGCCTACCTCAAGCGCATCGACGCCGTGGCCCCGCTGGCGGCGCCGCTGCAGGCGCAGGCGATCCAGGAACTGCCGCGCGAGGTGCACAAGAAAGGCGACCACGCCGGCCAGTTCGATGCCCGTCCGCTGCTGGCCGCGGCGCTCGAGGGCCACGACATCGGCCTGCTCAGCGAAGCCGGCATGCCGGCCGTGGCCGATCCGGGCTCGTCGGTGGCCCGCGCGGCGCACGATCTGGGCATTTCGGTGGTGCCGCTGATCGGCCCGGTCTCGCTGCTGCTGGCGCTGGCCGCCAGCGGCCTCAACGGCCAGAACTTCGCCTTCGTCGGTTACCTGCCGCAGGACGCCGACGAGCGCCAGCGCCGCATCCGCGAGCTCGAGGCGCTGGCCCTCAAGACCGGGCAGACCCAGTTGTTCATCGAGACGCCCTATCGCAACGCCGCGCTGCTGCAGGCCCTGGTGCAGACGCTGCAGCACAACACGCGGCTGGCGGTGGCGCGCGGGCTCACGCTGGCCGAGGCGAACCTGCGCAGCGAAACCATCAAGGGCTGGCGCGCCAACAAGCCGCCGGCCGGCGTCGACGAACGCCTGCCCGCCGTGTTCGCGATCGGGCGCTGACGATGGCCGTGACCGCCGCCACGCGCTGGGCCTCGCGCGCGCAATTCTTCGCCTCGGGCTTCATCTTCGCGACCTGGGGCGTGCACGTGCCCACGGTCAAGGGGCACTACGGCATCGACGAGGCCCAGCTCGGCCTCGCGATGCTCGCGGCCGGCGCCGGCGCGATGTACGGCCTGACCAGCGCCGGCCGCTGGATCGGCCGCCACGGGCCGCGCCGCATGGCCGCGCTGTGCGGCTGCGTCTACGCGCTGCTGCTCTGCGGCCTGGTCGCGATGCCGGGCTACGCCGCCCTGCTGGGCCTGCTCGCGGTGTTCGGCCTGGTCACCAGCGTGTTCGACGTGGCGATCAACACCGAGGCCGCGCAACTCGAGCTGCGCGACGGCAAGCCGCTGATGAGCGGCATGCACGGCATGTTCAGCCTCGGCGGCATGGCCGGCGCGGCCAGTGGCAGCGCGGCGCTCGCGGCCGGGCTGGCCCCGCAGAACCATCTGCTGCTGGTGTCTGCCGCGATGGTGGCGCTGGTCGCGCTCTCGGCCACGCGCATGCTGCCGAAGCCGCCCGCGACGCCCGGAGCGGCCGAGGCCGATCACGGCTTCCGCCTGCCGCGCGGCGCACTCGCGGTGCTGGGCGTGCTCGCGGCACTGGGGTTGATCGCCGAAGGCGCGATCTACGACTGGAGCGTGCTCTACCTGCAGCAGGAGTTGGGCAGCCCGCAGAAGCAGGCCGCCCTCGCCTATGCGAGCTTCTCGGCCGCCATGGCGGCGGCGCGTTTCGGCGGCGACGCGCTGCGCGCGCGTTTCGCGCCCGCGGTGCTGCTGCGCGGCAGCGGTCTGCTGGCGGCGGCGGCGATGACGCTCGCGCTGCTCACCGACTGGCCCTGGCTCGCGCTGGTGGGTTTCGCGGGCGTGGGCATCGGCTTCGCGAACGTGGTGCCGATCCTGTTCGCGGCCTCGGCCAAGGTGCCGGGCGTGGAGCCGGCGCGCGGCATCGCGGCGGTCTCGGCGATCGCCTACCTGGGCTTCATGGCGGGCCCGGCGGTCATCGGGCTGATCGCGCGCGCCACCTCGCTGACGGCGGCGCTCTACGTGGTGGTGGTGTTCGCGATCGCGCTGGCGGCCTCGGCGCGCTACGCCGCGGCCGACCAGCCGGCCCGCTGAGGCCGCGCAGGCTTCAGCGCAGCGCCGGCACCGACTTCAGCGAACGGATCGTGGCGTCGCCCATGGCGGCGCCGAACTTCTTGGCCAGCTTCTCGGCCACGTTGTCGCGGCGGGTGTAGTCGATGACCTCCTCGGCCTTGATCACCTCGCGCGCCACGTAGTCGACGTTGCCGAGCTGGTCGGCCAGGCCGTAGCTCACGGCCTGTTCGCCACTCCAGAACAGGCCGCTGAACAGGCCCGGGGTGTCGAGCTTGAGGCGGTCGCCGCGGCCGGCCTTCACCACGCCGATGAACTGCTCGTGGATCTGGTCGAGCATCTTCTGCGCGTGCTCGCGCTGGGCGTCGTTCAGCGGGCTGAAGGGGTCGAGGAAGCCCTTGTTCTCGCCCGAGGTCAGCAGGCGGCGCTCGACGCCGACCTTCTCCATCGCGCCGGTGAAGCCGAAGCCGTCCATCAGCACGCCGATGCTGCCCACGATGCTGGCCTTGTCGACGTAGATCTTGTCGGCGCCGGCGGCGATGTAGTAGGCCGCCGAGGCACAGGTTTCCTCGACCACGGCGTAGACCGGCTTCTTGTACTTGGCCTTCAGGCGCTTGATCTCGTCGTTGATGATGCCGGCCTGCACCGGGCTGCCGCCCGGGGAGTTGATCAGCAGCACCACGCCCTTGGCACCGTCGTCCTCGAAGGCGGACTTCATGGCCGCCACGACGAACTCGGCGCTGGCATCGCCGCCGTTGGCGATCTCGCCCTTGATCTCGACCACCGCGGTGTGGGCCGTGGTCTTGGCGGTGCTCGGCGTGCCGCGCGACAGCGCGAACCAGGCCAGGAAGATGAAGAAGGCCAGCCAGGCCAGCCGCGTGAAAGTCTTCCAGCGCCGCGTGGCCTTCTGCTCGTTGAGGGCCGCGAAGGCCAGCTTCTCGAGCGTGGCGCGTTCCCAGCCGGCGCGCTGAGTGGGATCTTTGGACATGGTGCGTTGGGGGTCGGTCGAGGACAAAAGCGAGGGCGGGCTCGGCTCGAAAGGCTCGAAACCCTGGGGATCGGTGCGGTTCTGGTCGTTCATGGGAGCGGCGGGCGAACAGGCAGTCGCGAAGCGCGGCGCATGCTAGAAATTGAAGGGTTGGAGGTTCCAGGCAGTATGCCAGTGCACCACGCCGTCGCGTTCGCTCAGCGCGATCTTCACCAGGCCGCCGCGGCACGGGCCGCCCGCGCATTCGCCGGTGTCGGGCCGGTACACGGCGCCGTGGGTGGCGCACAGCAGCCACTGGCCGGTGTCGTCGAAGAAGCGGTCGGGCTGGAAGTCCATCTCCATCGCCACATGGCTGCAACGGTTGAGGTAGGCATGCGGCTGGCCCTCGAAGCGCACCGCGAAGGCGCGGCAGGTCTCGCCGCCGTAGACCACGTCGAAGGACACGGCCCGGCCGCCCTCGGCCAGGTCGGCCGAACTGCACAGTGGAATGCTGTCGTCGCTCATGACCCCATTGTCCCGATTCAGGCGTTGCGCAGCAGCCAGTCCCGCAGGTCGGCGATCGAATGCGCGATGTGCAGCGGCTTGAACTCGGCGAAGCTGTCGGGCTCGTGCGCGCCGTAGCTCACGCCCACGCCGGCGCAGCCCGCGTTCACCGCCAGCTGCAGGTCGTGGGTGGTGTCGCCGATCATCAGCGTGCGCTCGGCGGGCACCTCCAGTTCCTCCATCAGCTCGAGCAGCATGCGCGGATGCGGCTTGCCGAAGGTCTCGTCGGCGGTGCGCGAGGCGTCGAAGCGGTCGCGCAGCGCCACCGTCTTCAGTGCCTCGTTGAGGCCGCGGCGCGACTTGCCCGTGGCCACGGCCAGCTTGTGGCCGCGCGCGCGCAGCGCATCGAGCATCGGCAGCACGCCGTCGAACAGCACGATGTCGTCCTGGTGCTGCAGGTAGTGATAGCGGTAGCGGGCGCCGAGCTCGGGGTACTTCTCCTTGGGCACGTCGGGCGCGGCGCGCGCCAGCGCCTCGGCCAGCCCGAGGCCGATGACCCAGGCGGCGTCGTCCTCGCTGGGCTTGGCGCCACCGACGTCGACCACGGCGGCCTGGATGCAGCGCACGATCAGGCGCGTGGAGTCGTAGAGGGTGCCGTCCCAATCGAAGGCGATCAGGTCGAAGCGCGGGGGACGGTCGTTGGCGAGAGGTTCGGTCATGGGGTCGTGGGCGTGGGGTGGAGCGCCATCGCGTCGAGCGCGGCGGGCGGCATCAGCGAGCGCAGCTCGGGCGGCAACTCGGCCTGCAGCGCGACGCGTTCGCCGGTGGCGGGATGGTTGAACTGCAGCCGCCAGGCGTGGAGGAACATGCGCTTGAGGCCCAGCTTCTGCAGCGCGCGCCGGCGCTCGGATTCGCCGTACTTGTCGTCGCCGGCGATCGGATGGCCGGCCGACGCCAGGTGGACGCGGATCTGGTGCGTGCGGCCGGTCTTGATGGTGACGGCGAGCAATGACATCGGCGTGGCATCGCCGGGCAGCGACAGCGTGGCCAGCGCTCGCACCAGCGTCACGGCGCGCATCGCGTCGGGATGGTCCTTGGCCACCACGCGCACGCGGCGCTCGCCGGCGCCGGTGCCGCCATCGGGCAGCAGGTACTTGGCGAGCGGCGCGTCGAGCACCTTCCTGTTGGCGGGCCAGGCACCCTCGACCAACGCCAGGTAGGTCTTGCCGGTCTCGCGCTCGCGGAACTGCTCCTGCAGCGCCACCAGCGCGCTGCGCTTCTTGGCGACCAGCAGGATGCCCGAGGTCTCGCGGTCGAGCCGGTGCACCAGCTCGAGGAACTTCGCGCCCGGGCGCGCGGTGCGCAGCTGCTCGATCACGCCGAAGCTCACGCCGCTGCCGCCATGCACCGCCACGCCGGCGGGCTTGTCGACGGCCAGCACGGCCTCGTCCTCGAGCAGCAGCGGGAATTCGCGCGCTGGCGCCGCACTCGCGGCCTCCTCGGCGCGCTCGGCCACGCGGATCGGCGGCAGCCGCACCACGTCGCCGGCCTCGACGCGGGTCTCGGCCTGCACCCGCCCCTTGTTGATGCGCACCTCGCCCGACCGGATGATCCGGTAGACGTGGGTCTTCGGCACGCCTTTCAGATGGCGGAAGAGGAAGTTGTCGAGGCGCTGCCCGGCCGACTCGGCGTCGATCGTGAGCAAGCGGATGGCCGCCGGCTGTCCGGCAAACTCCTTAGCCGCGGGGGCTTGCTTCGCACCTATAATGTTTTTCACCAGCGCGGTCGTGTAAGTGCTTGATTAGACAGAAGTTTAGAGCACTGCTGTCAAACACCCCGGCGGCGCTGCGAGGTCGATGCCGCTTTGGCGACGAGCCTGCAAACCCCGCGCAACTGCGCAAAGTGGCAGGCCAGACGCCCAAGTCAAGCCGACACCCACGAAACACCGATACGGAATACCAGCCTGCAGCCTTCAGCTGCCGGCGGATCGAAGCGAGTCCCTTTGTGCTGATGCTGCTGATTCAAATGTGCCTGCGCTGGCTGACCTGGTCCCGACCAGCGGCCTCGGGCATCGAATCGCCAGAACCGCGCGCCACCCTTGCGCAACGAGTTGTCGAACAGACAGCTTCTCAGCACCACGAAGGGCTCGCCCCCATCCACGCGCCCCCACTCCGGCTGTCGTCACCGAGCTGACGCTCGAGACGGCCGCTCGCGCTCGCGCGCCGCGGCACCCAGCATCCGGAGCCAAGCGGCAATTCCCCAAGTTTCGCGGGCGTCGTCCGTGCATCGTTGGCCCTCCAGGGCCGGTAGAACGATACATATAAGGACAACGCATCATGAAGCGGATGCTGATCAATGCCACGCAGGCCGAAGAACGCCGCCTGGCCATCGTCGACGGGCAGAAGCTCCTCGACTACGAAATCGAGATCGAGGGACGCGAACAGCGCAAGGGCAACATCTACAAGGCCGTCGTGACCCGCGTCGAGCCCAGCCTCGAAGCCTGTTTCGTCGACTACGGCGAGGACCGCCACGGCTTCCTGCCGTTCAAGGAAATCTCCAAGCAATACTTCGCCGAAGGCGTCTCGGCCAGCCAGGCCCGGATCCAGGACGTCATCAAGGAAGGCCAGGAACTGGTCGTCCAGGTCGAGAAGGAAGAGCGCGGCAACAAGGGCGCGGCCCTCACCACCTTCATCTCGCTGGCCGGCCGCTACGTCGTGCTGATGCCGAACAACCCGCGCGGCGGTGGCGTCTCGCGGCGCATCGAGGGCGACGACCGCGCCGAGCTCAAGGAGGCGATGGACCAGCTCGAGTACCCGAAGGGCATGAGCATCATCGCGCGCACCGCCGGCATCGGCCGCTCGGCGCCCGAACTCCAGTGGGACCTGAACTACCTGCTCAAGCTCTGGAGCGCCATCGACGGCGCGGCCAAGGGCGGCAAGGGCGCCTTCCTGATCTACCAGGAATCCTCGCTCGTGATCCGCGCGATCCGTGACTACTTCAATCACGACATCGGCGACATCCTGATCGACACCGACGACATCTACGACCAGGCGCAGCAGTTCATGGCGCACGTCATGCCCGAGCATGCCGCCCGCGTGA
>JAESGW010000321.1_pt1 | contig 66415 bp, 53 predicted proteins | sample 9269791 | NCBI WGS metagenome assembly JAESGW01 (sample SAMN16773120, study PRJNA677053) | algae metagenome | isolation source: Aphanocapsa lilacina HA4352-LM1 and co-occurring heterotrophs from near cave... | place: USA: Maniniholo cave, near Haena, Kauai, HI | collected 2009-07-28
TGATGCGGCTGAGAAGGATGCCCCTGTTGCAGGGCTGAATCAGGACAATGATCGCCTCATCGAGACCAGCATACCGGCGCGGCTCGATCGGCTGCGCTGGGGCGGCTTCCATACCCGTGTCGTGCTTGCGCTCGGCATCACCTGGATTCTCGACGGGCTGGAGGTCACGCTGGCGGGGGCGTTGTCGGGTGCGCTGAAGGAAAGCCCGACGCTGCAGTTCTCGAATTTCGACGTTGGCCTTGCCAACAGCGCCTATCTTGCCGGCGCCGTGATCGGCGCGCTCGGCTTCGGCTGGCTGACCGACCGGATCGGACGCAAGAAACTGTTCTTCATCACGCTGGCGCTCTATCTGGCGGCGACGGCGGCGACGGCGCTGTCCTGGAGCCTGGCGAGCTATGCGGTATTTCGCTTCCTGACGGGTGCCGGCATCGGCGGCGAATATACCGCGATCAATTCGACGATCCAGGAGCTGGTGCCGGCGCGCTATCGCGGCTGGACCGATCTCGTGATCAACGGCAGTTTCTGGATCGGCGCCGCGATGGGCGCGGTCGCCGCCATCGTGCTGCTCGATCCAAAACTGTTCGCAGCCGACCACGGCTGGCGGCTGGCCTATTTGATCGGCGCGGGACTTGGCCTGATCGTGTTTTTCATGCGGATGTGGATTCCGGAAAGCCCGCGCTGGCTGATGATCCATGGCCGCCCGGAGCAGGCCCACGCCATCGTCGACGAACTCGAGAAGGGCGCCACCCTGCACCCGGACCATCGCGCGGACGAGACGCTGCCGAAGGTCAGGCTGCAGATGCGCAGCCACACGCCGCTCGGCGAGGTGGCGCATACCCTGTTCACGAAGTACCGGACCCGGTCGCTGGTCGGGTTGGTGCTGATGGGCTCGCAGGCGTTCTTCTACAACGCCATCTTCTTTACCTTCGCGCTGGTGCTGACCGACTTCTTCGGCATCCCGTCAAACCATGTCGGCTGGTACATTTTGCCGTTCGCCTTGGGAAATTTCCTCGGGCCGCTTTTGCTCGGTCGTCTCTTCGATACGCTGGGCCGCCGCACCATGATCACGGTGACCTACGGCGTCTCGGGTGTGCTGCTTGCAGTCTCGGGCTATTTGTTCTCGATCGGCGTGCTCACCGCGCAGACCCAGACCATCGCATGGATGGTGATCTTCTTCTTCGCCTCGCCGGCGGCGAGTGCCGCCTATCTCACCGTCAGCGAGACGTTTCCGCTGGAGGTGCGCGCACTGGCGATCGCGATATTCTACGCGATCGGTACCGGGATCGGCGGCGTGGCGGGGCCGGCGCTGTTCGGTGCGCTGATCGATACCGGATCGCGCACCAGCTTGTTCGCGGGCTACCTGTTCGGGTCGGCCTTGATGATCGCGGCAGCAGCGGTCGCGTGGCGATACGCCATCGCAGCCGAGCGAAAATCGCTCGAAACAGTTGCACGGCCGCTGGCATTTGTGGAGTAGGATGAGATGAACCAGGATCTGGCCGAAATGGCATTGGAAGACGATATCGCTGGTAACGATGAGGCCGCGCCGGAAACCGTTCCGGTGCCGCGCTCGCTGGTGCCGCATCTGAGCGAAACCGCGATCCTGCTCGACATCGACGGCACGCTGCTCGACCTGATGCCGACGCCGCGCGAGGTCTGGGTGCCGCCGGGCCTGTCCATGACGCTCAATCGCCTGGTTCAGAGAACCGGCGGCGCGCTGGCGCTGGTCAGCGGCCGTTCGCTCAACGACATCGATCTGATCTTCGCGCCCGATGTGTTTGCGGCCGTCGGCGGCCATGGTGCCGAGATGCGGATCGAACTGGACAGCGATTCGGTGGCCGCGCACGCGCCGCCGATGGACAAGGAATTGAAGCGACGCCTCGCCGCGATTGCGAAGTTGAGTCCGGGAATACTGCTCGAAGACAAGGGCTATTCGCTCGCGCTGCATTACCGCCTCGCGCCGCAGGCGGAGAAGGCGATCTACGAAGCCGTGTCGCTGATCAGGGCCGATCTGCCCAACGCGCCGATCGAAGTGCTGCCGGGAAAGTACGTCTGCGAGATCAAGCATTCCGGCTTCACCAAGGCCAGCGGCGTGCTCGAGTTGATGACGCGCGAACCGTTCAAGGGCCGCCGGCCGCTCTTCATCGGCGACGACGTCACCGACGAGACGGTGTTTGCGATCATGCCGGACTTCGATGGGCTGTCATTTTCGGTGGGCCGTCGTGCGACGGGCGTGTCAGGCCACTTCGACGCGCCAAGCGATGTCAGGCAATTCCTTACACACCTGCTTGATGACGAAAGCGACGTCGCTCGGCCATAATGTGTCGGGTCCCGTCGGGATTCGGACACAGATTTTCGCGTTTGCTGCCGGGGTTCGCGAGGAATTTTATTTTTCGTGAGTTCCGGTGAGTTCCTCCACGCCTCAGCCCGAATTTGGTTTCAATTCGTTGAAAGGGTGATGAGGAACCATATTGATGAATGGTTGTTAACACGCGCACTAACAGGAGGGGACTTGTGAACCTCGTCGTCGTCTCTAACCGCGTTTCGCGTGGAAAACCGAACGAACCCATGACGGGGGGACTGGCAGCCGCGCTGCTGCCGATCGTGGAAAAGTCCGGCGCGATCTGGGTCGGTTCCAGCGGAAGGGTCCGCGACGGGAACCAGAAGGAACCTTTCGCTGAAATCGAAGCCCTGGGTACCGGCGCGCTGGCGATGCTCGATCTGCCGGCCGCGCATTACGGCGGCTATTACGAAGGGTTCGCAAATTCGGCGCTGTGGCCCGCGCTGCATTCGCGCGCCGATCTCATCCGCGCTTCGCAGGAAGACTATGCCAGCTATCGGGAAGTAAACGCCTTCATGGCGCGCGCGCTGCTGCGCTTCCAGAAGCCGCAGTCGGCATTCTGGATCCAGGATTATCATTTCCTCGCGCTCGGCGCGGAACTGCGCACGCTCGGCGTCAGGCAGCCGATCGGCTTCTTCCTGCATACGCCGTGGCCAACGCGCGCCGTCTTCAGTGGCGTGCCGAACCATCGCGAACTGATCGAGGCGATGCTGGCGTACGACCTGATCGGTTTCCAGACCGAGGAGGATTGCGAGAACTTCCTGTCCTACGCGGAGAACGATCTCGGGCTCGTCGTGCGCGGCGGCATCGTGCACTCGCATCATGGCCGCACCCGCGCTTCGGTATTCCCGATCGGCATCGATCCGCAGCAGTTCGCCCAGCTCGCCGCCAAGGCGGTGACTCATCCGGACGTCTCCCGGCTGCGGCGCAGCCTGAACGGCGAGAAGCTCGCGATCGGCGTCGACCGGCTGGACTATTCCAAGGGCCTGATCAATCGCATCAAGGCATTCGACCGGATGTGGGCGTTGTACCCGTCGCTGGCGCGCTCGGTGTCGCTGCTTCAGATCGCAACGCCGTCGCGCGGCGCGATCGAAGCCTACGGCAATCTGCAGAGCGATGTCGCCAAACTCGTGAGCGACGTCAACGGCCTGCATGGCGAAGTCGACTGGACGCCGATCCGCTATCTCAACAAGGGCTACAGCCAGGCCGTGCTCGCGGGGCTCTATCGCACCGCGCAGGTCGGCGTGGTGACGCCGCTGCAGGACGGCATGAACCTGGTCGCCAAGGAATATGTCGCCGCCCAGAACCCGGTCGATCCCGGCGTGCTGGTGCTGTCGAAATTCGCCGGCGCCGCCAACGAGCTCGACACCGCCCTGATCGTCAATCCGCACGATATCGACGGCATGGCGCGCACCATCGCGACCGCCGTCTCGATGCCGCTGACGGAGCGCCGGATGCGCTGGGAAGCGATGATGGCGAAGCTGCGCAAGGGCACCATCCAGCAATGGTTCGCCGACTTCACCGATGCGCTGTGGGACAGCCGCGTCGACCGCATCGATACGTGTCCGTCGGAAGACGTCATCGCCGATCCGCTCGCCGCGCGGCAGCTCCGCCCCGTCACCAACGGCGCGCGGTTTCACTAAAGCAGACACCCCCGAAAACGGTGCACTCCCTTTCCCGCAAGCGGGAGAGGCGAGAGCCCCCTGTGTTTAGGCTCGTCTAACCTACAGTCATCACCCTCAAAAACAATACGCCACGCCATCCAGGATCGGGCAGCGCGCCTTGCCCGGCGCGCTCGGATTTTCCATCGGCACGTAACCGCCCTTGCCGTTGCCCGCGAACACGCCGGGCCCGATCACGACCGACGACTTGTTGCCGATGATGACGCTCGGATGCGGCGAAGCCAGCCGCGCCTGCGAGCCGTCCGCCCAAACGATGGCGTCGCCCGTATGGATGCCGCGCCGGCCGTCGTCGCAGGCGACGTCGTTGCCCTGCTTGGTGCAGGCCTGCGCCATCGCCGGGCCGGCTGCGCTGCCGGCAAACGCCGATAGCAGGATGGCGAACAAAGCCGCCCGTGTGATCGTCGTCATGCCGTCCTCCGCCCGTGATTCGTACCGGGCAGCCGCTCAGCTCACCCTTGGTTCGTCCGAAGCCGCCGCCAAGGTCGTCGGCGCCGCCCGGATTCCGGTTCCAAGGCACCAGCCGAAGGTGTCGTCACGATGGCGGCAGTGCCGGATTTCCAAATAAATTCAAGGAATTGAGGAAATTTCAACCGTCGCGCCCCGGCCTCCCTTGCAAAATCACTCCTGCCCCTTCAAGAAAGCGCCTCCGGAGAGATGGCCGAGTGGCTTAAGGCGCACGCTTGGAAAGCGTGTGTGCGGGAAACCGTACCGTGGGTTCGAATCCCACTCTCTCCGCCAGATGCTCAAAAAATTGAAATTTCGTACCTTCCGAGCGGTCACGGTTCGCGCCGCGATAACTCGCGCGATTGTTCACCCATCCTGGATCGGGTTTTGACGTCACAAAAGCACGACAACTGCAACGCTTCGGCTCAGTGGGGGATAAGCCGCGTTCAGTCGCCAATTCTACTTCGGACTTTATCCGGAGAGCTTGCTATTCTAGGTCGAAACGATACAACCAGATATTGCCAATGGGGGAGACGCGGCGCTGCTCCTGCGCCGCTTTTTAATGAGCGAGAATAGACAAACGGTATTTGACACGCTCGGGCGACATCCAATCCATCCGTTCCCGGCGCGGATGGCCCCGGGGATTGCGCTGAGCGCCCTTTCATCCGCGCAAAAGCCGATGCACGTTCTAGATCCTATGATGGGTTCGGGAACGGTACTGGCCATGGCTCGAGCGCACGGCCACTACGCCACCGGCGTCGATGTCGACCCTCTCGCGGTTCTATTGGCCAAAGTATGGACAACAGCAACGGATCAACTGGAAATAGTCGATGCGGGGGCAAACGCTTTAGCCAAGGCGAAATCGATCTTCGACAACGTCACGTATGGTTCTGCCTATCCGTCGGACTGCACCGCAGAGACGCGACAGTTTTTACGATATTGGTTTGACGAGTATGCGCGACGGCAGCTGGCGGCCCTCGCGATTGTAATTGGGCGTGTGCGTCGTCAGCCAATAAGAGATGCGCTGTGGTGTGCGTTCTCTCGCCTGATCATCACCAAAAGCAGCGGCGCATCGCTTGCAATGGACCTGTCGCACAGCAGGCCGCACAAAGCGTTCCATCGAGCGCCGGTAAAACCATTCGATGGCTTTTCCGCCGCTGTATCTCATGTTGCGAGAAACTGTGTTTCACCAAAGGCTCAGAATCGGGGTCCGCAGGCCACCACAATTCTTGGTGACGCTCGGAAATTGACGGCAGCATCGAGCTCGTTCGATCTAGTGCTCACTTCGCCGCCGTACCTCAACGCGATCGATTACATACGATGCTCTAAGTTCTCACTCGTATGGATGGGTCACAACATCGACGAACTGCGCGACACCAGGGCAACGAGCGTTGGTTCTGAGGTCTCACATGCGGATGCGTTGGACGATGAAGTTGTCAGGGTCGTAATTGCCGATCTAGGCCTAAAGCCAAAGCTTAGCTCCCGTAACAACGCGATTTTGTCTCGCTATGTCTGGGATATGCGAGACGCGTTGTCCGAAGTCTCCAGAGTGCTGAAAAAGCGTGGCGAGGCCATTTATGTAGTAGGCGATTCGACGGTTAGGGGGACCTTCGTTCGAAATTCCGAGATTGTAAGGTCGGTTGCCGAGTTGAGCGGCCTCGCCTTGGTCGCACGGCGCACTCGGAACCTCCCAGCGAATCGAAGATACTTACCGCCACCCACGAAGGCATCGCTCCCAGCCCCCTTGGATACGAGGATGCGGCGGGAGGTGATCCTAACTTTCAAGAAGTAGCGTCTCCGCCTTGGGCTGAACCTTTGAGGAAAGGGGCAGATATGGATTGGTCAAGAGTAGTCGGCAATGTTGGTACGAACCAATATCACGAACGCTTTCGCTCATTGAACGCCAAGGGCATGGTAACTTCGGAGATCGAAACGACGGTCGAGCACGCCGTCGAAAACCTCTCCAAAGGTACCAAGTCATTTGTCATCTTCGGCGAGCCGCAAAGCGGCAAAACTGAGATGATGATTGCTTTGAATGCGCGGCTCTTAGATGAGAAGTATGATGTCATCATCAACCTGCTTACTGACAGTGTCGACCTTCTAAATCAGAACCTGTCCCGTTTCAGAAGCGCCGGTTTAAGTCCTTCCCCAAAGCAATTCTCGGAGCTTCCAGACGATCCCAAGACGCTGGAGGGAAAGCAATGGGTTATCTTTTCGAAGAAGAATGCGCGGGATTTGGAGAAGCTCTCCGAGAGCCTTCGTTCTTTAAAGAAACTGGTCGTCATCGATGATGAAGCTGACTACGCATCACCCAACGGCAAGGTCAATCAGGATGACCGAACCCGCATCAACGAGCTAATCTACGACCTGCTCGGTGACGAGGGGCACTACATCGGCGTGACGGCCACTCCAGCTAGATTGGATCTCAATAACACGTTCGATAACGACACTTGGAAGTGGGTCAACTTCAAACCTCATGCGGCGTATGTAGGGCAGGAGTTTTTCTTCCCGCGCGATGGAAAGGCCGAATACAAACTATTTCTCTTCGCGGCAGATGAAGGAAATGAAAGGACTGAAATTAGAAATGCTGTTCTTCATTTCATGTGCGGCGTTGCTGAACAGTATCAGCGCGGCCTTACAGAGAATTTTTCTATGCTTGTTCACACAAGCGGAAAGATCGATGAGCATAACGAAGACGTAAAGGTCCTGCGGTCGACCATTGAGGTGTTAACTGATCCGCAGGGCAAGAACTTCGTATCCTATTGCAAGCTGCTGGAAAAATATGCTCCGCTTTACAATAAAGAGACGCCTCATTCGATTGTTGAGTTTGTGCTCCGAAACATCAACAAGCATCAGATTGTCATCGTCAATTCTAAAGGTAAAAAGCAAAGCGTTGCCGATGTCTTGCGTCCAACTAGCCTCTTCTCATTTGGTGTCGGCGGGAACATCATCTCCCGTGGGGTAACTTTTGAGAATCTGCTGTCTATGTATTTTACGCGCAGTGTGAAGGGAAAATTTGCTCAAGATACGTACATTCAGCGGGCGCGAATGTTTGGATCACGCAACAAGTACAAAGAGTCGTTCCAACTTTGGATACCGGCAGAGCTAATTGAGTCCTGGAACAAATGCTTTATGTTCCACAAGCTCGCAGTAGATGCGGTCCGATCGGGTAAGGGCGCTCCCGTGTGGCTAGCAGATCACAAAACGACCCCGACATCGCCAGCGTCGATCGATCGCTCTTCAGTAGATTTCGAAGATGGGGAGATGTCATTCGGCATCTTTAAGCATGTAGAGAAAGGGGCAGAATCTATCATGCTTGAAGACGGCCTAACTGATATTGACAGGCTGCAGAAGCTTCACGGTGCGCTGCCAGCAGAATTGTTTCCGAGCTATGTTTTGGAATACATAAGCGAAGATGCCCGCCTCGAGGACGGGGCGATATGTTTTCACCCGGCAAGCGAGTTTGGCGCGAAGTCAAAGTCGTATACAGATGAAGAGATACGCGCCATCCGCCGACGCAAAAGCATTTTCTCCAACAACGAATTTACACGGGGGCCCCGGCCCGACGCTCGCCACCACCTTAAGATCTATTTTAACAGATTTGGAGACGCGCGGCTGTTTTACAAAATTAACGGCCATTCCGTGAAGTTCATTCAGAATAGGCGGTAACATGCTCCCCGACTACGGCCGTTACTACGGAAGTGCGCTCACTCACATAATCGATCAGTATGGAAAAGCAGTTTCCATAGAAAAGCTCTCTGTAGGCGTTCAAGGCTTTTATCTGCTTAACGGGAAGTCGCCCCTTTACATAAAGTTCAGCCGCAGCAGAAAAGGGCCATGGGCGTTCAATTTTCGGCGCGATCACCAGACTGAGTATCAGCAACTGGTCAAGACCTACGGCGACTGCATTACCGCGCTTGTCTGCGGCAAGGATGGCATAGTCGCGCTGAATGACGGCCAAATGCGCCAGCTCCTCGATCAAGATTTTGAGGAACAAGAGAGCGTGAGCGTTAGACGCAAGCTTAATCACATGTACTCGGTCAAGGGGTCGAATGGAGAGCTTTCTCAAAAGGTATCAAGAGATTCACTGATGTCCCATCTGGGCGGTCTTGTCGTAGAGCGCACTACTGCTACCACCGACGAAAGTATGCTAGACGAAACGATAGCGTGATCTGCCGCTGCAATAGTGGTCCATCCCGATCCCCGTCCAGGAGCCATCGCGGCGAGCAATTGCTTGGCGACGCTTGCGTTGTTGTCTGGCAGGGAGCACACGGCACGTCGATGCCAAGCGTGGTCTGCCAATGACCCGTAGCGGAATAAGAGCTCAGCACCGGCCCGACGGGAAGCCAGCTCGCCCCGCATCACACACAACCGTTTTGGCGAACGAGACACCAAACCATCTGCTCGTCAACGAGCCATCCTTGTCGATCCAGGGGACCGGCGGCAATGTCGGCAGGTAGGACGCATACGGCATTACTTTCGCAAGCGTCACCCGGCCCGGAAACTGTGCGAGGAACGCCTTGTGCATTCCGCCGTCTAGTCCAGTGTAGATCGGGGCAGCCGGCACATTGTCTTCAATCAATCGCGCGTATTCGAGTTCGTCGGCGCGCCGCTTCTCCTGCGCACGCCGGGCGATTTCCGGATTGACGACGAAGGGGGGACATTTTTCGGCAGGGTTGAACACGAGAGGGTGCGGCGAATTCGCCGGCGGTTGCGCATCGAAGACATAGCGGCGGTTGCACACGTCTACCTTTGGCTCGCGTTGCGTCGTCTCGAAATGATCGCTGCCGATCTTGAGCATGCTCCAGAAGGCGAGGTTCGGACTGTTTCGATGCCGCGCCAGGTTCGCAGGCGTCAGGCGGAACGGATAGGCCTGGACCTGGAACGACGGCCGGCCGCTGAGTGAGTCGCGCGCCAGCGCGTAGATCTCGCTGATCTGTTCGTCGGTCATGGCATAGCAGCCGCTCGACCAGCAGTCGCCGTGGATCATGAGGAAGCTGCCGTTGCGCTTGTTCGCCCTGTCGAAGCTGTTGGGAAAGCCGACGTTGATCGACAGATAGAAGTTGGAGTTGGGATTCATCAGCTCGGGCGTAACGGTGTAGAACCCTTCCGGCGCCTGGCGGTCGCCCTCGCGCAATTTCGGCCCGAGATCGCCCGACCACCGGCAGATCGGATAGGTCTTGAGGATCTGGAAACGGCCGGCAGTATTCTGTTTCCAGACTTCGAGTTCCGACTCTTCCTTGAACAGGCGCACGACGATAGGCGAATTTTTCGGCATCTTCTTCTGTTCGAGCAACGAGAGCAGCTCGGGAGGCAATTCCTTCGTTGCCTTGGCCGGCAACGGCTTGCTGCTGTCGCCCTGGCCCAAGGCCGGCGTCATGGCCGGCGTCAGGCCTGCGGTAAACGCCGCCGCCAATATGAGCGCATGTCGGACCATAGCGCGGATCACCGCTGCACCTCCAACCGTTCCGTCCGCGCGCCGCTACTTGTCGAATCCGACGAACACCGTCGCTTCCTCGACCGACTTTCGCTCCGACACCACAGCATTCGCCGGAAACGTCTCGTCCGGCCAGCCCAGCGCGATGCTTTTCATGATGACCTGATCGTCGGCGATCCCGGCGTGCTCGCGCACCACGGGGGATTGCATGATGCCCTGGCTGTTGATCACGGCACCTAACCCGCGCGACCAGGCGGCATTGACGAGCGCGGTCGCCACCGCGCCGCAATCGAACGGCGTATCGTCGCTGCCGTCGAGCACGCGGTCATAGGTGATGATCACGCAGACCGGCGCGTCGAACTGGCGGAAGCCGCGCAGCACCCAGTCCTGGCGCTTGTCCTTGTTGTCGCGCTCGATTCCCATCGCGGAGAACAACTGCTTGGCGACGCCGACCTGCCTGTCGCGGTGCTTGCCTGCAAAGGGCTGACCGGTGCGGAACTCGCGCGAATGCGGAATGCCCGCCACGTTTCGTTCGGTGTTGCCGGCGCGGATCCGGTCCAGCGGTTCGCCGGTGATCACGTAGAAATTCCAGGGCTGGGTGTTCATCGACGACGGCGCGCGCATCGCCAGATTAATGATTTCCGCAATCAGCTCCCGGGGCACCGGATCGGGTTTGTAACCGCGGATACTCCGGCGACCGAGGATAACGTCATCAAACTGCATCTCGTGGGATTCCCCTGAAAATTTCTGAACCAGCTTTCGCCTGACGTCACAGCGGCCAGCATTCATTGCGCGCCCGTGGTCGTCCAGCGGATTTTGGGATGATGAAATTGTGCCGCCGATTTGCCCGACGTGTCAAGGTTTCGGTCCGAACGGTCGGCCGCCGCCCGGCTACTTTGCATGGGGTTGTTTTCGATATTTTTGGTGGGAGGCGTCGCCACCTATTCCTCATCCGCCCCCGGCGTCTTCCGCAGCATGAAATGTCCGAACGCCGACGCGATCGGTTTGTTCGGGTCGTCCTGCCATGCCTGCGCTTCGAAGGCGACGACGCGGCGGCCTTGTTTGACGATCGAGACCTTGGCGTAGCTGTCGAGCGCGCGGCCGGAGCGCAGGTAGTTGATGGTCAGGCCGATCGGCTTCGGCGGTGCCGATACGCCGAGCTCGCGCGTCACGCCGACGATCGCGGTCGTCTCCAGAAATGCCCCGGTCATGCCGCCGTGGATGGCGGGCAACACGGGATTGCCGATGATCTTCGGCGAGAACGGCATCACCAGCGTATCGTCCGCGCCGAGGCGGATGCCGAGACAGCGCGCGAACGGGCTGTTGGCGAATGGGCTTGCCGGATCTTCCGGGGCTTCGAGCGCCGGAGGCGGGCCGTCGTGCATCCGCACGTCGGTCAGCATGTTGGTGCGGTTCGCGCCGACCATGAAGCAGGCGGTTGCGGTCGCGACCGGATCATCCTCGGATTCCTGGTAGGCGGCCGAGCGCACGAAGGCGATCGAGCGGGTGACGCGATAGCAGTGCGAATGCGCCTTGATGTCGAGGCCCGGCGTCGCCGGCTTCTGATAGTCGATGCGCAGGTCCAGCGTCGCGATCGATCGCGCCCCGTCGAGCGCGAGCTGCACCGCCATGCCGCAGCTCTCGTCCAGCATCGCGGTGACGACGCCGCCATGGAGAACACCCGTCTCGGTGTCGCCGACGAACACCGGCCGGTAGGGCAGGCTCGACCACGCCTCGCCCGGCGCGGCGCGGTCGAGCCGCAGTCCGCTGATGTAGCCATAGACCGAACGGCGCGCGCCGATCGCCTTGGCAAGTTCGTCAAACGACAGCGGCGCATTCGATGATTGGGTCATGAATCTATCCCGCCTGCTGAATGGCTGCGTCGTAAGCGTCGATCGTTGCCCTGGCGCGAACGGCAATTTCCGCCGCCGTCATGTCCGGCTTGTAGAGGCTGCTGCCGAGCCCGAACGCAACGATGCCGGCCTTGGTGTACTCCGCAAAATTCCGATCGGAGACGCCACCCACCGCGGCGATCATCAGGTCCGCGGGAAGCACGGCGCGAATGGCGTTTATTCCCGCTGCGCCGAGCATGCTCGCCGGAAAGAACTTCAGGCTCGAGGCTCCGGCTTTGGCAGCAAGCAACGCCTCCGTCGCGGTAAAGACGCCGGGCATCGTGACCATGCCGCGCGCCCGGGCGCGGGCAATCACATCAGGATCGACGTTGGGCGCTACCAGCAATCGGCCACCAATGTCATGGAGCCGATCGACCGCCTCCAGCGTCAGCACAGTTCCTGCACCAACCAGAATCCCGGCAGGGGCCATCTTGACGGCAATTTCGATGGAGCGGAACGGATCCGGCGAGTTGAGCGGGATCTCGATCGCCGTCATGCCGCTGTCGATCAGCGCGCCGACGATGTCAGCCGTTTCCTCAGGTCTCACCCCGCGCAGGATCGCGACCAGCGGGCGTTTCATCGGTGGAAACGGGACAACACTCATTCGCCTGATCCTCTATGCATTCCAGATCGATTGCGCGGCCATCGCAAGGCCGCGCCGCACCGCATCCTCGGCACCGATGCATCGGACGCGAACGGAGACCGTGTCAAACGCCAACTGGTACAGCATCTGAAGCCTCCCGGACGCGACCAGCGTGATGCCGGTCCTCGGTACTTCTCCCGCAAGTCCGGCCGCCAGTTCAAGGCCGATCAGCGTGCCCGATATCTTCTCGCGGGCCGCCGATGGCGTGCCGCCGTAGAGCAGCTGACCCGACCGCACCTGGAACAGCAGGTTGGCGGCAAGCGCAGGCGTCTCGAACGCAGCCATGACGGCTGACCTGAACGCGTCGATATCAACCGCGTCGTCGGCGCCGGTAACCGCATGGGACAGTATCGTTTCGCGCGACACGGCGTCGAACAACTCTCCCGTCATGAATGTGGCGAAGCGTTCGACAGTGCCGCCGTTCAAGCGGACCCACTTCGAATGGGTGCCCGGCAGGCAGACCACGGCCTCGCCAGCGGCGTTGATACCGAGCGCGCCGAGCAACTGCGTCTCCTCGCCGCGCATCACATCCGGCGCCGCGCGGTCGCGTTGCGCAATTCCGGGCAGGATGCGGATGTCGCGATCCTGTCCGGCAACGACGACGGCATGCCTGAGGATCGCCGCGAGCGGCGCCGGGGTGTCGACATATCCGGCTTCGACCCATCCCTGCCGGGCGCCGGCCATGCCGCAGACGATAACGGGTAACTCGTGCGCGGCGCCGACGGCGTCCATGTGCGATTGCAGCACGGTCGCAAAGCCGAGCTTGCCCGCCGCCACCATGCCCTCGTGGCTGCGCCGCTCGCCGAGGACGTCGCCGGCCCGGTCGACGAGCCAGAGCCGAAAGCTGCTGGTGCCCCAATCGACCGCGACGTATGCCCCCTGTTTCATTTCAACTCCGCCCGAAGCCACCCGCCCGCTCTGCGACATTGCAGTTGATTTGCCGGAATGCAATCAGCATGATCCGAGGTAATGCGGGGAACGCTGCTTGCAGCGGGCCTCGCCAATGAACGCGTCCACAGAACGCGTCATAACAACGAGGGGGAGGGTGCCGTTGTGATCAATCGGCTTTGCAGGCGCGCGCTTGTCGGTCTGGGTGTATTGCTGGCCTGCCTTTCGGCTCAGGCCCGCGCACAATCGAATCCCAAGACCATAACACTGGTGGTTCCCTACGCGGCCGGCGGCGGCACGGATACGGTCGCGCGCCTCATTGGCGAACGGATGTCGCGCACGCTGGGGCAGACCATCATCATCGAGAACGTCGCCGGAGGCGGCAGCACGCTGGCCAACGATCGTGTCGCCCGATCGGCGCCCGACGGCTCCACCATTCTGATCAATCACGTCGGGCTGCTTGCCGCGCCGAGCCTGTTCACCAATTTGCGCTACGACACGAAGACGGCATTCGAGCCGGTCGGCCTTGTCAACAACGCGCCGATGGTCCTGATCGGCCGCAAGTCGCTTCCCGGCTCGCAGCCGAAGGATTTCGTGGCGTGGATCAAGGCGCAGGGCGACAAGGCGAACTTCGCGCACGGCGGTCTCGGGACCAACAGTCACCTGTGCGCGGTGATGATGGGCAATGTGCTGGGCTTCAAGCCGACGATCGTGGCCTATCGCGGCTCGGCGCCGGCCATCGCCGATCTGCTGGCGGGGCAGGTCGATCTCTTGTGGGATCAGGTCACCAACGCACTGCCGCAGATCCAGGCGGGGACGCTGCACGGCATCGCCATCACGTCGCCGGCGCGGCTCGAACAGTTGAAGGACGTGCCGACCACGGCCGAACTCGGCATGCCCGAGGTCAGCTACTCGATGTGGCATGGGCTTTACGTCGCCAAGGGCACGCCGAAGGAGACGGTAACCGCGCTGAACGCCGCACTCCGCGGCGCGCTGTCCGATCCTGTCCTGCTGGAAAAGCTCAAGCAACTCGGCACCCTGCCGTTCCCCGAGAGCGAGTTGACGCCGGAGGCACATGCGCGCCTGTTTGCCGCCGACCTGCCGCGCGTGGCGAAACTGATCGAAAGTTCGGGCATCAAGGCGAGCGAGGCGAAGTAAGGCGCCTCGCGCTACAGGAAATCCCGGAGCCTGGAGAGTTCAGCCGCGAGTTCGAAGGAGATCACGGCAGGAATCAACTCGCCCTGCGGTGTCGTGTGGATCTCGTAGAGATGACGTTGCCTCACCGGCTGCGTCAGGAATTTCGTGATGCATTCGTCCAGGGTGCCGTCAAAGACCGAATACGGGGTCGGCCAACGAACGTCCTTGACGCGCTCGTTGTTCTTCGAAGGCCATTTCTTGAGAACAGCGGGAGCAGCAAAGTTCATTTGAATGCCATCGCCGAGGACAAGTAGCCGCATTCAAAGAACGCTTTTCGGTATCCGGAGATAACTTCCCAAATCAGCCGTGGTCCGGCCGAAGCGTCCATCATATCGCTGTTTACTGTGCCGGACCTGACGCGCGGCAGGCTTCGTTCAGGTCCGTGAGTGCAGCGCGAGACGTGCGAAGCAGGGCTACGGTCGCGCTTCCGAGGTCGGCATGACAAACACCTGGCCGGGATAGATCAGGTTGGGATTGCGGATCTGCTGCTTGTTTGCCTTGTAGATCGTGGCATAGCGCGTGCCCACGCCGTAGGTGACCTGGCTGAGGCGCCAAAGCGTGTCGCCACGGGAGACCGTGGTGGTCGCGATCTTCGGCACCACCACGGCGGAGGGCGAAGCTGCGTCCGACGCAACATTACCTCCAGCCGCTGCCAGTTGCGGCTGGCCGACGGCGGCAATGTCCGTCCGCCTGGGAGCGGTGGCCTGCGCCGTCACCGTGCCGGTCACAGCCTGGTCCGGAACATTGAACGGCACCTCGGCGCGCGCGCGCACGCTGCTTGAATTCGACTCCAGTTCGTCGACCCTGACGCGGTAATTGCCGGGTGCGACCCCTTCATTGATCGTAACCGCAAACCGGCCATCGCTGCCGGCCGTTACCGGTGCAACGAAACTGTCGTTCAGATAAAGCCTGACCGCAGCGCCGGCACGTGCGCGGCCGCTGACGTGGAACTTGCCGCCCGGCTCGATCTCGACCGCCTCCACGATCACTGCGCCAGCGGTCGCCTTTGAAGAATCCGTCTGAGACAGCACTACGGTGGGCTTGTTCGGCGTCATCAGCGCCACGACCGGCGCGTCGGTTGACTTGGGCTCGATCGCCACGGCGACGCTCTGCCTGGACATCGTCTGCTTGCCGCTGGAATCCCGGGAGCGCAGCGTCAGATCGTAAGTGCCGGGGGGAAGCTTCGGCGAAACCATGACGAACTGCCCGGACTTGTCCGCGACCGCGCGGTCGTGCACCTCGCCGTTTCGGAGCAGTTCCACCGTTGCGCCCGGTGTCGTCCGGCCGGCAATGACCGCGTCGCCCGACGGTTCGACCCGGGCAACGTCGAATTCCGGCACGCCGTCACCGCTCTCGGCCGGCAAGGGGGATCCGGTCAGGCCGCGGACCACCGCATTTGCCTGCGCTTCCGCCGCTGCGAGCGCAGCGGACTCCTTCGATTGCGGGCTAGCGGCAGGGGTCGAGGTCGCCGCCATTTTGGCTTCAACCGGCGGCTCGCGGCGGGCGTACTGGATCGCGAACAAAAGGGCCACGCCGCAGGCTGCAGCAAGCGCTATGTAGGGGACGGCCATTCGGCGCATCGATAGGGCAGTCATGATGTTCGTCCGCCTGGAAGGTCAATTCACTTCAGTATGATACCTCATTTCGATGGAATTGAATGCCTTTCAAGACCCCGCGTCGTCGGAGTTACCCACACTCGAAGCCCGGTGACGCATTTTGGCTTCACGGGGAACCTGTTGTCGTCCCGATTTGGGGCACAGGCAGCCTCGGCCAAACACCTAATTGGGCACCTTTGGCGTGGCCCGGGGACTGCCAGCGGGCGAGGCAGGGGTCTGGAATGTCGCCGACCGTTGCTCCCGATGCGAATCAATAACCGGGGACGGGACAGTTCGGTCACACCATCAGATCATGCAGCACATGGCTGACATCGTGCCTGTCATGGCCCGAAATGCCGCCGTGATCGTCGGACGCATGATGACCCGATGGAGACAGGTCGTCGAAGAAGGACCGATCTCCGCCAGATCCCTTGCCACTTCGATGGTGGCCCGTGGACGCCGCGATCTGATCCTCGTCTCCGTGGCTACTTACGTCCGAGGCTTCAGGACCGGAATGGCTGAAGTGGAACGACTCTCCAGGCCCGGACTTGCCGGCACCCCCTGAGCCAAACACTTCACGGGCGATCAAGGAGGGTTCGAAATCTGACGCGCCGCCGCCGTGCTTGTGCCCATTGCTGGATTCGCCCGAGTTCGAATGACGGTCGCCGTCGTCATGGTGGTGACGATCGGAATCATTCCGCGAGTCATCGTGTCTCGCATTCCACCACTTTCCATGGTCTTCGTGGTTCGATCGATCATTGGAGCGCGATTCGGAACGGTCCTCCGATATAGCGTGCGTTGGTGCTGCCCGGATATCGCCCTCCAGTGCCCGGACGTGTTCGATCAACTGCGGCGCGGCGCTATCGTTGTTCAGCCCGGTGGCGCCGGCCCCATGGTTGAGCACGGGAGTCCGCTCGGACACGACGTGACTTTCGGTCGGCACCGTCACTTCGCCGTCCTGCTGCGCGATCGGTTCTCCGCTCGCTGCGGTAACCGCCGCGTCGTCAACGGTGCTTTCGCTCAAATGGGCTTGCGCTTCCTCGGAACTGCTGCCGCCATCTGTTGTCGGCACGGCGTGGCTGCCGTCGACGGGTTGCGCGGAATCACCGCCGGTCCAATCGAACGTAGCCTCGTCAGCGGACATCGAGACCAGAGTAACGTCCGCGGTTGCGGCGAGTTCAGGGCTGGCCGGTTCGCCGGCGGCTGCCACGTGCACCGTCGCCGGCGGCGGGATGATGTCTGACGGATCGATGCTGGCGATCCCCTGCAGATGGATTTCCACGAGGCCGGAATCGCCAATCGTCAGGGGCCGATCTGTTGGGTTGACGTAGGCAATGGTTTCATTCGCCGCGCTGTCATAAAGCCAGGCGACGGTATGCGGCGGCACGAAGGTGCTCGTGGAAGTCAGTGTCAGGAACGAAAGCGCGCCGAGCGCCGATAGATCGATCCTGTCGGACCCGGATCTGAAATCCGAGACGACGTCGTACCGGGCGGCGTTGGAGTCTGCTGCGGACAGAAATACGAAGCGGTCGTCGCCATTGCTGCCGGTCAGGTAGTCGGCGCCATAGCCGCCGATGATGGTGTCGCAGCCATTGTTGCCGTTGATCGTATCGCTGCCCGAACCTCCATAGATCGTGTCGTCCCCGTCATTCCCCTTGACGGTGTCGTTGCCGGACCCTGCATAGATAAGGTCGTTTTTTCCCGTGCCGTTGACGGTATCGCCGCCGGCGCCGGCAAAGACCTTTTGACCGTGGTGGCCGCCTCCCGCGATGGAGTCGCTGCCGGGAGTTCCGTAGACGAAATGGCCGTCCGATATGACCTTCTTCCCCGTGGCCAGGTAGTCGAAATCATTTGGATCGGCGTCATTGCTGCCGTGAATCGTGACCGTTACCACCATCGGGGTGCCGTCCACGGTCCTGACCGTGAACGTATCGGTCAGCGTGTCGCCATCGTCGAGCGCCTGCACGTCGCAGTTCTTGTTGTCGAGCGTGTAGGTCCAGACGCCGTCCGCGGTCATCTTGAATGAGCCGTATCCGCCGTCGCTCTCCTTCGGGTAGCTGACCGCGATGAAGCTGTTGTCCGGATCGTCGACGTCGGTATCCGTGAGCGTGCCGGTTGCTTGCGCCGTGCCGTAGTCGTCAACGCCGGCCTCGGTGACCGCGCCGGTCTTGGTGCCGGAAATGATGGCAGCGTCGTTGCTGCCGTCGATGGTGATCGTCACCACCTGCGGGGTACCGTCGATGGTGGTTACCGTGAAGGTGTCGGTCAGCGTGTCGCAGGCGTTGAGCGCCTGCACCGCGCTGTTGCTGTCGTCCAGCGTGTAGACCCATACGCCGGCCGCCGTCATGGTGAAGGTGCCGTAGCCGCCATTGCTCGCCTTTGGCGTCGTGACCGCCGTAAAGGTGTTGGGCGCGTCGTCAATGTCGGTATCGGTGAGGGTGCCGGTCGCGGTCGGCTTGCCGTACTTGTCATAGGCGTGGCCGCCGGCCTCGGTCACCGCGCCGCATTTGGTGCCGGAAATGACGGCCGCGTCGTTGCTGCCCTCGATGGTGATCGTTACCACCTGCGGGGTGCCGTCGATGGTGGTCACGGTGAAGGTGTCGGTCAGCGTGCCGCCGACATTGAGCGCCTGCACCGCGTGGCTTTTGTCGTTGAGCGTGTAGATCCACGCGCCGTCCGCCGTCATCGTGAAGGTGCCGTAGCCGCCGGCGCTCGCCGTCGGTGAGTCAACCGCCGCGAAGCTATTGGACGCATTGTCGACGTCGGTATCGGTAAGCGTGCCGGTGACGGTCGGCGCGCCGTACTTGCTGCCGCCGTCCTCGATGACCGAGCCGGTCGTATCGCCGGAAATGACGGCGGCGTCGTTGGCGCCGTTGATGGTGACTGTCACGAGCTGCGGGGTGCCGTCCACCGTGGTCACGGTGAAGGTGTCGGTCAGCGTGTCGCCGACATTGAGCGCCTGGACCGCGTGATTGGCGTTGTCGACCGTGTAGACCCAGACGCCAGCCGCCGTCATGGTGAAGGTGCCGTAGCCGGCATTGCTCGGGGTCGGTGAAGTGACTGCCGTAAAGGTGTTGGGCGGATTGTCGACGTCGGTGTTGGTGAGTGTGCCGGTAGCGGTCAGCGGGGCGGACAGGATACTCACGGCGTCGCCGTCGCCGGCCTCGACCGTAGAGCCCGTCGTGTCGCCGGAAATGACGGCCGCGTCGTTGGTGCCGTTGATGGCGATCGTAAAGGTCTGATTGGCCGAAAGCGTGCCGTCCGACACCGTGACGGTGAAGTTTGCGGCCGTGGGCGCCGTCAGGGCATTGATGGCGTCATCGTCGGGGACGAACGTGAAGTCGCCGTTCGCGCTGTTGATGAAAAGCGTGCCGAAGGGACCGTCCTGCGATACGTCGAATGTCTCCCCGCCCACGACCGTGCTCCCGGCCGTGCCCCCGCTGATGCCGAAGGTGAGGGGAGCGCCGTTGGAACTGCTGGCGGCGAAAGTGCCCGAAGTTGCCGTGAACGTGTCGAACGCAATGGTGTCGACTTCGGTCGGTGCCAGAAAGGCACCGAATGTGGGCGGCGTCGGCGCCGGGGGCGGAATTTTCCCGATGATGGTCTCCGGAATTGACACAAAACTCGCCGGCAGAGGTGCGAGCGCGTTCTGCACCGGCTGGATACTGTCGTTCTGGATGAAGTTGATCGGCTGCACCGGCAGCGAATTGTCGGAGGGAGGCGTGCTCGACCCGGTCGAACCCACGCCCTTTGTGGAGGTGGAGAGCACCTCCTGCTGCGCTTCCTGCAGCTCCGCCATGCGCGCGGGAGAATTCTGGAGCTGATTCACAATGACCGAGGACCCCTGCGGTCGCAGGACAATGGTTACCCCGGGATCCTCGACCACGATGTGCCGCGGGACCGCTTCCTTGGTGACGAGCTCGAACGAGCCGTGCTCGAGGTCCTTGTAGGTGATGTTGCCGTCGTCCAGGAACGTGACGTTCGGGTCAGCGGCCTTGGCTTCTTTCCCCAGCGAAAAGGTCAGGGCCGTGAGCCACGCCAGCAGGCCGGCCTCGCCGCCAAAGCGCCTGCTTCGCGCGGCGGTGTCGTTCGCGCGCCTGGGGGCGTAAACGGCAGCAGTTTCAATGTGTCCGGTGGTATCGGCGAGCGGGGCCAAATCGGCCTTGCGTTCGTCGCCGGTCTCGGCGTGGGACCCAACCAGCATGGTACTCATCCCTGGCACTAGCCTCGCGCGCGGCGCGCTGCTTGGCCCGGGCGCTTGAGGTCAAACCATCCCGGCGCTGCCAGCCGGAGGCTGGTCGCCGAAACCCTCCTGAAAGAAGCCAAGGATAGCCAATCCCAATGTTCCCGGCTCTAGGCTCAAAAGGTGTAATACTTTTGAGCCAATGGCCGCTGATGAGCGCCCTTGACATAGTGGCTAATCGTGCTGGCGTTGATATCTGGTGGCCGGCCTTCGAAGGCGATCTTCTCGGGAAGGAGGGGATCATGGGTATGCATGCGCTTGCCGTATTGGTGACGGGGTTCGCTTTGACCGCAGCCGGATTCCTCCCCGGTTCCGCGCACGCACAGAGTGACGCCCCAAAGCCCGCCGTGCTGGAAGTCGCGGCCAAACCCATCGGAAAAGTCGTTGTCGCCACGGGTTCGGTCACCCTTGAACGGGCGACCGCGGTGGTCGTGCAGGCCGCTGCCTCCGGTCCGGCCGGTCAGGCCAAGGTCGGCGATCTCGTCTATCAGGGCGATGCGGTGGCGACCGGCGCCGACGGCAAGGTCGGCATCAATTTCACCGATGGCACGTCGTTCAATCTGTCGAGCAACGCGCGCATGGTCCTGAACGAGTTCGTGTACGACCCGGCCAGCACGTCCAATTCCACCTTGTTCAACCTGACCAAGGGAACCTTCACTTTCGTCGCGGGAAAGGTCGCCAAGACCGGCGACATGAAGATCGATACCCCCGTTGCCACCATGGGCATTCGAGGCACCACGCCACGCGTCGAGATTTCGGATGACGGGACCGTGAGATTTTCCACCCTCATCGAAGAAGGCAAGAGCAAGCTCACGAAAAAGGCGACAGCCCCGGCGCAGCAACTGGAGCAAAAGCCCGCGCGCAGGACGAATACCACCATCTGCCGGGGGTGCTAGGCGGTTGCGGGCGTCAGCCGTTTCGCTCGTGGCAACATCGGAAAGACCGTCATGGATTTTGGTGCAATCAGGCGCATGATCCACAGCCTGATTTATGGCTTGGCGCCGGTTCTCGTCTTGCCGCTGCTCGGGTCATTGGCAGCCGCGGAGAGCCCCAAGAGCGGCGACTATTTCAGGAACATCGAGCTGTGCAACGGTACCGGCCGCACCTCGTTCGCCGTCAGGATCGCCGGCTGCACGGCGCTGATCGATTCCGGCCAGGGCACGACGACGTCGCTCGCCATCGCCTTCAACAACCGCGGCAATGCCCATACCGCCAAGGGTGACTACGATCGCGCCATCCCGGATTTCGACAAATCCATCAAGCTCGATCCGACGAACGCCAAGCCTTTCAACAATCGCGGCGCGGCCTATTTGAGGAAGGGCGAATACGACCTCGCCATCCAGTCCTTCGACGAGGCGATCAAGCTCAAGCCCAACTATGGCGGAGCCTTTGCGAACCGCGCCGGGGCCTACCTGAAGAAGAACGAGTACGATCGCGCGGCGCGGGACTATGACGAGGCGGTTCGTCTCGAGCCCAACCGGGCGTCGGTGTGGGCCGGGCGTTGCTGGACCCGGGCCGTTCTCGGCTCGTTGCAGGAGGCGCTGGACGATTGCAGGCGCGCGCTGCAGCAGTCGCCGGATGACGCCGCCGCTCATGATTCACTCGGACTGATCCATCTGAAGATGGATCAGTTCGGCACGGCCATCGACGATTTCAGCTCGGCGCTGCGGTTCGATCCGAAGCTGGCGAGTGCGCTTTATGGGCGCGGGCTCGCCAAGCTCGGGAAAGGCGACGTCGCCGGCAGCAAGGCCGATATGACCGCGGCAAAGACCATCCGGGCCGAGATCGGTGACGACTTCACACGCTACGGCGTGAAGGCGCGCAACTGATCATTTCCGCCTTCGCTTACGCTTCGGCGTGACGAGCCGCCTTCGGGCGTTAGTCCAGCTTGACATTGGCCTCGGTCACGACCTTGCGCCAGCGCTCGACTTCCGCGGAGACCATCTTCGTGAACGCATCGCCCGTGACATCCGGGACGTCGGAGCCATTACGCTCCCAGGCTTCCTTGATGGCAGGAGTTTGCATCGCCTTCTGCAGTTCCTTGGTCATCTGCTGGATGACCGCCGGCGGCGTGTTCTTGGGAGCGAACACGCCGTACCAGGTCGAGACCTCGTAACCGGGCAGGCCCGCCTCGGCGGCGGTCGGAAGGTCGGGGAACGCCGGCACGCGCTTCGGTGCGGCGACAGCGAGGGCGCGCAGTTGCCCGGCCCTGATCGGGGCGGCCGACGAACCGAGCCCGTCGAACACGACCGGCACGTGGCCCGCAATGAGGTCCTGCATGGCAGGGCCGGCACCGCGGTAGGGCACGTGCTGAATGTTGGTCTTGGTCAGGATCTTGAACAATTCGCCGGCGAGATGGTGAGTGGTGCCGGCACCGGCCGAGCCGTAGTTCATTTTGCCGGGGTTGGCCTTGGCGTAGGCAATGAACTCGGCCAGCGTCTTGGCGGCGACCTTCTCGGGATTGACGACGACCACCTGCGGCGGCCGCGCGATCAGGGCGACCGCAACAAAATCCTTCTCGATGTTGTAATCGAGGTTGGGGTAGAGCGACGGTGCGATGGCGTGATGCGCCGCGCCCATGAAGAAGGTGTAGCCGTCAGGGGCGGCCTTGGCCGCGGCCGATGCGCCGACGGTGCCGCCTGCGCCGGCGCGGTTTTCGATCAGCACGCGCTTGCCCAACTGCGTATCGAGCTGGGCTGCGAGCGGGCGCGCAAAGGCGTCGGTGCCGCCGCCGGCCGCGAACGGCACGATGAAGGTGATGGGCTTGTCGGGCCAACTCGGGGCCTGAGCCTGGGCCGGGCCGGTCAGGACGGAAATGCCCGCCACGAGTGCAAACAGGGCGTACCTAACAACGCTTGGCTTCACGGCATTTTTCCTCCCGATATTGCAAGCTTGCATGACAAGGCTTGCGTCCGCGCATTGGCGGACCTTCATCTTTGTTGCCGCCTGATCCGGGGCGATGGCCCGGAACGGGCGGCGGTTGTCATCCAGTGTATGCAGGATGCCACGCCCGATCCACCAGAAATCGCCTTCGCACAAAGTCTAGGTGACGGTACCTATGGGCGCGCGTGTTTGCTTCCGGGTCGCCATGGAAACGCCGTAGATTGCAGGAGTGGACGCGGGTGGCATTGAACTCTGGTTCGGTCCGGGGAGCTTCTATTCTCCTGTCGGAGATGGCCCTGGACATAGGTTGGAAATTTGATTGTTTTCGCACCAGATCTCCGACGCCAAGGCGGGAATGAAGACGGAGGGCATCGCACGTGGCACGCGCGCCTTCACTTTCCTGATCTCCTGCAAGGCGAGGGCGAAAGAGGCGGCCCGGAATTGAGGAGCGCGCTGCGGCTGCGCGCGCATGCGGCAGTATGCGCATGAACATCCTGAAGTTATTCTAAGTCTAAGCGCAAAGGAGACCTTGAAGACCTCTATTGTTCCTGTTCCAGCGCACTTGATCTGTGGACGTTGCGTTAGAGTTCCTCCAGACATTGTTTCGAATTGGAAAAGCGGGGGACAAGGAACACAAATGTCGGGTGACGATTTGCGGCAACGGCTTTCCGACCCGCCGCTTAGAATATTGAACAAGCTTCCTTTCGCCGGAAAGCTGATGATCGTGGCACGGAACGACGGCGTAACCCATGAGCGCATCGGCCATATCGAAAGGCTGGAGAAACAGGCCGACCGGGTCTTCTGCATCGGTCAGGCCCATAACTGCAGCATCGATCTGGCGTCCATCTCATCGGTTGTCATCGATCGCACGGCGCGAATGAAGGACAAGGTCCTCCCCAAGCTCGAATTTCAGAACGCCGCTGATGAAACGCTGTTTACGGTGGTGAGCCTGGACAACGGAGAAAAGTTCGACACCGGCTTTGCTTCGTTCGCCGGCGTTCCGGTCGCTGTGCCGGACAAACAATCCACGGAGGCGTCGCAGCTCTCCAGCGATGATCCTGCCTTTCAGCCTTTGCGTGCGGCGATCGAAGCCGGGATTGAAATCGAAATTCAGATGCGGCGGCCGGGACTGGATCAGCGCTGGCGCGGCATGGTTCCGGCGATCAATCCCGCCATGGGGTTCATCAACTTGATCGCCGCCGATTTCCATCTGCATTTGCGCGCCGGGGCCGTCGCGCACTGGCGCAGAGCCGAGATGAATGACGATGTCGAACTGGCTGCTATCGGTAAAGGCGGCGAACCGCTGGGCCTCGTTCTGGTCGGACCAGCGCAGGCCTTCGGAATGTCCTGATGTCTTCAGGTCAGGACTCGCTGGCATTCGAGCATCCACTCGGATCATGGATCGATCCGTCGAACGGACGTCAGATTGACGAGGTCAAGCTGATGCACGAAATGGCCGAGCGCCAGGTCGTGCTGCTGGGTGAAACCCATACGGTGGCCGAGATCCATCGCTGGCAGCTTCACGTTGCGACCATCATCAGGTTCATCAGGCGCAACGTTGCGGTCGGCTTCGAGATGTTTCCGCGGCGCGTCCAGCCCGTTCTCGACGAATGGGTTGCGGGCGAACTCGACACCCAGCAATTCCTCGACAAGGTCGAATGGAAGAACGTCTGGGGTTACGATCCGCAGCTCTATTTGCCGCTCTTCCACTTTTGCCGGCAGCAGCGGGTCCCGATGCTGGCGCTCAATTGCAATCGGCCGCTGGTGACGCGCGTCGGCAAGGACGGATGGGATGCCGTCCCGGAAGAAGAGCGCGATGGATTGAGCCCCGCCGCCGAGGCGACCGTTGCCTATCGCGAATATCTGTTCGGCCTCGGGCTCAATCGCGCGCCGACAGCGCCGGTATCGGCGATGGATCCAAAACTCGATCGATTTATCCGCGCCCAGCAGACCTGGGATCGCGCCTTTGCCTGCAACATTACGCGGGCGCTGGTGCAGCCCGACCCGCCGCTGGTCATCGGCATCATCGGCAGAGGCCATCTCGAATACGGTCACGGCACGCCGTATCAACTCCGAGATCTGGGCATCGCGTCTGTAGCGGTGTTGCTTCCCGCGAGGGACTCGCTGAACGAGGCCGCCCCAATCAACGGAATTGCGGACGCCATCTTCACACTCGTCGAACCGGACCCTGCGTCCGCACCTTGAATACTTTGCCAAAGGGAACGAGAGATTAGAAGAAGACTAAGTATAAAACTTCCCTACAAGTAATGTAGTTCCAATCAGGCCCAAATGAACTCGGAATTGACGCGTTATAATTGACTCTAATGCTTCGTAATACGAGATCGTCCCCCGGAATTATTGTTCTGTTCTTTGGGGGGTGTGATGAAGAAGATGACCTTGGCCAGCGCCGGGGCAGGGTGGCGTACTGCAATCCTCGCGGCTGCATCGACGATAGCTCTCACGGCGCAGGCGAATGCGCAGTCGGCCGAGGAACAACGCAAGCGCAATGAGGCGGGGGCCCGAATCGCGGCCAGCTACGGCATCGACCTCGACACCATCACCGCCTATGCCGACCGCAATGCGCGGCAGGCGCTCGATCTTCCCCAGAACGTCACGGTCATCGGACGCCAGGAGCTTGATGAGCGCATGGTGCGCGACGTTCAGGACCTGGTTCGTTATGAACCAGGCATAACGGTCGCCAAGACGACCGCCGGGACCGATCCGTTCGGCAACCTTGCCGGGTTCACCATTCGTGGCGTTTCCAACAACCGTGTGCAGATGATCGTCGATGGCACCCGCGTGATCGAAAGCATCGTCGACGGGAATCGCGACTTCGTGAACATGGCGAACCTGAAGGCGGTGGAGATCATCCGCGGACCGGCCGGCGTGATGTGGGGCGCCGACGCGCTGGGCGGCGTCGTTGCCTTCGTCACCAAGGATCCGGAGGATTACCTGAAGGGCCGCAAATTCGGAGGCCAGCTCGATGCGGCTTTCGACTCCTACGACAACAGCTTCTTCAAGACGGGTACGAGCGCGGTGCGCTTCGGCGATTTCTCGGCGATGATCTCGCTATCGCAACGATCCTACAACGAGGGAACGCTCAGCAAGGCCCGGGCCGACGGTGGCATCTATGGCTGCCCGCGGAATCCGGAAGCGATCCGCTGCGACAAGCTGAATCCGCTCGATGGCAGCGACTACGATATTCTCAGCAAGCTGGTGTGGACTCCGGACAAAGAGCACGAGGTGAAGCTGACCGGTGAGATGCTGAGAAGGGACGCAACGGTCGACCAGCGCTTTGACCTCGGCCTGCAGAGCACGGGCATACGGAACCTCAGCTACATCCGCGACCAGGTTCAGACCCGCGAGCGCTTGACGCTCGCGCATCGCTACACGCCCAATCTCGGATGGCTGGACCAGGTCAAATGGCAGGTATCGCACTCGCCGCAGGAGCGGGATTTTACCGGAGTCAGAAACCGTCGCCTTGCCAATGGCCAGAATGACCGGCTCGACTTTCTGCTGAACTACAAGGAAAAGTTCACGGAAGCCGATCTTCAGATGAATTCGTCCTTCAAGACCTTCATTGCCACCCACAAGCTCACCTACGGGGCATATGCGAGCGTCGCGGACACGGACTACCAGCGCCGCGACATGACGACCAATCTGACGACCGGAGCCGTCACGGTGGCCAACGCCGGCGGATTCAATTTCGCCAATGCCACGACCCGGCGCATCGACGGCTTCATTCAGGACGAGATCCTGCTTCTCAACGACAGGCTCAGTCTGACGCCGGGCGTCCGGTATGCCACCTACGATCTCGATCCGCGGCCAAACCCGTTTTATGTCGTCAGGCCGGGCAACGAACCAAAGCAGATTCAGAGCGAAAAGCTCGTCAAGCAGGCGGGTGCCGTTTACAAGGCCACCGAAAACATTTCGCTGGTCGGCCGTTATGCGGAGGGCTTCAAGATGCCGACCTCCCAGCAGCTTTATACGTCGCTGCCGAATGTGGGCGTCAATCAGGACCTCGTCCCGAACGCGAGACTCCGGCCCGAGCAGGTCAAGAGTTATGAGGCCGGCATACGCGGCCAGTTCAGCCGGGGTTACTTCACTGCGACCGTGTTCAAGGCCGACTACACCGACTTCATTCAGAATTTTGTACCCGTCCCCAGTGCCAACTTTCCTGGCTTCAACGACTTGACCTACCAGAACCTCTCCAGCGTGAAGCTCTGGGGCGTTGAACTGGCGGGTGAGTTTCGTTTCCACGAAAACTGGACCGCAAGCGCGTCGCTTGCCTATATCGAAGGAAAGCAGAAGTTTGACGCCGCAAGCCCCGTGGTCGCGTTCGACAGCACGACGCCATTCTCGGGCGTGTTCGGACTGCGCTACAGCGATCGGCCCAACGGTTTCGATGCGCAGCTGATATCGACCTGGGCAAGCGACGTGCTGTCGCGCAGCTCGCCGCTGCTCTACCGGCCCGACGGATACATCGTGTTCGACGCCATCGTCGGCTGGTCGCCGCAGTCGGTGCCGGGCCTGACATTGCGCGGTTCGATCCTCAACCTGGCCGACACGCGGTACTTCGCTTCGCTCAACGGCACGACAACCTACAACACCGTGCCGACCACTGCGGTCGCAATACTAAATCCGCTCGAACTGAGGACCGCGCCGGGCCGAACCTTCAAGGTCGGCGCCAACTACGCATTCTGAAGCGCCGCTTTGGAGAATGTGCGGAGCAGGATGATCTGCCGTCCTGTCCGCTTTGAGAAGGTCAAACTGATCGAATGCGCAAGATCCTGAACGCGATCTGGCGGCTGCTCCGCATGGCCGCTGGCGGACCTTTTCGCTGGGCAGGCTTTGCCCTGCTTGCCTTCATCATCGGCTGCCAGATTGCGAGCATCCAGATCACCCTGCGGCTGACCCAGTGGAGTGCGGACTTCTACAACGCGTTGCAGCGTCTCGATGCATCCGCGGCCGTGACGCAGGTCGGAATCTTTGCCGCCCTGATCGGAACGTCGGCGGGCTTGCATCTGGTCGGATCATTCACTCGGCAGCACCTTCAAATCCGCTGGCGGCGAAGGTTGACGGATGCGGTGCTGGACAGGTGGCTGCCGGCCAAGGCTTACTGGTTTCTGCAGCCGTCGCTCGGCGGCGCCAGCATCGACAATCCGGACCAGCGCATTGCGGAGGATTGTCGCGAATTCGTCGAGTCGATCCTGACGAAGGTGCTGGATTTCCTGATGAGCCTGATCGGGCTCGTTTCCTTTGTCACGCTGCTCTGGCAACTCTCCACTTTTCCGCTTTCGTTCGAACTGTTCGGGGTCGCGTTCGAGATTTCCCGCTACATGGTCTGGGCGGCTCCGATCTACGTGGCGATAGCGACCGGACTGACGCATGCCCTTGGCCGTCAGATGCCGGGCCTGCTTGCGGAGCAACAAAAACGCGAGGCGGATTTTCGGTTCGCCTTGATGCGCCTGCGCGAGAACGCGGCTGCCGTCGCATTGTCGGGTGGCGAGCAAAGCGAGCGGCGCGTACTCGATCATCGCTTTCAGGCGCTCGTCGGCAACTGGCGCAGGGTAATCGCCCGTGAATTTATCTACGGCTTGTTCCAGAGACCCTATTTCCAGACCGTCCTTAGAATCCCGATGTTCATTGCGCTACCTGCCTTTCTCGCCGGGAAGGTAACGCTCGGCGGCCTGATGCAGGTCGCGTCGGCTTTCCAGAACGTGGTAACGACGCTGTCGTGGTTCGTCTTCAACTACAAATTCGTCTCCGACCTCGTCGCGACGACAAAGCGGATTCAGCGGTTTCTGGACGAGATCGATGGCGTGGGGGCGCTCGAACGTCCGCTCGACATAACGCGGTCATCGGACGGCGTCTTGCGGATGCGGGACGTGTCGATCTTCACGCCGGACAAGCGGCCATTGCTCCGGATCGGCGATATTGCGATCAACAAGGGCGATATTGTCTGGCTCAGCGGGGCGTCAGGACTGGGCAAGAGCACGCTGCTGAAGGCGCTCGCGGGCTTGTGGACCTTCAGCGAAGGCCGCATTGAGCTTCCCGAGGGGCATCTGTGCTTCATGCCCCAGCAGGTGTACATGCCGCTGGCGCCGCTCGTTGCCGCAGCCGCCTATCCTTCCGAACCGGACAGCGTGGCGCCCGGCACCATCGAAAGCCTGCTCCGAAAGACAGGGCTGGGGCACAGGCTCGATGCTGGAAACGAGAGTGCCGCTGATCTTTCCGTCGGCGAACAACAGCGCCTCGCGCTGGTACGGCTGATCCTGGCCAGGCCGGATTGGGCATTTCTCGACGAAGCCACGAGCGCGCTCGATGTCGAAACCGAAAAGCAGGTGATGTCGCTGCTGCGGGCCGAATTGCCGGATACGACATTCGTTATCGTGGCGCACCGGGAGCCGCAGGGCCTTGGGTCCGTACGTAACGTTCCACTTGGCGTCGGACCGTGTGCGCCGGCCGACACCGCGGCTTCGGGCTACCTCGTGCGGGCGTGAGCCGTCTGGGCATTCCAGCTGCTCCAGCTTACGCTGGCGAGGCTTCGCTGGTCGGTCGCAAGCGGGCGCCGGGTCTGCCGCTCATAGGCAGCGACGATGTGCTGGGACTGCCTGATCTTCTGCTGTAGTTCGGCAATCGCTTTCTGCGTCTTGCCGGTCGTGGCCGATTGCGCCGGCTGGCCCAGCGTGAACCTGTTGGGCTCGAAATCCTTCAAGGTCTCGCGAAGCTTCCTGAGCTGGGCGCGGTGCCACGCAATGGCGCTGTCGCTGTCTACCGGCATGCTAACCCTCCTGATTCGCTGCCGAATCTAGCACGCATGGGGCAAGTTGGGCCAAGCCCCGCCGCTTTGGCCTGTTGACCGGAGCCATCGCCGGGCGCCTTCGGTTCCACGAACCTGTTCGATCGTCCCCGATTTCGACCCCATTTTGCCACCGAAGCGACTGCGGGCGAGCTTTCAAACAACAAACTTGCGTGGCGATCTGTGACAAGCGCGGTCCCTTTTTATCACCCCGGCGGAGCCTGATCTCCCGCCCGGTGAAATGGAGCGTGCGATGAGCGAAGTAGAGTTCGACCAGATGATCGATGCCGTGCGCAAGGAGATCGCGCTGCCTTCGGTCGAGGGCGCGTTGGCCGCGTTGAGGGTTGTCGATGGGGCGAAAGCCGTGGATCGGGATCGCCCGGCCCGGCGTCGCGTAACTTCCACGATCCGGATCCGCCGCGTCGGCGAGGGGCAAAAACGCTACAGGTGACCAGATGGAGAAGTCGGTCTTCGAAGTCGTAAAGGCGCCGCTCGGCTGGTCGGTTTTCGCCGACAACGTCAAGATCGGCGGCATCTATGACTCCCGAGGCGCCGCGCTCGAAGCCGCCGCCCTGGCCGCATCCTACACCGTCAGCGACGGCGGAGCCGTGCAGATCATCGTGCCGGGCGCCGAGCAAGAACGACCGCGATGGGGGATGGCGTTCGACGTGGCGACGGCCGTTCTGCCGTCGAAGGCCGCGCGCTAGTTTCGGGTATGGTCGGAAGGCCTTTTCATTTCACATCGTCGAACGGCGACACCGCGGGACTGCCAACGCGCATCCGCTTGATGCGGCGTACCGCCATCGGCGTGCCGTCGGACTGATACTGCAACTCGTAACTTTTGCCATTCCTGTCGATGGCGGTGCAGGAAATGCTGGTAAGCTCCAGCGTCACGAAATTGCCGACCTGCCTGCAGAGGCCGGTGGCCGGTTCGATCGCCGGCACCGGCAGGCCATCGGCTTTCGGACGATCCTTGGATTTCAGCAGCATCCGGTCGATCGGCAGCTCGTAGACGTTGGCGTCTGGCCTTCGCCCGTTGTCGCCGGAAAACGTAATGATATGGCTGTCGTCCTTGGGGTCATTGATCGCGACCGTGAAGTTTGCCCTGCCTTCCTCGGTCTGGAAGAAAGCGACGGCCCGGCAGGGGAGATCGCGTCCGCCGACCTTGAGCGTCCTGCACTTGCCCGACATCATCGCGAAGATGATGGTATCGGGTTGCTGCCGCTGCAGCTCATCCGAGGCAAAGGCCGGCATCGCAATGAGAAGGGTGGCAAGGGCTAGGGCCTGCGAGGCGCGCTTGGTCATGTTCGGGTGATAGGACATCGGGCGCTGTGTGACCAGAGTGTCGCAAGGTTCCGGCGCGAGCATCAGGACAAGAGTGCGCCGGTTTTGTGGTGAGCAACGCAATCAGAAATCGAGCGGCGCATTATCGACCACTTCCTTCATGACGAAAAACGTCCGGGTCTGGCGGACGCCCGGAAGCGCGATGAGCTGCTCGCCGTGGATGCGGTTGAAGTCCTCCATGTCTCCGACGCGGATTTTCAGGAAATAGTCGAAATCGCCGGCCACCAGGTGGCAATCCAGCACGAATTTGAGTTGTGCAATCGCCCGCTCGAACGCCGCAAAGCTCTCTGGCGTGGACCGGTCGAGCACCACGCCGACCATGACCAGCGCCCCTTTGCCGACCTTGCGCGGCGCGACCATTGCCCGCACCTGGCTGATATAGCCCTCGTCGAACAGGCGCTGGGTCCGGCGATGACAGGTCGCAGCGCTGACGCCGACCATTTCGGCGAGCTCGGCATTGGTCAACCGGCCGCTATTCTGTAGCAATCGCAACATCTTGAGGTCGACGCGGTCGAGCCGGCCAGCCATGAAAGAATCTTTCTTGTTTTTGTCTGACGTCGGATGAAATCCTAATGAAAGGCTACACTTGTGCAATAATCTTGTAGTTCCTGCGCTGATTTGGAGAGCACCTTTCCAGCGGCGGGTGCTAGGTCGTTTCCCCGAGACCGGGACCATCAACGGGGATGACCATGCTGGAGAAATTCGAACGCTATCCGCTCACGTTCGGGCCGACCCATATCGAGAAGATGGAGCGGCTGACGCGGCACCTCGGCGGCAAGGTCGAGCTCTATGCCAAGCGCGAGGACTGCAATTCTGGCCTCGCCTTCGGCGGCAACAAGCTGCGCAAGCTCGAATACATCGTCCCCGACGCGATTGCCTCCAATGCCGACACGCTGGTCTCGATCGGCGGCGTGCAGTCCAACCACACCCGGATGGTTGCAGCAGTAGCGGCCAAGATCGGCATGAAGTGCCGCCTGGTCCAGGAAAGCTGGGTCCCGCACGAGGACGCCGTCTATGACCGGGTCGGCAACATCCTGCTCAGCCGCGTCATGGGCGCCGATGTCCAGATGGTGGACGAAGGTTTCGACATCGGCATTCGCCAGAGCTGGGAAGACGCGATCGCAGATGTGAAGGCCAAGGGCGGCAAGCCCTATGCGATCCCGGCAGGTGCCTCCGTGCACAAATATGGCGGGCTCGGCTATGTCGGCTTCGCCGAAGAGGTCAGGGCGCAGGAGAAGGAACTCGGCTTCGCCTTCGACTACATCATTGTCTGCACCGTCACCGGCTCCACCCATGCCGGCATGCTGGTCGGCTTTGCCAGGGACGGCCGTGCGCGCAAGGTGATCGGAATCGATGCTTCCTTTACGCCGGCGCAGACAAAAGCCCAGGTGCTCGACATCGCCCGCAACACCGCCGGTCTCGTCGAGCTCGGCCAGGAGATCGTCGAAGACGATGTCGTCCTGATCGAGGACTACGCCTATCCCGCCTATGGCGTCCCGTCGGAGGAGACCAAGGAAGCCATCCGGCTGTGTGCGCGTCTCGAAGGCATGATCACCGATCCGGTCTACGAGGGAAAATCCATGCAGGGCATGATCGACCTCGTGAACAAGGGCTACTTTCCTGCGGGATCGAAGGTGCTCTACGCCCATCTCGGCGGCGCGCCCGCGATCAACGGGTATGGATATGCTTTTCGTAATGGATGAGCGGCGCGCGGAGCTTACGCGTCCGCCGCTCGCACCAGCGCGATCAGCTCATCCCCATAGTGTTCGAGCTTCTTGTCGCCGATGCCGGGAATGTTGCGGAGTTCGTTGAGCGTCGAAGGCCGCGCGGCGGCGATGCCGTCGATGGTGGAATCGTGCAGCACGACATAGGCGGGCACGTTGCGCTGGCGCGCGATTTCGGAGCGCCACGCCCGAAGTGCTGCCTGCAAAGGCGCGTCGGCGGGTTTGGTCGTGGTGCGCGGCGCCAGGTCGCCGCGCCTTGATTTGTCGCGGCTGGCGCGGATGCGCGTGCCCGGTGCCGCTTCGCGCAGCATGATCTCGGTCTCGCCTTTCAGGACTCCGCGCGCACTCTCTGTCAGCTTCAGCGCGTTGAAGACCTCGCTGTCGGCGCGCAGATGGCCCATGGCGACCAGCTGGCGGATCACGGCGCGCCATTGCTTCTCGTTGAGCTCACGGCCGATGCCGAACACGGACAGCTTGTCGTGGCCGAACTGGGTGACCTTCTCGGTCAGGCGGCCGATCAACACATCGATCAGGTGCATGGCGCCGAATCTCTGACCGGTGCGGTAGGCGCAGGACAAGAGTTTCTGCGCAGCGACCTTGCCGTCGCGGAGCTGCGGCGGCGACAGGCAGTTGTCGCAATTGCCGCAAGTGGTGCCCGTGACCTCCTCGCCGAAATAACCTAGCAGGCGGCTGCGCCGGCAGCCGGCGGTTTCCGCCAGCGCCACCAGCGCGTCGAGCTTGCCGATCGACACCCGCTTGAATGCCTCGGATCCGGTGGATTCGTCGATCATGCGGCGCTGCTGCACGATGTCGGAGAGGCCGTAGGCCATCCAGGCGCTGGAGGGCTTGCCGTCGCGCCCGGCACGGCCGGTTTCCTGATAATAGGCCTCGATGCTCTTCGGCAGATCGAGATGCGCAACGAAGCGAACGTCCGGCTTGTCGATGCCCATGCCGAACGCGATGGTGGCGACGATCACGACGCCGTCCTCGTTGATGAAGCGATCCTGGTTGCGGGCGCGCACGCTGGAATCGAGGCCGGCGTGATAGGGCAGCGCCGGTATGCCCGCATTGGTGAGCGCCGCGGCGATGTCCTCGACCTTGGCGCGCGACAGGCAATAGACGATGCCGGCGTCGCCCGCGTGGCGTTCGCTGATGAAGGCCTTGAGCTGGGCCGGCGCGTTCTGCTTCTCGACGATCTCGTAACGGATGTTGGGGCGGTCGAAACTCGCAACGAAACTTGGCGCGCCGGCAAGTCCGAGCCGCGCGACGATTTCCTTGCGCGTCATTTCGTCGGCGGTCGCCGTGAGCGCAATGCGCGGCACGTCGGGAAAGCGCTCCGCAATCACGGACAGGCCGATGTACTCGGGGCGGAAATCATGTCCCCATTGCGACACGCAATGCGCTTCGTCGATCGCAAACAGCGCGATATTGGCCTGTCCCAGCAAGGCAAGGCAGCGCGGCGTCAGCAATCGTTCGGGGGCGACGTAGAGCAGGTCGAGGTCGCCGGCCAGCAGCCGGCGTTCGACTTCGGAAGCCTCGTTAAACGACAGCGTCGAGTTCAGCACCGCCGCGTTGACGCCCGCCTCCAGCAACCCCGCGACCTGGTCGCGCATCAGCGCGATCAGCGGTGACACCACGATGCCGCAGCCCTCGCGCAGCAAGGACGGCAATTGATAGCACATCGACTTGCCACCGCCCGTCGGCATCAGCACCAGGCAGTTTCCGCCGTCGGTAACGTGCCGGACGATTTTCTCCTGTTCGCCGCGGAAGGCCGGCAGGCCGAACACCGAGTTCAGCACCGACAGCGCATCGGGCGCGCCGTCGCGCTGGCGGGTTGCGGGCGCCGACACTACTGATAGCTCGCCACGATATCGGACACCGCGCGCTCGAGCTGCTTTGCCGTCGAGCACTGGCGGACGACGGTGCAGAAGGTCGAATAACGCGGCATCTCCGAATCGCCCCAGCCCCAGGCCATGCGGCCTTCGGGGTTGAGCCACACCAGCCGCTTCGACCGCTCGCCGATGCGGCGCAAAATATCCGCGCGGGGATCGAGGTTGTTGCTGCGGGCGTCGCCGAGCACGATCACGGTCGTCTGCGGCGTGATCGCGCTCATCCAGCCGTGCTCGAAATCGTCGAAGGAGTTGCCGTAGTCGGACGAGCCGAAGCCGACCTTGGACATGATCTCGGCCATCGCCTCTTCCGGCGACTTCGATTCCAGGATGTCGCTGACCTCGATCAAATGGCCGGAGAAGGCAAACGAACGGACGTCGTCGACGACCTCGTGCAGGCTGTGGATCAACAGCAGGAAGAAATCCGAAACTCGCGCCACAGAGCCCGAGACGTCGCAGAGCGCAACGATCTTCGGCCTGTCGCGGTGCCGCCGCTTCCATGCGGTGAGAAACGGAACTCCGCCCCACGCCGCGTTGCGCCGGATCGTCCGTCTCACGTCGAGATGGCCGCGGCGCTGACGCTTGCGCGGCTTGCTGTAGCGTTCGCGCAGGCGGCGCGCGATCTGGCGGATCAGATTGCGCATCTGCGCGACCTGCCGCGGCTCGATCCGTGACAGCGGCGCGTTGCGCAGGATGTCGTTGCGCAGGTTTTCCGCTTCCTCGCGCCCGTAGAGCATCAGCGCCTGCGAGACCGTTTCACGCACCGTGCCGCGCAGCCCGTCCAGCGCGTTGGTCAGCCGCTCCGCCAGCGCCGGGTCCGTCGCCGTCAGATTGTCGAGATCGTCGCGCAGGCGCTGGATCCCCATCTGGTCGAGAATGCGCCCGGAGAAGATGCCGCGCTGAGTGAAATAGCGGATGTCGGACAGCGAGGCGGCGCTCGCCGCGTTGGCGATCGCAGCCGAAATCTGGTTGCGGTCCTGCGCCAGCAGCATTTGCGCGAGCTGGCCGAGCCCTTCGGCCTGCTCGCCATCGCCGCTGTTGTCTTCGGACGAATCGGAGGAGGGGCTGGAGCCTGATTGGTCCTGTTCGTCCGCCTTGCCGTCCTCGGGCGGGGCCTGCGGTTCCGGCTGATCGAAGAACAGGTCGAAGCAGTCGCCGAGCGCCTTCTTCTCGTCCTGCGTCTTGGCCAGCGTCAGCAGGAACGTATCGCGCAGCACCGTCCGGTCGGCAAAGCCGACCTTGGACACGGCGCGCATCGCGTCGATGCTCTCGGCCGGCGAGAGTCTCACGCCCGCGCCCCGCGCCGCACGAAAGAAGCGATGCAGGTTCTCTCTCATTCCGGTGTCACCCGAAGACGTTCTGACGCGAGACCTTGGCAATGAAGGTGGAGACCTGGGGCATCGCCGCCTCGATATCCGCCTCGTATTTCAGGAGAACGTTCAGCGTGTCCTTGACCACCTCGTGGCCAAGCTCCGGCGCCTGCAGCAGCACCAGCACGCGGGCCCAGTCGATGGTCTCGCTGACCGACGGCAGCTTCTTCAGGTCGAGCGTGCGGATCTCGTGGATGAAGCCGACCATCTGCCGACGCAGGTTCTGCGAGATGCCGGGCACCCGGCTCTCGACGATGCGCTCCTCGAGCTTCTGTTCGGGGAAGCCAATGTGAAGATGCAGGCAGCGCCGCTTCAGCGCGTCGCCGAGATCGCGTTCGCTGTTCGAGGTCAGGATCACCGTCGGCGGCGCGACGGCCACGACGGTTCCGAGTTCCGGAATGGTCACCTGGAAATCGCTGAGGATTTCCAGCAGCAGCGATTCGAATTCGGCGTCCGACTTGTCGATTTCGTCGATCAGCAGCACGCAGCCGGCGGGCTGTTCCAGCGCCTGCAGCAGCGGCCGCGGCTCGACGAATTCCTTGGAAAAGAACACGTCACCGAAATCGTGCAACTGGTTCAGCGCCGCCTCGAGCGTCGGCGCGCCGCCCAGCACTTCACCGAGCTTGTCCTTCAGGATCTGCGTGTACAGCAGCTGCTTGGCGTATTTCCACTCGTAGAGCGCCTTCGCCTCGTCGAGCCCCTCGTAGCACTGCAGGCGGATCATCTTCAGGCCGCGCCAGGCGGCGATCGCCTTGGCCAGTTCGGTCTTGCCGACGCCGGCGGGGCCTTCGACCAGGATGGGCTTTTCGATCTGCTGCGCCAGGTAGACCGCGGTCGCGATCTGCCGGCTCGCGATGTAGCCTTGCGCCGCAAGTCCGCTTTCCACTGCCTCGATAGAGGCCAACGGCCGATTTTCAGCCACGGGGTTTCAACTCCGAATTCGGTGATTTCGGAATGTTCTGCCTGCGTTCCCGGCAAAGAACAAGCGCCGTTTGGGCATAAGGCGCGCGCAAATTTGGGTTTTTCCGCCTAGCGCAATGTCAGCCCGGTTGCCGCTTCCAGATCCGTGATCGCCTGCGCGGCGTTGACCACCTTGATCGTGGTCATGCCCATCTCGCGCGCGGGCTTCAGGTTGACGCCGAGGTCGTCGAGATAGACGCAATTCTTCGGGTTCACCTTCAGCGTCTCGACCATCATCTGGTAGATGCGCGGATCGGGCTTTCGCAGGCCGATCTTGGCCGATTCGATGACGTGATCGAACAGCACCATCACTTCGGCGACATAGAGCGAACGGCCGCTGTGGCTGCCGATCGCGTTGGCGGGCAGGTTGTTGGTGATGCAGCCGGTCTTGAATTGCGCCTTCACGCGCTTCAGCGCCTCGACCATTTCAGGGCGCAGGTCGCCCGAGAGCAGCGGGAGCACGTCCTTGCCGCGAACTTCGGCGCCGAGCGCGCGGGATTCGGTTGCGAACAAATCGTCAAAGGCGTGGATGTCGACCTCGGCGCGCTCGAATTTCGCCCAGGCGTTCTCCAGATGGTTGGCGGCGTTGGTACGCCGGATGATGTCGGCGGGCAGCCCGCGCTCGGTCTCGAACCGCGTGAACGCCTCGAACGGCGACGTCGTCAGCACCCCGCCGAAATCCCAGATCACCGCTTCGACCATCGTTCCCTGCCTGAATGGAATGTGTTGGGGCAGCGGCTAACACGGAATGTGCGCCCGAACCAGCCCGATCCGCCGCTTGGCGATATGCGCGGCGCGGGCTATTGCTGCGGCGATGAAGACCCTGCCTCGCCTGATCGCCGTCCTTTCCCTGCTGTCGTCCGTTCCCGCCCACGCCATCGTCGGCGGCGGCGCGCCACAGGCCGATGGCGTGGCGCGCTCGGTCGTCACCATCGTGGGTTCACGCGGCAATTTCTGCACCGGAGCCCTGATCGCGCCAAACCTGGTGCTGACGGCGGCGCATTGCGTGCCGCTCGGCGCCGAATACAGGATCGTCGAATACGGGCCTGACCGGCAACCGAAATTGCAGGATGTGAAACGGGTCGCCATTCATCCGGGCTTCAACATGCAGGCCATGTCGGGCCACCGCGCCACCGCCGATGTCGCGCTGCTGCAATTGGGCGCGACCGTCAAGGGCAAGACGCCATCCGTGCTTGGATTGCCGAACATCCCGATCAACGTCGGCAGCCGCTTCACCATCGCCGGCATCGGCGTAACCGTACGCGGCGACGGCAAGAGCGGCGGCACGATCCGCGTCGCTGCGCTGGTCGCAACCGGCAAGCCCGGCACGCTGCAGATCCGCCTGGTCGATCCGATCGGACGGGGCTCGCGCGACGGGTTGGGGGCCTGCACCGGAGATTCCGGCGGACCTGTGTTCGAGGACAAGGAAAGCGGGCCAGTGATCGTCGGTGTCGTGAGCTGGTCGACAGGGCCGAACGGCAGCGCGGGCTGCGGCGGCATGACGGGCGTCACGCCGCTGACGCTTTATCGCGAGTGGATTCTGCAGACCGCACGGCAGTGGGGCGCGGGGTTGTAGCTATGTCCGTCGTCCCTGCGAACGCAGGGACCCATACCGCGTGATCTATCGATAGGGCCGTGTGGCTGACGCCCCGGTAACGCAACTAGGTTCGGTGGCTATGGGTCCCTGCGTTCGCAGGGACGACATTGACCACTGAGCCAGCCGCCTAATGCTTCGCCGCCTTGTTGGCGGCGGCATTGTTCAGCACGATTAGCCCATCGACGGCGACGCCGACCCTGCTGTTGATCAGGAACGGATTGACGTCGATCGAGGCGATGCGGCTGCCGGCGTCGGCCATCAGGTTGGAGAGCCCGACCAGTGCCTTCACGGCGGAGGCTTCGTGCAGCGCGGGCTTGCCTCGGTAGCCCTTCATCTTGACGCCGGCCTTGGTCTTGCCGATCAGCTGCTTCGCCTCGGCTTCGTCCAGCGGCGCGCCGGCCAAAGCAACGTCCTTCAACAGCTCGATATCGACGCCGCCGGTGCCGAACAGCACCACCGGGCCCATCTCGGCATCGAGCGAGGCGCCGACCACGAGTTCGAGATCGGCCTTGACCTGCTGCGCTATCAAGATGCCTTCGAGCTTCGGCTTGCCCTTGAGCTTCTTGACCCGCGCCGTGATGTCGTTGAACGCCTTCTTTACCTCGGCGGCGTTGCTGAGGTTCAGCACCACGCCGCCGATGTCGGACTTGTGCAGGATGTCGGCGCTGACGACTTTTGCCACCACCGGAAAGCCGATCTTCTTCGCGATCTTCACGGCTTCAGCCGCGGTCTGCGCGATCTCCTCCTTCGAGATCGGAATGCCGTAAGCCTTGAGCAGCTTCTTCGACGCGACCTCGTCGAGCGCGGCGGCGCCGTTGGCGCTTTTCAGCGTCTTCTCCAGCACCGCGCGTGCGGAAGCCTTCGAGCTCGATACGATATCAGGCACTTCCTTGCGCAGGCTCGCATATTCGATCAGCGACTTGATCGCACCGACTGCGCGGTCGAGCCCCTGCATGACTGCGATGTTCGGCAGCGATTTGCGCAGGCCCTTGGTGAATTCGGTGAACCCGATCGACATCGCGCTGATGTAGACCACAGGCTTGCTTGCCGCTCCCGCCATTTCATTGACAATGCGCAGATTGCGCTCGCGCAGCTCATGCGGCGCCTTCGGCATTTCGGCGTCGATGATGACGATGTCGGTATCGGGATCGTCGATTATGATCTGGATCGACTTCATGTAAACGGACGGGTCCACGACCGCGGCGAACCCCGCATCGAGCGGATTGCCGACGATGCTGCCGGGACCGAGCATCTTTGCCAGTTGCTCGGTCGCGTTCGGGCTGAGCGGCGCGAAGTTCATGCCGGCCGAATAGAACGCGTCGATCAGCAGGCCGCGCTTGCCCCCCGACAGCGACACCGCGGCGAGCCGGTTGCCCTTCGGCGGATCGGCATGCACGAAACATTCGGTGGTCTCGATCAGCTCATCCAGCCCGCGCACGCGTATCACGCCTTCGCGGGTCGAGATCGCGTCGAACGTCTCGATCGAGCCGGCGAGCGCGCCGGTATGGGCCATGGCGGCGGCGCGGCCGCCTTCGGAAGCGCCAAGCTTCAGCGCGATGACAGGCTTGCCGGCGGCACGCGCGGCCTTGCAGGCCTCGCGGAACACCTTTGTGTTACGGACGCCCTCGAGATAGACCACGATGACGCGGATCGAGGGATCGGCGGCGAAATAGGCCATCAGGTCGGGCGTCTCGAGGCCGGTCTCGTTACCCGTGGTGACCATGTAGCCGACGCCGACGCCGCGATCTTCCAGCGTCTGGCGGATCGCCATCACGATCGCGCCGGATTGCCCGACGATCGCCACCGGCCCTGCCTCCATGGTGACGATGCGGTCGTCGATATTGGTGAACAGCTTTTCGCCGGCGCTCAGGTTTCCGAGGCAGTTCGGGCCGGTGACGGCGAGGCCGGTCTCGCGCACCGCCTCCTTCAACTCGACCGCCAGCCGCTGGCTGTCCTCGTCCTGCAACTCGCTGAAGCCCGAGGTGACGATGGTGGCGGAACGCGCACCGGCGGCGGCCGCGTCGCGGATCACCTGCACCGCGAAACGCGCCGGCACCAGCACCAGCACGTGATCGGGCTTTTCGGGCAGGCTGGCGAAATCCTTGTAGCAGGGCACGCCCCAGATGGTTTCGCGCTTGGCATTGATCGGAAACAGCCCACCTTCGTACTTGTACTTGATGAGGTTGTTCCAGATGCGCTCGGCATAGTTGCCGGGCTTGTCGGTGGCGCCGACCAGCACGATGTTGCGCGGATGCAGCATGGCATGGATGCGTTTGACGATGTCGCTGGCGTCAGGCGAAGGCGACCATTTTTCGTTCGTGTGCGATGCGGTGCTTGCCTGGGCTTCCATGAATATCCCTTGCTCGGTTGTATCCTTTGGCCGCGGCCAACGATCCGCGCCATGAATGCCTTTTGATTGAGACCTTTTTATTGGGACTTGATGAGGGTGGCAACACGCGTCGCGTGGACAGCGCCATTCGCTCAGCGCACAATATCCCGGCTTGCGGAGAATTCAGCGCGAGTCCGGCAAAGAACCGATCATCGTGGCGTGCAGAAGGTAGCGCTCCGGCCCCGGCGTAAGCGCGTCGAATGGCCAGCAGGTCGACAGCACCAGTTGATGTCCGCCCGCAAGCGGATCGATCCCGGAGGCATCGAAGCGCACGACCGTGGTTGCATCTGCGCGATATCGGAATTTCCTGCCGTCGCTTCGCGTCACGTCGATTTCGTCGCCGATCTCGACGTGCTTCAGGAACGAGAAGTGCGTATCGCGATGGGCGGAATAGACGGCGACGCCGGCTTCGCCCGCATCGGGCGTTCCCTCGACATGCCCCGGGCCGAAGGCGAGCGCCTGGCCGCTGCTGCCGGCCAGCACGATGGCGCTGGCATGGATCCGCTTGATCTCGATGCGCGCGACCGGCCAGGTGTCGGCCCATGACCACGGTTTTGTCGCGTGCCCGGTGGCGATGGTTTTCGTGAAAGCGCGTTCAAGGAGCGCCTGTGCGACCAGTGCCTTGGCGTGGATATAGGCGCCCTGGCCGAACAGGATGAGGCCGGCGAGAGCGAGAAGGAGAGGGAGGATGAAGCGGGGCATGTTAGTCATTCATGCATTGCGCTGATATTTGCTCCGTCATTCCAGGTTCGATGCTTTCGCATCGCCCCGGAATGACGGTGCGCGTGTTCGAAAAAAATAGCGCGCGCGGCCCTTGGGGGGACGGGTGGAAGCCGCGCGCGCTCTTGAAGGAGGAGGTGGGGGAGCCTCCTCCTTTCAGCCGACGTCATCGTGGTGACATCTGACGTCGGCGATTGAACCCCAACAGCAGCAGGCTGACCGTGAGCAGGATCACACCCGCGATCATTTTCAGCTCGACGTCGGTCGCCGTCTTCGGCAGCTTGACGCTATCAGGCGTGGGCGTGACCACAGGCTGTGCCCGCTTCAATGCCGCCACCTGAAGCCGCGCATCGTCTGCATCCGCGCGCCGCTCCGTCGGTGTCGTCGGCAACTGCTGGCGCTCGCCGAACACTTTGGCGAAATCCCACCCCGCCGGCAGGTTGATCGGCAATTCCGACACCTTGAGCGGCTCGCCGTCGGGGCGGCTCGGCGTCTTGTCGACCGCGACCAGACTGGTCAGCCGCGTCACGAGCTGGTGCTCCAGCGCGAGCGCGAGGATCTTCTTGTCGGCATCTTCCGAACTGGTCTGCCGCGTGGTGCGCGCCACCTCGGCATCCGCGATCTTGCGGCGCGCCCAGAGTTTGGACAGGCCCTTGCCTTCGGCCGCATTCGCCAGCGGCAGGGTGACGACCCAGGGACGATCGCCGATGCGGCCCTTGATCTCGACCGAGCCTTCGAGCTTGTCGAGTTTTGCTGCCAGAACCAGCGGCTCGTCGCGATAAAGGTCTGGGATCGCTGCGGGCGTGATGTCGGCTGTGGCGTCGGAGAATTTTGCAGTCAGATTGGTCACTGCCGGATTTTCCAGCTTGGAGAAGAGTCCGCGCATGCGGTCTTCGACCTGTTCGACCGACCCGATATGGGTGAAGCTGCCGCGGCCGAGTTCGGCGGCGCGCGTCATCAGATAGGTGTTCGGCGCCGTGCCGATGCCGACCATGAAGATTCGCGAGCGGCCGCGAAGCGCGTTGATGGTTTCGAACAATTGCTGCTCGTTGCCGATCGCGCCGTCGGTAAGGAATACGACCTGGCGAACATAGCTGGCATCGCCGGCATTGTCGGAAAGCGCCGCGCGCATCGCCGGCACCATCTCGGTGCCACCCTCGGCCCGCAGCGCGCCGACGAAATCGGTCGCGCGCCGCACATGTGCCCGGTCGGCGGGCATGGCTCCGCGGAACAGCATGTCCATGGTGTTGTCGAATCGGATCACGTTGAAGCGGTCACCGGGCTGCAGGCGGCCGAGCGCGTAGATCAGGCTGGCTTTGGCCTGGACGATCGAAGTGCCGCCCATCGAACCGGAATTGTCGATCACGAAGATCACCTCGCGCGGCAACGGCTTCTGCTCGGCCTGCTCGACCGCGGGAGGCGTGAGGAACGCCAGCAGGTAATCGCTGTCGCCGACGCGTTCGCGGAACAGCCCGACCGACGGCGCCTTTTCGGCCGCAGGTTTCCACGTCAGTTCGAAGTCGCGGTCTGCCGGCACGGGTCCTTCGGCAAGCCGGATGATGCTGGTGCCGGCATCGGGCTTTTCGGTCTTCACCGCATGATGATGGCTCCTGACCTCGCCAAGCGGAAAGCCGGCCTGCAGGCGCACGGTGATGCTGGTCGGATTGACCGGCGCGTGGGTTGCGGGGTCCAGCACTTCGGGCGAGATACGGTTGCGATCCGGCACGGGATCGGATCGCGTCGCGCCCCAGCCGCCGCCATCGGGCCTGAAGTCGACGCTCTGCACGACGGGCACGGGATTGTAGCGGGGCGCGACCACCATCGGCACCCGCAGCGAGAACTCGCTGCCGGATTGCTGGACCGGCTCCTGATATTCGATCTGCACCAGCACGGTTTCGCCGGGGCCGATATTGGCGACGGAGTTGGTGAATATGTTCGGCCGTTCCTGTTCGGTGAGCGCCGCCTTCTGGCCGTTCTGCTTCGCCTGTTCATAGATGGCGCGTGCCTGCTGCCGCTCCTTGATGTCGCCGACCACGACGCGGTCGCCGATCACCATCTTCAGCGTGTCGACCGCGCCGCCTGACGGCAGCGGATAGACATAGACGGCCTCGACCCAGTCCTTGGTCGGGTTGCGGAAAATCTGCGTGACGCGGGCGCGTATCGTGGGACCCGATACGGTGAGATCGACATCGACGCCGAGCCGCGAAGCATCGGCATAGCCTTCCTCGGTCTTCAGCAGCAGCGAGCCGGAGCGCGCGTCGCCCGGCTTGAGAAAGGCCGCCGAAAGCCGCTCGGCCGACCACGCCGGCTCAAAGCTCAAGAATAATGCTGCAAACCCGACCAGGAATACGGCTACGCCCTGCATCACAAGGAACAGCGCCAGCCTGATCAGGCTGGGCCGCGCCGTGCTTTTGTCGCTGTCGATCTCATCGCATGTCGTCATTTCGCTCACTCCCGAATGGCGTATTCGCCGTGCGAGAGGTTGCGGAAAGCGCTGATATGGCGCGAGCGGAATGATCGGCCTTGTTCCGCCGCCGGCCAGCATCGCCCGCCACGGTGAGGGCTGTTTTGTGCGGGTTTGTGATGGATTGTGCGTCTGCTAGAGTGGCGCAGACCAAACAGGGGTGATGATGCCGACGCCGGACAAGCAGCTTTCCGCCGAACAAAGCCGGCAGATCGCGGACACCATTCGTGAAGAGATCGCCCGCCGTCGCATCTCCCGGCAATCCCTGGCCGAACTCGCAAAGCTCAGCCTTTCCACCCTGGAGAAGGTGCTGGGCGGCCGCCGCCCGTTCACGCTCGCCACCACGGTGCGGCTCGAACAGGCGCTCGGCGTCTCCCTGCGCAAGACGCAAGATGCGCCGCCACCCGCCGCGTCCAACGGGAACGGCGACGTCGCGCCGGACGGGCTCGGCGCCTACTCGCGCCGCGCGGTGGCGTGGATCGAAGGCACGTATGTCACGGTGCGCCCGTCGTTCGGCGACAAGGATGCGATCTTTGCCTACCGCACCGAGATCGTATGGGATACGGCAGCGTCATCGCTGGTGTTTCATGAAAGCGAGCGGCAGGACGCGGCCTTCACCCAGTTCGGCGAAGTCGCGGTGCCAAACCAGTCCGGGCACATCTACCTCGTCACCAACCGTCATGGTCAGCATCGCCTGATCACGGTCGCGCGCCTGGCCATTTCGGGCGAGATGTACGGCATCATCACGACGCTGCTTGCGGGCCGCGGCTCGCTGCTGACGCCGATCGCGGCGCCGATCGCCTATCTGCCGATCCAGATGGTCGCCGGTCCGAGCTTTGGGCGGATTTCGTCCGACGACGTCAACTTCGCGCTCTACCGCCAGCATCTGCGGCGGACCACGGAAGAACCGTTCGCGCTGTTCCTGCCGGGCTAAGACTCCGCTGTCATCGTCCGCCTTGTGCGCAATTGCGCACTGGGGCGGACGATCCAGTACGCCGCGGCTTTACGGTTCAATCACTGCAGTCAGCGTTTACTGGATGCCCCGCCTTCGCGGGGCATGACGAGAGGGACGGGTGGGGCCGCCGTTACGAAGCAACCTTGTCCGTCGCCTTCACTGCATTGAATTGCTGCCGCAGCGTCGGCTTGTGGATCTTGCCGGTCGCGTTGCGCGGCAGGGCGTCGACGAATTCGATCAGCCGCGGACATTTGAACCGTGCCAGGTTAGCCGCGCAATGGGCGTGAATATCCGCCGGCGTCAGCGTGTGGCCGGGTTTTACCGCGACGATCGCCATGCCGACCTCGCCCCACTGCTCGTTCGGCACGCCGATGATGGCGGCCTCGGCAATCGCGGTGAGCTGGTGCAGCACGCTCTCGACTTCGGCCGGATAGACGTTCTCGCCGCCCGAAATGTACATGTCCTTCCAGCGGTCGACGATGTAGTAGAAGCCCTCGTCGTCGACGCGCGTGGCATCGCCGGTGTGCAGCCAGCCGTCGGTGAAGGACGAGGCGTTGGCGTCCGGCCTGTTCCAGTAGCCCGGCGTGACGTTCGGTCCCTTGACCCAGAGTTCGCCGAGTTCGTCGACGCCGGCATCGGTCCCGTCTGGCAGCACGATCCGCACTTCCGTGTGCAGCACCGGCTTGCCGGACGAGCCGGCCTTGCGCACGGCGTCTTCCTTGTCGAGCGTGAGCACGGCCGGGCTGGTCTCGGTCATGCCATAGCCCTGTTGCAGCGCGACGCCGCGCTCTTCCCACACCTTCAACAGCGGCACCGGCATCGGCGCACCGCCGACGCCGCCGATCACGAGTCGGCTGAAGTCGGAGGTCGCAAACGCCGGATGCTGCGCCATGAACTGGTAGATCGAGGGCACGCCGAAAAACTGGTTGATGCCCCACGCCGGATCGCTGATCAGTTGCAGCGCCACGCCGGGATCGAACGCGCGCATGATCAGGACGGTGCCGCCGGAATGCAGCACCGGGTTGGTGTAGCAGTTGAGCCCGCCGGTGTGGAACAGCGGCAGCACGGTGAGCAGCACCGTCCGCGGCGAGATATAGGCCGGACCGCCGAGGTTGACGCAATTCCAGAACGTCATGCCATGGGTGATGATCGCGCCCTTGGGCTGGCCCGTCGTGCCCGAAGTGTACATGATGGTCGAGATGTCGTCATGGGTGACATCTTCGTAGCGATCCAGCGGCTGCGATGCGTCAATGGCCGCCTCATACGAACCGTCAGGTCCGAACAGCAGCGTCGACGAGACGTTGCAGAGCTTTGCGACCGACAGCGCTACCTCGGCGAGATCCGTGTCGTGGATCATCACCTTCGGCGAGGAATCGCTAACGATGAACTGCAATTCGGGAACGGTGAGGCGGGTGTTCAGCGGCAGGAACACCGCGCCGATCCGCCCGCAGGCGAATTGCACTTCGAGCGTATCGGTCGTGTTGAGCGCCAGCACCGCGACGCGGTCGCCGCGCTTGACGCCGAACCCGTCGCGCAGATGCGTGGCGAGACACGCGATGCGCGCGTCGAACTCTGCGTAGGAAAACCGCCGTTCGCTCGCAAGGTCGATGGCCGCGACCTTGTCCGGCGTACGGCGGCCGAAATGAGCGATCCAGTCGTAATAGCGTACGGACAAGGTCTCCTCCACGCCCGGCGGTCTCGCGCCGCCGGTTTGCTTGACGGCATCCAGTCTAGCAGATGAAGGGTCAGATGGGGATGCTGTCTTGCGTGGAGTGGCTGGGTTGGGGTGTTCGGGTGGAGTGACGCTGAGGTTATGCGACTTCCTCTTCAGCGACCTCCTGCTGCCGCACCGGTTCGGTCGGCGTTGCAAGCTCCCTGGCGAGACTGGTCGCGCCGACATAGTCGGTCTTGCCGGAGCCCAGCAGTGGCACGTTGCCGACCACGCGGATATCCGCCGGCACCGCCAGTTCCGACGCGCCGACGCTCCTGGCCTGGCGCTGCATCGCCGAGCGTTCGGCGTCCTTCTGCGTGGTCAGGAGTACGATCCGCTCGCCCTTGCGTGCATCGGGGATCGATACCGCAACCGACATCGCCTGCGGCCACAGCGCCGCGGCCATGGCTTCGACTGCCGACAGCGAGACCATTTCGCCGGCAATCTTGGCGAAGCGCTTGGCGCGGCCCTTGATGGCGATGAAGCCCGCCGCATCGATGGCGACGATGTCGCCGGTGTCGTGCCAGCCGCCGGCGAGCGGTTCCAGCACGCCGGGGTTTTCTGCACGCAGGTATCCGAGCATCACGTTCGGCCCGCGTACCGACAGGCGTCCGCCCTCCTCGATTCCGGGAACGGGATCGAGGCGGGCTTCCATCAGCGGCGACAGCCGGCCGACGGTGCCGGGACGATTCGCCATCGGCGTGTTCATCGCCAGCACGGGCGCGGTCTCGGTGACTCCGTAACCCTCGAGGATACGGATGCCGTAACGCTCCATGTAGACCTGCCGTGTGCGGTCCTTCACCGCTTCCGCGCCAGCGATCACAAGGCGCAGGGTGCGGAAGTCGTAGGCATGGGCCGAGCGAGCGTAGCCGGTGAGGAAGGTATCGGTGCCGAACAGGATGGTGGCGCCGGTCTGGTAGATCAGTTCCGGCACGACCCGGTAATGCAGTGGCGACGGATACATGAAGATCGGAATGCCGGCCAGCATCGGCATCATCATGCCGCCCGTCAGGCCAAAGGAGTGGAACACGGGAAGCACGTTGAACACCTTGTCGTTGGCGTTGGCGTCAACCCGCGCCAGCGCCTGGGCCGCATTGGCCAGGATGTTGCGATGGGTCAGCACGACGCCCTTGGGCGTGCCTTCCGATCCCGATGTGAACAGGATCACCGCCGGATGGTCCGCCTTGCGCGCCACGCGCGGCGCGGTGCCGGCGAGCAGTCCGCGGACCTTGTCGAGCGAACCGATGCCGGCACGCACGTCCTCCAGATACACGACGCGGGCCTGCCCGGCGATGGCGGCGATCAGCTTGTCGAGCTTGCCCTTCTCGATGAACGCCTTCGAGGTCAGCACGGTCTTGACTTGCGCAGCCTGCATCGCCGCCAGCACGTTGACCGGGCCGGCGGAGAAGTTGAGCATCGCCGGCACGCGGCCGATGGTCTGAAGCGCCATGAACACTACGGCGACGCCGGCCGAATTCGGCAGCAGCACGCCGACATTCTCGCCGGCCATGGTGCCCTTCTCGAGCTTGCGGCTCAAAACCTGGGCGCCGAGGATCATCTTGCGATAGGTCAGCCTGGTGCCGAGCGCGTCCTCGATGATCGGCTTGCCGGTATCGCGGTCGCGGCGGGCATGTGCCAGCGCTTCAAACAGGGTGTGGTCCAGCATGGCGTTTTTGACCACGGCGTCGATCATCACATCCTGCAGTGCGGCGCCTGCAGCGTTGCGGCGGATCTTGCCCTTCAACGACGGATCAATCGACAATTTCACCGGCGGCAAGATCGTGATCGTCACCTTGGGGAACCACGAGCGCTTGATCTCGCCGTTCTTCAGGTAGCTCAGACGCGAACGCTGCGCGCCTTCGATGCGGATGGGCACAACGACCGCGTCGGCCTTGTCGGCAATCATCGCGGTGCCGTCGTAAACCTTCATCAGCGAACCCGACACCGTGATGCGACCCTCGGGGAAAATCACCACCGGCTCGCCCGATGCCACCAGCCTGATCAGGTCGCGCGCCGCAAGCGGCTTGCTCGGATCCATGGTGTAGTGCTTGATCAGCTTCAGGAACGGCTTCGCCCACCACGCCTTGGAAATCCCGGTGTCGACGGCAAAGCTGGCGTCGATCGGCAGCGTTGCATGCAGCAGTGGACCATCGACCAGGCTGACATGGTTCGGCGCGATCAGCATGCGTGTTCCGGCCGGCGGCAGGTTTTCCATGCCGCGGACCTCGACGCGGAACAGCGCACGAAACAGCAGCGCGCCGAAGTCGCGCACGCCTTCGCGGCCCCATTTGCCGAGTACGAACCAGACCGAGCCGAAGCTTGCGATCGCAAGGCCGAAGAATATCCAGGCAACCGGAACGCCAATCGCCTGCAGACCCGCGACGAGCAGCGAGCCGACCACCATGAAGGCAGCCTGCAGCACGTTGCCGGCGGCGATCACGCGGGCCCGTTCCGACGGCGCAGACCATGCCTGCACCGCGGCAAAGGACGGCACCACGAACAAGCCGCCGCCAAACGCGAACAGGAAGAAGTCGGCGAGCATCCGGACCCCGGTGAGGGAAGTGGTGAATGCCGCGGCGGTTACGTCCGTGCCTTTCACCGTGCTTCCAATGGCCCAGGCCAGATCGAGGCCGACGATGCCCATCACGATGGCGCCGATCGGTACCAGCGCAAGATTCGGACGCACATGGCTGAGCTGCGCGGCAAACAGCGAACCCGCGGCAATCCCGATCGCGAACACGGCGAGGCAGACTGTCACGACGCCTTCGGTGCCGCCGATGCCGCCCTTGACCAGCGCTGGCAGCAGCGACAGCACGACCGCGCCGACCATCCAGAACCAGGATACGATCACCATGCCGTCCCAGAGGCGCGGCTCGGCGTAGAGCGTCTTCAGGAGGCGAGCGGTGGAGGTCCAGGGGTTGGCTGTGATCAGCAGATCAGGCGCGGATGGCCGGGTCGCGGGGATACGCGCCGCGAACGCCCAGGACAGGACCGACAGCCCAATCACGGCAAGGCAAATCCATCCCATATGCGAAGCGCCGGCGACCAGCAGTGCACCGGCGATGGTGCCGATCAGGATCGCCAGGAAGGTCGCGCCTTCGACGAGAGCGTTGCCGGTGGAGAGTTCGGAAACCGATAGCTGATCGGGAAGGATCGCGTATTTCACCGGGCCAAATAGTGCGGCGATCACGCCGAACAGCCCGAGCGCCACGAACAGCAACGGGACCGAATGCATGTAGAAGCCGGCGGCGGCAAAGCAGGCGGCGAATATCTCGGCGAACTTCAGGCGGCGCGCGACGGTCATCTTGACGAATTTGTCGGCCATTTCGCCACCGAGCGCCGAAAGCACGAAAAAGGGGAAGATGAAGACCGCACCGGCCAGCGTCACCAATGGGGCGCCCTCTTCGGCGGCCACGCCATAGAGCAGCAGGATGACGAGCCCGTTCTTCAGCACATTGTCGTTCAAGGCCGAACAGAATTGAGAGCCGAACAGCGGCGCGAAACGACGAGAGGACAGCAATTCCTTGATCATGACTGTTGGTTACCTGTTGCTTCCGCCGGGCAATTCCGGATGTGACCTGCAGGCTGTGAGCCGCTAGCGTGAGGATCGTCGCTCGCACGAAGGTCTGGCCGCGCGAAGTGGTCGCCGGGCACGGTTGCATTGAAAGGTTGTACGGAAAGTTATCCGGACACCGTTGCGCGGGACGTGATGAACGATTTGCTGGGGCATAGTGATCTCTTCCTTACGATTGGAGAGACATTTGAACGAATTGGCGGCGCCTCGGCTCAGGTCAAATGGTGCAGGGAGGCGAACGGCGTCAGCTTCCACAGGCCGCGCGGACGATGTGCTTTCATCGTTGCGCGCAAACTTCGCGCCGATCGCCGGCGGGCCAGGACGCCGCCGACGTCGCAGGCATTTGCAATGCGCTCGATCGGCGCGGTTGCGATGTGGGCGATGATCTTGCCAAGGCCCTTCATGAGTTCGATGGCGTCGTCGACGAAAGCGGTGGTCAATTGGGAAACAAGGGTTTGCATCGGGGCAGCCTCCGGGTTAAATGAACATTGTTCACGTCGTATAGGATCAAAATGAACAATGTTCAAGAAGGATCTGCACGCGAGCGCAAAAAAACTTTGCGGCGCCATCTCATGATCGAGATCGCGCGGGGCATAATTGCCGCTAACGGATTGAGATCATTGAAGGTTCGGGATGTGGCCGAGGCCGCCGACTGCTCCATTGGGAGCGTCTACAACGAGTTTGGAGACTTCGACGGGCTGATCCTGACCGTCAATCGCGAGACGGTTCGGGCTCTCACGGACCGTCTGGTCGCGGTCCCTGCCGAAGATCCGGTCTCCCAGCTCCACGGCCTGGCCGCGACCTACCTGACGTTCGCGGCCGATCACGCCAATCTCTTGCGCTCGCTGTTCGAGCACAGGATGGAAGACGACCGGCCTTTCCCCGAAGACATCCTGCTGATGGTGATGCAGGCGTTTGCGCTGATGCATGAACCGTTGGTTCGGCTTCTGCCCGACCGCAATCCGGAAGAGGTCGCGTTGCTGGCGCGCATGATGTTCTCCGCCGTGCACGGCATCATTTCGCTTGGCCTGGAAGAGCGAATGGTCGCAGTGCCGCCGGAAAAGCTGCGCCAGCAGTTGGCGCAGTTCGTGGATACGCACCTGGCGGGATTGGGCATATCGCTTGATCGCGCGAGGCGATGATCTCTGAACGCTGCCGCGCGAGCGCCTGCGCTGGCCAGTTCACCGATCCCGGCTTCGCCGTCGCCGCTCAGGAGCCGCGCAGCAATTCGCTGATCACGTTCAACTGGTTGTCGCGAAACTCGACCATGTAGCCGTCCCTGATCGGACGGTAGTCCGTCGGCGATGTATTGAGCGTGATGCCGGGCATCAGCATCGACAGCGGGACCTTCTTGAGGTTGGCGGCCTGCGCCATGATATTGGCGCGGCTGAGATCGTTCTTGCACTGCTCCAGCACCACGACCAGCGCCTGCGCGACCATGTAGCCATAGCCCGCGGCGAAGTTGCCGAGGTCGACGTTCGGCAGCCGCGACTTCATGAATTCCGCGTAGGCGAGGAGGCCGGCATCCTTCGTATCCTGGCTGTAGGTCTTCAGCGCCACGACCGACATGATCCCTGTCGATGCCTCGACGCCGGCCGGCACGAACACGGTGTCCTTGTTGGTGCAGCCCGAAGAGATGAAGCGCATCGGACGCCAGCCGGTCTCATACGCCTTGCGGACCGCCTGGGCGCAGGCGCGGGGCGTCACGCTGTAGATCAGGAACACATCGGCCTTGGTATTGGCGAGCGTAAGAATCTGCGAGTCCACGGTGGGATCGGCGACCTCGAAGCTCGAGGCCATCGCTATGGCCTTGTCGGCGTCGGGCCCCAGCGCTTCCTTCACGCCGCGCAGATAATCCTTTCCGGCATCGTCGTTCTGGTAAAGGATCGCAAAGCGTGCATTGGGATTCTTGGACCGCGCATAGCGGACTTCGATACCGGCTTCCTCGACATAGTTCGGCGCCCATGGCAGCGCCATCAGCCAGGGCTGCGTCGCCGGATCGTTCCATTTCGATGCGGAGCTGATCAGGAACAGATGCGGCACCTTGGCGCCATTGAGATATTTAGCCGTCGCTGAACTCGGCGCGGTGCCCATGGTGCCGAACATGAAAGCGACGTTGTCACTCTCGACCAATCGGCGTGTGGCCTCGACCGTCTTCGGCGGCGAGAAGCCGTCGTCCAGCGAGATCATGTTGAGCTTGCGCCCGTTGACGCCGCCCTTCTCGTTGATCATGTCGAAATAGGCGGCAAAAACCTTTCCGGTGACGCTGAGCGCCGACGCCGGGCCGCTATACGGCATGATGTTGCCGAACTTGATCTCGGTATCCGTGATGCCGGGCTGCTGAGCGAAAGAGGCGGCCGATGCGGCAAAGGTCAGCAATGCCGACAAGACGATGGCCGGGATGGATTTGCTCGATCGGATCATGCTTCATCCTCCCCGGCGAATGGCCGTCATGTGTTATTGATTTTGTGCGCAAACGCTAAGTCAGGGCCGGTGACCGGTCTTGCGTTCAGTTGCTGGACACGGCATGCGTCAGCCAGCCGCGTCCCGTGTGCGCTGGCGGCACAATAATGCCAGCCGCTCAACGCAAGTTTGCGCGGGCCAAATCGGGGCATCGTGATTCCTCGGGAGGAAACCATGCTGGAGCGCACAAGGGTGCAAAGCCCGTTCTACACCGCGGAACACGAGGCGTTTCGCGACGTCATGCGCCGCTTCGTGGCGCGCGAGATCGAGCCCTATGCCCATGAATGGGACGAAGCCGGCGAGTTTCCGCGCGAGCTCTATGCCAAGGCCTCCGAGATCGGCCTGCTGGGGCTTGGCTTTCCGGAAGAATTTGGCGGTGTCGCCGCCGACCAGTTCATGAAGATCGTGGCTTCGCAGGAACTGGCGCGCGCCGGCGCCGGCGGGGTCAGTTCGAGCCTGATGAGCCACACCATCGGCTCGCCGCCGATCGCCCGCGCCGCCCGGCCCGAGGTCAAGGCGCGGGTGTTGCCGCAGGTGCTGTCGGGGCAAAAGATCTCGGCGCTTGCGATCACCGAGCCCAGCGGCGGCTCCGACGTCGCCAATCTCCGTACCAAGGCGCGCCGCGATGGCGACCACTATGTCGTCAGCGGCGAAAAGACCTTCATCACGTCAGGCATGCGGGCAGATTATCTGACCGTTGCCGTGCGCACCGGCGGCGACGGCCCCGGCGGCGTCAGCCTGTTGTTGATCGAAGGCGATACGCCGGGCCTGTCGCGCACCAAACTGAAGAAGATGGGCTGGTGGGCCTCCGACACCGCCACGCTGCATTTCGACGAATGCCGGGTGCCGGTCGAGAACCTGATCGGCGAGGAAGGCCAGGGCTTCAAGATCATCATGCAGAATTTCAACAGCGAACGCATGGGCATGGCGGCGAGCTGCACGGCCTATGCCCGCGTCTGCGTCGAGGAGGCGATTGCCTATGCCAAGGAGCGCAAGACTTTCGGCAAGCCGATCGCACAGCATCAGGTGATCCGTCACAAGCTGGTCGACATGGCGCAGAAGGTCGCGGCATCGCAGGCGATGCTGGAAATGCTGGCGTGGCGGCTAGGACAGGGCGAGAGCCCGGTCGCCGAGATATGCATGATGAAGAACCAGGCGACCCAGACCATGGCGTTCTGCGCCTCCGAGGCGGTGCAGATTTTCGGCGGCGCCGGCTTCATGCGCGGCGTCAAGGTCGAGCGCATCTATCGCGAGGTCAAGGTCAATGCGATCGGCGGCGGTACGGAGGAGATCATGAAGGATCTCGCGTCGCGGCAGATGGGGCTTTAGTGCGTCCACACGCACCGTCATTCCGGGGCGCGCGCAGCGCGAACCCGGAATCCAACGGGCCGCAAGCGCTGTAGTGAAATGGATTCCGGGTTCAGCCCCTGCGGGCTGCCCCGGAATGACGGAGGATAAACTTAAACATGCTCTTCACCGCCGACCACGACGAACCGCGCCGCGCCTTGCAAAAGTTCATCGCAGCCGAGATCAATCCCTTCGTCGACGAATGGGAGAAGAACGACATCTTCCCCGCGCACGAGCTGTTCAAGAAGCTCGGCGACCTCGGCTTCCTCGGCCTCAACAAGCCGGCCGAATTCGGCGGCCAGGGCCTCGATTACAGCTATGCGCTGATGATGGCCGAGGAACTCGGCGCCATCACTTGCGGCGGCGTGCCGATGGCGATCGGCGTGCAGACCGATATGGCTACTCCCGCGCTGGCGCGTTTCGGGTCGGACGAGGTGCGGCATGAGTTCCTGACGCCGGCCATCGCGGGCGATGCGGTCGCCTGCATCGGCGTCTCCGAGCCCGGCGCCGGCTCCGACGTCGCCTCGATCAAGACCAATGCGCGTTCCGATGGCGACGACTACGTCATCAATGGCGGCAAGATGTGGATCACCAACGGCACCCAGGCCGACTGGATCTGCCTGCTCGCCAATACCAGCGACGATCAGGTCCACCGCAACAAGTCGCTGATCTGCGTGCCCATGAAGAGCAAAGGCGTGCAGATCGCGCGCAAGCTCGACAAGATGGGCATGCGCTCGTCCGATACGGCGCAGATTTTCTTCGACAATGTCCGGGTGCCGAAGCGCAACCGCATCGGCGAGGAGGGCCAGGGCTTTACCTACCAGATGGTGCAGTTCCAGGAGGAGCGGCTGTGGGGCGCGGCCGCCTGCCTCAAGGCGCATGAGTTCATCATATCAGAGACCATCGAATACACCCGCAACCGCAAAGCCTTCGGCGGCTCGATCCTCGATAACCAGACCGTGCACTTCAAGCTCGCGGAAATGCAGACCGAGGTCGAACTGTTGCGCTCGCTGATCTACCGTGCCGCCGAGGCACTGGTGGCCGGCGAGGATGTGACGCGGCTGGCGACCATGGCCAAGCTGAAGGCCGGGCGGCTCGGCCGTGAACTCACCGATGCCTGCCTGCAATATTGGGGCGGCATGGGTTTCATGAACGAGACGCCGGTCAGCCGCGCCTATCGCGACAGCCGCTTGACTTCGATCGGCGGCGGTGCCGACGAGGTGATGCTGATGGTACTGTGCAAGATGATGGGCACGCTGCCCGGCATGAAGAAGAAATAGCGCCGCAACGCGCCCAAAGCATGGGAACTCGAAATGCTCCATCAGGAGAGCCAGAAAATCGTTGAACTGAAGCACCGCCTTCAGTCGTTCATGGACCGCCACGTCTATCCGAATGAGGAGCGGTTCTATCGCGAGGCCGAAGAACTCGGCCCGTGGAAGGTGTTTCCGGTCGTCGAGGAGCTGAAGCCCAAGGCGAGGGAGGAGGGGCTTTGGAATCTGTTCCTGCCGGAGAGCGAGCATGGCGCCGGCCTGACCAACCTCGAATACGCACCGCTGTGCGAGATCATGGGGCGCTCGCATCTCGCGCCGGAACTGTTCAACTGCTCGGCGCCCGACACCGGCAACATGGAGGTGCTGGCGCGTTACGGTACGCGGGAGCATCAGGAACGCTGGCTGAAGCCGCTGCTGGCGGGCGAAATCCGCTCATGTTTCGCCATGACCGAGCCGGCTGTTGCCTCCAGTGACGCCACCAATATCGAGAGCTCGATCGTTCGCGACGGCGATCACTACGTCATCAACGGCCGCAAATGGTACACGACCAACGCGACCGACCCGCGCTGCAAGATCTGCATCTTCATGGGCAAGACCGATCCGGATAATCCGGATCGCCATCGCCAGCAGTCGATGATCCTGGTGCCGATGGATACGCCGGGCATTCGGGTGCTTCGCCCGCTTCCGGTGTTCGGCTTCTACGGCGTGCCTGATCGTGCTTCGGAAGTCGTGTTCGAGAACGTGCGCGTTCCCGCAACCAATATGCTGCTCGACGAGGGCCGCGGCTTCGAAATCGCGCAGGGGCGGCTAGGCCCCGGCCGCATTCACCACTGCATGCGGCTGATCGGGCTGGCCGAACGGACGCTGGAGAAGATGTGCATCCGCACCCGCAACCGGGTTGCCTTCGGCAAGCCGGTTTCGGAACAGACCGTCACCCAGGAGCGGATCGCCGAGTCGCGCATCATGATCGAGCAGTCGCGGCTCCTGACGCTGAATGCGGCCTACATGATGGACACGGTCGGCAACCGGGTCGCGAAAGCGGAAATCGCGATGATCAAGGTCGCGGTGCCGAACATGGCGTGCCAGGTGATCGACTGGGCCATTCAGGCGCATGGCGGCGGCGGCACCAGCAACGATTTCGGCTTGGCCGCAGCTTACGCCACCGCGCGCCTGCTTCGGCTGGCTGATGGCCCGGACGAGGTTCATCGCAACCAGATTGCCCGGCTCGAATTGCGGAAGCACAGCAATTGAGAGGCTCCCCGGCGCTCAGGCCGGGGTGCCGTAGCGCTTCAGCAGGCCGCGTCCAAGCTGCGACAGGTGGACCTGGTCCGGCCCGTCGCCGATCCGCATGAAACGCGCGTAGGTGTAGGCCTCCGCCAGAAACGTGTCCTGCGAGACGCCGGCGCCGCCATGGATCTGGATGGCGCGGTCGATGACGCGGGCAGCCATCGCCGGCACGACGATCTTGGCCGCAGCGATCAGGTCGCGCGCGGCCTTGTTGCCCTCGCGGTCCATCTTTTCCGCGGCCCGCAGCGTCAGCAGGCGGGCCTGCTCGATCTCGCACCAGGAATGGGCGATATCCTCCCGCACCGATCCCTGTTCGCCGAGCGGCTTGCCGAACGCCACGCGCGACTGCGCGCGGGCGCACATCAGTTCGAGCGCGCGCTGCGCACATCCGATCAGGCGCATGCAGTGATGGATGCGGCCGGGACCAAGCCGGCCCTGCGCGATCTCGAAGCCGCGGCCTTCGCCGAGCAGCATGTTGGCGGCGGGCACGCGCACGTTGTCGTAGACGATCTCGGGGTGGCCGACCGGCGCGTCGTCATATCCGAACACGCGCATGTCTCTGATGATCCGGATGCCCGGCGCGTCCCGCGGCACCAGTACCATCGATTGCTGCAGATGCTTGTTGGGATTGTCCGGGTCGGTCTTGCCCATCACGATCAGCAGCTTGCAGTCCTCGCTCATCGCGCCCGACGTGAACCACTTGCGGCCGTTGATGACATAGTCGTCGCCGTCGCGGCGGATGCTGCACTGGATGTTGGTGGCATCGCTTGAGGCCACTTCAGGCTCGGTCATCGAGAAGGCCGAGCGGATTTCGCCCGCCAGCAGCGGCTCGAGCCAGCGCTTCTTCTGCTCCGTCGTGGCGTAAAGCGACAGCACTTCCATGTTGCCGGTGTCGGGCGCCGAGCAGTTGAAGATCTCGGACGCCCATGAAATCCGGCCCATGATCTCGGCAAGCGGCGCGTATTCCAAATTGGTGATCCCGGCGCCATGATCCCCGGGCAGGAACAGATTCCACAGGCCTTCGCCGCGGGCGCGGCGTTTCAATTCTTCCAGGACCGGCGGCCGGTGATGGCGGTGCCCGTTCTCCACCTGCTCCTGGTAGAGCGTTTCAACCGGATAGACGTACCGGTCCATGAACTCTGAAAGCCGTGCCTGCAACTCGATGGCCCGGGGACTGTGCTCAAAATCCATTGGCCTCGCCTTTCATGTTCGGTGACGCGGATCGGTGTCTCACGTGCTTGAGTGGATGCGCCGCCTTTGGCCATCGTCTTGCGTTGACTGGCTGGCATCGTCCTCGGTTCGCGCCGGCATGCATAAAGATATCGTTGCGAACGGCTTTCTGCCGTTCCAGAGTAACCTCTATCAGAAAGAGGGAATGCCGATGATCACGCTCTATCACTGCGACGGCGCACGCTCGTTCCGTCCGCTCTGGATGCTGGAAGAGATGGGGCTGCCGTATGAACTGAAGATGCTGCCGTTCCCGCCGCGGGTGCTGGCCAAGGAATATCTTGCGATCAACCCGCTCGGCACGATTCCCTTCATGGTCGACGGCGAGACCAAGATGACGGAGTCCTCTGGCATCTGTTATTACCTCGGGACCAAGTACGGACCCACGCCGCTGGTGGTCGGGCTGGACGATCCGGCCTACGGCGCGTTCCTGAACTGGATGTATTTCAGCGACGCCACGCTGACCTTTCCGCAGACGCTGGTGCTGAGATACAGCCAGCTTGAGCCGGAAGAGCGTCGGAACCCGCAGGTGGCTGGCGATTACGCCAAGTGGTTCCTGGGCCGGTTGCGCGCCGTCGAGGCAGCGACCGCAAATGGGCAGAATTTGTGCGCTGGCCGTTTCACCGCGGCCGACATCGTCAACGGCTATGCGCTGCGGCTGGCCGGCAATATCGGGCTCGCCAAGGATTTCGGGCCGAATGTCGCGGCCTATTGGGCCCGGTTGCAGGAACGCGAGGGTTACCAGCGGGCGGTTGCAGCGGAACGCAAGGCGGGTGTCGAGCAGAACGTGACGCCGCGGGTTCGGGCCTAAGTCGCCCCGCCGTCATTCCGGGTTCGCTTCGCGCCCCGGAATGACTTCGTATCTATCGGTGACAGAACTCGAATTTCCGCTATGGTTGCCTCCATCGCAGCGGCCAGAGAGCCGCGCGAGGAGGACGAGCCCATGGACGACAACGGCCGCAAGTCAGGCCATCTGATGCTGATCACCCCGGAGCGCGTGTTCTATGCGGGCCTGCTCGGCCGGCCGCGCCAGCGCTGTTCGGGCGCGTTCAACATCTATGTCTCGATCGAAGGCGGACTTTGGTTCACCACCGCCGACGGCGGCGAGCGCTACGGCGAAATGGTCGCCGTGCTGCCGAACATCAGGCACACCATCGCCAGCGATTATCGTTCGGTGCTCAGCATCGTGATCGAGCCGGAGAGCGTTTGCCCCGGCGTGCTCGAGGATCTCGTCGAGCGCCTCACAGGACCTGAAAGCCAGGCATTCACCAACCGCATTCGCGCCGCCTATCTCGAACTCCGCGATCATCAGTCGGGCAATGATTTCTCCAGCGCCGAATTCGATCGTCTGTGCCTCGGTGAAGTCCTGTCGCAGCGCGTGCTCGATCCGCGCGTGGCGCGTTCGATCCTGCAGATCGGAAAATTCTCCGGCGAGCCGGTGACGGCGGCGAGCTGCGCCGCGGAGGCCGGACTGTCGCCGTCGCGCTTCCTGCATCTGTTCAAGGAAGAGACCGGCATTTCCTTCCGCTCGTTCCGCGCCTGGAAGCGGGCGCGGCATCTGCTGCACTTCGCCAACCAGGATATCAACCTCGCGCATCTCGCGCAGGATATCGGCTATCCCGACTCCACCCATTTCAGCCACTCGATCCGCCGCTTCTACGGGCTGAAGCCGCGCGCGATCTTCTCCGGTTCGCGCGATCTTGCGATCTACAGCAGCGGGCGCGCGGCCACCGACAATAGCGGGTGGACGCAAGAAGCCAGTTGATGCCGGACGCATGATCGCGAAGGAAGTTTTCGCGACTCCTGACATCTCGCACCGAAGGCTGATCCATGGGTGACAAGGCCGTCATTACCTGCTCGCTGAACGGCGTGCTGACCGATCCCAAGCAACACAACGTGCCGGTCACGCCGGAACAGATGGCGCGCGAGGCGAAAGCCGCGTTCAACGCCGGCGCCAGCATCATGCATATGCATCTGCGCCAGCAGGAGCCCAACAAGGGTCATCTGCCTTCCTGGGACGTCAATGTCTCGAAAGAGATTCAGCAGGCGATCCGCGAAGCCTGTCCCGGCGTCATCATCAACCACACCACGGGCACCTCGGGTCCGAACTATCAGGGCGCGCTGAATTGCGTGCGCGAGACCAGGCCCGAGATCGCCGCCTGCAACGCCGGCTCGCTCAACTATCTCAAGGTCAAGTCCGACAACACCTGGGCCTGGCCGCCCATGATGTTCGATAACGCGGTCGAGAAGGTGCAGGACTATCTCGACGTGATGAAGGAAGCGGGCACGATCCCGGAATTCGAATGTTTCGACGTGGGCATTGTGCGCTGTGTCAACATGTACCGGCAGACCGGGATGTATTCCGGGCCGCTGGAGTACAATTTCGTGATGGGCGTCGCCTCCGGCATGCCCGCCGATCCTGAATTGCTGCCGATCCTCCTGAAGCTGAAACTGCCCGAAGCGCATTGGCAGGTCACCGCGATCGGCCGGGCCGAAATCTGGCCGCTGCACCAGCGCTGCGCCGATCTCGGCGGGCACCTGCGCACCGGACTCGAAGACACCTTCTATCTCGCCAACGGCGCCAAAGTGACTTCGAACGGACAGCTGATCGAGGAAATCGCCGGCTGCGCGCGGCGCGCGGGGCGCGAGATCGCGAGCCCGGCCGAAGCGCGGCAGATTTTCGGTACCACGCATTGATCTGTCATTCCGGGGCACGCGAAGCGTGAACTGCGGTGCGCAATTGCGCACCTGAGAATCTCGAGATTCCCCGGGGTGCAATTGCACCCCTTAGGTCTGGTCCTTCGGACCATCCCGGAATGACATCCATACGGATGGAGAAAGCATGACCAACCTCGCAGCAACCGGCGGCGTCCCCGGTCCCGGCCGCATCGGGCGGGTAGCGATCGGCGATCTCCTGAAGCGTGCGGCAGTGCGGTTTCCCGATCGCATCGCGCTCACCGACGGCGCCCGACGCGTGACCTTCACCGAGCTCGAACACGACGCCAACCGCTTCGCCAACTATCTCGTGAAACGCGGGCTGAAGCCGGGCGAAAAGATCTCCACCATCTGCAACAACTCCGTCGAGTTCGTCAAAGCACTGTTCGGCATCCACCGCGCCGGCCTGGTGTGGGTCCCCATCAACACCATGCTCGGCCCTGCGGATATGGATTATATTCTCGATCACGCCGAGGTGCGCTTTGCGCTGATCGACGACAATCTGCACACACAGCCCGATCGCCGCGCCGCGCTGGAAAAGCGCGGCATTCAGATGATCGCGATCGATCTCGCCGGTAAGATCGCCGCGACGGGGCTGGAGAACTTCAACGATCTCATCAAGGGCCAGTCCGAGATCGAGCCGGAGATCGAGATCGACGACCGCGATCTCGCGATGATCATCTACACGTCGGGCACGACGTCGCGGCCCAAGGGCGCGATGCATTGTCATCTCGCCGTCGTCATGGCCGTGATGAGCAACGCCGTCGAAATGAAGCTCGGCCGGGATGACGGCATCACCGGGCAGTTTCCGCTGTTTCACTGCGCTGGCCATGTACTGCTGCTGAGCTATCTGTCCGTCGGCGGCCGGATGGCCCTGATGCGCGGCTTCGATCCCGTGGTCTGCATGGAAGCCATCGTGCGCGACAGGCTGACCGTGTTCGTCGGCCTGTCGCTGATGTACCAGGCGATCCTCGATCACCCGCGCCGCAGGGAGTTCGATCTTTCCGGCTTGAAGACCTGCATATACACCATGGCGCCGATGGGCCGTCCGCTGCTGGAGCGCGCGATGGCCGACATGTGTCCGAACTTCGTGCTGAGTTCCGGGCAGACCGAAATGTATCCGGCCACCACGATGTCGCAGCCGGATCGGCAGCTCGAACGCTTCGGCAATTACTGGGGCGAGTCGCTGATCGTCAACGAAACCGCGATCATGGACGACAACGGCAATCTGCTGCCGCGCAACCAGGTCGGCGAACTCGTGCACCGCGGGCCGAACGTCATGATGGGCTATTACAAGGATCCGAAGGCCACCGAAGAGGCGCGCAAGTTCGGCTGGCATCATACCGGGGATCTCGCGCTGATCGACCAGCACGGCGAGGTGCTGTTTCTCGATCGCAAGAAGGACATGATCAAGTCGGGCGGCGAGAACGTCGCCTCCGTCAAGATCGAGGAGACGCTGCTCGCGCATCCCGCCGTGCAGAACGCCGCCGTGGTCGGCCTGCCGCATCCGCAATGGGGCGAGGCGGTGTCCGCCTTCGTCAAGCTGAAGCCGGGCGCTCAGGCCGACGAGGCCGGGATCGCCGAGCATTGCCGCAAGCACCTCGGGGGTTTCCAGGTGCCGAAGCTGATACGTATCCTCGACGAGATGCCGATGACGGCGATCGGCAAGCTGCGCAAGGTAGAGCTGCGGCAGGCCTTCAGCGAACATTTTGCCGGAAAGTAGACGCGCATGGCCATCCTCGAATCGACGATCGCGACCGGCGGCGCCGCCTACAAGGCCAACCGCGACGGCATGCTGGCGCTGATTGAGCGCATGCGCTCCCTCGAAGATCGCACGCGGGCGGCATCCGCAGCGGCGAGGGATCGCTTCCACAAGCGCGGGCAGTTGCTGCCGCGCGAGCGTGTGGCGCTGGTGCTCGATCCCGGCTCGCCCTTCGTCGAACTGTCGACGCTCGCCGGCTACATGTTCGACGTCCCCGATGCTGCCAAGAGCGTTCCCGGCGGCGGCCTGATCGCGGGCATCGGGTTCGTGTCCGGCATCCGCTGCATGGTCAGCGCCAATGATTCCGGCATCGATGCCGGCGCGCTGCAGCCCTACGGCCTCGACAAGACCTTGCGGGTGCAGGAACTGGCGCTGGAGAACAAGTTGCCTTACGTGCAACTGGTCGAGAGCGCCGGCGCCAACCTGCTGCGCTATCGTGTCGAGGATTTCATCCGCGGTGGCAACATCTTTCGCAATCTGGCGCGGCTGTCGGCCGCGGGTTTGCCGGTCGTTACCGTGACGCATGGATCATCGACCGCCGGCGGCGCCTACCAGACCGGGCTGTCCGACTACATCGTGATGGTCCGCGGCCGCACCCGGGCATTTCTAGCCGGGCCGCCGTTGTTGAAGGCTGCGACCGGAGAGATCGCAACCGAAGAAGAACTCGGCGGCGCCGAGATGCATACCTCGATTTCCGGTCTCGGCGATTATCTCGCCGAAGACGACCGCGACGCGCTGCGTATCGCGCGCGACATCATGGCTAATCTGGAGTGGGATCGGCCTAAGCCGGCGGAAGCTTCGTTCAAGCCGCCGCGCTACGATGCCGAGGAACTGCTCGGCATCATGCCGATGGACCACAAGCGGCCGGTCGACATGCGGCAGGCGATCGCGCGCTTCATCGACGATTCCGATTTCACCGAATTCGGCGCCAATTATGGCCCCGCGACCATATGCGGTCATGCCCGCATCGAAGGGCAGGCGATCGGCATCATCACCAACAACGGCCCGCTCGATGTGCCCGGCGCCAACAAGGCGACGCATTTCATCCAGGCCTGCTGCCAGTCGCGCACGCCCATTCTCTATCTAAACAACACCACGGGCTACATGGTGGGGAAGGCCTATGAGGAAGCCGGCATGATCAAGCACGGCTCCAAGATGATCCAGGCGGTGACCTCGGCCACCGTGCCGCAGATCACGATCTATTGCGGCGCCTCGTTCGGCGCCGGCAATTACGGCATGTGCGGGCGCGGCTTCCATCCGCGGTTCTGCTTCTCCTGGCCGAACGCCAAGACCGCAGTGATGGGCGGCGAGCAGGCGGCGGAAACCATGGCGATCGTGACCAAGGCCGCAGCCGCGCGGCGCGGCAAGCCGATCGAGAAGGAAAAGCTCGACGCGATGAAGGCGCAGATCACCGGCGTGTTCGACGGCCAGATGGACGTGTTCTCGACCAGCGCGCGTGTGCTCGACGACGGCGTGATCGATCCGCGCGACACAAGAAGCGTGCTGTCCGAGGTGCTGGCGATCTGCCGCGAGGCCGAGGCCCGTTCGCCGCAGCGCATGCAATTTTCGGTCGCGCGGCCATGACAAGCGCAGCAATGAAGCGGACGCCGTTCTTCAAGATCCTGGTCGCCAACCGCGGCGAGATCGCGCTGCGGATCATGCGCACCGCGCGCCGGCTGGGCTATGGCGTCGTCGCCGTCTATTCGGACGCCGACCGCGATGCTTTGCATGTCCGCGAGGCGGATCAGGCGATGCGGATCGGAGAGGCGCTGCCGGCGCAGTCATACCTGCGGATCGAGGCGATCATCGCCGCCGCCAAGGCCAGCGGCGCCACGGCCGTGCATCCCGGCTACGGCTTCCTCGCCGAGAACGACGACTTTGCGCAGGCCTGCCGCGATGCCGGATTGGTTTTCATCGGCCCTTCGCCGGAAGCGATCCGGGCGATGGGCAACAAGGCCGGCGCCAAGGACATCATGCAGCGGGCCGGCGTGCCGATCGTGCCCGGTTATCAGGGCGTGGACCAAAGCGATGCCGTGATGCTGGCGGAAGCGCGCAAGATCGGCTTCCCGGTCATGATCAAGGCGGTTGCCGGCGGCGGCGGGCGCGGCATGCGGCTGGTGCCGGATGCGGCGGCATTCCCGGACGCGCTGCGCAGCGCGCGCTCGGAAGCGCAGGGGGCGTTCGGTGATCCCACCGTGATCCTGGAGCGCGCCATCGTCGATCCCCGGCACATCGAAATCCAGGTGTTCGGCGACCGCTACGGCAACGCCATCCATCTCGGCGAGCGCGACTGCTCGGTGCAGCGGCGGCACCAGAAGCTGATCGAGGAAGCGCCGTCGCCGAAGGTCACGCCGGGCTTGCGGGTAAGCATGGGCGCGGTCGCCGTCGCCGCGGTCAAGTCGATCGGCTACGAGGGCGCCGGCACGCTCGAATTCCTGCTCGACCAGGACGGCAAGTTCTATTTCATGGAAATGAACACGCGGCTGCAGGTCGAGCATCCCGTGACGGAGGCGATCACCGGGCTCGACCTTGTTGAACTGCAACTGCGCATCGCCGCCGGTGAACCGTTTGGACTGAAGCAGGAGGATGTCAAATTCTCCGGGCACGCGATCGAGGTGCGGCTGTGCTCGGAGGACGCGGGCCATGATTTCATGCCGCAGTCGGGCCGGATGGCGCTGTGGCAGATGCCGGATGGCGTCCGTGTCGAGCACGCGCTGCAATCCGGCTCCGAAATTCCGCCGTTCTACGATTCGATGATCGCCAAGGTCATCAGCCATGGCGCCGACCGCAACGAAGCGCGGGGACGGTTGATCTGCGGACTGGAGCAGACCGCGGCATTCGGCGTCACCACCAATCAGGGATTTCTGATTTCCTGCCTGCGTCATCCCGGCTTCGCCGCGGGCGAGGCGACCACGGCGTTCATCGGCAAGCATCGCGACGAGTTGCTGGCGCCGCGCGCGGATGACAAGGCGGAAGCGCTTGCGGCGCTGTTGCTGTACGTCACCAATCCGCATGCGCCGCCCTGGCGAGGCGGACGGAGTCTTGCCGCAACATTCCCGCTGACGAACCGGATCGATCTCGGCCATGGCGTGCAGGAGGTCGATATCGTACGCGAACGCGACGGGGCTTATCTCGTAGGCCCCTCGGGCAGCGAACAGCATTTCGAGATCGATGAACTCGGCCCCGATACGATCCGCTTCCGCACTGACGGCCTGATGGAAACCGCAAAATTCCTCCGCGACGGCGACCGGCTCCATGTCCTGCATCGCGGCACGACGATCGCCGTGCGCGACCTGACGCTGGCGGCACCGGTTTCGGCCGCGGCAACCGGCGGCGACGGCAAGGTGCGCGCGGCCATGAACGGCCGCGTGGTGGCGGTTCTGGTCCAGCCGGGCGAGCAGGTCACGCTCGGCCAGCCCGTGATGACGCTGGAGGCGATGAAGATGGAGCACGTGCACACGGCAGGCGTCGCCGGCACGATTTCGGCCATCGATGTGAGCGAAGGCGAGCAGGTGACGACGGGCAGGATCGTCGTGGAGATCGCGGCGGTCTAACCACAAATTCCGTCGTCCCGGCGCAGGCCGGGACCCATAACCACAAAT